>Ga0315276_10000022_pt1 | contig 105971 bp, 69 predicted proteins | sample YL17G05_0_MG_FD_204542 | JGI IMG/M metagenome (GOLD analysis project Ga0315276, IMG submission 204542) | Sediment microbial communities from Yellowstone Lake, YNP, Wyoming, USA - YL17G05_0 | ecosystem: Environmental > Aquatic > Freshwater > Lake > Sediment | place: USA: Wyoming | collected...
TCACTGCCAGGTCTCCTTATGAGGTTGATATAAGTTATTGAGCGACCACATTGGTCAGCTCGTCCACGGAACATTGTATCCGCTATAACTAAACCTTGGGAGGCCTGGCTTTCATAGTTTCTTCTTCCGCCCCCCGATCCCCTCAACTCCGCACTCTTCTAACCTCCCCCCCCAACTGGTCCGCCCCCTTTCTTCTGTCTTCTGAAATCTCAAATCTCAAATCTCAAATCTGAAATCTAACTTTCCCATCCCCCCTATCCCTCCATTCACTTTTCATCAAAACTCATCAAAACATACTACAAACATAGTCCAAACTAGGTACAAACATAGTGCAAACATAGTACAAACCACATCACTTTTCATCAGAATTCATCAAAATTTCGCACTTTTTTCTTACCCATCTTACCTAATCGTTACAATCGTTACGCAAAAATAAGCACTTACATCAATTCCAACAACGTAAAATAAGGAGTTATATTCATTCCCGCCGAACGAAAAATAAAGACTTACATCAATTTCCCATAAACGAAAAACAAAGACTTACGAACGCACACTTCCTCCCACCTCGCCCGCCGCCTTCTGTTTTCTAACCTCCTACTTCCACCTTCTCTCCCACGCTCACACTTCTCTCCCACGCTCACCAAATGTGTAGCTGACAAGCCACGCCAGCGAAAACCGGCAACTTACCGAAAAGTAACAGATTGCCCATATTCCCTATCTTGCCCCATTTAACATTAATGCCGCAACTTTCGTTAACTTAGGTAATAGTATGTATTTGTGTAAATTTTTTTTAACTTTTTGCCAATTTTACTCTTGCCAGAACAGTTTTTTCGTGTATTTTATAATATAGTAGTGTACACAGTCGTGTTGACGTGTATAATTATTTAGGACGTTGGATTGGAAATAATTTGATTCTCTTTTCTCCTCCTTTGCTGGTGAGGCAGAACAACCCCTCCTGTTCTGCTTCACCTTTTTTTTGGGACGAAAACCCACAAAATACTTTCCAACACCTCTCCGCCACATTTCATCCGGCTTTTTGACACTGTTGTAACTTACTTAGTAGAAAAAGGTTACAAACCACATCTGACGAACCTCCTGTCAAACAGACCAACATTTGTTCTTGTAGCGGAAGGGGCAAACAAGTTACAATAGACGGAATGTGTTCCTGGCCAATAAACGACTGGACTCTTGCGGTTCCCCGGACCGCCCCGGCTTGCATCAGCCTGGACCATAACCTTGAGGAGAAATAACGACTTATGACTCATAAACACATTGTTATTTGCGGTGCCAAAGAGCACAACCTCAAGTCAATAAACGTAGAGATACCACGTGATAAACTGGTAGTAATCACAGGCCTTAGCGGCTCGGGCAAAAGCTCCCTGGCGTTCGACACTATTTACGCCGAGGGAAAACGCAAATATGTCGAATCGCTTTCGGCTTACGCCCGCCAGTTCCTCGAACAAATGCAAAAGCCCGATGTGGAAAGCATTGAAGGGTTGCCCCCCACAATCGCCATTGAGCAGCGAGGCAGTGGTCATAACCCACGCTCCACAGTAGCAACTACTACGGAAATCTATGATTACCTCAGACTTTTATTCGCCCGCATTGGCAATCCGCATTGTTATATTTGCGGCAAGCCAATCAAAACCCAACACCCCGGCCAGATCACCGACGCCTTGATGAGCGAAGGCGAAGGTAAAAAAATACAGATATGTGCACCTCTGGTACGCGGCCAAAAAGGGGAACATACCGAAATACTGCAACGGATTCAGCGTGAAGGATTTGTTCGCGTACGCATCGACGGCAAAATTTACGAGCTAAAGGATGTTCCCAGCCTTAGTCGCAACCAGCAGCACAGCATCGAAGTGGTGGTCGATCGGATCGTGATAAAACCACCTGTCCGATCGCGTTTGGCGGACTCCGTAGAGATCGCCCTGAAACTCGGTGACGGTTTAGTGCTCGTACTCAAAGAAGACAAAGGCGGGCGATGGCGGGAAACCCATTACAGCGAAAAATACGCCTGCCTCGATCACCCGGAAGTATCGATGCCGGAGTTGTCCCCGCGATGTTTCAGTTTCAACAGTCCCTACGGCGCGTGTCGGAGTTGTGACGGACTTGGAACCATCATCGAGTTTGACGAGGAGTTGATTGTCCCGGATACCACACTCTCACTGACGGAAGGGGCCATAACCGCATGGCGGCGCGGCGGCAAACGAATGAATATATTTTACAATCGGCTGATAAGGCGATTTTGCCGCGAGTTTGATGTCAGCCCTGACGTACCATTTGAAAGCATTCCAGCTTCAAAACGCAAAATATTGCTTCATGGCAATTCTGCTGACGGTTGGTCGAACTTCGAAGGCATCATTCCCAACCTCATCAGGCGTTTTAACAAAACAGACAGTGAATTCGTCAAGGCGCATTTACACAGCTATATGTCGCTAAAGCCGTGCCGGGAATGTTGTGGCGCACGCCTGCGTCCTGAGTCGTTGGCAGTATTGATTGACGGCCATAATATCAATGAAATCACACGTATGAGCATCGGTCAGGCTCAGCAGTTTTTCAATTGTCTGAAACTAACCGGTCAGAACCGCCAGATCGCCGGTCCAATAATGAAGGAACTCCACAATCGTCTGGAATTTATGGTCAACGTAGGATTAGATTATCTCACACTCGACCGGACGAGTGGAACCCTCTCCGGCGGCGAAGCTCAGCGAATACGCCTGGCAACGCAGGTCGGTTCGAAGCTCGTAGGCGTTTGTTACGTACTGGACGAACCGTCCATCGGTCTCCATCACCGCGATAACGAAAAGCTTATTCATACATTAAAGCACCTTGTCGAGCTGGGCAACACCGTACTGGTTGTCGAGCATGATGAGGACACCATGTACGCTGCAGACCACCTCATCGATATCGGCCCGGCCGCCGGAGTCCATGGCGGCGAAATCGTCGCCGAAGGAACAATTGACCGCATTATCGCCCAGCCCAGATCGCTGACGGGCAGATATCTTTGCGGTAATCTACAAATCAAACCGCCTGCGAAACGCCGTAAGGTCAACATTAAATATTGTGTCGCACTGAAAGGAGTCCGGCAAAACAACCTCAAAAACATTGATGTTTCATTTCCACTTAGAAATTTTGTTTGCGTAACGGGAGTAAGCGGCTCAGGCAAAAGCTCGCTGGTCAGTCAAGTATTACTGCCAGCGTTGCGGAGGGAAATTTATGGCTCGCGTGAAAAGCCAGGACCACATAAACGACTGGTCGGCGCGATGCGGATCGACAAGGTCATACAGATCGATCAAAGTCCCATCGGCCGAACGCCCCGGTCCAACGCGGCGACCTACACCGGAGTTTTCGATCTGATCCGACATTTGTTGAGCAAAACCAGAGAGGCAAAAATTCGCGGTTACGGCCCCGGCAGATTCAGCTTTAATGTCAAGGGCGGCCGCTGCGAAGCTTGCCAGGGGCAGGGCACCAGAAAAATCGAAATGCACTTTCTGCCCGATGTTTATGTCGTTTGCGATCAGTGTAACGGACTGCGTTACAATCGCGAGACATTAGAAGTCAAGTACCGCGGCATGAATGTAGCCGACGTTCTCGATATGCACATCCAGGACGCAATGGGGTTTTTTGAAAACTTTCCCAAAGTCAAGCAGCTATTGCAGGCACTCCACGATGTCGGACTCGGTTACATGACTCTCGGCCAGCCCTCGACCACCCTTAGCGGCGGTGAAGCCCAGCGGGTAAAATTAGCTTCCGAGCTTGGCAAAGCCGGCACCGGTCACACACTCTACGTACTGGACGAACCGACCACAGGCCTGCATTTTGCCGACATTCACAACCTGCTAAACGTACTCAATCGGCTGGTGGACATGGGCAATACCGTCATCGTCATCGAGCACAACCTTGACGTAATCAAGATGGCCGACTACATCATCGACCTCGGCCCGGAAGGCGGCGACGCCGGTGGAACTATCATAGCCCAGGGTTCACCAGAGCAGATAGCCACCATCGAGCAGAGCTACACCGGCCAATTCCTCGCCAAAAAACTAAACCTCCGACAAACAATTTGTACCCATACTGATTGTACCCATACTGAATGAAAATGTCAGGGGATATAGCAATCGCGTGATCGCTTCAGCCAGTTAAAACCATCGTAACCGGCATATATTTTGGATGCCGGTAATTTCTTTGAACACAAGATGTTAAGGTCCTATAACAGGCGGGAGCCGGTCGGGACATTGGTTTTGGGAAAGATATGGGGGTTTTATCGGACTATAAGTGAGATGGTTTAGTAAAAACTCACAGGCAATTGATGCCGCTGAAGGCAACTCAAAAAAAAGATTGACAAATTTGGCCCAAAACGGGTAAAATAGTGGATTGACCGGCGATGCAATCGGATCATTCCTGGTCTAGGGCCGGCTTGAAGGGATTCGAGTCGTGAAGCTATTCTGTAAGGATTTCAGTAGTAACCGTGGAGAGATGCTTTATGAAAACTAACATATTTAGGATGAAGGCTCTGTTTTTATTTCTGTGGGCTTTGGTGTTGATGGTGGTTTTGCCCGGGGTGGCTGGGGCTGACGTACCGGAAGCCGGTCAAAGTGCTATTACCGCGGATCCCAATGACGGGCCGAGCTATGAGGTCCGTGCGTTTGTGTTTGAATATCAACTTCGAGACCATCCGGGACTTCCGCCGCTTGATGACCTCATGGAGATTGAAGTCAAACTAACGGAGACGGCGAACGGATACATTGGTCCGCGCGCGGGCGCGGCAACTATGGTTCGGCTGGGAGATGTTCCTGAATTGGCGATGGGGAGTTTTTATGCCAGCGCTATCAGGAAGATTTCAGAAGAGATCGTCAATTACTTCAACCAGAAAGGTTTTGTCGGGATTTATGTAACACCGCATGAAGAGGATATCGATCCGGATACATACGAAGATATGGGCAGAGAGGGGCGAGGGAATACCCTTAGGATGGTGATATGGACCGGTATCGTAAGAGAGGTTCGTACCATCGCTTCTGGAGAACGTATTGCCAGTGAGGCAAGAATAAATAATCCGCAACATGAGCGTATCATGGACCGATCTCCGGTGGTTCCCGCCAAGGAAGGTGAAGAAGAAAGAAAAGATCTTTTGAGGAAGGATCTTTTGGATGATTATATTGGTCGGCTGAATCGGCATCCCGGAAGGAAGGTTGATGTTGCATTGAGCGGTGCTGAGAGCCCAGGCGAGGTGGTGCTTGATTTTCTGGTTACGGAGACAAAGAGTTTGCTGGGATATATGCAGGTATCTAATACCGGGACCAAAAATACGAACGAGTGGCGTGAGAGGTTCGGTATCACTCATAATCAGGTTACCGGCAATGACGATATTATGACGCTTGATTATATTACGGCTGGATTTAGCGAGGCGCACTCGGTGGTGGGTTCGTACGAAAGGCCGCTGTTCGATACCGATGACTGGCGTTGGCGTGTTTACGGGACATGGGGGCAGTTTGACGCATCGGAAGTGGGTTTTGCCAATGAGCAATTCCATAGCGAGGAATGGGGAGTTGGGGCGGAACTGATTAAGAACGTGCTTCAGTACGAGGAGCTTTTTGTTGATGCGTTTGCTGGGGCGCGGTGGCGTAACATAATGGTAGAGAATGAGGCTGCTGAGACCAGTGGTGAATCGGATTTCTTTTTGCCGACAGTGGGTCTTCGACTGGAACGTAATGCAGGAACGTCGAGCACTTACGGGCAGGTAGAGTATGAATGGAACTGGTCCGGGGTGGCGGGCACTGAAGAAGAAGATATTATAGAACTGGGCCGGACGGGTACGGAAAAGGACTGGCGAGTTCTGAAATGGAGCGGCATTCACTCGTTCTTCCTGGAACCGGTGTTGAACCGGCAGGCATGGGAAGATACGCAGACACCGGAAAGCTCTACATTGGCTCATGAAGTGGCGTTGTCGCTGAGAGGTCAGTATTCTTTTGGTGACAGGCTTATTCCCCAGGCAATTGGGGTTGTAGGTGGTCTTTATACGGTCAGGGGCTATCCGGAATCGATAGTTAATGGCGATACGACTTATGTCGGCAGTGTCGAGTATCGGTATCATATACCGAGAGCTTTTAAGGTCCAACCTGAGACGGGTGATTTGTTCGGCAAGCCGTTCAGGTGGGCGCCTCAACAGCTCTATGCCCGGCCAGACTGGGATTTGATTGTTCGTACGTTTTTCGATATTGGCAGTACTTCTATTAGTGAACCCCTGTCTTTCGAGAAAGACGAAACCTTGATGGGAACCGGCGTGGGGCTGGAATTGCAGTTTACGCGGAATTTCAGTGTTCGAGCTGATTGGGGTGTTGCGCTGGCAGATGTAGAGAGCGCCGGAGAGTATATAAACAGCGGTCATGAAGAGATTCACTTAGTAGGTACGGTGGTTTTTTGATGACGGTGATTATTGGGAGTGGTTTATCGGGCAAGAAGAATTGCCGGTTTAGAGAGATAAGAAGACTAAGGTTTGGATACGAAACAAAAAGCAGTAAAAAAATATAGTAGAGGGAAAGAAGACTATGGTGACCAAGATACAAGTGAACGCGAAGGAGAGGAGTTTTTCGATTATGGGTACAGTAAAGTCGTTAGTCAAATTGCGTGGGCGTGGTGAGATGGCGTTTTATTTGCGAGTGTTGCTTATTGCGATTATGGTAATGCAGCCGATAGCGCCGGCCTGGGCGGGGATCAAGGGTGAAAAGGTAGTGCACGGTGACGTGAACTTTGCGCGCGACGGGGATTTTACGCGCATAGAAGCGAGCAACAACAGTATTATCAATTATGAAGGTTTCGGGGTGCTCAAGCAGGAGACTATCCAATTTGTACAGCCAAGCTCGGCGTCTCGGGTGCTTAACAGGGTGCAAGGTCCGGACCCGAGTGAGATAGCCGGTTCGCTGCTGGCGAACGGTCAGGTTTATATTACGAATCCGGCGGGCGTGTTTTTCGCGAAGGGGGCGCTGGTAGATGTGGGCGCGATTTACGCGGCGGCGGGTAACATGACCAACGAGGATTTTCTGAACAATGTTAATCATTTTACCGATGTTACCGGTTCGGTGATCAATTCCGGTACGATAGCCGCGGATGCGGTGAATCTGATCGGTAAGCACGTGGCTAATCACGGAAGTATTTTGGCCGATGGTGGGACAGTTATGCTACTGGCTGGTGAGGATGTGTATGTGGGCCAGGTTGGTGGAAGTATTTTTGTGAAGCTTGAAGGTGCGGGAGCTGATTTGGCGAATTCGGATTCGACGGCGGGTGTTGACAATAGCGGTACGGTCGATGCGAAGAAGGTTGTTTTTGGAGCGGGCGATCTGTATTCGATGGCTATCCGGACTACCGGAAAGGTTAAGGCAAAGGAGATTGCCGTTGAGGGCGGCAACCAAGGTACGGTTGTGGTGTCCGGTTCGCTGGATGCGTCCGATGCAGATGGTAAGGGCGGTACAATTGAGTTAACGGGTGAAAAAGTAGGTTTGTTCGGCGCTGAGGTCGATGCTTCCGGTATCGGCGGGGGCGGTACGGTGCTGGTGGGCGGTGACTACCAGGGTAAAGGTGAACTGCAAACGGCCAAGCAGACTTATGTGAGCGAGGATTCAGCCATTAAAGCTGATGCTATCGATACCGGCGACGGCGGTAAAGTGGTTGTCTGGGCGGATGGCAAGACTAGTTATTATGGAAGTATCAGCGCCCGGGGTGGAGCACAATCAGGTGACGGGGGGCAGGTGGAAGTATCGGGTAAAGAGACGCTGAATTTCGCGGGTGCAGTGGATACGCGTGCGCCGAAAGGCAAGATGGGTACATTGCTGCTGGACCCGACTAATATCGAGGTGGTGAACGCCGGCGCCGCTGAAACCGGTGACCTGCTCGATGTGGATGAGTTCGGCGATGATGACCTGCCTGATCCGCCTGGTACTGACGGTGATACAAAGATATGGGCCGGGGCGATTGAACAAGTGGCGGCCAGCACCAATGTCGAATTGAGGGCTACCAATGATATTCTGTTTAATGAACCTGTAAATATGATAAACGCTGGTTCAGGCATTGTGGCTGAAGCTGGTAACGATATTGTTGTTAATGAGTCAATAACTACGCAAAATGGTAATGTGGTGCTGACGGCGGATGCTGCTCCGTATAATGATGGGGCAGGTTCGGTGGATATCAATGCGTCGATCGATACGACTGGGGGAAGCTTCACCAGCAGCGGTGTTGATTTCAATAATGCTGATAGCGGAGCGATTACGGCGACCGGCGGCATTACTATCAACCATGCCAGTGCGACGCTGGGCGATGTGTTGGACGGCGGTGGTGCTGTCAGCGGTACCGTTCCGATGGTGGATGTGGTTGCCACGGGCGGCAGGATTCAGGATGCGGTTGACATAGCGGCGGATGGCGGGACGGTAGCGGTTGCTAACGGGACGTACACGGAAAATGTGACGATTGATAAGTCTGTATCGCTGGAAGGCTCGCAGGCGGGTAATCCTGTGGCCGGTCGGACCGCGAACGGTTTAGGTGAATCGATCCTCGAGGGAACACATACGATTACGGGCAGCACAGTAAGTGTTGATGGGTTCAGCTTCAATGATCCGGCAGGAGGGTCGGGCAATGTGCTGGTTTGCCTGGATTCTTCGAGCGGGCCGATTTCCGGTGTAACGTTCCAGCACAATTTTGTGACATTGGGGTCAGGCGATGTGGGGATAGACTTCGGCGGCAACGGTAGCGGGAATTCCCCGATAGAGCATGTTGCGATTAGTGATTCTGTTTTCAACGGGCCGGTCGATCAGGCTTCCAACCCTATTCGTATCGGCGGCTGGTTCGGTACGGACTACGGCGTAGAGATAACCGATCTGGCGTTTGAAAGAAACAAAGTGGACAGGGGATCAATTCCTGTGTATCTGAACAATGACAACATCCGCGAGTTTACTCTGTCGGAAAACGAGTTTACAAATACCGATGGTGTGCTGTACGTTTGGGCGAACGCGGGGACGGCGGCCACGTCCACAGGTCAGTTGCTGGACTTCGAATTCACCGGCAACGACGTTGACGGCAGCAATTCGTATGGTGTAGGCTTCGATGTGTTCGGGACGGGACTGGATGACGATAACTTCGATCTAAACGACCATCCGGTAACGATTGCAAACAACAAGTTTGACGGGATAGCCGGCAAGTATGGTTTCGGAGCGGTGAGTATTCTTTCGAGTGGGTTTACGGGTATGATCAACGCTGAGCGGAATTGGTGGGGTCATGCCACGGGTGCAGATCACGCTAGTAATCCGCATGGCACGGGTCAGGGTGGCAGTCCGGTAAGCGACCATATTGACTTTACGCCATGGTATGCCACCAGCACGACGAATCCGACCACAGAGAATGTTACGGTAACACACAACCCGGTGATTGCTTATTCGGATACCATTCAAGGAGGTATCGATGCGGCACTGGCCGACGATATATTAGAGATTGCCGCGGGAACGTTCAGTGAATCGCCGGTTATCGACAAGAATCTGACACTGACTGTTCCGATCGGCAAGGCACAAATAAATACGTTGACCACTAACCTGGGTACGACTACGGGTCTGTCAGGTGAGTTTGAGGCGATTATGCCAGCGCCAGCCGGCTTCACATTCAATGGTGAGGTGATGTTGGCAGGTGATGCGACGTTGGTATCGGGTGGTAACGCTATCTTTAATAAGGTGGGAGATACAGGTTCGAGTAGTCTGGAAGTAAATACCGGGGCCGGCGCTATTAGTCTGAATGATGACATAACGGTAATCAAGGATGTTACTCTAACCGGCGGGACGATAGCCCAGAATAGTGGTACTATTTCCGCCAACAGGTTGACGGCGACGAGCAATTCGTTCGGGTCTGTCGGCAACAGGGTGAACACTGATGTGGATACGCTGGAAGTCGATACGATCGGTGGCGGTGCGGCAGGCGTGCAGTATATTGATGAGGCTGACGGTTTGGCTTCCGCAACTCTGGTATCGAATGGCGGTCGGATCGATTTGGCTGCCAATGGAACAGTTACCGGTGCTACGGTTACGACGGGTGGCGGCGATGCGGTGATGAATGTTATCAATGGTAATATTGCTAATTCGACGGTCAATGCCGGCGCCGGAAGTGCGTTGTTAAATGCCGGTAATAATGTTTCGGGATTCGCAGTGAACGCGACAACAGCGACAGTCATAGCGACTACCGGGAATATTACGGATACCGATGGTCAAGTGGACGTAACGGCAGGGGCAGCGGGGATTAAGGCAGGTATGTCGATAGGCGCTGCAGGCGATGAGATTGACACCGATGTAGATTTGCTGATAGCAATGGCCGGTAACGATATTTACCTCAGTGAAGAGGATGACATAGACATAGTGCCCGGATTGGGTATTATCGCCGGCGGTAAGGTGGAGATTGTCAATGCCAACGGAGTGGGAATCGGTCTGGGCGCCACGCCGGTTGCAGGCGGTTTGAACTTTTCGGATGGGGAACTTTTATGGATCACGTCAGGTAGTCTGGACCTTGTGACAGCCGGTGCCATCGTGGTTGACGGAATTACAGAGGTTAACAGCGATAATGTTAATACGGTTACACTGAATGCTGATGACAAGATTTCGTTTGAGAACAATTCTTCGGAATTTGATGGCCTGATCGCTAAGGCTGCCAATGGTATTGATGTCGGCGTTAACCTGACGACGGATGATGGTGATTTGGCTCTTGACGGCAATAACGACATTCTTTTTGCCAATGGAGTGCAATTAATCACCACCGCCGGGGCCATCACACTCGATGCTTCTAACGGGGGCATGACCGGCGCCGGGGCCTTGACGCTCAATGCCGATAATGGGATAAACATCAATGACAGTCTGACCACTGCGGGTACAACGGTGATAAATGCTGACACTACTGGCCTGGGTGCCGGTGATCTTACGATTGATTCTGGTTCGACGGTTTCAACCACAGGCAATGCCCTGAACATTACGGCCGACGATATTGACCTGCTTGGTAATCTGAGCAGCGGCGTTGCGGCCACGACGATAACGGATTCTGATGGTGACGGGATTGGTTTGGGTGACACTGCGGTGACCAATGGATTGAACCTTTCGGGTTCGGAGTTAGAGAGAATCGCTGTGGCAGGTCTGGAGTTGGAGACGGCCGGTTCGATTACCGTCGATGACATTAGCGCCGTTAATAGCAATAATGTTGGTGCTGTTACTCTTGATGCTGCGGGGAGCATTGAATTTGCCAATGCCCCCTCGACCTTTAATACCCTTGATGTCCAGGCGGATAATGGCATAAGTATAAATGAAGATTTGGCCACTGATACCGGTATTCTTTCGCTGGACGGAGATGCCAACGGTTCTGCTGACGGCAGCGACGGAATAGCCTTTGCTGATGGTGTGACCGTGACTTCGGCTACGAGTCTTACGCTAGCTACAACCAACGGTTCGCTCACCGGGGCCGGGGCCTTGACGCTCAATGCCGACAATGGGATAAACATCAAGAACAGTCTGACCACTGCGGGTACAACGGTGATAAATGCTGACACTACTGGCCTGGGTGCCGGTGATCTTGAGATCGCCTTTGGTTCGACGGTTTCAACCACAGGCAATGCCCTGAACATTACGGCCGACGATATTGACCTGCTTGGTAATCTGAGCAGCGGCGTTGCGGCCACGACGATAACGGATTCTGATGGTGACGGAATTGGTTTGGGCACTTTACCAGTTGCAGGCAAGTTGAACCTTTCGGATGTGGAACTTGGCAATATCACAGCGGGCAGTCTGGACCTTGTGACGGCCGGTGTTATCGTGGTTGACGGAATTACAGAGGTTAACAGCGATAATGTTAATACGGTTATGCTGAATGCTGATGACAAGATTTCGTTTGAGAACAATCCTTCGGAATTTGATGGTCTGATAGCCAAGGCCACCAACGGCATTGATGTTGGGGTTAACCTTACGACTGATGAGGCTGATCTGGTTCTGGAGAATAACTTTACGTCAACGGCGGATAATATGCTGGCCAAGAATGGTAATAACATAACACTGAAAGGTACAGGCACGTTCATCGCGGCAAACAGCCAGGCAGTAAGCGCCAGCGGTACAATACACGCGGAGAAGGCATTGACCAAGGGTACAGGCGATCTGGTGTTGAAAGCCGGTGTTAAGGTTGATCTGGACGATGTTGTGACCGCCAGCGACGGCAGCTTGTTGGTAGCCGGGCCGGTTATCGAAGCGGGTAAAGACCTTACGGGGGCTACGGATGTGGTTCTGGACGGTGCGGTGACGGCGGGGAGTAACATTACCGCGACCAATAATAATTTGACGGTGACGGGGGCGGCTGATGTGACGGGCGTGGTCAGCGCCGGTAATGATGTGCTGATGCAGAGTTCGGCGACGCTGGGGAATAATGTTACCGCCGGTCGTAATGTAACGGTGGTTGGGGTGGCTGATGTGATGGGCGCGGTCAGTGCCGGCAATGATGTGTTGATGCAAAGTTCGGCAACGCTGGGGAATAATGTTACCGGTGGCAATAGCGTGACATTTAACGATGTTGTTACGCTGGACGGTGGGACGAATCAGGAAGTTAGCGCGGTTGCCGGTGAGCTTCACGCGATGAAGGCACTCAGTAAGACCGGATCAGGAAATCTGGATTTGGAAGGTGGTTCTCTGGTTAATCTGGATGGTGCGGTAAATGTCAGCGGTGGCGACTTGTCTGTGACAGGCAAGGTTGACGCTGAAAGCAATCTGACGGCTGCCGGTAGTGTGGCGCTAAACAGCGAAGCGGCCCTGGCCGGCAATGTTACTGGCGGTAATAACGTGACATTCAATGGTGCAGTGATGCTGGACGGCGCAACACAGCGGATAAAGGCTGGTAGCACGCTGCTGGCAAGTCAAACGTTGACAAAGACCGAGATCGGCGATCTGGATTTAGAAGCTGGTTCTCTGATTGATCTGGAAGGTGTGATATCTGTCAATGCCGGCAGTTTGCTGGCAAAAGGTAAAGTGGATGCACAGAGCGATCTGATTGCCAGCAATGATGTGATATTGCGGGAGGTTGCCAATCTTGGTGGGAATGTTACCGGCGGCGGAGATGTAATAATTAACCAGGCGGCTGTGCTGGACGGCGGGTCCGATCAGGAACTGGCGGCGGCGCAGACGCTGCAGGCAGATGGGACACTGACCAAGACCAGTGCCGGTAATCTTGCTTTGAAAGGCGTGGCGCTGGTCGATCTGAACAACGCGGTGAGCGTTGAGGGCGGTAGTCTTTTGGTTGAGAATAAGGTTGATGCGGAAGGCAATCTAACGGCCAGCGGTAATGTGACGCTACAAGGTGTCGCTAATCTGGCGGGTAATGTGGCCGGTAATGGGGTAGCCTTTATCCAGACAGTTGTCGCCGATGGCGACGGCGTCCAGAGCTTCGATGCTGGCGCCGGGACACTTGCAGCCAGCGAAACGATTACCAAGAGCGGAAACGGCGATCTTATCCTTGGCGGAGATACACTGGTGGATATTGCCAAGACGGTTCAGGTTGACAAAGGCGGCTTGACGATAACGGATGCGGTTAACGCGGACGGCGATCTGGTGGCTTCCGGTTCGGTACTTCTGGAAGGTACGGCCGATTTGGCGGGTGATGTCACCGGCGGTGGAGTTACCTTTGCCAAGGCGGTTACTGCCGATGGCGATGACCAGAGGTTCGATGCGACGAACGGTGTGCTTTCAGCCGACGATACGATTATCAAGAGCAATAGCGGTAATCTTACGCTGGGCGGTACGCTGGTAAATCTTGAAAAGACAGTACGTGTTGCCAGTGGTAACCTGACCATCGAGGATATTTTCGCGGCGGCGGGAGATTTTATTGCCGGTAATGATGTTAATTTAATGGTGGACGGAGTGCTTGACGGCGGTGCGTCTCAGCGGATTGACGCGGTCGGTGGCAGCCTTTTGGCTGGTGGCACGATTACCAAGAGCGGCACTGGCGAGCTGACGCTGGGCGGTGGTACACTGGTGAACCTTGCGGATAATGTGAAGGTCAACAGCGGTGGTCTGATTGTTGAGGATGAACTGGTAGCGGCTGGGGATTTGACGGCTTCCGGTTCGGTGGCGATTGAAGATAAGGCGACCGTTAGTGGTAATGTTACAGGCAGCAGTATAACATTTGCCGGGATAGTCACGGCTACCGGCGGCAATCAGGAATTCGATGCCACCGACGGCATACTTTTGGCCAGTGAAACCATCACCAAGAACGGCAGTGGTAACCTGACGTTAAGCGGTGATACACTGGTGGATCTGAACAAGAGAGTGAGTGTCAATGTCGGTGATTTGGTCATAACCGACCGGGTGGACGGCGAATCTGAATTGTACGCGTCCGGTTCGGTTAAGCTGGGGGATGTGGCGAATCTGGCCGGGAATGTTACCGGTGGTAATAATGTAACTTTAGAAAAGGCTGTCACTCTGGACAATGTGGCAACTCAGGAAATCAAGGCGGAGACCGGTACGCTGGCGCTAGCGACACTGGACAAGATGGCTGCGGGTAAGTTGGTACTGACGGCAAACGAGATTGATTTGAACGGTCCGGTGAGCAATGCCGGGCGGGATATTAAACTGCAGCCGAGCAGCGTCGGTCAGGATATACAGGTTGGCGGCAACATAATCGACAGCGGGAACGTTCTGTATCTGAGTCAGGGCGATCTGAGTAATGTGCAGAACGGGGCGGCGATGGTTACCATAGGATGTGACGATGGTTCGGGTTTGGTCACGGTGGGCGGCGGCGGTGGCGATGTGGTGTTCAACGATCCGGTGGTCATTCAGTCGCCGATGTTCGGCGGAGCGATTACGGTGGCCAGCACGTTAAGAGGAGCAGATAATGCATCAATTACACTTAACGGCGCCGGCGCCACGACGCTGAATGCGGACATCGTTACGCGAGGTAATTTTGTTCGAGTTAAAGATAGTGTGCAAATTGGTAATGACGTTGCTGTGACGACTACAGACAATGCCGGCGGAGCGGATATTACCATCGAGGGTAAGATTGACGGCGAACCGTCGCTGACACTGGCGGCTGGGATCGGTAATGTAACGCTGGAGAATAAGGTGGGTGAAAGCTCTGCTCCGGCGAGTCTGGCGGTGACGGGTCGGAATATCAGTTTGGCCGATGTAACTACCGTAGGTTCCCAGATTTATAGTGCTGACGAGTTAATCACGATCAGCGGCAACTATAATAGCACCGGCAGTGATATTCATTATGGGGTTATTACACGTGATGAAAATGGTGATGTGCTGTCCGTGGAAAAGGGTAATGTGCAATTGGCCGGCGATGTGATGGTCAGCACAGCCGGGATGGTCGGTGATGATGTGGTGTTTGCAGGAACCATTGACGGCGGCCATGAACTGAGTGTCGATGCCGGACAGGGCGACGTCATTTTTGGTAATGATATTGGGGCTGATACCGCGTTGGCTTCGCTCGAAACAGCGAACACAGGGATCGTTGAGTTCAACTCTACGGTTACGACGACAGGAGATATCAAGCTCGGCGATGTTATGGAGATTCCGGACTCGGCGACGATTTACAAGAAGACCTCCGGAGATCTCATATTCAAGACAAACGGCGGCGAATTTCGCATGGAATCTCATCAGAAGCTGAGTTTGGTTGACGGCAACCTGGTGATTGAAACGGATGGGGGCGATGTATATCTGGGAGATCTAAGCGTAGGCGGAAATATCACGGTTGATGCCGGCGATGGCGAGATTTATCTGCAGTTGCGGGATGTGTCGGACCTGCTGGTGTTCGATTACGATTCCGGTTATGGGGTCAAACAAGAGCCGGTTGAGGACAGAGGTCTCGACTTTGTGGCTACCGGATGGATCAAGTTGCTGGGCAGTGACGTGAAACTGGAAGGTGTCGGTCCGAACCCGCAATTTGCGGCAGGTGATATATCCGCGAGTGAGGGTACTTCGGGTTATGTGAATCGTCAGATGTCGTTTGTGCCATTATTGTACGATCCGGCCAGTGGTTTGATGGTGGTTTTGGATTTGCAGGCCAGCGGGGTGACTACGGCTAACGCAGCAGAAGCTCTGGCTGGTGTTTTGGAAGAGCAACGGCCGATGGTATCAATGGCATCCACCCTCAATCCGGCCCTGTTGGAACAGTTGGTCCGGCTGGGTATCAATGCCCGTCCTGGCAGCGCAATCACCGGCGACGGAATTAGTTACACAATATTCAACGATGTTGACTACGTATGCAAACTTCTGAACGAGGTTTGTGAGGTCTCTCCGGGTAGGCTTTCGGCTGATTTGACCGCCGAAGCGCTGGACAACTACTGGAAATTGTTCTGGGAGAAGACCGAAGAAGGTATGGAAGCACGGGCGCCTGAGATAAGCAGGGTTCTGCAGGAAGCATTAAACGCTTTCAAATCGCAGACTGATGTCAAGGAGTTCGATCCGCTGGCCTTCAGAAAACATCTTGAAGGCGTCGGCGGAGAAGCTTTAAGATACGTCAATACGTTCAGGAATCTATTTATCAAGATCAGGATGATGGGGCTGACGAGATACGAGTTCAAGCCCGTAAAGGATGTTTTGTTGAGGGATATAGAATTACGATGGGATGGTGAGATGATAGGTATGGATGAGTTGGAAAAATTGATCAGGGGACCAAGCAGTTATGATTATCTGTTGACCTGGTCTATCCCAGGGGTATAATCGGAGTCTCGTGCGGTTGCTGTTTGATGACGCCAATATCTTTGGTATGCGTGGCCAAGTGGCAATTTCGCAAGAGTCTGGATATAATATGGAAGGCCCCTGACGGCGACCATGATGAAGAGTTTTCATTTTATAGTATTTTGCTGGTTGATAGAGAGGAATCGGACGCGTTTTTATGGGTGAGATTGATATTGAAAGTCTGCTGAGCGAAGTGAGTCCGGAATTGCCCTGTGGGGAAGATTTGACCTACGATCAGGCTTATCTGGAATTGGAGCGGATGTTTCAGAGCAGTTCGACAGGGATGGTCGAATCTGGAGAGGAAGCTTCAGAAGAGCCGAACTGGCAGGAGGCTCGCAATCGCTGTGTCGAGCTGCTGGGTCGGATGAAGGAGCTTCGTTTGATTTTGTATCTCACGCTGTCTCTTCTGAGGACAGACGGTCTCTCCGGCTTAAATGGTGGGTTGGCGGTGCTGCGTGGCGTACTGGAGCGGTTCTGGGACCATGTTTATCCTCAACTGGACCCCGAGGACAACAACGATCCCCTGGAACGGGTGAACATTATCGCGTCAATTGCCCCTGCGGCGGGTAGTTATCAGGACCCGATGATGTTCAAACAGCGGCTGTTTGAAGCGCCACTGTGTAACTCCCGCAGACTGGGGAAATACGGTTATCGCGATATATTGATTGCCCGTGGCGAGATTACCGTGCCTGTCGAGGAAGGGACCAAATTGCCGGATATGGCGATACTCGATGCGGCCTTTGACGACGTTGAGACAGAAGAGTTGCAGGCGACCAACAAGGCTGTCTCAGAGGCCATCGATCATATCAAAGCTATCGAGAATATACTGAATGATCGTGTGGGTGTGGGCAAGGCTCCCAATCTCAGTAGTTTCCAAAAGGCTCTGACAGACGTTCAAAAGTGCGTGGGCGGTTATTTGGCCAAGCGGGGATATGGTCAGACCAGTTCCGAGGGACAGGGGCCAACCGGGGAAGATGCGGGTCAGGCGGCAGGAGCGAAGCCGATTTCCGGTGAAATCTGCTCGGATCAGGATGTTCTGCTGGCGTTGGAGAAGATATGTCAGTATTATGAGCGGAATGAACCGTCCAGTCCGGTGCCGTTGCTGCTGCGGCGTGCCCGGCGACTGGTATCAAAGAGTTTCATGGATATTATCCGTGATGTTTCGCCAGATTCATTAGGGCAGATTGAGAATATAACAGGTATTGACAGAGGGGAAGCGGAAGGTTAGAATGCTGTTTTCAGAAGCGTATCCAAGCTTGGATGTTTAAGTGTGCCCGAATAAAAGGGTTATCGGTCCTGGCACACAGAGCCACAGTTTTTATAATAACAAGAACTTTCCAGCTTATGCTGGGCCGGATTCTGCCGGAGGCAAGTCAGAGGATTTATCTATATACCAATGTTGCCCAATATTACAAATTCCTGTACCATGAACCTACAGGAGTCATAAAGAATTAAAGGCGTAGGCTCAAAAAGAATTGTTATAAGTTTATTTAGAAAGGGTCAATTATGGCGAAACAAAGCTCTCAGAAATTTATTGCCCGGAACCGAGCTCCGCGAGTGCAGATCGAATACGATCTGGAGCTATATGGAGCGGAGAAAGCAGTCAATCTTCCATTTGTAATGGGTGTGATGGCTGACCTGTCCGGCAAGCCGGCCGAGGCACTGCCTTCGGTTGCGGATCGGAAGTATTTGGAAATAGATGTGGACAATTTTGACAGCCGTTTGAAATCCATGAAACCCCGTGTTGCTTTTCAGGTACCCAACACGCTTACCGGCGAGGGGAATATGTCTGTTGATATCACCTTCGAGAGCATGGACGATTTTTCTCCGGCGGCGGTGGCCCGGAAGGTAGATTCTTTGAATAAGCTGCTGACCGCTCGGACGGAGTTGTCAAACCTGTTGTCCTATATGGATGGGAAAGGTGGTGCGGAAGATCTGATAGCCAAGCTAATGAAAGATGAAGCGTTGCTGAAAGCTCTGACATCTGCTCCAAAACAAAAAGATTCTGCCAATACGGAGGAACAATCCAATGGTTGATCCAAAACAAGAACAAGAAGCACAACCACAAGCACAAGTTGAGACGATGGAGGTCGGTGAGTTTGGGAACCTCCTTAAGAAGGAATTCAAGCCCAAAACCGACCGTGCCAGAGAGGCAGTCGAATCGGCGGTCAGGACATTGGCCGAGCAGGCGCTGGCCGAGACAGCACTGATTTCCGACGATGCGGTAAAGTCCATTGAGAGCATTATCGCGGAAATCGACAAGAAGCTTTCGGAGCAGGTAAACGCGATCATTCACCATGAGGACTTTCAGAAGTTGGAAGGTTCCTGGCGTGGGCTTCACTACCTTGTAAACAATACCGAGACGGACGAGACGCTCAAGATTCGGGTGTTCAACATTTCCAAGAAAGATTTATCGAAGACGCTCAAGAAGTTCAAAGGCACGGCCTGGGACCAGAGCCCTATTTTCAAAAAGCTATACGAAGAGGAATACGGCAGTCCCGGCGGTGAACCGTACGGTGCGCTTGTGGGCGATTACTTTTTCGACCATAGCGCTCCGGATGTAGAGCTTCTGGGTGAGATAGCCCAGATAGCTGCGGCGGCACATGCTCCATTTATTTCGGCGGCTGCGCCGTCCCTGATGAATATGGATTCGTGGCAGGAATTGAGCAATCCTCGTGATTTGACCAAGATATTCGGGACGGCTGAGTATGCTGCCTGGCGGTCCATGAGGGATTCGGAAGATGCCCGCTATGTCGGTTTGACGATGCCGAGGGTTCTGGCCCGTATGCCCTACGGGGCAGGTACAAATCCCGTCGCGGAATTTGCTTTTGAAGAAGACACAGGAGCGGCGGATCACTCCAGGTATCTCTGGGCGAATGCGGCTTATGCTATGGGCGCCAATATAAACAAGTCGTTCAAGCAGTTTGGCTGGTGTTCGCAGATTCGCGGGGTTGAAAGCGGCGGGATGGTCCAGGGTCTGCCATGCCATACCTTCCCGACCGATGACGGTGGTGTGGACATGAAGTGCCCCACCGAGATTGCGATCACCGACCGTCGTGAGGCGGAATTGGCCAAGAACGGTATGATGCCCCTGTCACACTGGAAAAACACCGATTATTCTGTGTTTGTCGGTGCTCAGTCACTGCAAAAGCCGGCGGAATATGAAGATCCCGATGCCACGGCCAATGCCAATTTGGCAGCCCGGCTGCCCTATCTGTTCGCTACCTGCAGGTTTGCACACTTTCTCAAGTGCATAGTAAGGGATAAGGTTGGCTCGTTCAAAGAGCGTGCGGATATGGAGAAGTGGCTGAACAACTGGATTATGAAGTATGTCGAGCCGGACCCGTCTAATGCGACCGAAGAGGCGAAGGCACGGCGTCCTTTGGCAGCGGCGGAAGTTGTGGTAGAGGATGTAGAAGGCGACCCGGGATATTACTCGGCGAAGTTTTACCTGCGGCCGCATTACCAGCTTGAAGGTTTGACTGTTTCGCTGCGTTTGGTTTCGAAATTACCTTCGGCTAAAAATGGCTAAGGATAACGATTAAGAGATCGACACGACCGGAACGAAGTACGGTTTTATAGCGTTTTGTTTTTTTGTGTAAGATAACTAATTGTTTTTGGAAGGAGCAGTTTATTATGGCAGGCGATAGTTACATGAAAATTGACGGGATAGAGGGTGAAAGTACCGACAAGGGACATGAAAAGTGGATTGAGATACTTTCTTACAGTCATGGAATGTCACAACCGTCCGTGGCATCTACCAGCAGCGGCGGTGGGCGTACCTCCGGCAGGGTGAACATAAGGGAATTCACCGTTGTCAAGATGATTGACAAGTCAACTCCCACGTTGGCGGCGTATTGTTGCGATGGAAAGCACATTCCAATGATTATGATCGAACTGTGTGAAGCCAGTGGCGACAAACACAAATATATGATGTTTAAGTTGACGGATGTTATTATCAGTTCGATAGAAATCGGCGGCGGCGGCGGCGGAAGACCTACCGAGACGGTGACCTATAATTTTGGGAAGATTCAATGGGAGTACACACCTCTGGATCATCGGGGTAAAGCTGGAGCTGCCATCCAGGCCGGATGGGACCTGGAACAAAATGTGAAAATCTAGTGTTCAGGCAGTATCAGATTTGCTGTTTCAGTCGCGGATACTCAGCGGTGACATGACGATGAGATATTTTTGTGCGGTTACCTGTCTTGGCTCGTTCTGCCAAGACAGGGCGAGGGGTCTTCGATTTTATATCGGGGCCGGGGAGCGTGGGTCTGTATCTTTTTTCTGCCAATAAGATTGGCCAATGGCCGCTCCTGTTGGTCGCTCGCTGGAATGACAAAGCCACGAACTTAAAGATGTTTTGAATAAAGGAATTGTCAGATGCAAACTTTATTTACGACAACGAACGAAGCTGAATTTGCGCAACATCTCGAAGCTGGTTATTGTTTTGGCATGTCATGCGACTGGGCGCAGAAATCCCTTAAGAGTCAGAGGGGGCAAGGTGTTAAATATAAGGACCAGTTGGAAGAGTTCAAATGGGTGATCGGTCAGACTGCTTACGAAACGAATAAGGGAGTAACCGACCAAGGTCTTATCAGTGGCATGGGCCTTAATGTTCAGGGGCATTATAGCGGGGCTATCGCTTCCTGGGGAGCGTTATGCAATTTTATGTATAACACAGCCGGGCTTGGTACTTTCATCTTTTGCATTGATGGTCCGGGCGGAGGACACGCGATGGGCTATCGAAGAGTGAAGATGACGGATGTTCTTGGAAGAAGCAAGGACTCTCTTCAATGGCTTGACCCCAACATAGGACTAATGGATTTTTCCAATTTGGGTGATTTCACAACTAATGTCTCTGCCAAGCTGGACGAGCTTTATGGAAGCGGTGAATCTGATCCAAACGAGCGTCTGGACCAGAATTATGAACTATTTAAAGTTACGATTTGAGAGTGCGTGTTGTCAAAAAAGTATTCGTTTCGCTTTTATAAGCAGCCATAGTCTGTTTTTATCCGGCGGGGTGTGAGTAATACCCAGTTGGGTATGAGGGCTTTGTTTGCATTGCTTACGATTTGCTGCTTTGCAAGGGACCGCGAAAACTTGATCGGCGAAGGCACAGAAAGGAACGTAATGCAAGTCGAAGAACTGTTACAGGCAGGAAAGTTGCCAGAGGCTTTGGCGGCTATCGAGAGGCAGATTCGCGGCGACCCATCCAATCCAAAATATCGAGTTCTTTTGTTTCAGCTTTTGTGTGTTCTGGGCGACTGGAAGCGGGCGTTGACGCAGCTCAACGTGGCGGCGGAAATGGATGCCAAGAATCTGTTGATGGCCCAGGTTTGCCGATCGGCCCTGATCTGCGAGGCCCTGCGGTCGGAGATATTTTCCGGCAAGGTTGAGAGGGCGCCGATGATACTGGGAGAACCGACCGAGTGGGTGGGTCTTATGGTGCAGGCCAACCAGATGGCCAATCAAGGCCAATATCGGGCTTCCCAGAAATTACGGGAACAGGCATTCGAAGCGGCGCCGGCAACTGCAGGAACGATCAACGGCGAAAACTTCGAGTGGATTGCCGATGCCGACCCACGATTAGGTCCGATTCTGGAAGCTATAATCGATGGTTGTTATTATTGGGTGCCGTTTTGTAATATTCGCGAGATTTCCATCGATATTCCTACAGACCTGCGGGACGTGGTCTGGATACCGGCTAAGTTCATCTGGGCCAACGAAGGTGAGTCGGTAGGTTTGATACCGACCCGGTATCCCGGCTCCGAGAACAGCGAAAATAGCGAAGTTCGTATGGCCCGTAAGACCGAATGGCTCGAATGTGAGGGTGATCTGTACCTGGGTTCCGGCCAAAAGATGCTGGCGACCAATGCGGGCGAATATCCGCTGTTGGAAGTGCGTCAAATCATGCTGGAAGCAGAACCCAAGGATGAGCCGCAGGAGGCCGGCGATGGTTGAAATGCATTCAAAACATCGTCTGCAGCCATGTCTTCTGGATCGCCTTACCGATGATGAACCCGAATCCAAACAGGAAAGCCGGGACAAGCGGATTATTTCCCTCCAAAAATATAAAGCAGGTGTATTGCGTGATCTGTCGTGGCTGCTGAATACCAGTTCCCATGCCAACGATGGTTTGTTTGACGATTTCAGCGAGGTGTTTAACTCGGTGCTGAATTACGGCATTGCTGATTTGTGCGGGTTACTCTCGTCCGCTATCAGGCCGGCCGAGGTGGAAAGCAAAATAACGCAGGCGATACAGTTTTTTGAGCCGCGGATAATACGTAACACTTTAAGTGTTCGTGTGCGTGTCAGGCCGGATGAGATGGACCATAATGCCATTTCGTTTGAGATCAAAGGCGAGCTTTGGGCACAGCCTATGTCGGATACGCTTTTTGTAAGAACAGAGGTTGACCTGGAAACAGGGCAATGTAAGATCGAGGAGTAGTTCAATGGACAGGCGGATGCTGCGCTACTACAACCAGGAGCTCGCTCATCTGCGGGGGATGGGTGGCGAATTTGCCAAGGAGTTTCCGAAAATAGCCGGTCGCCTGGCGCTGGACGAGTTTGACTGCGCGGACCCTTATGTGGAACGTCTTCTGGAGGGTTTTTCTTTTTTGGCGGCCAGGGTGCAACTCAAGCTGGATGCCGAATTCCCGCGTTTCACGCAGTCATTACTCGAGACCGTTTATCCTCACTATTTATCGCCGGTTCCATCAATGGCCATCGTTCAGTTTAATCCTGATCTGAACGAGGGCGGATTGGCCGATGGTTTTGTAATTCCGCGTGGGACCTCTGTCTTCAGCTTACTTGGCAAAGGAGATCAAACACGTTGTGAATATCACACGGCTCACGATGTAACCCTTTGGCCGTTGCAACTGGTGGAGGCTCGGTACTATACGCGAGATCTGGGGGTTCTTGATCTGCCGTCTTCGTATGGAGCGGCGGCGGGAGTCAGAATCCGGCTGCGGACGACAGCCGGGTTGAAGTTCAACGAGTTGAAGTTGGACGATTTAACCTTGTATTTACAGGGAACCGGCGCTACGCCTATGCGTTTGTACGAACAATTTTTCGGCCACAGCGCAGGTGTGGTTGTCCAGTCAACGACTAATCCAGCCAAGTTTCAGAAAGTGGTTTCTGCTTCCAGTATTTGCCAGGTTGGGTTCGATAACGAACAAAGATTGCTGCATTATGATGCGAGGTCTTTTCAGGGGTATCGACTTTTACACGAGTACTTTGCGTTTCCACAGCGATTCATGTTTGTTAAGCTGACGGATTTGTCTGATGTGCTGCAAGATTGTGAAGACAATCAGGTGGACATTATTTTCCTGATGCGGGATGCGGACCTTGAACTGGAAAACGCAATTGACGTTCAGAACTTCGTTTTGTTCGGTACGCCGGCGATTAATTTGTTTCGCAAACGTGCCGATCGTATTCATGTTAAGGATAGTTTTTCAGAATTTCATGTGGTGCCGGATCGTACGCGACCAACAGACTTTGAGGTTTACCAGATTTTAGGTGTTACCGGTTACGGGACCGATCTTGAGCAAGAGGAGGAATTTCTGCCTTTCTACTATGCCGGTGGTCCTGGCCAGGATCAAGACGGCGGGGCCTATTACGCTACTCATAGAGTCCCGCGAACACTTTCCAGTCGTGAAAAGCGAGTGGGGGGCCGTTCACCGAGTTATGGCGGCAGTGAGGTTTTTATCTCGCTGGTTGATGCCAAGGAAGCACCTTACAGTGCTGATTTGCGTCAGTTGGCGGTGGATACGTTGTGTACCAATCGTGACCTGCCGCTACACATGTCTGTGGGCCAGGGTAAGAATGATTTCACCATGGACATAAGCGCCCCGTACGAATCTATTCGCTGTGTGGGTGTTCCCGCTCCCCCCAGGCCATCGTGTGCCGAGGGTGAAGTTGCCTGGCGTGCGATCAGTCATTTGACCCTGAACTATCTTTCGCTGTCCGATACGGACGGCGGTGAAGGCGCCGCGGTTCTACGTGATATGATGAAATTGTACGGCGATGCCGGCGACCCTCAGATACGCAAACAAATTGACGGAGTGAAATCGGTAAGCAGCAAACCGATAGTTCGCAGAATTGTAACACACGGACCCGTCACGTTCGCTCGCGGATTGGAGTTGACCGTTACTTTTGATGAAAGCGCGTTTGAGGGAACAGGTGTATTTCTGCTGGGCAGTGTCCTGGAGCAGTTTTTTTCCAAATACGTATCGATTAATTCTTTTACGGAAACAGTAATTCAGACATTAGAACGTGGTGAGGTAATGAGATGGCCGATGAAAACAGGAATGGGACACATTCTCTGATGCAAAGATTGGCAGAAGCGCCTTATACGTTTGATTTTTTCCAAGCGGTTCGGTGGATCGAGTGCGCCCATCCCGGGAATCCGCGATTGGGCACCTCTGTGGTCTCCAAAGACGATGTTGTCCGTTTTTGTCAGAACCCCTCGCTGGCCTTTGCGCCGTCAGCCATTTCTGATTATATTTTGGGTAAAGATGGAAGTCCCTCGAAAATGTTTGTCCGTTTTTTCGGCCTGCTCGGCCCAAACGCTCCCTTGCCTTTGCACATTACCGAATATGCCCGAGAGCGAATGCGCCACTATGGAGACGAATCGCTGGCCCGCTTCCTGGACATTTTTAATCACCGTATGGTGTCACTCTTCTACCGGGCATGGGCGTGCAATCAAAAAACCGTCAATTATGATCGGCCGGAAGACGATCGTTTTTCGGTTTATATCGGCAGTCTCCTTGGTATTGGAATGAGTTCTCTGCGAAAAAGAGATGCGATACCAGATAAGGCCAAGCTTTATTTTTCAGGACACTTTGTCTGTCAGTCCAGGCACGCTGAAGGTCTAAAGGCAATTTTGAGCGGGTATTTTCACGTTCCCGTCGAGATCAAGCAGTTTTTCAGTCATTGGATAAATCTTCCTCCGGCCAGTTTCTGTCGTCTAGGTCAGTCGCCGGAAACGGGTTTGCTTGGCAGTACGGCCATTGTTGGAGAACGTGTCTGGGATTGCCAAAATAAGTTCAGAATTAAGATGGGACCGATGGATTTTGCCAAGTATCGGCAGATGCTGCCGGGCGAACAGGGCCTCAAACAACTGGTCGGGTGGGTGCGCAATTATGTCGGAGACAGATTAGCCTGGGAGGTTCAGCTTGTGTTGAGGGGACAGGATATTCCGCAAGGGCAATTGGGCCAAATGGGGCAGTTGGGCTGTTCGATCTGGCTGAAAAGCCGGCCTATCGAAAAAGCTGTAGATGATTGTGTATTAGAGCCGACTGCGGCATAGTGTGCCGCAACAACGGTTTGTAAACCGACTCTACAAAACAAAAAGGAATTTTTTATGGCAGAAATAAGTCGCTCGAAACTGTTTGGAAAACTCAATAGTCTCGCTTACAAGGCTATCGAAAGTGCTACTGTTTTTTGTAAGCTGCGTGGCAACCCTTACGTGGAACTGGTTCACTGGCTCCATCAGATACTGCAGTTGCAGGATTCTGATCTTCATCGAATTATCCGGCACTTTGATGTCAACCCGTCCCGGTTGGCGGCCGATATGACCGCGGCCCTGGATAAACTTCCGCGCGGATCGACCTCGATATCGGATCTATCCGGTCATTTAGAGGAGTCTGTGGAGCGGGCGTGGGTATATGCTACGCTCATATATGGCGATTCGCAGATTCGCGTGGGACATCTTATTGTCGGTATTTTGAAGACAACCAGTTTGAAGAACATTCTTTTGAACATTTCGGGTGAATTCGCCAACATTAAGTTAGAACAGTTGTCAGATGACTTTGCCAAGATTGTGGGAGGATCGACGGAGGACTCTCTGGCGGCGCAGGATGGGTCGAGGCTGGCGGCGGGCGCCGGGCCGGGAGAAACCAGCAGAGCAGTAGCTCCGGCTGCGATGGGCAAACAGGAAGCGTTGGCCCAGTTTTCGGTGGATCTTACCGAGCAGGCCAGGACCGGCGATATGGATCCGATTGTCGGCCGGGATGAAGAGATACGACAAATCATTGATATTCTAATGCGTCGGCGACAAAACAATCCCATTCTGACCGGAGAGGCGGGCGTTGGCAAGACGGCCGTTGTTGAAGGGTTTGCCCAGCGAATTGCCAGTGGTGATGTGCCGCCACCGTTGAGAGATGTGACGCTGCGTACGCTTGATCTTGGGCTGCTGCAGGCCGGCGCCAGTATGAAAGGTGAATTTGAAAACCGCCTGCGTCAGGTAATAGAAGAGGTACAAAGTTCTCCCAAACCCATCATTTTGTTTATCGACGAAGCTCATACCCTTATCGGAGCCGGTGGAGCCGCCGGTCAGGGCGATGCCGCCAATCTGCTAAAACCGGCGCTGGCACGTGGTACTTTACGCACTATTGCGGCCACTACCTGGGCGGAGTACAAAAAATACTTTGAAAAAGATCCTGCTCTTACACGTCGGTTCCAGGTAATCAAGGTTGATGAGCCGAGCGAAGAAAAAGCAATACAAATGATGAGAGCCGTGGCATCGAAACTGGAAAAACATCATCGGGTACAAGTGCTGGACGAATCGCTGGATGCGGCGGTACGCCTGTCACATCGCTATATACCCTCTCGTCAACTTCCCGATAAGGCGGTCAGTCTGACCGATACGGCCTGTGCCCGTGTGGCCATCAGCCAACACAGTATTCCAGCTTCGGTCGAGGATTCCCAAAGACGTATTCAGGCACTGGATACCGAACTGGAGATAATCAATCGTGAAATAGCGGTCGGCATTGAACATGACGAACGTCTAAGCGAGATTACGGAAATGCGCGATAAGGAGTTGGAGCGACTGGCGGATCTGGAATCGCAATGGAATCAGGAGAAAGAGCTGGTCGATTCAATCCTGGATATTAGAAGTAAGTTACGCAAAATGTCCGATGGGGCGATAGAGAAAACGGAAGAAATTTCTGAGGAATCGGCGAAAGATGCAAAGGAAAGTAAAAAGGCCGAGAAATCTGCCGAAAGTGATGTGTCGGACGTTGCCGGCGAAGAATCGGATGAAAAAAGCCGACAGGAACGAACAGAGCTTTTAGAAAAGCTTAAGAAATTACAGTCACAGCTTGGTGAACTTCAGGGAGAAAATCCACTTATTCTTCCGAGTGTGGACGAGCAGGCGGTGGCTTCGGTTGTCGGCGACTGGACGGGAATTCCTGTTGGACGGATGGTGAAAAACGAGATCGAAGCGGTGCTGAACCTGGCTGATGCGATGGAAAAGCGAGTGATAGGTCAGAAATATGCTCTGTCAGTTATCGCCAGACGAATCCGAACCTCACGAGCTGGCCTGGATAACCCCAACAGGCCAATAGGCGTATTTCTTCTGGCGGGTCCCAGTGGGGTGGGGAAAACGGAATCGGCGCTGGCGTTGGCTGAGTCCCTGTATGGTGGCGAACATAATGTTATTACCATTAATATGAGCGAGTTCCAGGAAGCACATACGGTTTCGACGCTCAAAGGCGCACCTCCAGGTTATGTCGGATACGGTGAGGGAGGAATACTTACCGAGGCGGTTCGTCGTCGGCCTTACAGCGTGGTACTACTCGACGAAGTGGAGAAAGCCCATCCGGATGTGCATGAGATTTTCTTCCAGGTTTTCGATAAAGGACAGATGGAAGACGGCGAAGGCCGTATGATTAACTTTAAGAATACCGTTATCATTCTTACCAGTAATGTCGGCAGCGATCTGATTATGGATATGTGCAAGGATCCAGCCTTGATGCCTGAACCGGAAGGGATAACCAAAGCCTTACGCGAACCGTTACGCAAGGTTTTCCCGGCTGCGCTTCTTGGCAGACTGGTGGTAGTGCCATTCTATCCCATAAGTGATGACGTCCTCAAGAGTATAATCAAGCTGCAATTGGGCAGGATAAAAAAACGCCTGGCAGAAAATCACAAGATACCATTTACTTATGATGATGAAGTGGTGGAACTGATCAACAGCCGTTGTACAGAGGTGGAAAGTGGCGCCCGTATGGTCGATGCCATTCTCACCCACACGTTACTGCCGGCGATCAGTCAGGAATTTCTTAATCGTCTGATGAAAGGCGAGACAATAGAGAAAGTGCATATTTCCGAAAAAAACGGCGATTTCCATTACGAGTTTGCATGAAGTTGAACGACAGGGTGTCGATGGCGACTTCAGCTCAACTGTGATCCGAAGTTTTGCAGAATTGTCATTTGTCGTAAATAACCGGTATTTCGCATAAATTACATTGGCCTTGAATAGGACGGATGAGCAATGGCTATATCTCAGGCAAACAGGTTGTTGATGATCGCTACGCCACTCAAGGATGAAAATGGCGAGGACGCACTTGTGCCGATAGGCTTATCGGGGAATGAACGGCTCGGTGGAATGTTTGAACTGGAGCTGGAACTGGTTAGTGAAAGAGATGATATCAGCTTTGATGAAATTGGTGGTCAGAACGTAACAGTGCGTCTCATGCTGGACGCTGACAAGATACGGTACTTCAATGGGTTTGTCAGCCGTTTTGTACAGACCGACGAACGCAGCGACAACCTGGCACACTATCAGGCGACCGTAGTGCCCTGGTTGTGGTTCCTGACTCGCAGTGCCGATTGCCGTATATTTCAAAAAAAAACGGTTCCCGATATAATTATGGATGTTTTTCGAGACCTCGGCTTCACTGATTTTGAGGACCAGCTCGGCGAAAAAGGCGACTATCGGACATGGGAGTATTGTGCGCAATACCGTGAAACAAACTTCAATTTTGTCAGCCGACTCATGGAACAGGAAGGGATATACTACTACTTTAAGCATGAGAACGGCAAGCATACTCTGGTGTTGGCCAATCCGGATACCGTACACAAACCATATAAGGGTTATGAAGAGATTGAGTACCATGTAGAGGAAGAAGGGATGTCGAGCGGTGAGTATATTCAGCGTTGGCAGGTTCAAAGTACCGTTCAACCCGGCGGCTATGCTCTTAACGATTTTGACTTTACAAGTCCCAAAAAAGATCTAAATGCCAACTCAAAGGTCAAGCGAGAGCATGCTTTATCGGATTATGAAATATATGATTATCCCGGTGAATACGTCGAGAATAAGGAGGCTCAAACCTATGCCAAGATTCGGATAGAAGAACTGCAATCGCAATATGAGGTGGCCCAGGCTCACTCTAATGTCCTGGGTATCAGGGCAGGCTGTACATTCAAACTGGATAAGTATTTCCGTGAAGAGCAGAACAAGGAATATCTTATCACATCTGTAAACTATCAGGTCTCTGAACCAGCCGACTATGCGGGTGAGAAAACCGAACTTGACTATTCGTGTAGCTTTAATGCTATCGATGTCAATCAGCCATTCCGCACACCACGCATTACCACCAAGCCTTCGATCCAGGGTCCGCAAACGGCCATGGTAGTAGGTCCCGAAAACGAAGAAATTCACACTGATGAATACGGCCGGGTCAAGGTGCAGTTCCATTGGGATCGCTACGGCAAGGCGGACGAAAACAGTTCCTGCTGGATCCGGGCGGCCCAACTATGGGCCGGTAATGGTTGGGGCGCTATGTTTTTGCCCCGTGTCGGTCAGGAAGTGATTGTGGAGTTTCTGGAGGGCGATCCTGATCGACCTATTATCACCGGCAGGGTCTATAACAAAGATGCCATGCCTCATTACGAGCTACCCGAGCATAAGACAAAGTCATATATCAAAAGTAACTCCAGCCCAGATGGCGGGGGTTTCAATGAAATTCGATTCGAGGACAAAAAAGGTGAGGAGCAGGTTTTTATCCACGCCGAGAAAAATCTGGATATACGTGTTAAAAACGACCGCTTCGAGACGATTCTTAATAATCGTCATCTTGTTGTCGAGAAGGACAAGTCCGAGCATGTAAAGAACAATCGTTCCGAGACGATCGGTTCCGACCACAAGGAAAAAATCGGTAAGGACCGCAATCTGAAGGTTGTCGGCAAAGAGGCCAAGGCTGTTGATGGGAGTCTCTCCCTTACCGTGGGCGGCGACGTGGCGGAAGTGTTCAAAGCGAACCACTCAGAAGAAACAACCAATGACTATTACCTCGAAGCGGATAATATCACTATCGAGGGGTTGACAAATGTTACAATCAAAGTTGGTGATTCATTTATCGCCATTGAGTCCAGTGGTATTAAGATCGGCACCACAGGTGATATTGCCCTGGAAGCTGACGGCAATATCAATCAGGAAGCTGGTGGCGATGTCAAATTGGATGCCAAGGGCAATATAGATCAGAAAGCTTTAGGTGATGTATCAGTCGAGGGTACAGGTAGCGCTTCCGTAAAGGGCACCGGCGGTTTGACCCTGGAATCACCCGCCACGACCGACCTGAAGGGGTCTATGACGACTGTGTCAGGTGATGCAAAGACAACGGTTAAAGGTGGCGTGGTTATGATTAATTAAGTATTTTGCAAGTGTCCTTATCCGATAGGAAGGAATATAGAATGAATCCGAAAGATGGAAAAGCAGTAAAACCAGTCGCGCCGGCCGAGCCGGATGAGGCCCAAGATGCCGACATCGCCGATCCGGGCAAAATGGCCGAAATCAAGGCCGAGCAGATCAAAAACAAAAAAGGCAAGTACGGCTCCGAACAGGTAAAACCTTACAAACCTCCGACCGAAGAGGAAGTCGAGGATGAGGAAGAGAAAAAGACATGGATAGAGATCGAAATGGTGGACGAAGAGGATGAACCAGTGACCGGTGAGAAGTACCGGATAACCCTCCCAGACGATTCGGTCGCCGAGGGAACGCTTGATGGAAAAGGCTTCGCCCGCATCGAAGGAATCGACTCCGGTACATGCAAGGTCTCCTTTCCGAATCTCGACGAAGAAGCATGGGAGAAAATATAATGGAGTATGAAGAATACAAAGTCAAACAAGGAGATTCGATTGCCAGTATCGCTTTTAAGCGAGGCCTGTTCCCGGACACTATCTGGGACGACCCGAAAAATAAGGAACTCAAGGAAAAGAGGGGATGTCCCGATGTTCTGATGCCAGGGGATATCGTATTCGTGCGGGAAAAGAAAGAAAAAGAAGAATCATGCGCTACTGAGCAGAAACATAGATTTCGCAGAAAAGGCGTACCGGCAAAACTGGAAGTCCAACTCATGGAAGACGGCGAACCCCGGGATAACCTCGAATACCAACTGATTATTGATGGAATCTCAGTGAGTGGAAAAACGGATAAGGATGGATGGGTCAGGCATTCTATTCCACCCAATGCCAAAAAGGGAGAACTGAAAATCGGAGATTCGGAAGTTATTGATTTGCAGATTGGTCGCCTGGATCCGGTAACCACCATCGAAGGGATTCAGCAAAGGCTGAATAATCTGGCCTTTAACTGCGGCGAACCTTCCGGCAAACTGGACGATAGAACCTCCGCGGCTATACGTAGTTTCCAGCAGGAACATGGCCTGGAAGCCACCGGAAAACCGGACGAGAAAACAGAATCAAAATTAGTGGAAGTGCACGGGTCTTGATGTGCAAATCAGTGTAATGAATTCATAGAAGGCAACCGGAGATGGTACTATGGCGGTAACACAGGCTCAGATTGATGCGTTTAAAACGCATTGCGTAAAGAAACCTAATCATATATTGAATACCGACGAACTCCAGAAACAATGGACACCCGGTTTTTTTGAACATACTGTCAAAGAGAATGAAAATCTACAGTCGATTGCCAAGTATTATTTAAACAACAAAATGGCCCCGTATGGATTTGACTGGAAATGGCTGTGCCGTTTCAATTTCGGAGTGGACTATCCCCCATACGTAAATTACAAACTGATCGAAGAGTTCGGTATAGACGTATCAAGCGAAGCAGAGATGAACAAAAACCGAACCAAAGACCATAAAAATTATTCCTTTAAGGGCGATGGCAATGAAAAACTCAAGATCCCCTTCCTCGCCGGAGCCAGCAAACCCGGCAGTATCTGTCCGAACAGACAAAATGTGATCCAGAGGCGAGCGATCAAAATAACAAGTGCCCACGGACCGACTTTCATGACTGCCGATATTGCCTCCAATTTCAGTGTGACCGGATACTCAGTAGATAAAAAAGACGTAACCCAACAAAAAATGAATTCGGTTCGATGGTGGATCACCAACATTACCAAAAAAGATATTGGTGAAACGGATGATCGTGGCAGCATACACGAATTGAGTAAACTCAAAGGTGAAGACTCCGGAAAAACCGGGGAGAAAGTCAAGCTGACCATCACCCAGGCCAACGTCACCAGTGGAAAATATCGCATCGGCGACTGGATCAGGATGTATCCTTATTTCGATGACAAAGCCAATATTGATTTGCTGGTTTATGTTCAGTTTCGGCTCATTGCAGTGGAATTCAAACATGATATCCCCCGGACGGAAATTGACGGTGGTTTAATTGCCGCCAACGATCCTATCAATAAAATCCACAATCCCGCCGTAGTCCTCATCGGCGCCGAAACCGAACAAACCTGCGCCAAGTTCAGACTAACCAAAGTCACTTCCGATGTAAAGAAGGATGATGCCGGCCATGATGTTATAGTTGACGGCAAAAAAGTTATGATTCCCGCTATATCCGTCAACGATGAGGGTTTTATCTGGAAAATAAAATCGATCCCTGGAAAAGCGACCTTTGTAAAAATAAAAATGAAGCCCGAAAATACGGGATCGGATTGCCTGGTATATGGAACGGAACCGGGCTATATTCGTCTGGAAGGCTGGTGTCTGGAGGCGGAAAAATATTGCGTTTCAAAAATCCTTAAAGTTGTCAATGAACGCGAGATCCCCTTTCGTGTAAACCTGTGTACCAGTAAGGGTAGTCATACAACCCAAGAGACCATAGCAAATTTGCAGAATATATTAAAAGTACAGGATATCTACATGCGACCTGCGGGTGTGAAATTAGTTCCGGACAGCAGTACCGCAGCAGGAGAAAAAATCAACGATGCGGAAGATGAAGTCATTGCACAAGCTACGATTGTAAAAGATGGTTCAAATGTAAATGTGCCAGGATTCTTCAATATAACCAATATAGATGATAAATATGTCAATATTTTAGCAGGAGCAAACTTTTTAATCACTCCCAGGATTAACGGCCGGCCCGGTGTGATAAATTATGTCTTGATACGAAAAATTTTGAGAGACAGCATACTAGGTGCTGGGATTGGCCAATTAAGAAATCTGCATACGAAACCATATCAACTCCGATTGGACGGCTTGGATGACATAAAGGATTATTTTATCGGCCCCGATGAGGAAACGGTGTGGCTTGACGCAAATAAAAAATTTGAAGATAATAACATCGATGATATAACCGATAAAAAATCGTTGAAAAAAATGAAAGCGTTCGAAACACCGAAGAATGGTGAAGCCCATAAAAACCTTTGCGGGATTCTCCTGCCAAAATCTTCTACTCTGCAAGAGACTATCGATGGCGGAATGAACGCGGCAAAATCATTGACCTTGGTCGGCGCCACTTACGCCCATGAAGTCGGACATCTGCTGGCCATTCGACATCGCGGCGGAAATCCGAAACCTCCCCCTGAAAATGAGGGCGCAGAACCCGACCTGCTGCCTTCCTCGGTAAACAATATAATGTACTGGACAGAAGACCCTGGCAACAATCCGGCGGATTGGGATCTGATTCAGGCAGAAGTCTTACGCGGAAGTGTTTTATGTGGAAAAGATTCCAATAAAGGAAACATTACAGTCAAGGCATTCACAACCGGCATAAACAGAGTTTTAGGGAAAAAGAATACAGAGAAAACATTTAGAGTTGAAGTCCACCGTAAAAATCAACTGCTGGTGGGAGCCTTTATGAACTTGTTTGTCGAAGAAACCCGCGAGGCAATTCAAATCAAACAGGTCGATAATTGGGATAAAGGGACAAGGAAACTGTCAACCGGAAGCACTGAAATCAAAATAAAATTTTCCAACGCCGCTAGTGTAAACGATACTGCAAAATTGGTAATCATGGTCGGAGATAACGATGACCTGGCTACCTTGGAAATTACATTTAAAGTAACAGCCTGATAATGAAAATAAAAATTCTCATTCTGATAGCGGCCGTTCTGGCATGCGGATGCGATAAAATGGATCGCCCTCGGCCGGTGGAAAATGATAAGGAGAACGCAAAAATGGATAATATGGAAATGGCTTTGCATCAAATTATGAAGCAATGTCGGAGCACGGACCCGCAAACTCTTGAATCAATGTTTAAAAAACTAAACAATCCGGGCTTTTTGTCACAATTGGATGCCAATACCGTATATGAGGACGCCTCAAATCCACCAACGTTATTAGAAGTCCTGAAATGCCTTGCCGAAAATCCCAATCAGCCGGTCGTGGCAGCCGGGTTGGGCAAACTTGCTGACTACCCGCTCTATGACCGCAACGACGCGAAAGGCGCCCTCCGGAGAAATGTCTTGATCATTGCTTCCGGATATTTAACGCAGCCGGGTGCCAAGATCCTGGCCTTCCTCGAAAATGAGGTGGTTAAATATAGCGACAAGAGAGAGTTCGCCGTAAATGCCTTATCCAGAATTGGAACACCGCAATCGGTGACCATTTTAACAAAACATATTTTTAATCCGTCAACCTGTGTGATTCCAAAACATTTAAGAGAGATTTATCTGACTAACTTTACTTTGGAGTTGGCCGAATTCAGAGACCACCCGACTGTCATGTCATTCCTGCTGGATCAACTGTATCAAACCAAGTTGCGAAACGAAGTTCTGGTTTGCCTGATCGAAGATCAAATTGAACGGGATGCTGAAAGAATTGCTCTAATCATTGCCGCTCCTTTGAATAGAGAGACTGCCAACAGTGTCGTCCTGGCAAAATTGCTCGCTGTCTGGCTTATTCAAAATTCTACCGATCTTGAAGAATATCAATATGTGCCTATAGCCAGGCGAGTCCCGGATCTGCTGGGTATCGAAAAAGCACAAATCCCAATGCAGGAAGGCTTGGCTATTAAGAAATGGGCATCAAGCCTCTTTCAGCAGGCATGGAAACAATCTGACGATCCCGAGCGTAAACAGCAACTCCAACTGAGTCTGACCGCGTTTCAATAAGAAAATATGGGGATGTTCAATATCTGACTCCCGCAAAATTGAATAGCATTCTAAAATCCGCAAAGCTCGCAGAGCAGTATATGTTTTAGCCAATGAAACTTAAATTTGACAAACTAATGGATGTTTTAAAAGGTGCTGATACCAATCCGGCAGGTAAAGAGGCCCCGATTCCGCCGGATAAGGTGATCGACCAGATGGCAAGTGATATGCCGCAACGGGAATCTGTTTGGTGGGCGTGCAAAAGTGCCGATGAAGTCGGGCCTCAGATGACTCCGGAAGATATCGAAGCAAAACTGGCCGCTGAAGCCTGGGTGAAAGAGCCTACGCCCCAAAACAAATTGGCCGCTGAGAAAGCGGCCAAGGCGACTGATTTTAAGGGACCTGGGGCGTGGTCGGCTCAGGCGGCTGCCTGGTCAAAGAACCCGGAAACTGAAGCAACCTCAGCCGCCGCCGCAGACTTGCCGCCAGAAGTTGCTCAGGCAAAAGAACTTATGGGGAAAGAGGCTTCTTCCGCCGTTGCCGTCGCTGGTGCGGTCAAGCTGGCCGCGGCGATGAAAGCGAACCCTAAAGAAGTTCAAAAGGCCCTGGCCAATCCCGAACCAGCCCCGCCGGGAATAGAAGCCGAAGTACCCGAAATGCCGGAAAAACCAGGGCTTGACTTGCCGGGACTACCGGAAATGGCAGGGCAGGATCCACCGCCACAACAAACCAAAAGCGAGATTAAAAAAACCGCTAAAGCATTAAAGCCTTTTATCGAACTGGGAAAAAATGTCGCAGAAGGCAAAAATACGTGGTAAAATGCGGTAGCTTTTTGTAATAACTTACGATAATTAATCGGAGATTTTTTAATGCCACCTGCTGCCAGAATTACTGATATGCATACCTGTCCGATGGTAACGGCTGTTGTACCGCATGTAGGCGGTCCGATTTTGCCGCCAGGCTGTCCCACCGTTTTGATCGGCGGCATGCCCGCTGCCCGTGTGGGTGACATGGTAACTTGTGTCGGACCTCCTGACACTATTGCAAAAGGTTCCGCTACTGTCTTAATAGGTAATATGCCGGCTGCCCGGATGGGTGATAATACCGCACACGGCGGTATAATCGTTTTAGGTTGTCCCACGGTAATAATTGGCGGCTGAGGCTCGCCTGTCCCGGTCGATCCACTCCAGGCTGGAAAGACTTTTATGAAGGCCCGGGATGATTTCAAGACAGACGCAGACAAAATTCATTTAGGATAACGAAATGCCAGGTTATCGTATGGTAGCGATTCTATGACTTAGTTGAACTATTTTTGTAAGGGCGGCAAATTCATGTTATTTCCCAATACAAAAGTTTCTGGCGGACGGTTGCCCGACGGCTACGGGGCGATACCCGTTACTGTGGAACAAAAAGACTCGCCACTGAAAATATGTGTGATAGTGAAGCTTGAACGTGATCCGGCAGCCGGCTATCTGGTGGTCTTACGGGACACTATAGATGCCAGGATATTGTTGGGCTGTGTCATTGACGCCGACGAAAAAGTGCATCATTGGATCGAATTGTGGATTCAAACTCTTGACGGTTTGGCCGGTACGGCAGCCGTTAGCCGTCGGCCACTGACCAATCCAATGCTTGACGACCGCTGGATTCGTCAGTTTCACGCGTTCGAATCGCTTGAGGCGGCAGGCATCATCAAAACCGGATGGGAATCGGCTCACCCGAAACCGATTTTTTTGGATATGGCGATACTGGAGGCGATTCATCCGAAGGGCCACGGCGGGGATGATTATTGGCAGTTGTGCCAGGATGACGCTTTGCTCAGAGAGAAAGGTCTTGCCGAATACAGCAAGACTTTGCACCGGTATTTATACCAGCCGACCTTGAAGGCGGATTCTTCATTTATCCCGGTAACGCCGGACGCTCCCGCCAACGAACATACCAAAGACATTTCTGAAATTTGCCGCGAACAAGACAATATCATTGCTTTGAATCCTTCTGGTGGCTTCATGCTGGTCCGTGGGAGAGGGACTATTGGATTGGAAGATCACATCGACCTTTTGGGCGGCAGAAGTTGGGAGGGGATAAAACACGGCCGAAGCAAGCTTGATCTGGGCGAAGCGGCAGGCATATTGAAGGACGTGGATGCCGCAGACACTAACGGCGGGCGGCTTTTTTTAGATACGCACGGGGTATTGGGAAGTTTGGCTGAGACGTTTCATTTGAAACTCTGTCTGCTTGCCGACTTGGTCTGGTCGGTACAAACCATGACTTGTAATCAACAACGGCCGTTTTTTAACCTCAGTCCGGACAGCTTTCAGGTGAAACTAGGTAACCTCGGACGTGGATTACCGGTTTTATGGACTGCCAAGGTAGTCCTGGCCGAAGCCGGCAATGTGATTGCGATGCCGATCCAAACCAGTGACACTACGTATTATCTGCCTGCCGGCGATGAAGGCGCTTCTGTTTATCGTCCGGTCTCGGCCAGTATGCCGGTTCAGGGACATGGTACTATCCGCATCCGTCAGGTCACTTTGTTGGGCTCCAGCGAAAAATTCGTTCTTGAAGGCACGTTCACCACCCATGAGCGCATCGAAGCGGCCTCGAATGATCTGATAGGGTTGCGTCTGAATCTCGCCAGTGGTCGTTTGGATCTGTATGGACGTCTCGAGACAGTAGGCGCGCTGGCCTCTGGGGAATGGCGTTTCCGGACAATCGATCAGCGCCTCAGCGAGGCGCAGGTCTCGAATTTGCGCGCGACGGAAGGGGTGACAATACCTGAGACCTGGTTTGAGCTGGTGCCTTTGTTGAGTTCCCCCTATGACCTGTATTCCATTGGAGTCTTGATGGTCAGGACACTCCTGGTTAACGGCCAGACCACACTGCCTGTGGTCCTGGATAAAATGCTTAGCCTGGCTCGGCAGGCCGACAGCGAGTATGACAATTCTGTAAGTCTGGACTTGAGGATCAAAAATATTTTTGATAATGACTCCCGGTGGGGTGAGTTGTTGTGGCCGCACCGCCTGACCCATGAGCAAGTCTCACACGAAGATGCCTTCGAGATCATCCCGGCAAAGCTGTGGTATGCTACTTTGGCAATGATTGTCCGTACGTTTCCGGGCATCGGCCGTGACAGTGAATGCCGCAATTACGGAGATGCGACTCCGGGAAGCATTCACAAAGTATTCGATCGATTAATGGCCGATTTGGACGGCCTTGTACTACTTACACGAAGCTTGGTTGTAACGGACTGCAAATTCAATCGTGAAATCAATAAAATAATCGAGGTACACTTAAGGAGCTAAAAATTATGAACAGGATGAAAAAGAGTTGTGGCCTGGTCTTGATCCTGGTCCTGGTCTTGATGGTTTCGGCAACCGGTGGATGTCGTATGATTCTTGGACGCGAGATTGTCGTCAGCGCCGAAGGGATCGGCGATAAATCGGCAGAGGTCAACATCATCGGCGTGAATAAATCGAAGTTTTCTTTCTGGGAAAATATGTCGATGACCGACTATTGGAAACCTGACAATCCAATTCGCCTCGATGCCAAAAAAGATGGGTATTTATATGTGATGCGATTCGACCAGAATGGGCCGCGACAGTTGACCCTGGGCAAAGATCCGGTTTGGAAAGCATGGAAAAAACGAAAATATGATTATTTGTTTGTTCTTGCCGATCTTCCCGGAATACATCAGGACCAGCCCGGCAATGCCGATGCCAGGCGATTAATCATACCGCTGAAGTGCTGGCGTGGGACGCAACGGACGGCGAAAATCAGCCTGGAGTCCAGCGGTATCGGTTGCTTTAACCTGCCTAAATGCTTTTGATAAATTTGTCCTGTTACTGTTCTTTGCCAAGTAAGCTGGTTTTTGGGGCTTGCCCTTGACGGCTGGTATTGCCGGTGCTGATAAGCGGAAAAGGAAATAAATGACAGCGTTTGGCAGTTATGAAACTGTTCGTGAAATTTCCCGTAGTGGGTTTTCAACAGTATTTTCCGCACGGGCAACCAGCGGAGATACTGCGGACAAATATGCCGTCAAAGTTTTCCAGCCCATCGCCGACGCCGCCGACAAAACATCCTTACAGTCTGAATCCCAGTTGTTCCTGGAAGCCGCTGGTATCCAACAGAAGCTCGCTACTCATAGCGCCGGATATTGGGCGCCAATACATGAGACTGGAACCACCTCTGATGGTGATTTCTATGTCACTGACTATTTCCCGCGTTCACTCCAGCAATTGATTTACGGGCGAGTCAAACTCCCCGGTGCGGCTCTCCATACGATAATTGATTCGGTAGTCAAGGCTCTGCTTGAGCTAAAACACTTTTGTGATCAGCCGCACGGCAACCTCAAGCCTGCCAATGTGCTTATTGCCGGCGAAGGCGGCGTTGACAAACTCAAGATAGTATTAACCGACCCGCTTCCTGCCAAACGTATTGATGCCAGAAGAGATCAGGTTGCCGATTTCCACGGGATCGGCGAGCTGATTTACCAGTTGGTGACACACCGACCATTCAGTTCCGTAGGAGGTTGGCCTGTCTCCGATTCTCCTGAATGGAATCGCCTCGGCAAACAGGGCCAGGTCTGGCGAGCTTTGTGCAATCGCCTGCTTACCCCACATCTTGAGCCGGAATCTCTGACGCTTGAGGATGTCGAACAAAAACTTTCCGAACTGCGCATCACGAAAGTTATGTCGTCACGTTTGCTCGTTGTGGCGGCGATTGTCGTCTTCGCACTTGCCATAACAGCGGTAATGGTAATTAAGTGGATGACGCCTCCACCTCCGCCGCCGCCCATACAACAGGAAGAATGGAGCAGCTTGTGCCTGGATTATTACCATTGGATAGCGAGGTTGCAGGACGACCAGGCTGTTCGAGACAGGTGGAGTGTTAACCCCCTTCTCAAACAAGAGGTTCTGGCACGTATAGGCACACGAAAAACCGCTGGAATCGAACTGGACCCACGCAAAATATCGGGGCGAGATGATTCCCTGACGGAACTTGCCGATTATTCCTCAGTTAAACTGGCCCCCGATCAGGCCAAAAAGGCCCTTGAAGCCTATAATGCGATAAAAGAGATTAAGAATGTTATCAGAGGTCCGTTTGTGAATGATATAGAAAAAATATCCAGAAAATGGGCCGAGGACAAGGATCGTGGCTGGAGTTCACATAGTCAAACGCTCGATTCACTTATATCTTCATTTAATGATAACATAAAATCTTCTCCACAGCCCTGCCAGGAACTGATCTCCACGGTCGATAGGTTTCTTAAGGTGGCGGCGGTAGTTCGTAAGGTAGAGCAATTGTGGGCTAATGCCAAACGCATGGAAGGTATGATTGCCCAGGAATATAACGAGCAGAAAGAATCCAAACTGTTGGTGATCAGTAAGGCCGAAAACTTTGACGATTTGCAGGAAAAAATTGTGGAGTATGGAAATTGGATACCCACCATATCCAAAAGCGCCACCGAATGGTTCTATGGAATTAAACAAATGGTTTTCCTCTCCGGTGTAATAAACAAGGAATGGGAGAATCGACGAGAAGAAATCCTGGCCCAGGTCAAACTTCAAAATCTTGAACGCGATCCCAAGTTATATATCGAGCTTCGTGATAAAGTCGAACGGCTTTCGGAGTTTTTCAGATTTCTTGATAATGATAAAGAATTGCCAAAAAAATTCGTGATCGAGCCAAAAACGGATTTAGCTAAAAATTGGCGCGACGCACTTGTAGAAATGATTAATGCACAAAGGGAAACTACCCTTAAAGCGGCCATTGACGATATGTTAGTGGACGACGAGACGGTCCGGCTTAAAGACCCGGATAAATGGGAAAAACTCTGCCTCGCCTATCGCCAGTTGCATCAGGATGCCGGCAGCCTGATCTTAGATTATAGCACTATTATCGACCGTCTTGAAGCGTTTTATCAACTTGACGGCAGGCCGTCAGAAGGGGCGACAACTGTTAGGGAATTATTTGACAAGTGGAGCAGCCATGCCGTGTTTGAAAATTCTCAGGTAGGGCAGGCTTTTGGATCAGCAAATAAACGCGTTAATGAACTCCTCGATGTATATACGAAAACTGATAGGCAGCAACTGCTGAATTTGGCCGGTGCGACCAGTCAGAAGCCTGAGATTATTTATGCCGCCTGGCGCAAGATAGGTGAACTTACGAACCCGCCCTGGCCTAATACCGAAGATGAGCTTAAACGCGATGACGAAATGCGCCAAGTCCTAAAGGACCTTTATAACACAAATGTTTCGGATACCGTGCGCAGGGATTCGCTTTTGCAGGAGCTGGACGAGCAAAAAACGCGGCGACGAATAGTTTTTGAGTTTGCTAGGCTCGGTTCGTATCCGGACCGGATCGCTCAATACGCAAGCGACCTGGAAGGTGAGACAATTCTCAATCAATCTGGTGATTATGTCGCACGCTTAAAAAATGATATTCAAAGCCTGTCGCCGGATGCCCAGCTCAAAAAGCTGCAGGACGCAACTCAATTGACGGTGAAGTTACTAAACTATCTTGAAAGCGATCAGTGGAAGAACGTTAATAAGACATTTTTCATAAATAATAGTGATACATACCGTAAGTTTTCCGGGACAGCTACAAGCCAGACCTATAATGATTGGCTCACAGAGGTCGAAAATTACGAAATTATATCTGATCCGCGCGACGAATGGCCGGAGATAGTAAAAGTTATTGAAGGTGCGGTCGCCCAGATGCCGCCAGATTTTGATCGTGCTGGTTTCGAGACGAAATTTGGCCAGGCCAGGAAAATGATCGCCGCACTTGAAGACAAAAACAAGATACCTGCCATTGTTAAGAACAAGAACGAGATTCTGCTGGCTGAGGGTTCTTTAAGGGAACTCTTAAACACGATTAAACCCACTCAGGAACGTATCGATAAATTCCTGGAAGAAGTCAGACTTGGCAGCGATATTCCTGCTGTATTTAAAGATGATATTTGGCAAAAGGTTTATTCGGCCCTTAAAAGAGATCTACGCCCTGATCCGAGCTTCTGGTCTTTGAAGATAAAAGTTGAAGCTGTCAGAGAAGGTTTAATAGCGTTGAACGATAAATTCCCACCGGCTTCAGTAACGCCGCCTGCTGATAAGACATGGATCAAGAATCTCATTAAATTGGCGGACGATGCGCACCGGCAGGTATTGCGTGATGTGATCGGTAAAATAAAGTTGGACGACTCTTACCCAGATCTCCAGGATGCGCAATTCCTGGCCCAAATACGCGACCTGACGGAAAATTACCGGAAATGGCATACGTTGAACGCTCTTATAGCTGATTTCAACGATATTGACGAGCGTCTTGACTTATTCTATTTGCTGGATGACAAACCAAAGGAAGATGACAAAACCGTCGAACAGTTATATAGCACGTGGAAAGAACACAACCTGATTAATCTGAAAGATACCGGGGTTGAAGCGGAGCTTGAGCCTGTCATTAAACGTATCGAACAGGCAACTGGCATAAATCGTCAGGAAGATCGGGAGACCCTTGCAAAATTGGCACTTGCCCCGCAGCAGAACCCCGAGGCTGTTTACGCGGCCTGGCGCAGGTTGGGTACACTTAGCGAACCGCAGTGGCCCAGTACCCAACAGCACAGAGACGAAGACAGGGAGATTCGCAAGATACTTGCCCGCCGGTACCAGTCGGTAGAAGTGGAAACTCGCAAGAACATGTTGGTTGAAGAACTAAACCAGCAGGGCCGACGGCGTGATACAATATTCGAAAAGGCACAAATCTCCCAACTGCAGGTTGTAATTGCACAGGCGGCCGATCAGGCCGGCGACAGGATTCTCGCCCTGTTCCCCGCGTTTTCCAATGCCCAGATCAGCAATAACGATGACCTTGAAAATCTTATGCGTATTAGCGAACTGGCTGAAAAACTCAAAACGTTTATCGAGGGAGACTGGGCCGATAAGGTCAATCGGCAACTGTTCATGGCCGAAAGTGACATACATCGTGATTTTGATGGAACGGCTACCGGCGAAACATTTCTCGCATGGCTCCGGGAGGCTGAGAATTATGTCAAATTGGAATCGGACCCGCGAGGACAGCGCGAGGATTGGAACAAAAGAATCACGCAGATCGATCAGTTGATCGGGCAGCTATTACAGATTAAGCCCAAGCGCGCCGAAGAATTACGCAATGAATCTAAACCCTGGAATGAAAAGGTTGAACAGTTGTGGCAACTGCCGGCGGTCCGGAAAAATAAAGATACCCTCGATAAGTTGGTTAAGGACTATGATAATGGACTGCAGGGTTTTAAACTGGACGTCCAAAAAGAACTGGAATCACCCGAACAGTGGCTTACACGCATAAGAGAACATGTTGTAAAAACTTCCTCGAAAGTAATTAATACAGAATGGATCGATCGCCGGGACTATCTGATTAGTAATGTCACTGTCCAGCAAATGGCTGCGGATAATTGGAAATTGTATCTGCAAAAACGGGGCAAAATGGATGCGCTCGAATTGTTCCTCAGATCACTCGACGATGAAAACAATCTGCCGGGGGTTTTCCCAGACGTGCCGCAGAATGTCTCGCTCAAAGAATGGTATAACCCGATTGAAAAATCCTTGGCTGTTAAAAGGGAGGATGTTCTGGGCAATGTTTTAAGGCAGATTTCCTGGGTTGACGGTGCCCCCGGCACATCGGTGGAAGATTTTATGAAGAGCGCCCAATGGACGCAACTCAGTGAAAAATATAAACAATGGCGCCAGGACGCGGGCCAATTAGCGGTGGATTTTTCTGATATTGAGGATTGTCTCAACCTGGGATATCAGCTTGATGAACTCCCACCCGACGGTCAGGGAACTATTAGTGACATATATAACAAATGGACGAACCGAGACGCCTTTAAGGAATTAAAAACCGAAGTCACTCTTATTGTAAACAGAATAGAACAACTCAGGAAAATAGCATCCGAAATGGACGGCCAAAGAATAGCCGACCTTGCCGGGAACATCGCAGGCGCAAGCGATCCCCTTGCTTATCCGGAACAAATAATAGCTGTCTGGCGAAAACTGGGTGAAATTACCGATTGGCCCGCTCATCCGAACGATTTGAAGCTCGCACTTGGCTTGCGCGAAGCATTGCGTAAGTTGATCATGGAAAAAATGGAAAATGCCGCCCGGAAGCAGGCCTTTTCCCGGGAGCTTCAGGATGAAGGACTGCGTCGCTGGCAGAAATGTTTTGATAAGATATGCTCGAAAGATCAAAGCGATCGTGAAAAATTGATCGGAGAAACGGTTGCCCTGAAAAACGAATTCGTTGAAGACAACAGTAAGCTGAGCACAAAAAGCCGATTTAACATAATGATTTATGACCGATCTATGAAAAAACTGGACGAACAGGCCGCCTTGGAAGAAATTAAAATCGCAGATCAACAAGTGGAAGAATTATATAAAGGGGTGGAAAAGCCACAAGAGGTACAGAATTTTCTTGTCAATTTGCGTGCTTTGCTGGAGGAAGAAAGTAAAGACGATCTGGCCGAAGCATTGAAAAAAGCCGGCCCGATGAAAAACAGCAGGAATTGGCAGGCGAAAGTTTCCGCCGACAGCGAACGTGTTGAATACACATGGAAAGACCATAACCTTACTTTTGTGAATGTAAACGACACTTGTTATCTTTGTACCACGGAAGTCTCTCTTGGTTTGCTTGTCGATGTGATCGATGCCGAAAACAAATGGGCTGAGATTAACAAACTGCTTCCAGAGAAAGTAGAAGGGAAAATGAAGGAGAGTCCATGGGTGTGGAACTGGTCCAGGAGCAGAACGAAGATTGTCAAAAATTCGAGCTGGCTCAATCATTTCGATCATCAGATGGTTAAGCGGGGTAGCTTATCAGCCCAGCAGATTGAAATGGGCAATATCACAAAGGAAGCTCTCTACCCTGAAAAAATGGAGGTGCAGGAGCCTTGTCCCGACCACCCTATGCAGAACATCTCAGTGGAGGCCGCCCTTTATTTTGCGCAACTGACAGGCTGCCGGCTGCCGACGGTGGCCGACTGGCAGGCGGCGTACAAAATGGTCAAAGACTTCTCGGATGACAGTTGGAATCGGCGGGACCAAACCTGGGATCAATATAAGCAGCATCTCGCCGGTATCAGCAAAATTTGGAAAGATAAAATGTATCCCGGCTATAATCTACTCCCCTGGCCAGATTCTGGGGTATTCAAACGAGACACACAACACACCGCCGGAGATGCTGAGCCTGCGGTGAAAGGAGATGATGGGGTGTTGTGGTTTGAAAAGGTTAATCAGGGAGTTGACACAAAAACAACCTACAATTTCCATCATTTGGTTGGAAACGTGGCTGAATTTGTCTATGAAGAATATGCCGACCTGGACAAAATCACGGAAACAACCGATTTAAATACCGAAAAGCTGCGGGATTTCCTTAATAACAATCCTAATGTTTACGTGATCGGCGCTTCTGCCTTGTCACCATCGACCGTTAAACCGGACGAACCGTACGAAACAGAAAAACACAATGAAATATATTCGGATGTTGGGTTCCGATTGGCGTTTACCTCGCCGAGAGAGAAACTCAACATGAAACTAAAACGCCTCTTGGGGCAATCGTACCTCACAAATTGACGAATTTGCCTGGACCTGACGTCAGAGCCAGATTTAGTCTCTTACGACTTGTAATTGTTTATTTGCACGTCCTCAATAATTGGATGGCCGATTATTGACAGCCAGCCGAATATCGCTTTTTTGTTTGGCCAGCATAACCGGATGGTTGGCGACGATCATTGTTCCCAGGGCATCACCAGCGGCCAGAGACAAGTTTGGAGAATGTGCAACTGAAAACATTTCCGGTTGACCGGATGCCGGAACTAACAATGATGAACTCGAACAGCCGACAACGAACAACCATGCTGTTAGACAAATACCGACTAATAACAATTTGCCGTAAGTCCTTTTGCGTATAACCATAGTGGCTACCTCCTTCTAATCGTCATAATTTTACATAATCGCATACGTACTCTACTATACTGTCTAAAACCTAAAATATAAAACGGCGTGAGGCAAATCAGTCAGGCTGTTTTTCCCCGGTTTTAAAAAACAAATAGCTGTAACTACTTGTAAATAAAGATAATATAAAAATAACATTTTGTCGGCAACAGACCGGAAAAATGCAGTAGCCGGCCGGTCTTATCGGTCCGACTTATTTGGTCCTACCGAGAGCTGGTCTTGTATAAGTCCTTGTCGCCAAAGATGTTATGGCAGTGGATATGCGTTTTGAACAGAATTCCAGCAGTCCCGATCAAATAGACTTGCCAGTGCAGATTGGTCTCAAATAAGACTTGAGATCGTGGCCGATAGGTCGTATAATCTCCCGTTGCAGGTTCTTATGAGAGGGAAGTTAACTTCATATAAGAACGGGAGTTGAGTATTTTGGCTGCTTATTTACCACACAAATTGAAAGATGTTATCGCAACGGCAAATCGGCTTCACATGATTCAGGTGGATCTTGCCGAGGAGACCGATCAGGTCCGAAGGGAGCAACTTAACGAAGAAATTGAACGAGCCTTAGCAAAAATCGTTCCTGAGCAGCGTCGGGCTTTCCTAGAGGAGTTGAGGGACAGGTTCCCCTGTTGGGAAAAAACTCTCGCCGGGGGACCACAGGCCGCGGCAGCCGTTGAGCACACAGCGACATCCGAAAATCAGCTAAACGATCCGGAGTTCCTTGTGGAAAAATTAACCGGCGTTGTCTCGTCGCTTACTGAAGCAAAAAAACAATTGCTTGTTGAGAAACTGAGGGAATCAGGCTTGCTGCCGGACATTGGCCGCGATTGGCCGCAGTCATGCTCGAAACGACTGCAGAAAATAATGTCTCTGTCAGACGAAACTGAGATTACCTCGGACCATATTGCACAACTCATAGCAATGATGTTTGATTTTGTCACAAAACTCGACCCTCTAATATGGAGTACGTGGCGAAAGGTCTCACCGCGATCATCAATCCGTTTTACCGGTGATCTTAAGGAAGTTATGCTTGGTGCCATCAGTCAGAAGAAAGATTTATCCGAATGTCAGGCCATGCTCGAAAAACTCCGTTGTCTCACAGCCGGAATTGTCTCAGCTTTTGGTCAGGCGGGAAACCAGTTTACCAGATATTATATGTCGAAGTTCTCCCCTTCTCAGATTTCATCAATGGTTGATATGGAGGGAGGAACGAAAATATGGGAAGCACGTGAGGTAAAATACTGGCGGAAGTACATCGAATTGGCTAACTCACTTAATGACGCATCGAGTGAAAACGAAATTATGGATCAGATTACGAAGTATGCCGAATCTTTGATGAAAGGTCTCGGTCGATGAGGCAGGTATCCTAATGTTTGAACAACTACCACTTGGAACTGATCGAGGAGATTGATTTATGGCCGGTTTTGGACAGGTTCATTGGCATGAGGGCTTGTTTCTTCGACCGCATCATCTGCAGTTGATGCAGCGGAGTATTCACGATCAGTTTATAACCGAACGACGTTTGGCCGGGGCTTACCCTTATGGCCTGATCGAGGCCAGGATATCAGACGACCAACTGGAAAACATGCGGGTCAGTTTCGATCGCTTGCGGATAATAATGCCCAGCGGGTTGATCGTGAGTGTACCGGAAAATGCACATCTTCCCTCGCTTGATATAAAGGAGGCATTTGGAACAGCCAGGGGACCTTTTACTGTCAGTATTGGAGTACCGTTATGGTACGCTTCACGAGGCAATACGCTTGATCGTGACAGTGGAGACGATTTCCGGGCCAAGCAGATATATCGAATTGTCGAAATCGAACGAACCGACGAAAATAGCGGTGAAAGTCCTCAGACTATTCTCATTCGTCACATAAATGCCAGGCTTTTGCTCGACGGAGACGACCGCTCCGATATGGAAGTCTTGCCCCTGTTGAAAATTGCACCGGCTACGGGGGAAGCAGTTGGTATGCCACGGCAGGATACGTCGTTCATACCTCCCTGTTTCGCTGTAAGCGGTTCGCCTATCTTACGCGATATGGCTAGGGATTTGATCAATCAGGTTGAAGCCAGTCGCAAAGAATTGGTAATTCAACTGACACGTGCTGGTTTTAGTATTGATACAATGCGTGGAGTACAGTTTGAGCAGATGCATCGATTGATGACGCTGAGTCGCTTTAGTGCACGCCTGACGCACTTTTTGCAGATCCCGACCATTGCACCGGCCGAGTTGTATCTCCATTTCCGCGAACTCTTGGCTGAATTGGCGGCTCTGCATCCTGATCGCGGTGAATTTGAAGTTGCACATTACGATCACGATAATCCCGCGATCTCTTTTAACGAACTTGGCATGAAGATCCGTTCGCTACTGAAAGGGGCCGTTGTAGCCAAGTTCCTCAAAATCCCATTTACTTTGAATCAGGAACGCAAAATCCTGCTTGCTACGCTTACCGATGAGGCTCTTTCGCTTCCTAATGAGTATTTCCTTGGCATCAAAACCAGGGAAGATCCGCGAATCCTCGCGGAATTGATCGAAGACGGCAATAAATTTAAGCTTATGCCTGAGAGCCTTGTAGAACGCAGGGTCTTTGGAGTAAAACTTTCTGAGGAGCGACATCCACCAATGGAACTTCCTTCACATGTGGGCCTTCATTATTTTCGGCTCAACCGGGAGGAAAGTGCTCGTATGTGGGAGCGGGTTCAGCAGGAAAAAATCCTGGCTGTTCGCTGGCCTGAAATCGAATCTGCCGACTTTGAAATTACCTTGTATATGACCGTTCCATAGCAGACCTTTACAATTGGACCTGCCGGGAATTATCATACCCGTTGGGTATAGACCAGGAGCCTTCTCGCGATAATTGAGGTGCTGATTATGACTTTACTTGAATTATGTGAGCCTCTGCTTCAATATGTTTGCCGCTTAAACCGATCCGCTCGTAAGGGCCGAACCTATGAAATGGGCCAGGTACGCGCCGAGATCAAAGGCATATTCGAAGAAATGAAAACCAAAGCCTCATCGGACCCCGGATTGACTGATCAATACGAAAAGATATATTTACCTTTGGTATTCTTTGTTGATCTAATGGTCAAGGACAGCAAACTTAGCTTTGCTCAGGATTGGGTTGAAATGGCTTCGGAACTGGGAGAGTTGGCCGGCGACGAACGCTTTTTCGATCTGCTCGACGAGACTCTTATCGATCAAAGCAAGCCGGCTACTGAAAGACTCGCCATATTCTACACGTGTATCGGCCTGGGATTTGACGGAATTTATGCCGGTCAGCAGGAAATTTTGCAAAGGCTGATGTTAAAATGTTCTGCACGCATTGGTAACATAATGGATGTTGATGAAGCATCTCGAATCTGTCCAGAAGCCTACGAAAATATCGACACCAGGGACCTGGTAGAGCCTCCCAGCAAAAAACTCGTGGGAATTGGCATAACTTTTATCGGCTTGATTATAGTCTTATTGGTTACGAACATTTTCTTGTTCAAATGGTATTCGGACGAACTGGCTGAATCGCTCAATAAGATCGTTAACTATCACAGTTCGCTTACAACCGTGCAATCAGGTTCGCCGTCAGAAAGCGAATAAACCGGGAGCATACATAATGTCACTACCTTCGTTTATTAATATGCCGATGCCGCTCAAGATAGGTGTTATACTTGCCGGTGGCGGCGGATTGATGAGTGTAGCTTATTTTATCAACCCGCGTTTACTGTGGGTCGTCTTCATTGGTTTGGTGATGTTGGCCCTGCTGCTGCTGGCATACCGCGCCTTGCTCAAAAAACTACGCAAACGCAAAGCCAAATCCATGGAAGGTGAAATCGATGGAACCAGCGGCGCCAGACCGCAGGGAATCAAAAAAGCCGAAGACCTGGCGAGACTGGAAGACTTAAGGAAAAAATTTGAAAATGGCATACAAACTTTCCGAACCTCCGGTAAAGACCTTTATAGCCTTCCATGGTATATGTTTGTCGGTGAACCAGGCTCTGGAAAAACCGAGGCCATTCGGCATTGTAACGTAGGGTTCCCCCCAGGCCTGCAGGATGCCTATCAGGGAGTCGGCGGAACCGTCAACATGAACTGGTGGTTTACAGACCACGCCGTTATTCTCGATACAGCCGGGCGATTGATGTTTGAAGATGTACTCGCCGGAGCCTCCAGTGAATGGAAAGAATTTCTCAAACTCCTTAAGAACAATCGGCCAAACTGCCCGATTAACGGAATGTTTCTGGTCATCCCCGCCGACAGCCTTATCAAGGACACCGCCGACGAAATCGAGAAAAAAGCCTCACAAATCGCACAGCAGTTCGACATGATTCAGCGAACTTTGGATGTACGCTTCCCTGTCTTTGTAGTAGTGGCCAAGAGCGACCTGATCAACGGGTTCCGGGAATTTTTTGAAAACCTCGACGATCCAAAACTGCAACACCAGATAATGGGATGGTCCAACCCCGCTCCGCTTGACGAACCATTCAACCCGGACCTTATTGATCAGCACCTCATAACCATACAGAAAAGGCTCTGTCGCCGTCGCTTGGGATTGTTACAGGATCCAACACCAAAGAATAGCCAACTGCGGCGAATCGAAGAACTTGACGCGCTTTATGACTTCCCACAAAGCCTGGCTAAAATATCGCCTCGTCTGCAGCGATACCTGGAATTGATTTTTAGTGTAGGAAGCCAATGGTCCGGCAAACCGCTTTTCCTGAGAGGAATATATTTCACCTCTTCATTGCGAGAAGGCTCAGCTCTGGATGCCGACCTGGCTGAGGCCCTGGGGGTTCCTGTCGAGTCACTGCCAGAAGGTCGCGTCTGGGAGCAGGATCGGGCCTATTTCCTCAGAGATCTGTTCATGGAAAAGGTGTTCAAGGAGAGGGGACTGGTAACCAACGCCACTAATGCAAAAAAACAACACACTCGGCGGAGAATGTCCGTTACCCTGGCCGGCTTGGCTGGCGCGGTTCTGCTTTTGTTTTTTACGTGGCTTGGAGGAAACAGCCTCAAGAAAAGCATTGGTGTTCATCGCAATGTTTGGCTGACCGCTGCGTACAAATCAAACTGGGCGGACGGATTGGCCGGGCACAAGTACTGGAAACCAATCGTATATCCGGAATACCTTGGAAGTACAAAATATGAATATGGCGGTAACGCCTCTGTCCAGTTTCCTGACGAGGGAATTGCGGAAATCAAAGTGGACGGTGAACCCATTAACACGTGCCAATTCCACGACCAAATCAATAAATCGGTTCGGAAAGCGATTCACGTTCCTTGGATCTTTCGTCTGACCGCGACCTTGGGAAGTGATATCAATCGACAGCGGCAAAAGGCTCAACGCGTTCTTTTCGAGCACAGCGTCCTGTGGCCTCTTTTAGATTACACCAGGGAAAAAATGAAAAGTCAGGAATCGACCCCGTGGTCGGACGTGTCCTTGGCGCCAGGCGCCTTGGTTCAACTGTTGCGAACCGAGGCACTGGCCTATGAAGGCCGATCTTTCAATGAAACTGAAAAATTCCAAAGCCTGGATGCCCTTGCCGGTTACGTTCTGTATCGCAGTGAGGAACCAGATAAATACGAAAAAAATTACCAAAAATGGACGCAGCACAGCGACTTGTTGCAAAACATTTTGAATTCAGTCTATGCGAATCTTGAAAAGGATGAATTTGCTTCGCTCTCCGGCGGAAGCACATTGGAGCAGAACGAACCCATCGATAAAGGAGTAAAGTGTTTTGTCAACAGTTACGGTACCGGCCAAACGGATAAATCTCATTTGGGTAAAACCCTCTCCCTGGTGGAAAAACTGGTGACTTTCCGTTCTTTGGAAGAGGAAATAATAAAGCTTGGCCGTGCCCTCACTCGCGATTCCGAAAACCTGACAACTTATTCTCAGATCGAGCAGGGCGAAAATGCGTGGGACGCTTTATTGCAACAACTCGTCAAGGTCAAGACCCAAATCGACGCCGCCACTAAAGACGTACTCGGAAATGCCACCCTCGCTCAAGCCTATAGCGATGCCGTTAAGTCAGCTATAGTGCAAATCGGAACTGATTACGAGCCGCTCCTAAATGAAATTCGACCACGCGAAACCGAAAAAAGCGGCCTGTTGGACTCGGCCATGAAACAAATCGACTCTGACCTCCAACCCGCTATCGAAGACATCCCTATTCCACAAACCTCCGAACCGGAAAATATCCTTGGCCAAATCCAGTATCAACTCGGTAAAGCCAGGAAAGAACGCGAAAAGGAGATTGGCAAATTAGCCGCAAAGGACAAACAACTGCTTGACGAACTTCACGCCGACTTCCTGACGATCGGAAAAGATCAGCGGTATTTTTACGAGGATCGATACTATGCGTATTCAGGTGCAAATGACCAGCTCAAAGCGGATGACCCTCTGCGGCCAATGAGCGAACTTCCTGAATCGGTCAAAAAAATAGAAAGTGACATTGAATCTGTTCGTTCCCAGATCGGTAAAGTTCTGGATGTGGATCACAAACTTTATGGTGGCGCCTCGGATGTTTCCAAAATTATACTGCAATTGGCCAGGCAAAAACGTATGCATAACCTGTTAAAAAATGTCCTGTCAAACAAAGCGCCGACCACCGTTGAGCAAATAGAATTATTGGTCGAGGACAAAGCCAAAGATTTAGCCCCGATAAGACGTCCCAGAATCGATATGACCGCCATGCAGAGCGGAGAATTTGAAACCAGGTATCATCCACAGGCGGCAAAAGCGGTAATGGGTGGCTGGGAAATCTTGCAGAATTGTCTGCTTGACCGCCAGGCAGATCCGGCGGACAAAAAACTCGAATTGGTAGGCCGGGACGAGCTTCTGAGCATGTATCAACGCTCCCAGAGCGCCTTTAACGAATACGCCTCCGACTATTTCATCTATTGGACCGAGACGGTTTTTGACGACCGGAAAATCACCGGAAATAGTTGGGACGAGTTTTACAAAAACATCGCGAATCTGCGGGTAACGCGAACATGCTCGGGCCTCTTGGATTTATATGAAAAACTTGATAAAGCACTGATCCCGGAAATCAAAAATGCTCTGGAAAAAGACAAGCACGATGAATTTGACAAGGCCCGTGCCGCCGTACAAATCTCTATGGACTCGCTGGGAAAAACCAGCAGCAAACGAATTTGGAGCGACATAATCGACAACTGGATTATGTTGGGAGAAGACCCTGCTCCGTTACAAAAATTGCTGACCGATAAATCAAAAATGTCCCTCCCGGGCTTTATGGATAAGTATTTCCCCTTCTTTGAAGATGAGGACGAGATAAACGTTGACAAATATTGGGCCGATACCTCTCATCATGCTTTGGAATTGCTTGTTAAGGATTTCATAAGAACAAAAGCGGAAAACTCGCAAATCCTGGAACAGCAGTACAGCAGATTCCCATTGGCACGACCACAGGCCGCCGGCAAAGAATTGACCATGAAAGAAATAGATGAGGTACGCGACGTTTTGAAGAAAGTTGTTATTCCTCCGTTTGAGAAAACAAATATAAAACAGGTTAACAGCCTTTTGGAAAAACTGCAGGAGATCGATCCGGAAAAAAATCTATGGCTCACAAAACTCAATGGTGTTATGGATGCCCTGCCTCAAAAGTATCCGTTTAGCTGTCGGGTGCTTATTTTAGGAGCACAGGAGCAGCAACGGCTCTTGAAAGCACAGGGGCATGAATACGAAAAGGACCGTGTAGCGCTGATATGGAGAGTTATGGCTCTTGCGCAGGGAGACACTCAAAAAGGAAAAATCAGAACAGATCAGGCTGATAATGAATTGCTCGGAGAGATCAAGTATCCCGGCGAGCGGATTGCCCTTCGTTTTTATACCCATTCGGATTCCCAGGCTCCGGACTGTGAGTTGACCTTAGACAGCTTGTGGGCATGTATCGGTTTGCTCCATGGCGGCCAGCTACGCGATGTGAAAGGTAATCCGAAATGGCACGCGGGCGAACGATTGGAAGAAGGGAAAAAATGGAACGTCGAAATAGTTTTCCAGGATGACTTGGGAAAAGACCGCTCGATCTGGATACAACTCGAATTCGAATACGGCCTGCCGGCAATCTCGGAATGGCCCGATGTCAGCAATTAGCAGTTGTATGGTAGGCTTTTGCCACGTTCCCTTAGTATTGGAAATCAAATGCTTAAAAATATCTTCAAACAATTCGGACGGGAAAAGGAGGACTTAAACCGTGCCCAAAGGGTGCACCTGGGAACCTTTGGAAAGCATCCCGGCTGGGACGATCACATCGAGGATATCGGTATTGACACAGCCTGTCTTATTGCCGTCAAACGCATCCTTTATTTCCAGGGCATCGAAAGCAATATACAAGCCGGCAATTGGGAGCAGCTCACTGAAACTCAACGCCTCGAAGAATACAGCCATTTGTTCGTCTGGTCCGACCCTGACGATGTGGTGGTGGGCAGAATGTGGTCTTCCAGCGACGGCAAAGGGCGGACTAAGTATCCGATGGTAGTGTGCGCTCAGTGCTCTAATGTGCCGCTGAAATGTATCATCGAGGAAGTCCTGCCTTGCCTGGCAAAAATAGAAAAACAATGTATTGCGACCACTTCCCCCTCGGACGTACGCAACATCATCGAAAATTCCCAAAAGGAAATTACTCATCGCCTTGCCGGATCCCGGTCTTCACAAACGGATCCTTCTGTTGCCTTCGAATCGCTTGCTAAACTGGCGGATAGACCGGAAATGGGACATGATTATACCGGCCTGCATCGTATCCTTTATTATATCGAGCGGGAAATGACCGCATATCACAACGGTAACTCCGAGCGCACCGGTGCCGGAAAAACTTCACATCCGCGTCCTGTCCAACTACGCGTTCCTGCCTGTGCCGATTCAACCACTGACAGCTTTCTTTTATGGACAGATGTTCTATTAAAACGACTTGATCCTGCCGCCACAACACTTTTTCTGATACCGCTCAACGAAACATGGATGGACATAATTGTGGGTGAACCGACAACCTCGGAGCTTTATTGTCTCAAAGCATCCTTGGAGGCGATACCGCTGACCAGCAGCATACCTTATGAACTCGATAAAAAATTTATCAACTGGGCCCAAAAGACTATTAACGACTCACGAAACGGAAAACCCCAGCAAACACCGGCCCCGACCGAAACCGTGACTTTGCCGAAGCAACCGATTAAAGTTGACACCGCTACACGCAAAAAATCGAGCCTGAAAAAAATTATTGTTTTATCGCTCATTCTGCTGCTGCTGGCTGGTGTTATCGTTGTGGAGTTGATCGGCTGGGAGTTTCTTAAGTTGGCCATCCCCGAATAAAACCCCTTCCAAACCACCCATAAAAACCAAGAGGTCCGATAGCTTTTATACCAGTATTATCGGACCTGATTATCGGACCTGAAATTTATACCAATTCACTTTAATTCTTACGCTACACAAAAATTGCCAATCGCCTAACTGGTTGCATGCAAAGGTGTTAGGGACCGTGTACTCATGCGGGGCGAACTTCCTGATCTCAATTGACATTATTCCAAAATAGCAACAAAAAAAACTTGTATATACACCCGTATTATGGTAGAATAGACAATCGTTCCAGGGATGTGTCACCACATAGGTGTATAGGTGTAGTGGAGGCGGCCTCAGATGGAGCCTGTTACGTAGGAGAAAAGGGAAAATGGACAACCAACGGAATTATATTCACGTATCTGGAATTGTTCTTGTTGCATTGTTTCTGATGGCTGCGCCGCCCGCATGGGCGGACACATACTATGTGCCCGTTCCGATTGTCACCATTCAGAATGCAATCGATATTGCTGTCAATGGTGATGTAATTCTGGTGGCCGACGACACTTATACGGGCGATGGAAACCGCGACATTGATTTCCTCGGCAAAGCCATAACCGTAAAAAGCGCCAACGGCCCAGCCAATTGTATTATCGACTGCCAGGCCAGCGAATCGCAAATGCACCGGGGATTTTACTTCCATACCGGTGAAAGCTCCAATTCAATTCTGGAAGGCTTTAAAATCACTAATGGCGTAGCCCTCGCGGGAGCGGCAATTTGTTGTGACAATGACAGTAGTCCGACAATTAAAAATTGCGTTATTGCCGATTGCGATGCCACCAACATCGGTGGCGGTGGAATCTACTGTGGTAACAGCGCCCCTGAGATTGTCAATTGTCTCATCGCCAACAATACGACCGACAATGTCGGTGGGGCCATAATGTGCTGGAAAAGTAGTCTGATACTTAAAGGCTCCGTCCTCTGTGGCAATACTGCTCAGGATGGCGCAGCTATCGCATGCCTCAATCAAAGTAACCCTGCAATCGAAAACTGTACCATAACCGACAATCAAGTCAGCGGTTTAGCAGGTGGTGCGATCTACACCGAGTACGACAGCAGCCCGACCCTGACCAATTGCATCCTTTGGAATGACACGCCTGATGAAATATCTGTGGTTAGTGGCACACCGGTCGTAAATTACAGTGACATCCAGAACGGCTGGTCAGGGTCAGGTAACGATAATATCGATGCCGATCCCTTGTTTGTAGATGCCACCGGTGGTGACTACCATCTCCATTGGGATTCGCCATGTATCAATACCGGCGATCCGTATGGGGATTATACCGGTCAGGTTGACATTGATGGCGACTCGCGCGTCCATTTAGGCACAGTTGATATGGGCGCCGATGAGGCAGGTTCTAATCCCGCCGATTTCGATGAAAGTGGCAACGTAACCTTAACTGACTTTGCCGAACTGGCCGCGGCATGGTTGATCTCACCGGCTGACCCCAAATACGACATCTCCCAGCCCGCTGACAACCTGATCGACGTATCTGACTTGACCGTCTTGGCGGATTACTGGCTGTGGCAGGCTCCTTGGTATATACCTTAGAACCTGAATTTCACACAAAAATTTCTCGTCGTTACCGTCATTTCGACCTAAGCGAAGAAATCTCTCTTATCGCTCATCCCCCAATATATAATTGCTTGCATATTATTGCTTGAGATGATAAATTTCAGGCCGTAATATGGACAATCGAAACAATCTCAGATAAGGAATTGCAGATGGATTATAAAGCATTTGTAGAGTCGCAGAGTGACGAACTGAAGAAAACCGTAGGGGATTCGGTGGCAATCAATGCGCTGAGTGGAGGAGTGGATAGTTCCGTGGTGACGGCATTGGCACATCGAGCGTTAGGCGATAAGCTCAAAACCTGTTTTGTCGATAGTGGACTGATGCGTGAGGGTGAGCCGCAATGGGTCGTGAAAACGTTTGCCAACTTGGGGATTCCGGTTGAAATTATTGACGCAAAAGCGGAATTCCTAGACGCGCTGAAAGGGCTGACAGATCCCGAACAAAAACGTCAAGCGGTAACAAACACATTTTACTCGAAAGTCTTCGCCCGACTGGTCAGGAAAACCGGCGCAAAGTTCTTGTTTCATGGAACCATTTTGACCGACATCGAGGAAACGGTAGCCGGCATCAAGCGACAGCATAATATCCTGGCACAACTGGGCATCGATCCACAGGAAGCCTACGGCTATACCGTACTCGAACCGCTCAAAACCTTGCGAAAAGATGGCGTTCGCCAAGTGGCAAAGGTGCTTGCTCTGCCCGCGGAAATCACTCAGCGAATCCCATTCCCCGGACCGGCATTAGCGACACGCATTGTAGGTGAAGTAACCGAAGAAAAATTGAAAACCCTGCGAAAGGCAACCGAAATTGTCGAAGAAGAATTAGCCGACACTGGCGCGTTCCAATATCTTGCGGTACTGCTAAACGACCGGGCGACCGGAATTCGTGACGGCAAGAGAGAATTTGGACAAATCATCGTGGTCCGGTGCATCGAAAGCCTTGATGCCAGGACAGCAACGCCAACCGAATTGCCATGGCCGAAATTGAACAAAATTTGTGAGCGAATCATTCAGATTAAAAACGTCAATAGATGCCTTTACGACTTAACGCCAAAGCCTCCCGCAACGGTCGAGTACATATAACCATAAATTTAGCGCATAAAAATTTGTATCTAACTTGCACCTCAATATTTTTAGCCCAGGTTCGCCAACAAAAATTTTTGAGAATTATTTTAAAAAATTCAACATTTTTTGATTGACATTTCCGGTATTCCAGTTATCTTCCCGTTATGGGCAGGCGAAAACGCATAACGTTAGACGGCGGATTTTGCGGCCTTTGAAGCTATTCTCGCTGAGGGTCAAGAGTCCAGTGGATGATTTGTAAACGAGAAACGAAGATGTCTTATACAGAAACCATATATCCCCCTGCAACGCGAACTCAGGATCGCCTGACGCATTGTGAATACAGGCTTTATGCGAGAATGGCCGCCGGGGTCTTATGCCGCGATGTCGCGGCCCAAAGGTGTTATCAAGAAACCATATAACCATTGTTAGGCTGCAAGAAAGGATGCTGTATGAGGGCAACGGTAGTTTTGATGGCAATACTTGGCTGGCTTGTGGCAAATGGAACCGTTCAAGCAAATGGAGAGGAGAAAATAAACTCACGTGCGGGAACCGTGGAATCACGGGTATTCAATGTTCTCAACTACGGGGCTGTGGGCGACGACAAGACGGACAACACCGAAGCGTTTTCGGCATGCCTGAAGGCGGTGATCGAGGCCGGAGGCGAGCGGATGTACCTGCCGACCGGCGTATATCGCGGACGGATATTGATCCCCGCAGTTTCGAAACCTATACCGAGTTGGATTACCGTGGAAATCACGGGTGAACGGGAACCAACACCCGTTTTCGGAACCATTGGATCATTCCCGTTGCAGAACAACGGCACGATCATTAAGAGTCTGTCCAAATCAGGCCCCGCGGTCATCTCCGCCAGTTCTTCACCCGAATCGCTATACGGAGGATTCTCAGCGGTCAATGTGGTCGTCAAAAATTTGGAGGTCCGGACTTATGACGATCCAAACATTGGTGGTATCGACCTCCAGTACGCCCTTCAATGCAAATTAGAGAACGTGTTCATCAACACCGGCGTTTACAACGTGCAAGCCTCCAAACCAACCCACGGCACCAGCGGCCTGACCACTCCGGCGTGCAATAATGCCGCGTCAACCATCCTGCGGAACGTGGTCGTGACCGGATATCATACCGCCATCCAAGTCAACGAGCACACCGATGGGGACAACATCGTGGTGGCCTCCAACATCAACGGCTTGGAATTTGTTTTCGCCCATCATGCCTCCCGCTTCGCTCGGGTGGGCGCATACCGCAACACCCATCACATCACCGTCTCGGGCAGGCACGGGTTTTCGATCGAACAGATGGACACAGAACAACCGGGGCCGGGACAAACGGATGCCCAGAACGCTTGGCAGGCGCTCGTCAGTGATATTAACGACCCGAAGAATTTAGGCATTGCCGATATCAACTACTGGGTCGTCGAGGGGAATGTGGGTGCGGTCGAGAAGTTTACCCGCAACGGCGGCGCCTCGATCCGGGCCCGGCGGATCGGCTCCGCTCCGGCCGGAAACAAGAGAACGGGAGAATAGCGAAATCAGAAGACTATGCCCAACAAGCCGAATGCACGCGACGGCTTATAGCCGCGCGTGATCCGTAACGTTGCTCCTCCACACCGCTGGTCTGCACGGTCTTCATATTAACGAATTTTATTGTCTCGCCCTTGGCAAGGCGCACGCGGGGATTGAAATCAATTGCATCTGTCAGCGGAACAACCTCCCACCCCTTCGGAATCCAGCCCAATTCGGACTTATCGAATTGGCGTCGGGGAAAAGGGCGTGAAAGGGTGAATTTTGAAGGGGGAAGGGGAAAGTTTTTTCGCCCTTTTTTACCCTTTTCCCTTTACCCTTTACGCTTGGCCGCCGGGCGCTGTTGAAGCGACTTCAGACACCAGCGCTTCAATCCTAGCCCAAGTTACGCAGTTAGAAGGTCGAAACGGCCTTTGTGATAGCGCCAAGGGCGATTGTTCCCAGAAGGCTTCACTACATTTGTGTCACCTGATCAATTCGACGCAGCCGTTGGGGTAGTCTCAGGCCCAATCGGTTCAGTAGCACTTTTTGGGCTTCATCAGGAATGGTTACACAGCGGAGCCGTACAGTTTTATTTGTTTTGCCATTCTCAGATAACAGACTGTCCAACCCCAACAGCCGCCATAAACCCAACGTCAGCCAAACATCACCGAAATCTCGAAGCCTTTCCAGACGAACACCTTTGAGGTTTACCTCAACAGGTTCATCATCGCTGGGATCATCATAATGTGGTGGGTCAAACAATGATCGCTGCGGACGTGATATTCCATCCAGCCGCTGGGCCAATTGCGCCCAGCCGCTTTTTTCGCTGCCCTTCAACTCACCCAGATAAGCCACCACACGCTGACGTGAGCCGCGAGCTGTTCGATACGATTCCACCAACGCCCAATAGGTATGTTGTTTGCCGTTCTTTCTACGATGGCATCGCCGTAAAAACATCTGCTATCCTTATGTCGATCTATCTGTTATCGATAATTATAAGAATGGCATATTTTAACAGCAGTACAAGAGGGTAGGTCTTCACTACATCGTGTTTTGAGATTTTCCCCCCGCTCAAGGGCTGGAATCTACGATTTGATGCCGAAAATTGTCAAAAAATATTTTTAGCCGCGTAACTTGGGTTAACATAATACCATCGGCTTAACACAAGCCGGTCCAGCGGAAGCTGGTAAAATTACAAACAGGATGCATCCCTGTCATCAGGCTCGCACGGGACGGCCGTCGCCCAAAACTATTTCGAGCAACTGTCATCTCATTTCAACTCTTGTGCCGAACGTCTTATTCTATTTTGAACCGGATCAAACCGCTGACTTTATCACCGGGCTTAAGCGGTTTCTCTGCCGCCGCGGTGTGTTTGCGGACAAAATGATCCGAGCCGGGGTTGTTATACTCGGCAATCAGCATCCGGGTTGAATCACCTTCGACCCAACAGCGAATATGCTCACTGCCATCCGATTCCACCACAGGCCCACGGATTTGGGAATCGGCTAGGTGAACGCTAATGATGTTTTCCTTCGTTGACCGAAAATCATTTGTACCGAGTTCATTGGTGTCATGCCGCCATGCGTAATCCGGTTTGGATACCGGCCCTGCCATGCCTGATAATTCGACTCCAACAAAAGCATCGGCTTCGCCTTCAAGGCGGGCAATATGGTCCTTCGGATAGACGCTCCATAATCCTTTTCGCAGCCAGCTCAGTTTGGTAAAGCCGCCCGGATATGTCATAACCATTCCGTATTGCCGGGGACTGATCGTACCGGTCAACTCATACTCATAATCAATCGTCATCGTCCCGTCGGCCCCGATTGTCAGTGTATAACCGCCTTGCGCAATGTCGTAGCTGTCAGCAACAGTGACCATCGCCGCGATGTCATTCTGTGTAACTGAAACACTTTTAACCTTTCTGCCGGAACATACCGCTGTATCGAACGAAACAGGCTTCATGTCTTTTGTCATTTGCGTATTGCCGGCGCTATTGAGTGGCAGAATCATCAATTCGGGCCCTCCGCTGAGAATACGATTATTATCTTGTGTCGCTTCGATAATCAGGCCGGTCTGATTATCAAGTTTTAAGACAACTTCGCCCGCCGCAATTGTAATCTGCCTGGCGTCTGATTTGACAGCAATCTCACCCGTTCTGGCTGTACCGCCGGTTGCTTCTTTCACTGGGACCGGCTTGCCTATCGGCAAACGGTACTCGTCAACAACAAAACCCAAAGGTGAGCCAAACTGCAGATAAACACTCTGGCCGTCAAGATCAGACAGGTTCGTGCGAATAGTCATCTCACCCTTTGTACGCGGAGCTATATCGGCGGTCGCTTTGCCCTTTTGATCTCCGATCTGCCACTGTATGTCCAGTTCTTTTATGTTCGTAAAGTTATGCCGGTTTTCCAGTGGAATTGTAATGCTCCCACCGCTTGCAGGTGCTTCGATATAATCAACGCTGATGCGCACAGGCGAATACACCTTCTTGACATGCCAGTACTCTGGCTTGAGACGCCGCCAGCCATCAATCGGCCCCCACGAACCATAACCAACCGTATGGCCGCCCGGCAGATGAAAGGTATCGTCAATGCCTGACCAGATCGCACCGCCAAGAATGCCCTTCGTCGTGTATATATTGTCCCACATTGACTGAAACCCGCGCCCCCAGACATCACGCAGCCCCGGATCGGTCCACAACTCATAGCGGTTATACACATTAAGATGGCAGTATTCGCCGAACCATACCGGGCGCTCGCGATTTGCGAATTCCTTCGGACCGTTGGCCGTGGGGTAATGGTAGTTGGCGATTTCGGTTGAACTGACATCATTATTACCGTCGGCGTTCTGATCATGGAATGTAAACGGTCTGCTCGGATCACATTTACGGGCTGATTCATAAGAACTCTCGAAATTCGGCCCCCATTCCGATTCGTTTGCAAGCGACCAGAATAAAATACTCGGATGACTGCGATCTCGCTCAACCATCTCCAAAGCGCTTCTGACAATGATTTCCTGGCAGTCAGAACTTTGAGGATCCCTTTTTTCCCATTTTGGCCCACGACCAACCCAGCAAAGGGCGGCTTCTTCCTCGACAAAAAGACCCAACTCATCGCACAGATCGATAAATTCTTCTGCCGGCGGATAATGCGAAGTCCGGATCAGATTGCAGTTCGCCTCGCGGAAAAGTTCGACATCCCTGCGCCACTGCTCCATCGTAAGACTTCGCCCGCGCCTCGGATGTGCTTCATGGCGATTAACCGCACGCAGTTTAACCGGATTATTGTTTACGAACAGCTCATTGCCGCGAACTTCCACCTGCCGAAAACCAAAACGTCGTTCCACCGTCTGTATGGTCTCAAAGCCATTTATCAATTTGCATTGAAGCACATACAGATTCGGATGTTCATTATCCCACTTCTTTGGCGAATCGACTGCGATCTCGATTGACTCGTCCAGCATTTGCCCGGCAGCGATTTCCGGCAGCGGCAGACTTGTCTTTCCAAGCTGGACAGACTCCCTCGTCGGCCATTTCAGCAACGAAAATTCCAGCTTTGCGCCTTTAAGTCTTTTATCCGTCTGGTTATGGATCTTCATCGAGACATTCATCGTCGCGTCATCGAACGCCTCATCGAATTTGGTCGTAACATGATACGACTTCACATTGACCTTCGAAACGACCAGCAACGTAACCTTGCGCACAATACCCCCCAATGGATGTACAGCATATTGTGAAGCACTGGCCAGTATATCCGATAGCGACTCACTGGTTACCGCCACCGCCAGAGTATTGCTCAACCCGAACCTCACAGCCTCAGTCACATCCAGCTCGAATGGTGTAAAGCCGCCTTCATGTCGGCCGACCTCTTTACCGTTTACATACACCGCGGCGACGCTGAATACCCCGTCAAAACGCAGTTTAACCTGGTTGCCTGCCCATTTTTTCGGAACATCGAATTGCCGAACATACCCGCCGGCCGCATGGTCAGCGACCTCAAAACCCTGCATAACCCATTCACCAGGCACATCTATATTTGACCAGCCCGCGATATCGGCTTGTTGTTTCCAAAAGTCCGCCGACGCAGCCGGATTAAATTTCCACGTCCCGTTAAGACTGATCACAGAACCGGCAACATCGATGGTCGTCTCCGACGGTGGTATAACCGCCTGCACATAAGACCTCTCAACTTCGCACATCGCCACAGCCGGTGCTAAAAGAAAACTACCGACAAGAATTATCAGCCCTGGGCAAAAACGCTTGGCTTGTTGTGCCATGATGTTTCCTTTCAGCCTCGTGCCTTCCATCGACCTGCCGCCAACTCGGCTGCCACATCAAATAACGTTATAGAGCCTTACAAGCTAGCCGGCCGCTTCGATGAAGGCCTCGATGCGATCGATGCCTTTGTCAATCTGTTGCATGCTGGTGGCGAAACTCAGACGAATGTTTTCATCGCAGCCGAACCCGATACCTGGTACGCAGGCGACCTTGGCCTCTTCCAGCAGTCTCTGACAAAATTCAACACTGCCGCTGACACCCAGCTTGGCGTAACACTGCCCAACATTGGGAAAGGCATAAAACGCACCGGTCGGCTCAGGACAAGTCACACCATCTATCGCGTTGAGACGCTCATGGATATGTTTGGCTCGCTTGGCGAACTCAGCACGCATCTTTTCGATGTCCCCATCGCCCTTTTGCATGGCAGCTATCGATGCGATTTGGCAGAAGGTGGCTGGACCGCTGGTCATGTGCGACTGCATTTGCCCCACGGCCTCTGCCAGATCAGGTGGCCCCGCGACATAGCCGACACGCCAGCCGGTCATCGAATACGATTTGCTCAGACCGTTAATGGTGATGGTACGGTCGTAGAGATCGCCGCACACAGCGGCGAAACTGCGGAATTCCCCACTGCCATAGATCAGCTTTTCGTATATTTCATCCGAGATTACCGCCAGATTGGACTCGGCGATTACCTCACCTAAAGCCTTGACCTCAGAAGGATTATAGCAGAAACCGCCGGGATTATTGGGATAGTTAAGGATCAGCAGGGTGCTCTTGCGACTAATCGCCCCACGGAGCACTTTCGGCGTCAGCTTGTAATCGTCCTGCCAGCGGGTGGTTACGATTTTCACTCTGCCGCCGACCAGCTTGACCATCTCGGGATAGCTGACCCAATAAGGTGTGGGGATCAGAACCTCGTCACCGGGATCGACCACAGCGTGAATGGCCTCGTAAACGGCGTGCTTGGCGCCGACGGTAACCACAATCTGATTGGGCTTGTAATTTAAGTCGTTTTCCTCTTTGAGCTTACGGGAGATTTCCTTCCGCAGATCCAGTATGCCCGCAGCCGGCGAATACTTCGTCGCACCCTGATCGAGAGCTTTTTTTGCTGCGTTTTTGATGAACTCGGGCGTATCGAAATCGGGCTCCCCGGCGCCGAAACTAACCACGTCCACCCCCTCCGCCTTGAGTTGTTTCGCACGGGCCGTAACCGCCATGGTTACCGAATCAGATACCGATTGTGCTGTTTTGCTGATCTTCATATTGTCTCCTTTCTGTACGGCTCAACCAAAATAAATCTCACGTCCTGAACAGCTTTTACAGATTTTTTGAGAACTTTTCAATAGATATTCCCTAACTTCCGCGGTTTTTTTTACACAATTTACTGACTTTGTGTATAAGCAACACACAAGAAAAAGCGCGACACGTAGAGCCGCGTAAGCGAAATCGCACAAGGATTACACGTTGTCAAAAGCAAGCTTTTGCGTTACTGCTGTCAGGCCGATGTCGAAAGAACTTTGGCCAGACGACAACGCCAGGGCTTTAGGGAGCCTCTAAAAATTGCTTTTGTCACGAGAACGAGCGAAATTTTCGTCAGCGAGGCAGAGGTCAAAAATCGCCGCAGGCATAGTTGAAACTATGTTGAGGACGATTTTTGGCCGATAACGATGCTGACGGAAATTGCAGCCGTTCGTAGTAAAAATGAATTTTTAGAGGTTCCCTTAAATTGATTCTCAAGCCAAAAAGGCTGGCATCAGCTCTCACGAGGCGTGGTCATTCTATGATATGCAATGTGTCCTGTGACAGATACGTAACACGGAAATAACGTCTTATACAGCCCGCAGACTGCGGCTCTTACCCCACGCGCCTCTTCTTGCGACCCCGTAGCGGTCGAATATCCATAGCCGCCGGTGCAGGCCAGGCCTTGGGCGAGGGCTGACTGATTTAACCTGTTTGAATAAATTCTTGAATATCCACTTGCCTATGGTATTGCCATCCGGTATATTGGATGTCGGTTGAGCCCACCCGGTTTGGGCGGCAAATAGCATATTGTAGAGCTCCCTCCGGTGGCCCGTTACATAGAAGGAAGTAATGTTCGAGAATATCTTTAAGAACATCGAATTGAAGAACTCGTTTTTGCACCAGGTATTCAATGGAGAATTGTAAGGAGAACCCATGCCGGACAACGAACAGCCGCAGTCCTCGATAATCCTCTACCAGACGGAGGATGGACGCACGCGCATCCAGTGCCGCTTCGAAAACGAGACGATCTGGCTGACGCAGGCGCTGATCGCCGAGCTGTTTCACAAGGACGTGCGGACGATCAATGAGCATCTGCTAAACATCTATGACGATGGCGAACTGCCCCGTGAAGCAACTATCCGGAAATTCCGGATAGTTCGAGTTGATCGCCGAGCGGGCCGACGCAGACAAACCGACCGTTTTAAGTTGGCAAACATGCGTAACTATTTTATGGATATGTCGTTATAATGCATGAGCACAATAGCTATCTCAGATATACTAGTGCCTCATAAGTGAAAAGATAGACCGATCGTCCAAAAACGGGACTAGGAGAAAAAAGGATGCCTTATTCTTTTAGTAAAGACAATTTAGACCGCGAATTAACCAAAGAAGGCATGGGAGATGCATTTCAAGATTTTTTGGGCGAACTGTTAGCGAAAGAACATAATAATATTACAATTTATCCGTCTAAGGGCAAAGACGGTGCCATTGATATAAGCAGGGAGCATGATGGGGGGCTTGTTGTATACGAATGCAAATATATCGGAGATGAGACTGATAAAACTGCATTGGCAAGATGGAAAAAAGTCGCAGAAAACCTTGATAAGTATATTACATCGCCAGATGGCCCCCCAAGTGGACAGGGACAATATAGACCATGGTACAACACGGATAAACCTATCACCAGATATGAGTTTTGTCTTAGTTCATCGCTTGGCAATGAAGAGAATGTTCAAGCGTTAGAAAAAAAAATTCAAACATATTTCGAAGGTTTGCCGCAAAAACATAATCACCTTAGTCATTTGTCCGGCTTAAAAGTCAATGTATTTTCAATGAATCGTTGGATGCCTGTTCTCAGTAAACATCCACAACTCATATTTAAGTGGTATCCCAATTTGCGTCCTAATGGCTTTTCCCGTTTTGAAGATATGCAATTTGAAGGTACTTTCCGGTCATATTTAGATATAGGAAAACTATCATACTACAGTCGTAAGCAATGCATAGAAAGCCATCCTTCTTCTGGAAATAGTCGCATCCAGGATGAAGATGCTATGATAAGTCAACTCGAAACCAGACAGACCACAGGACTAATACTAACAGGTTCCGGTGGTGTCGGAAAAAGTCGTTTGATGATTGAACTTGGAAGGCTTGCCTGCGGAAGCGGATGGATAGTACTACGCACAACTAGTGAACGCAGAATAAATCAAGACATCTTCTCACAACTTGCTTCGTATATAAAACCTGAAACAAAGGTGCTGTTTCTTATTGATTATATCGAAACGCTTGACAATTTTCAAGATTTTATTGAAAAACTGTCGGAGTATAACGAAGAAGGTAAATCATTCTATCGTTATATAGCGACATGCCGCAGCCAATATTATACTAAGATGCTTCAGGATACTCCTGATCATCAAAAAGTTGACTTGAGCCCGGGAGGTTCAACCAAACAATGGTTTGAGGAATACAGAAATTATACGGTAAGGCATATCCTAAAAGCAAGCGGCGTAGAAGATATAGATAAATGCCTGACCATTTGTCATGGAATACCTGTTTTGGCAGTGTTCCTGTCGTTTCTACATAGTCAAGAGCGCGACGAAGATATTGGAAATCTAATTGAGGAACAAGATTTTGGCAAGTGGGTGCGCAAGCGTCTCAGGATGACAATGGCATCATTGGAAGTCCCGCAAAATGATTGCAACTTGGCATTGCTGGTTGCTCAGTTTCCTATGAAATCGGTCGATTGTTTGATAGAACCAGATAGTATATATACCAATCTATTCCCTGCACTTAAAAGAGATGGCTGGGTAGAGAAGATTCAGAATAGTTCAGATGAAGATGAGCAATGGACAATCTCACATGATGTATTTGCCGATGAAATAATTGTATCCTATCTCAGGGAAGCTGATCTCTCTAAGCAATTTTTCAAAACCTTATTTCAAGAATCATATAGAAATGATACTTTGCCCTCCGCTTTGATTAGTACCGAACGCATAGCTTACCACTTGGATGACTTAAAATCAAATGATTGGTTTGAGATCGTCAGTAAAAGTATTGCAGAAAAACCTGATGAATGGAAAGAAGTTCGAAATAATCTGCTCATGATGTCTATGTTGGATTTAGAGCATTGTATCAGGCTACTTGAACAACATGAAATGCTCTGGGCCGATGCAGAAAAAGACCCCTCGTTCCACGGCAAGCTTGGCTGGATGGCGCGTCGACTAAGCAATAATAGTGAACCATCTCAAGATTTCGCCCAAATACTTTCTAAGTGGCTTAAAAAAACAGTGCCATATGCCACAGAAGGCAATTATCTCAAAAACTCCGGACTGCTATTGTGCCCTGAAGAATATAAAGATTTGGTGCTCAATTTTATTTGTTCGCATACGTTAGAATTTCAGACTCATTTCTCTATTGTATTATGGCTTAAGAAAGATCTGCCACTAGATAGTATTCTTGAATACATTCATAAATGGTTAGATCGCTATCCTCGTGCTTCTCAGGTAAGTTTTATAATTGAAGCCTGGCTCAACACTGGTGGTGACAAAAAGCAGATATGGTCTTATCTGGAAAGTTGGTTGGAAGTACACGGTGGAGATGAGATTGCAAATTATGTCTATAGGGCATGGGTCAACGCTGACGGTGATAAAAAGAAGATATGGTCTTATCTGGAACGTTGGCTGAAAATACATTGCGAAACGGAGAAGGCGCGACATTTCTATGAAGCATGGGTCAACGCTGACGGTGATAAAAAGAAGATATGGTCTTATCTGGAACGTTGGCTGAAAATACATTGCGAAACGGAGAAGGCGCGACATTTCTATGAAGCATGGCTCAACGCTGGCGGTGACAAAAAACAGATATGGTCTTATTTTGAGGGTTGGCTGAAAGTGCATGGTGGAACTAAGAGTGCTTCATTTGTTTATAGTGCATGGCTCAAAGCTGATGGTGACAAAGAGCAGATATGGTCTTATCTTAAAAGTTGTCTGAAAGTGCATAGTGAAGATGAGAAAGCACAACATGTCTATAGTGCATGGCTCAAAGCTGGTGGCAATAAAGATCAAATCTGGCCATATCTTGAACGATGGTTTCAACAAAATTGCAAGGCAGAAGAGGCAGAGCATATCTATGGTACATGGCTCAAAGCTGGTGGTGATAAAGGACAAATCTGGCCATATCTTGACCAATGGTTTCAACAAAATTGCAAGACAGAAAATGCGAGTTATCTTTTCCGAATCTTGTTTGAAAAGGAAGTGGATTTTGATTTAATTAAAAACTATGTATTTAAATGGGTCAAAGAAAACTTCGAACTTGAAGATTGTGATTTTACATTTACACGATGGCTCAACGCTGGTGGTGACAAAGATCAGATATGGTCTTATCTGGGAAGTTGGCTGAAAGTGCATGGTGGAGCTGAGAGTGCTTCATTTGTCTGTGGTGAATGGTTCAAAGCTGGTGGCAATAAAGATCTGATCTGGCCATATCTTGAAAGTTGGCTAAAAGTGCACGGTGGAGTTGAGAGTGCTTCATTTGTCTATGGTGAATGGCTCAAAGCTGATGGTAACAAAGAGCAGATATGGTCTTATCTGGAAAGTTGGCTCAAAGTCCATAGTGAAAACGAGAAAGCACAACATGTCTATAGTACATGGCTCGACACTGGCGGTGATACAAAGCAGATATGGCCGCATCTTGAAAGTTGGCTGAAAATGCATGGCGGAGCTGAGAGTGCTTCATTTGTCTATAGTACATGGCTCAAAGCTGGCGGGGAGCTAGGGCTATATGCAAGCTTGTTGAAAAAACACAGTGAAACTGGGAATGCATGTTTTGTCTATGAATCCCGGTCGAAAGGTCAAAATAATAGAAAGCAAATGTGGCAATATCTTGAAAGCTGGCTGGAAATACATTGTGAGACTAACAGTGCCCAATACATTTATAATGCATGGCTGAATAATGGAACGAATATAGAGGTATTACAAAAATATATTAGTAGATGGCTTAAAAAGCATCATTCCGATAAAAGCACTGGATCTTTCGTTCGATCTCTTGCACGAATCAATCCACCACCAAAAGTTTTTGTTCGGGATATTTTGAGTTGGTGTAGAAATTATCCTGAAGATGAAAACTCATTATGGTGTATAACTTCACTAAGTAAATATCTATTTACCGAAGGACTCCATGATGCAGTTATTCAAACAAGCGAGACGCTGGTCCATCAGGCATTGTCAAAAAAATGCGATTTAAAAAAGGTATCTGTGGGACAGATAAATACTCTTTTTTATTTTCTAATATCGCACAATCAAATGTGGGAGGGGCAATATCTTGACCGAGTTAATGAATTGTTTTTGAAATGGTTAAAGTGTCCGGATTCTTATGGTTGTGCTTCAAAACCACACGAACAAATACAAAAAAGAAATTATTTTATAAGGTTTAAGATAATGTTGGATAATGGCAAATTAAATATCTTAAACGATGCTTCTTCAATAGAGCGGTTTCTGCAATGGGTCAATAACTGGCATATTCGCAACAAAAAACTTATACAACAAGATATGAATGAAATTAAAAGATATTATCCAACGATCCCATTATGGGATATAGTCGAATTTACAGATCGGGCAAATTAAAGTGTCCGCTACTTTTTCTAGCTACTTCCAAGTCCACCCCCCCCTCCCACCTCCGCCCAAGACTCAAACTCCCCAACCTTCTCATTTTTCATTTCTACCCCCCCCCCCACCGGTCCGCTCTCTTCCCTTCCCCGACCACCGCCCCCCGACCTCCCAACTCCGCCCTCCTTCCCTTCTGTCTTCTGAAATCTCAAATCTGACCTCTTCTCTGTGTCTCGGTGCCTCCGTGGTTAATCTTACCTATTTTAACATCAAAACTCATCAAAACATAGCACAAACATGGTGCAAACATAGTACAAACATAGTGCAAACAGGGTACAAACCACATCACTTTTCATCAGAATTCGTCGGAATTTCACGCTTTTTTCTTACCCATCTTGCCTAATCGTTATAATCGTTACGCAAAAATAAGCACTGTAATTGTCATGCCCGACTTGATCGGGCATCCAGTACATCAATTTTCAACAACGTAAAATAAGCACTTACATCAATTCCCCACAACGAAAAATAACGACTTACGTCATCCCCCTCGCGAAAAAAACAACGACTTACAAACAAAAATTGGCTGCAAACAAGCCATTCATCCGAAATATCAATATACCGTTGGAGAACGGATAGGCAGTGTCCGTCTAGACAGATAATGCTGCTATGGTGTTTGCCGGTGGAAAACGGCAGATAGTAGTGTGTAACCTCCTGTATTTCAGGCAGTTAGACAACACTTGAACACGCATATCATGTAAATGAAGCTTGTCGGGCAAACAAGCGCTGTTTTTATAATACTCTGCAATTAAAAGGTTTACATCAATAATCATGATGCCTCCCACGGGGACGGAGTCTGTCCAGCCGGACAGATTAACGATAAGCGGGTTGTAGATGAACGAAATTATTATCGAGCCAAATCGCAATGTAAGTCGTTTCTGGAAAGAGCTTTGGGATTATCGTGAGCTTTTCTTCTTCCTCGCCTGGCGGGACATTGTAGTACGATACAAGCAGACCGTTATTGGTATCGCCTGGACCATAATTCGGCCTTTACTGACGATGATCGTTTTAAGCATAGTATTCGGCCGAATCGCCAAGCTACCATCCGATTTGCCCTATCCGATCCTGGTTTTCGCAGCCATGCTGCCTTGGCAGTTCTTTAGCAACACCCTCAGCGCCAGCGGTATCGCGCTGATCTCCAACACAAACATGATCACCAAGGTCTATTTCCCACGTATCATCATTCCCAGTACTGCTATGGTGGTTAGCCTGGTCGATTTTTTGATCTCTTTAGTGATTTTCATGGGTTTGATGCTCTGGTATGGCGTTTGGCCTGACGGGAAAATTGTGGTTCTGCCGCTTTTATTGCTGCTTGCGGCGATGACCTCACTGGGGGCAGGGTATTGGATAACGGCTCTAAACGTCAAATATCGGGATTTCAAGCACATTGTACCATTTATTGTACAATTCGGTTTGTACATATCACCCGTGGGGTTCAGCAGTAGCGTAGTGCCGGAGAAATGGAGGTTGCTCTACTGTATCAACCCTATGGTGGGAGTTATTGACGGTTTCCGCTGGGCGATGCTGGGAGAAGAAATCGATCTTTATCTGCCGGGATTCCTGCTTTCTATGGGTCTTGGCATGTTACTATTTGTCAGTGGAGCGTGGTTTTTCACGAAAACCGAACATAAATTCGCAGACATAATTTGAGCATATACAAGTGGTTATCGAAGTAAGCAATCTGTCGAAGAAATATATCATCGGTCATCAAAGACAGGGTTCATATCAGACGCTGCGCGATACGCTGGCTCATACCGGCAGAAGCCTCTGGCAACGTTTGCGTCATCCGCTTTCGGTCAATCGCGAAACGGTAGAACTGGAAGAATTCTGGGCTTTGAAGGATGTGAATTTTCAGGTTCAGCAGGGAGACTGTTTGGGCATCATTGGCCGCAACGGTGCGGGCAAATCGACTTTGCTGAAGATTCTCAGCCGGATTACCGAACCTACCACCGGCAGAATACATATCAAGGGTCGCATTGCCAGTCTGCTGGAAGTAGGAACGGGCTTTCATCCGGAACTGACCGGGCGGGAGAACATTTTTCTCAACGGCGCCATTCTGGGTATGACGCGGCAGGAGATCAAACGAAAATTCGATGAGATTGTAGCGTTTGCGGAAGTGGAGAAGTTTCTCGATACGCCGGTTAAGCGATATTCGAGCGGTATGTATGTTCGTTTGGGATTTGCGGTGGCGGCCCATCTGGATCCGGAGATTCTGATAGTCGATGAGGTGTTGGCAGTGGGGGATATAGCGTTTCAGAAGAAGTGTCTGGGAAAGATGGGGGATGTGGCCGGTGGAGGTAGAACAGTGCTGTTTGTCAGCCATAACATGAGCGCTATCAATCAGCTTTGTCCGAAATGTATTTTACTGGAAGACGGCCGGATAGTACGGCAAGGGGAAAGCACGGAGGTTACCAGTTACTATCTTGCCGGGGGCGAGACGGGAGAATCGATTTTGGAAGTTCCCGGCGATAACGACAAGCCGATTCAAATACGAGTGGTCGGCATACGAGACCATAAGTGGGAGTTAGCCAGTACGGTGGACTTAAACAAAGAGTTTGTTATACAGATAGATTATGAGGTCAGGGAAGATATTTCTAATGTGAGTGTCGGATGCCAGATAATCTCCGATGAAAACAATCAGTGTATCATATCGCTTAGCGACTGGGAGCTTGAGGAATCTCGTTTGGATAACAGGGAACCGGGTTATTATAAGAGCAGCGTGGTAATTCCCGCCAAGATTCTCAACACCGGGGCTTATCATCTTCGGGTGGGGGTCTCCAAGCGATCTCAGATTTATGATGTGGTTGACGGCATTTCGTTTACGGTGGCCGATCATGCGGGGATTGTGCAGAAGATGGGATTTGAAAGAAAGAACGCCTTGCTGTCAATGCAGTTGGAGTGGAAGGCTGCTCGTGAGGAACCGGAACCACATTATTTATCGTAGGTGTTGTTATGACGGGACGGAGTCGTTGTCGGAAGTTATTAGTGCACGCTCTGAATTTTCATCGGCTTTTATATTTCAAACTGCTGGGCGTAAGAATTCCATTTAGCGCTGTAATCAGAAAAGGGGCTGAGATATCGGGAAATGTCACCATCGGTGCCGGCGTTTATATCGACAAGGATGCGCGAATTAACGGTAAGATCAGCATCGGGGAGCGAAGTCGTATTTGGCGGAGTGCTAATATAAAAGGTAATGTCGATATTGGTTGTGATAGTGAAATAGGAAACTATACCACGGTTGCTTCGACTTGTGACGGCTACTTTAAGATTGGTGACGATGTTATGGTTAATCAGATGTCAATCCTTGGGGCTTGTGATCGTGTGGAGATCAAAGACCACTGCATTTTTGCCGCATTTATTCAGATTACCGACAGTTCTCGTGCTTTTGAGGATCCGTCGGTGCTGATTAAGAATGCCGAATTTATATCGGCTCCCGTACTCATTGAGGAAGGCGTATGGCTGGGAACCGGGGTGGCGGTTATGAAGGGCGTGACTATCGGCGAGGGAGCGGTTGTCGGGGCGAAGTCGCTGGTCTTAAAATCGATACCGTCTTACAGTGTGGCTTATGGAACACCGGCGCGAGTCGTCAGAAACCGTGGAAGCAAACTGGCGGGTCAGACCTAATAGAATTGGTTTTATTCAAATAATTATGTCAAAAGTTTTGATAACCGGCGCCGGGGGCTTTATCGGCTCCCACCTGACGGAAGCCCTGGTTCGAGGGGGTTATGAGGTCAGGGCTTTTGTTCATTATAACTCTTTGGGTTCATGGGGCTGGCTGGATTATTGCCAGGATGAAATCAAGGAGTCGCTGGATGTTTTTGCCGGTGATATTCGCGATCCGCATGGGGTGAAAGAGGCGATGCAGGATTGTGGTACTGTTTTTCATTTGGCGGCTTTGATCGGCATTCCGTATTCGTATCATTCGCCGGGTTCTTATGTCGATACGAATGTCAAGGGGACTGTCAATGTTTTGCAGGCGGCCCGTGAGCTGGGTGTGGAAAAGGTAGTCCATACCTCAACCAGTGAGGTTTACGGTACGGCTCGTTTTGTACCGATTACCGAAGACCATCCTTTGCAGGGTCAGTCTCCCTATTCCGCTTCCAAGATCGGCGCCGATCAGATTGCCTTATCGTTTCATGCTTCATTTGGTCTGCCGGTGGCGGTTGTGCGTCCTTTTAACACATACGGACCGCGTCAATCGGCGCGTGCGATTATCCCGACGATTATTACTCAGATTGCCCGTGGCGCCAAATGTCTGAAGCTGGGATCAGTGCATCCGAGGCGTGATTTTAATTATGTTCAGGATATGGTCGGCGGTTTTATCGCGGCGGCGACATCTGAGAGGTCCGTGGGCCAGGTGATTAATTTGGGCGGTAATTTTGAGATTTCCATCGCGGATACCGCCCAGTTGATCGGGGAGATCATGAACGCGGAGATTGAGATTGATAGTGATCAACAGCGTGTGCGTCCCCCGCACAGCGAGGTGCAGAGATTGATGGCGGACAACCAGCGTGCCCGGGATTTGCTCGGCTGGGAGCCTGTTTACCGACGGCGTGAGGGGTTGGAACGTGGTTTGCGTGAAACAATAGATTGGTTTAAAGAACCGGCCAATCTGGGACGATATAAAGCAGGCATTTATAATATATAAACCATACCGAGAGATTTTATGAGTGCAACGACCTTAGAAGATATTTGTGTGTGTTCCACCATTTCGATCAGGCAGGCGTTACAGGTTCTAAATGACGGCCATCGGCGTATTGTATTGATCGTGGACGATGAGAAGAAGTTGTTGGGTGTAGTGGCGGACTCTGACATCAGAAGGGCCATTTTGGGAAAAGTATCTTTTGATTTGCCCGTGAGCGAAATCATGGTCACCAGCCCGGTCACGGCCACGTCGGATATGAGCGGCAATGTAATTTATGCCCTCATGCAGGCCAAGAAGTGTTATGAGATTCCCGTGCTCGACCATGATGGCAAAGTAGTGGGCGTAAGGTCCATCGACGCTTTTATGGGTCAAAGGCAATCTACCGAAGTTGTTATCATGGCCGGCGGCCTTGGCGTGCGGCTGGAACCCCTGACGCACACCACTCCCAAACCCCTGATTCCCATCGGCGATAAGCCGATTCTGTTTGTGCTGCTGGATCAACTTATTCTGGCGGGATTTCGCAAGATCACGCTGGCCTTAAATTATAAGGCCGATCAGATCAAGGAAGCGATTACCGCCAATCCTGAATATTATAATTATATTTATTTTCTGGAGGAGAAGGAACGGCTTGGAACCGCCGGTCCCCTGGCCCTGCTGGAAAGTGTGCCTGAAGAATCTTTTTTTGTCATGAACGCCGATCTGCTGACCAAGGTCGATTTCCGTGCCATGCTGCATTTCCATCAACTGGAAGGCAATAAGATCACCATGGGTGTACGCGAGGAAAAACATCAAATTCACACTGGCGTCGTCGAATTGAGGGGTACGCAGTTGTTGTCGATGGCGGAAAAGCCGATTTACAGTTTCTTTGCCAATGCCGGCATTTATATTCTGGACCCATCAGTGTTGAGTTTCGTACCGCGAAACCGCCGGTATGATATGCCGGATTTGATTAATGACGCCATAGCCTATGAAAAGCAGGTTGGCAGCTTTCCCATTCACGAATACTGGCTGGACATCGGCCGACATGACGAGCTTCAACAGGCACAAAAAGACGTATCGTCGTTATTTTCGGAACCGGTAGCACAGATATAGAACAACGACATGGACAATCGTGAAAAACCAGCCGGCGCGGAGACCTATACGCCGATCAACAAGGGACAGTTTACTCTTGAGCCGCTGGAAAGACAGGCGGCTTTTGAGAGAAAACGGGGTTTCGGGGTCGAAGGGGATTATCTGGAGAATCGCCGCCAGTGGATGGAATATCCCCGGCAGCAATACGTAGCTGATTATCCGCTCCATGTGGATATCGAGCTGTCGAGCGTTTGCAATCTCCGCTGCCCGATGTGCTATACCATTACCGAGGAATTCAAAAAAAAGGTCAATGCCCGGCTCATGGATTATGACCTTTTTACCAGGATTGTCGATGAATGTGCCGCGGGAGATGTTTATTCGATTCGTTTGAGTCTGCGTGGCGAATCCTTTCTGCATCCTCGGATCGTTGATTGTATTGGTTATGCCAAACAAAAGGGGATCAGGGAAGTATCCACTCTTACCAACGGATTTAAACTCGATGAGAAGATGTTCGAGCGGATCATGGAGGTGGGAATAGACTGGATTACGATTTCTTTCGACGGTCTGGGCGAAACATACGAGAGGATACGCTGCCCGGCTAAATTCGAGCGTGCCCGTGAAAAAATCGCCAATTATGCGCAAATCAAGAGGCAGGCCGGGCGTATCAAGCCGGTGATTAAGGTGCAGAGCATACTGCCTGCCATACAGGACGATCCACGAGCTTTTTATGAAGTGTTCGCGCCCATCACGGATATGGTCAGTGCCAATCCCCTGATCGATTATCTGCAGAATGATGATCCCAGTACGATTGTCTATCAGGAAAATTTCAGTTGTCCTCAATTGTATCAGCGTTTGGTTGTTGGGGCTGACGGTTTGGCGATGATGTGCGCCAATGACGAGGAGAACGAGTGTGTGGCTGGTGATGCCAACCGGCAGACCATCCATGAGATATGGCACGGACCTGAGATACAAAAAGCCAGGCTTTCGCATAAACGTGGCCGGGGCGTTGTGGATTATAATATTTGTGCCAAGTGTTATCTGCCCCGTAAGACAGAACCGGAACTTGTCAGGATCGGTGATCGGGAAGTGAGGGCGGATAATTATATCAATCGTTCCCAGGAGATCGGCAGATGACAAGCAGGGTGCTGGTTACCGGATATAAAGGTTTCGTAGGCTCGGCCCTGACGGCGGCCCTGCGGCGGAGCGGCGAATTTGAGATCATCGGCGTTACCCGTAGCGAAGGCATGGACCTGTGCGATCCGGAAATTTTACACGATCTGCCTGATGTAGATAAAATTGTTCATCTGGCTGGTTCCGTGGGGGTGCCGCAAAGCTGGGATAATCCCTGGCAGACGTACCGAAATAACATAACCGCCACTTTAACGATGTTGGAATTTGCACGGCGTCGTCGTCGTCCGGTTATTTATATGAGTTCTTATTTATACGGTCCGGTGCAGTATCTGCCCGTAGATGAGGCCCATCCGATCAATTGCGGCAATCCATACGCCCGCAGCAAACGCCAGGCGGAAATGTTGTGCCAGGCGTATGCGGACGATTTCGGTGTGCCGGTTACTATTTTGCGTCCATTCAATCTTTATGGGCCAGGTCAAAGTACGCAGAGCCTGATCCCGCACGTTATCACGCAGGCCCGGGAAAAAGACGCGATTCGGGTTAAAGACCTGGAACCCAAACGGGATTATTTGTTTATTGACGATCTGGTCGATGCCATTTTACAGGTTATCCACAGCGAACAAAACGAATCGGCTGTCTATAATCTGGGGTTTGGACAAAGTTTTAGTGTGCGCCAGGTCATTGAGATGGTTATGACGTTGACTGGTAAACGGCTTGAGGTTTATTGCTCCGGCCGGGATCGACCAAATGAAATAATGGATTGTTACAGTGATTCGCGAAAGTTTTCCCGGCGATTTGACTGGCGGCCACGGGTGAACCTTGAGGAAGGACTTTCCCGCATATTACGATCATACGAGCTTGTCGGCTCGGTGGCAGGTCAAGATGAAAGAGATTAAAATTCAGGATCAATGGGTTGGGGCTGGTCGTCCCGTTTACGTTATCGCTGAGATCGGCGGTAATTTTCAGGATTTTGGCGCGGCCCAAAAACTGATCGATCTGGCCCAAAAAGCCGGCGTCAATGCCGTGAAACTCCAACACTATCGTGCCGATACCGTCACCTCCCGCAGAGCGATGTTCGATATGGAAAATACCGGTGTTCTATCCCAGTATGAGTTGTTTAAGGAATATGAGTTGGGGGACGAGTTGACCGCGGAGGTGGTTTCCTATTGCCGCGAAAAAAAGATGACTGTTTTTACCACCCCCGCCCATCCCAGTGACGTGGACCGCCTGGGGAAATACGATTTACCCGCTTATAAGATCGGCTCGGACGACGCGGTCAATGTTCCACTGCTGAAGTACGTGGCTAAAATCGGCAAACCAATCCTTTTGTCAACGGGCATGTGTACCATGAGCGAAGTGGCCGCTTCGGTGGATGCCATCCTGGAAGAAGGAAACGACCAGATTATACTGTTTCACTGCACGACCAGTTATCCCGTCCATCCGGAATCCGTCAACCTCCGCGCCATGGTTGCCCTGCAAAAACAATTTGAGTTCCCGGTGGGCTATTCCGACCATACTTTGGGGATCGACGTCTGTTACGCCGCCGCCGTTCTGGGTGCGCCGGTTCTGGAGTTTCATTTTACCTACGACAAAAACGCCGACGGTCCGGATCATATACTGTCAAAGGATTATGAGGAAACGCGGGAACTGGTCCGCAAAGTAAGGCAATTGCCGGTATTGATCGGCGACGGCGTCAAGCGGCCCATGCCTTCGGAAATGAATACCCGACGCAATAACCGCAAAAGCCTGGTCCTGACCAAAAATGTCAAAGCGGGCGAAAAGATATCCCCTGCCAACATGGATATTAAACGGCCCGGCTATGGGATTCCCTGTGCCCATTATTACCATGTACTTGGCAAGACCGCCGGGCGGGATCTGACCGCCGATGATGTGCTTACGTGGGAGGATATATGCTGACGATCGGCATTATCCTACAGGCACGTATGGGCTCCACCCGGTTGCCAGGCAAAGTTTTAAGGCAGATCGGGTCCCGTAACCTGCTGGAACATATTTTTTATCGCCTGACATTTTTAAGGCATCCGGTTAAAACCATACTGGCTACAACCAGTCACCCCCAAGACAATGTACTGGAAACATTCTGTCAAAAGCAAAACATTGCCTGCTTTCGGGGCAGCCGGGGAAATGTACTGGAAAGGTATTATCTTTGCGCACAGGAGTTCGACCTACAAAATATCATCAGACTTACCGGCGACAATCCCTTTACAGATATCGAAGAGCTTGATAACCTGATCGATCTGCATTTGGGCACAGGTGTCGAATACAGCCATTCTTTCGACAGCCTGCCCATCGGGGCCGGCGCTGAAATTTTCACCTTCGCGGCCCTGGATCGCTGTTACCGCCACGGCGTCAAAGACAATCACCGTGAACATGTGAATGAATATATTCAGGAGAACCCCCAATTGTTTGAGATCGCGGTGCTTTCGACGCCACCGGGGAAAAATCACCCACGGTTAAGACTCACCGTCGATACCGATGAGGATTTGCAGCGAGCCTGCTATATTGTGGAAAACAGCCCACAAAGCTATGTGACCACGGAAGAAGCGATACGATTATGTTCGCAATATGTATAGAATCCTCTCACTCACGCGGTATGGGGCATTTGTTTCGAGCCTTGAATATCGCCGAATATCTCCGTCAACAGCATACCGCCTGTGCGGTTTTTCTCAACTGTGATTCAAGGGCCTGCTCGGTTCTGTCGAGCCGTCAGGTTCATTATGAGACGGTGGACCTGGCGGATTATCAAAGTGACTGGGAATCAAAATTAATTGCTAAATATGATGTGAGGGTCTGGATCAATGACAGGCTCGACACCGATACCAGGCATACTCGCAATGTTATAAAAAACAATATCGCCCTGGTTACTTTCGATGACCGCGGCAGCGGCGCGGCCCAGGCTGATATAAATGTGGCGGCCCTGCTGTTCACAAACAGAACACAAATAAAAGGCGCCCGGGTACTTACCGGTGTTGAGTATCTTATTGTTAATAAAGAAATCGATAAATACAAAAGAGTCAGGAAAAATTGCGATAATATTATTGTGACACTGGGCGGCAGTGATACTTACGGCGTAACCGTTCGATTGGCTGAAATCTTAAAAGACCTTGGGCACAAAGCCGTTTTTCACACCGGCCCGTCTTTTGAGCACGATAAGCAGCTCCGCGACGTTCTGGGCGATCAGGGTGAAATTGTCAGTAACGTACCCTCACTGGTAAAGCTTTTCCATGAGTATGATCTGGCGGTTACCGGTGGCGGCGTTACCCCGTTCGAGGCCAACGCGGCCGGACTGCCCTGCCTGACCGTATCCTGCGAAACTCATGAAGCAGATGCCTGCCGGTTCCTCGACAAACTGGGAACCTCAATTTATCTGGGGCCCGGACCCGACGTGACTGCGGAGTCGATTACCGCAGCCTTGGAAACCGCCGAGATCGAAAAAATGAGCCGGCGGGGAATGCAATATGTCACCACCGATGGCATTGATCGTGTATTTGACCAAGTGAGGCGATTGTGAGCGTTATTGTTGTCGGACATCAGCCCCAGTTTATGCCCTATTTGGGCATTCTCAACAAGATATCCCGTGCGGATATTTTTGTCATTGTCGATCATGTTCAGTATGTAAAAAAATATTTTTACAACCGCACCTATATCAAAGTCAACGACGATCGGCAATTGCTGACTATCCCGGTTTTGACCAAGGGCCAATATTGCGACCCCATCAATAAAATCAAAATCAGCTATGCCGTTCCCTGGATCAAAAAACATCTTAAAACTATCAGTCTGGCCTATAGGAAAGCCCGATATTTCAATGATTACTTCAATAAAATCGAGGCGATTTACCAGAAACAGCATATCTGCCTGTCTGATTTTACTTCGGAACTGCTTATCTGGTTTTTAAGGCAGTTTGACCTGGTCGAGGACATTCGTTTTTCCTCCGATATGCAGCTTCAGGGCGCCAAGACCAGTCTCCTGGTCGAGTTGACCCGGGCCGTGGGCGGCGATACCTATATTTCCGGAGAAGGCGCCAGGGATTATTTTGACGATGAGCTTTTTGCCCGCAGCGGCTATAAACATATATTTAACCAGTTTAGCCATCCCGTCTATCCCCAATTGGGGAAAACATTTATGGAGGGAATGGCCTGCCTGGATTTATTGTTTAACTGTGGCCCGGACGGCAGAAAATATATCGTAAGCAACGAGTTTCCAAAAGAAGATAGCGACCGAAATGTGACAATGCTGGAGGAACGATGAACATCCTGGCTCTTGGCGCACATTGTGACGATATCGAATTGGGTGGCGGCGGCAGTCTGCTGGCCTGGAAGAAGCAGGGACATAACATAACTGTGTTTACCGCTTCCAATTCGGGATATCACGACCAGCATGGCAACCTTGTCCGGGCCGACGAAACCGCTCGTGCCGAGGCCGTCCGGGCCGCCGAGTTCCTGGGAGCGAAACTGATAACCGCTGATTTTGCCACCTTCGAGCTGGAGTTCGCCGAACCGCTCAACCGCAAATTGCTGGAGGTCCTGGACCAGGTGCGGCCGGATCTCGTTCTGACCCATTGGACCGGCGATGTGCACCACGATCATCGCGCCCTGGCCCGGGCGGCGTTGCACTGCTGCCGGCATGTCCCAAGACTGTTGATGTACCGCAGTAACTGGTACGAAAGCGACGATTGTTTTGACCCCCGTTTTTTCGTGGACATCTGCGATACCCTGGAGCAAAAGATCGAACTGGTGAAGATTTATCGCTCCGAATGTGACCGGACCAGCCCCGGCTGGATCGATTATATCCGCGCCCAGGCAAAATTGATGGGTTTGAAAGCCTCCGTTCAACACGCCGAAGGTTTTGAGGCGATCAGATGGCGCATGTAAACGATGTTTCAATTCCAGTAATGAAAGGAGATTCGGGAATGGATTTTGAATTCGGCAAATCAATCGATAGTTTTATCCTGAAGAAGAATCTGGATAAAGCGGAATCTATATCAGAGGCGAAAAAAAATTCTACTTTCATTGAGCCTGGCTTGCGTATCGATACCTGCCCAATCTGTGCCGACGAGAAAAGAGATTATTTGCAAACCATTTATAGATTTGAATATTATGAATGTTCCAACTGTGGCGTGGTCTATCTCGCTAACATGCCCACCGATGAACAGATCGAGAAAATATATAATTCCCAATATTATACCAACTGCAATCGGAAGCTTTATGCCAGCGACAATATCACTGGCTACCGGAAAAAGAATATCGCCGAACCCAAAGTGGAGTATATCATGCCGCGTCTGACCACTTCGCAAAAAAACTGGCTCGATATCGGCTGCGGTATTGGGGAAATCCTCAGTGTTGTTACCGAAAAAGGATATGCCGCTGTAGGCATCGAGACCAATGACATGGAAATAGAATACGGCAAAACTAAATTTGGCGTCGAAATCCTCAAACTGCACATCAACGAGGAGAATATCGAAACACTGGGGAATTACGGGGTCATTTCATTATTCGGGTTGCTTGAACATGTTACCGATCCCCATGCCGTAATTGGAAATCTTGCCCGGCTTCAGAAAAAGAATGATAATCTCATTATTGAAGTGCCTCATTTCCCCTCTATCTCGGCTTACAGTCAAATCGCATTTCCTGATCATGTAAACCGAATGATGCTCCCCCCTTTGCATTTATTTCTGTTTTCATTGACATCTTTGCAACTATTGCTGGAAAAATATTCCTACAGAATTATCCACGTCTGGTACTTCGGCCAAGATTTTTATGAATTCATAAGTACCTTGGCTTTTTTCGCTCCCCAATTGAATGATTCTGAGGTTTATCAAAAATTATCTTCTATGACCAATGGTTTACAGCAGGTGATAGACCAACATCGGCTCAGTGATGAGGTGTTGATTATTGCCAAAAAACTGCAATAAAATTCGGCTCCCCGCAAAAATTTGTGCGGGGAACCAAATAATTGAACGAACTAAACCTGAATGTCCCAATTGGCTCGATTATATCCGTGCTCAGGCAAAATTGATGGGTTTGAAAGCCGGCGTTCAACACGCCGAAGGTTTTGAGGCAATTAGATGGCTGACCTGAAAATCAATAAAAAGTTAAAACGGTTCATTACCTGGATTATGCCGCATGGATTGTATGATCTCTACCGGGAATACCGGCCAGAACATGTCAATCTTTACCTGCAGTTTCGTGCAATGTTGGAGGGAAACAAACACTATAAAAACTTACATCAGGGGGAGCGTTGTTTTATCCTTTGCAATGGTCCTTCCGTTGGGAAACAGAATCTGCTGCCTTTGCGCCATGAAATAGTCTTTAGCGTTTCCATGGGGTACTATCATCATGATTATCATAAAATTAAGCCCCGCTATCATTGTGTCCCCCAATTACCACCTACAGATATGGGCTATCTGCATGCCGATAACTTTGGCATGGAGTGGTTCCGGCAGATGCATTCCCGCCTCCACCCGGACGCGGCAATATTCCTGAATTACACGGAAGAGCCATTGGTTCGAGAGAACGATCTTTTCCCCGGCCGAAAAATAAATTATCTCTGCCTGGGCCGAAAATTCGATTTCGACCTTACCCAAATCCCTGATCTGACCAAGGTGATTCCCAAGGTCCAGACAGCGCCCATTATGTGCCTGATGATTGCCATGTATATGGGGTTCCGTAATATCTACCTGTTGGGCGCCGATCACGATTTCTACCTGACCGGAGAGTACAAGTATGCGTTCAAGGAGGATTGGAAGGGCAAGGACCCCCTTGTCGATTCCGAGGGCAAAGTCAGATTACCACTGCGTAAATCACTCTGTTCTGTGGCAACCATATTTGAGCAGTACCATACCCTTTATATGCTCGGCCAAAATTGCGGGATAAATATTTTTAACGCCACCCTTGGCGGAGCCCTGGATGAACTGCCAAGGGTTGTTTTTGAGGACGTCGTCAGCTCCAGCCGTGAACATCAACCCGTTGGATAATTGAGCCGTATGATTCGAAAATTAGCTGGTGTGTTTTTAGGAGGAGTACTTGCTCGTTGGCGTGAGTTCCGCGGCGCCCGACTCATTCGCAGGGATTCCCGCCATCCGAATGTGCTTTTGGGGCCTGGCGCCCATATCCTGGGCAACTGCCGGATCGGCGCCGGCGTGGTGGTTTACGACCATACCAAACTTAAGGACTGCACCGTCGGCCGTCACACCTATTTCGGCCGCGATTCCTGTATCCATCAATGCACTATCGGCTCTTTTTGTTCAGTCAGTCAGGGTGTGCATATCGCTATGGGCCGTCATCCCACCGGCAACTACGTATCGACTTCCCCGGCGTTTTATTCTCCCCGGCCCAGCACTGAGATTAGTTTTCGTATCGATGAAAGTTTCCAGGAATATCTGCCAGTGACCATCGGCAATGATGTCCTGATCGGATTACATAGCATTATTATGGACGGTGTTACCATCGGCCACGGTGCTATCATTGGCGCCGGTTCCGTTGTTACCACGGATATACCGCCCTATGCCGTGGCCGCCGGCGTCCCCGCCCGTGTCATCCGCAAACGTTTTACCGATGAGGACATCGCGTTCCTGTTGAATCTGTGTTGGTGGAACCGGGACGATGACTGGATTCGACAACATGCCACAGCTTTTAGCGACCTGCATCTCTTAAAGCAAATTATCGATGGTGAACCTGCCTCATAAAAAACCAACGCCGCAGTTGCAAAAACTTCAATCGGCCCGGCATCTCGGCGACAATACGATTCGGGATGTTCGTATTTTGTGATGTTGACTTTCCTGACCATAGCGGATATATTGTCGAACCGCAAGAAGGCAGATAATAAAAAAGCAATCCGAGTGGATGTAAAACGGGCGCGCAGCCTTTTCAATACAGGCTCAAATGTTTATATAACCCGTTGTACGACAAGCACTTGGCCGAGTGGCGGAATTGGCAGACGCTGGGGACTTAAAATCCCCTGCCCGCAAGGGCGTGCGGGTTCAAGTCCCGCCTCGGCTATTATTCGGTGGCAGGCAAACCGCAACAGGCAGCCTCCGGCGCACCTTGTAAAGCTTTTAGTTTCCTGACTCTTCCGGATGGTATCCGATAAAGTGGAAGAATCGGCTGGTGTTGAACGTCGGCACTCCCAGTGCCGCTCCGTTTTGACGGACCTCGGCATACAGTTGTGAGCTTGCTTGAGCTGTCATATAAGCAACCGCGGCTGGTGTATTTCTTTCCATATCCTCCTCTGGCGGCCGGACGGAAGTCTCTGTCTCCTTACCCAATACCAGAAAATCCGTATCCACCGAGACGGCTTTGGTTACCTGACCGCCCCATGCGGTTATCAAATTGGCGATCTGCTCTTTGCCGTCGGAATCAATCTTCCCATCCCCATTGAAATCGAATTCGCCCGCTACGCAGAATTGATATTTCTTATCCTTATCCCAGATCAAATTAGCGATAACATCACCCTTCATAATCGGGTTAGTCGGGTCGTACTGGGTGATTCGGCACTTGCTGATCGAGTCCATAATCTCGATAACTTCCAGGGTTGCTTTACCTTCGCCGCTTTTGGGAATTGACTGATAACTGTCATAAACGGTAAACGTCAGCCCGCGATATATATGATCGTTTTTGGCCAGGTCAATATAAGCCAGTTTATCGCGAGCATTAACCGACACCACCGCTCCATCCGATTTGAGCGCCGCTGTCTCCATCTCAGGACTTGGTCGAATCAACCTTACTATCTCTTCCAGTTCCAGTAATTTGCTTTCGCACTTATCGAGGTTCAACTGCACTTGTGCCATTCGTTTAGTCAACAGATCATTTTCAGTATTTAATTTCGTCTTTTCACTCTCGTACGTGCTGAGCATTGCCTCGTAGCCCTTTGTCTGCTCGCTAAAACGCTGTTTGTAAATTTCCTCGTATGTTAGAGCCGCTTTGCTTTCCTTCCCCAGATCCAGGGTTGACTGGGCGTTGAGCTGATCACTCGCCGCTATTTTCTGATCATAGAGTTGTTTGAGATTTTCTTTGTCGGCATCGGCCTGCATATACCGTTCCGCCCATGCGTCTCTTTCCTTGATTAGTGACTCCACAATATTAGCCAGCCCGGCCGCCGGATCCGCCTCTTGCGGATTACTCAGGGCCGTGGGCAGCTTCTCCCAAATCGGACCAAGCCGCTTATCCATATTCACCTTGGCGCCCACCAGCGAAAAGTTCTGCAGATCCGCTCCCGCGACAAGCCCGCACAGATACTTCATATCCGCACTGAGTTGGCCCAGCACCGTCTTGTTCATCTGGATAAGTGGCCGGACCTCCCTCAGCTCTGCGTCATTGCCGAACTTCTCCAGTTCCGTTATGGCCCTGTCCCGCCCCTTGTCCAAACCTGAGTTACTGACGAACATCCACACCGCAAAAACCGCGCTCGCCAGAAACAGTATTACAAATACTACCAACGCATAAAGCATACCGCTGCCACTGTCTGTGCTAGCCTTGGAAACAGCCATAATTGACTCCTATGGTAAAACTTCTTTAATTTTGTGATTTTGCCATTCCAGCGAGCGACCAACGGGAGCGGCCCTTTGCCAACCATCTGGAACAGAAAAAGTGGCTATGCCACCTCCTATGGGAAATATTTTCTTCCGTCATGCATCAGCCGGCCGCTCAAATCAACCGCGCCGACTATCTACGGAGGGCCTCATAATCTTTTACCATTCTTACAGAAAAACCCTCTAACGTCAACAAAAAAACCACCGCTCCACTCTCACCGCAGTATTTTTTGACCATCATACATCCAAATATTGGCCGTCTGACCGATTCCATGGGTTTTTTGGGGCTATTTTCCCTTGAACATACATTTATCCTATCGTAGCGATTTTACCTCCACGACTGCAACATAAAAGAAATAATGCTTGACGGTCTGTTTGTATAACTTTAGTGTATCCCTACAGTTGTGTGCATTAGTCGATTCTCGCCCGAAAGACGCCAACCATGACTAAAAGCCTGTATATCATTGACGGCCATGCCCAGATATACGCCGCCTTTTATGCGCCTATCGCTGCCAATTTCACCGCTCCCGACGGTGAACCGACCAAAGCCACCTTTATTTTCACCAATATAGTCCTCAAACTGCTCCGCGAACGTCAGCCGGACATGCTTGTCGTGGCCATGGACGCAATCGGACCCACGTTTCGCCACGAAATATTCCCCGACTACAAGGCCAACCGCCCGCCAATGCCGGACGATCTGCCCGTTCAGATCAGCCGAATCGAAGATATCCTCACCGCAATGCGAATTCCCATCTTCCGCCAAACCGGATACGAGGCCGATGATATCATCGGAACCATGACCCAACAAGCCCGCAAAAAAGATTTGCAGGTATATATCTGCTCTAAAGACAAGGACTTAGAACAATTATTGGGCGAGCGGGTCGCCATGTACGACCCGAAAAATGACGCTGTACTGGATACAGCCACCCTGCTGGAAACCAAGGGCATCAGACCTGACCAAGTGGTGGACGTCCTGGCCCTTCAGGGTGACAGCGTGGACAACATCCCTGGTATCCCTGACGTCGGCCCCAAAACCGCCCTCCAGTGGATACAAAAATATGGCTCGTTGGATCAGTTGTTAGCCCATAAAGACGAGATCAAGGGCAAACGCGGCGATAACCTCCGAGCCGGCGCCGAACAACTCGAGCTGTCCCGCCGGCTGGCTACCATCGATTGCCGGATGCCGTTGCAAATCGACTTCGAGGACCTGGCCATAAAGGGTTTTGACCTGCCGTCACTGGAAAAAATATTTCGTAAACTCAGTTTTCGCAAACAGTTAGAACAATTATCAATTTCTGCCGATACCGCTGATACCGCCGCCCTCAAGACAGATACCACCGGGGCCTCAGCCTCCGGAACCGATACCACCGAACCTGCCGCTGCCACCCCGGCAGAGTCGCAATATATCCTGGTGAACACTTCCGAGGCATTTGAAGATTTCTATGCGCAGCTAAGCCGCCAAAAAACATTTGCGATTGATACTGAAACCACCAGTATTAATCCGGTGGCGGCTCAATTGGTAGGGCTGAGTTTTTCCTGGCAACCCGCCCAGGGCTGGTATCTGCCGGTCAGAGCTCCACTGGGCCAGGAATGCCTCGATTACCAGCACACCCTGGACAGATTGCGACAAGTCCTTGCTAATCCTGAAGTTAAGAAAATCGGACAGAACATCAAATACGACATGATCGTCCTTCGCCGCTGCGGCGTGGAACTGCGGGGCGTTGATTTTGACACCATGGTAGCCTCGTATGTACTTGACAGCGTCCGTACCAGCCACAGCCTTGACAACCTGGCGATGGACTATCTGGACCATGAAACCATTAAACTGGCAAGTCTGCTGGGAAAAGGCAAAAATCAGCTTACCTTTGACATGGTCGATCTCCGGCAGGCGGCCGACTATGCCGCGGAGGATGCCGAGGTTACCTGGCGGCTGAGACAGTTGTTTGACAGCAGATTGACAACTGACGAGCATCTGAAAAAACTCTTTCACCAGGTGGAGATGCCTTTGGTGGAAGTCTTGGCCGAGATGGAATACCACGGAATTGCCCTGGAGACCGCCTGGCTAAGGAAGCTGAGCACCCGGATCAGCGAACGGCTGGAGCAGTTGACAGACCAGATTTACAAGGAAGCTGGATGCGTTTTTAATATCGATTCGCCCAACCAATTGGCTCGGGTGCTTTTTGACAGGATCGGACTAACATCGGCCAAGAAGACAAAAACCGGCCTCTCGACCGATCAGGAAGTGCTCGAGATGTTAAGTTCCCAGCATCCTGTTCCGTTGTTAATGCTTGAGTACAGACAACTTAGCAAACTTAAGAATACCTATGTGGACAAGCTGCCCTCGATGATATGCCCGGATACCTCCCGCATACACGCTTCCTTCAATCAGACGATAACCGCCACCGGACGGCTCAGCAGCAGTAACCCCAATCTGCAGAATATCCCTATCAGGACGCCGTTGGGCCAGGAAATTCGTCGTGCCTTTGTTCCGCAGGGTGACGATGAGGTCATACTCGCCGCTGACTATTCGCAGATAGAGCTGCGACTGCTGGCCCACTTCAGTCATGATGCGGCCTTGGCGGAAGCCTTCAGAACAGGTCAGGACATCCACCGGTTCGTTGCCGCTCAGATTTACGATATACCACCGGATGAAGTGGCCCAGGCTCAGCGTGCCAAGGCCAAGGCGGTCAATTTCGGCATAATCTATGGCCAGACTGCTTACGGGCTTTCGCGGGGTATTGGAATCCCCGTTGATGAGGCCCAGCGTTTCATTAACGATTATTTTGACCGCTATCCGGAGATCAGAACATTTATCGACAACATCGTAACTCAAGCCAGAAAAGATGGTTATGTCAGCACCATCCTGGCCCGGCGTCGTGTGATCCCGGATCTGGCCAGTAAAAACGCTAATCGACGCAAACTCGCCGAGCGAATGGCAGTCAACACCGTTGTGCAGGGATCGGCCGCGGATTTGATAAAGGTAGCTATGATAAACATTTACCGTCGAATCAAACAAGAAAACCTGGCAATGAAAATGATCCTACAGATCCATGACGAGTTGGTTTTTGAACTGCCTGCCGATAGAGCCAAACAGTACAGCCAAATTATCCAGACAGAAATGGCTCAGGCCATAAAACTGGATGTGCCGGTCACCGTAGATGTGGGATGGGGCCGGAATTGGCTGGAATGTAAATGATTTATCATCAGGGTATTGCTTGAAGTGGAGGGGTTTGTTATAATGCGTTTTTCAGGGTGCCGGCGGAATGTTGGGTAGGCACTGACTTGACGGAGTTCATCGAGGTCCGCGTACCAAAAATTCAGCCCCCGATGTGACAATCGGGGAATTTTACGTAGTCCTTGCAGGGATGGAGCGCACCCCACCGGTCTTTCTTGGCAGGAATTTATGTTTTATGGTGTTACCGGGTACTAATTTGCTGTTTGGTCCGGTCAGATTGGCGTGTCTTCTTTTCTGGTTTTATTTTTGCATGCACCTGACGCAACGTTTACAGCCCAGCGGCCTGATGCCCAAAAAACATAAACAAGTCTCCAGTATATTATTGCTTCTGACGGGTCCTTTGTACGTATTTGTCCTGTTAGTCGTCGATGTGGTCAGAAAAAAAGACGATCAGGGAATATCGCTCGTCGAGTCAATAGGCCTGACGTTTGGCAAATTGCTGGGGAGAAAAATCAGATCTTCAACCCGCGGGCAAAACAAATTCCCCGTCACCCTGGTCGATTCATCCGGTAGAAATCTTTCCGACATATACAATCGGGCCAAGTTGGATCAGAACGGAGCCAGCAACCTCGAAGTTACCGAAGAGATTATTGGTGATGCGATACAGCAGCTATCCAGTGATATCCTGATCAACCCGACAAGCACTTTGGCCTGCAGCGTCAGATTTCGAATCGACGGTATGTTGCGGAATATTTGTGAACTTGACACCCAGGTAAGTACCCATGTCATCAACAGTATCAAGGTTATATCCGGCATGGATATTGCCGAAAAACGCCGACCCCAGGATGGCGCCTTTATGGCCAAGACGCCCAAAGGCGATATATCCTTTCGCGTAGCAAGTGCCGGAATCCTCCACGGAGAAAAACTCTCGATAAGACTGCTAAATCAGCTTGGCGCTCCCCTAACACTCGAAGATATTGGAATGTCGCAGGACGACCATAAGATCATTACCAGTATGATCGCCCGACAGAATGGCATGATCCTCGTGTGCGGTCCCACCGGCAGCGGCAAAAGCACAACATTGTATGCCATGCTCCGCCAGATAGATTTTGATGTTCGCAACGTGATTACCATTGAAGACCCCATCGAATATGCCATACCGCAAGCCAGCCAGATTGAAATCAACCCCAAGGCGGGCATCACCTTTGCGAAAACCCTCCGTAGCGTCCTGCGGCAGGACCCAGACGTGATTTCTATCGGCGAGATACGCGACGAAGAAACCGCTACCATAGCGCTGCAGGCCTCCCAGACCGGACATCTTGTCCTTGCCACCCTCCACAGTAGTAGTAACAAAGGATCGCTGGTACGACTTATGGACCTCGGCATAAAACCCCTTCTATTGGCCTCGGCACTAGATGTGATTATGTCCCAGAGACTCGTGCGAAAGCTGTGCGACGATTGTAAACGTCCGGATAATCTCTCGGATGCGCAGATCGCGCGTCTGACCGCGAAAAGGATAGATTCTCATACGGTTATGCGAGCCGCCGGTTGCCGAAATTGCGGCTGGACCGGCTACCGGGGACGAACCGGAGTTTTTGACATTACCGTTCTTGATGGCAAGATAAAAGCTCAATTAATTGACGAAAAACTGTCCATGGGAGAATTCCAAAAGGAAGGTGACGAACAGGGCAGAACCCGTATGCAAAAACAGGCTATTCAAATGGTCCTCACCGGAAAAACCTCACTTGATGAAGCAAAAAGGGTGATTTTAAATTTGGGATAAGGTTGGCTTTGTTATGTTATTTCTATTGACCATAATAACCGGTGCTGTCTTTGCCGTGATCGGCCGAAAAAAAGGGTTCGTCACCGTATGGACCCTGCTCTTCAACCTCTTGATTACCATTTACCTGAGCGTAATGCTAAGCCCCACTATCGTCGGGTACATCCCCGCTCTCGACACCAGTTATTATCATGCCCTGTGCATACTGGCGGTGGCACTGTTCGTTTTTACCAGTACTAACCTCTTGGTAGGAATGTACTTCTCAGGAGTCTTCTATGTCCCCTTGCCGAAAATCTTCAATGGGCTGGGAGCCGGCATACTTGGTTTTTTCCTTGGGTTCCTTGCCTCCAGTTTTATCTTCTTCATGGTTGGCATTACCCCATTGGCAGATCACCCGACAGTAAAGAATTGGACTGGAGATGCTTCTTTCAACCGAATCAATTCAACGCTCCTGTCCGCGACCAGAAGTGTAAACGGACTATCGGCCCAATGGGACAAACATACCTGCAAATGCGTAATTGACTGGCTTACCAACGGAAAGACAGAAATTCCAAAACCATCTGTAACCACTACCACCAAACAAAAAACTCCTGCTACGGCGACAAAACCTCCCAAGAACTGACACAACACGCAGGGCTTGCCAACGACCTGCCGCCAGTAGCTCGCTCGGATACGAATTTTGACGCCAAGTGCCAAAAGGACTGTGAAAAGCTGATTCCGGTATTGTGGCGGCATCTTTGGGCGCAAAAATCGGCTTTTTACGCCAACATCGATTTTGACAAGACTCTTATCCAAAAAACAATTAAAGTATTGCCAATGGCCAACGAAAAACCTATAATAGGAATAGTTGGAGCGCCAGGTTCAGGTAAGACTACCGTAGCCGGGCAGTTCGCCGCGATCGGCTGTGGAGTAATCAGTGCCGATCAGATCAACCATGAAGTGCTTAACCGGCCGGAAATAATCGCGCAACTTGTTGAATGGTGGGGCCTTAGCGTTGTTAGAGATCAGGGCCGAATCGACCGCGAAGCGGTGGCGAAGATAGTCTTCGAAAATGCCGAAGAACTCGAAAAACTGACCAGTCTGGTACACCCATTGATCGAACAACGTCAAAATGAGCTTATAAAAATCCTTAAAAACGACCCCAAAATAAAGGCAGTGGTGCTGGATGTACCACTATTGATCGAAAAAAAATACCATAAATTATGCGATTCTATCGTTTTTGTGCAGGCAAATGAGACTATCCGGGCGGACAGACTGGGACGCAGCCGCGGATGGGACAATAAAAAAATAAAAAAAATAGAAAATTTACAATTATCGCTGGACATTAAGACCGAAATATCCGAATATACCATACGTAACAACTCTAGTATCCCCGTTACAGCCTCTCAGGTTGGTAGAGTTTTAACTTTGGTACTAGAACAAAAAAAGCGGTAAATCGATGCCGTTGTATATCGCAGGGCAACGCGGACCGGGAAAAGCTGGAGAAGTTGTGGGGGCATGGCGTAGCAGAGGCAGGCTGTTGAGCGGACGTTTCAGATTATCTTGCTGAACATCTCATAAAATGGCGACATCTGTGACATAACGGGTTAGGCCATTACGAAAAGGTGCCTTTTTTCGGGTGAAAAACCCGAATAGCTGTTAGCGTGCTCACAACAATTGAGTTTTCCCGTTTCCCTATTACTCAAACTGACCGCACTGCCGGTGCCTCGCACCTGTTGCTTCCAAACTGAACGATTCGTTAGAATCGGTCGGTTTGAGTAATTATGTATTTACTTATTCTGAAAGCCTTTACAATCAGTCATGCCAGAAATTGTCACCCATTGGGTATAAATAGTGATTTTTTTATGCAATTAAGTTGATAGTAACCAGTAGAAGGAGTGATTTGAATGGCTAAAGCCAATACAAAAACAAGAACCTCTAACAAAAAATCCAGAAGAAAATCAGATGCATCGGAAACAAGAACCTCGGCTACAGCCGTCGCGGAAATAGCCCAGAATGATGCGGCCTTAGCTTCGGAGGCCCAGGATCATGCCGTGGCTAAAGAAAAAGGCGATTCTTCGCAAAAACTTCAGGCAATCGACGACGAGACGCACGCCAAGTACGAAGAAGTCAAAAAAGGTGATCTGCACATCACCGATCTGCAAAAATTGTCCGTGGAAGAATTGCACAATTTAGCTAAGCAGGAAGGCCTTACCGAGTACACCGGTTTGAAAAAGCAGGATCTGGTCTTCAAGATCGTCAAAGAGCGAATTCGCCAGAACGGTCTGATGTACGGAGAAGGGGTGCTTGAGCTGCTGCCGGACGGTTTCGGTTTTTTGCGTACGCCCGATTACAACTATTTCCCGTGTCCCGATGACATTTATGTCTCCCCATCCCAGATCAGACGTTTCGGATTGCGTAACGGCAATATAGTAGCCGGTCAGATACGACCTCCGAAGGAATCGGAAAAGTACTTTGCCCTGCTACGCGTAGAAGCGGTCAACTATGAAGACCCCGAAGAACTCACCGAAAAGGTCGTTTTCGAGGACCTCACCCCCTTACATCCGGAAGGTCGGCTCATCCTGGAGACTACCCCAAAAGAGATCAATATGCGTATTGTCGATCTGGTTACCCCGATCGGCAAAGGACAGCGAGGATTGATCGTAGCTCCGCCACGTACCGGCAAAACGGTTCTGCTGCAGAAAATCGCCAACGCCATCACTGCCAACCATCCGGAAGTGTCTCTGATCGTCCTGCTGATCGACGAGCGGCCGGAAGAAGTCACCGAAATGGAGCGGGCCACAGCAGATACCGTGGAGGTCGTCAGTTCCTGCTTTGACGAGCCTGCCAGCCGTCACGTACAGGTCGCAGAAATGGTCATCGAAAAAGCAAAACGAATGGTCGAATATGGCAAGGATGTGGTAATCCTGCTTGACTCGATCACACGTTTAGCACGGGCCTATAACACCGAAGTGCCGCATTCAGGCAAGATACTGACCGGTGGTGTTGACGCAAACGCTTTGCAGAAACCGAAGAAGTTTTTCGGCGCCGCACGTAACATCGAGGAAGGCGGCTCGCTCACCATTTTAGCGACAGCACTGATCGACACCGGCTCTAAAATGGACGAAGTGATTTTCGAAGAGTTTAAGGGTACCGGCAACATGGAGTTGCACCTGGATCGTCGTCTGGTGGACCGTCGCACCTGGCCGGCCATCGACATCAGCAGCAGCGGTACTCGTAAGGAAGAGCTTCTCTTGGACCCGAAGGAACTGGAGCTGGTGTATCGGTTACGCCGCGTGCTCAGCGACATGAACGTAGTGGAAAGCGTCGAACTGCTCAAGAGCCGCCTGGAAAAAGTCCCCACCAACGCAGAGTTCCTTATGACGATGAACATCTAACCGCGACATCTCGTTCTATCTTAATGGAACAGGACAATGACTCAGACAAAAAACCTTGTCTTTGTATTGGTGGTTGTGGTTCTGTTGGCTGGTGGCACTCCTTCACTGGTTGGCGCCGAGCCGGCATCGCCGGACCGGGCGCCCATATCCTTTGCATCGTTACTTGAAGAAATGATCGACCGGGATCGCCTGGCGACCGGCGCGCTGTCTGGCTAGGTCAAAATGGTGGGGTAGTAGTCAATTACCCGGCGCGAGTTCGAAATAGCGGTAGGTCCCGGGGCGAACGGGTCTGTTAACTGACGGCGACACGACAGGCGTTTACTCAACGAAGGGGATTGACGCGGTCACCGCCTTGGCCACTGCCGACAAGGAGCGGTAAACCTCACCTTCATACTCAAATCCCTTGGGTAGTACGGTTACTACGATATTCCTTCCCTTATACTGACGAGTCAAAACTGCACCGGGCATAGGCAGGCGATTGTTGCCGGGAAGATTGAGCTTTCCCGTCGTGGTACGATCAGGGTTTGGTTTTGTGTGCGGTTTCGGTGCGTTCATACGGATGTTGGAGTTATTGGCCAGTTCCATTGCCCGACGCCGGGCACGCTCGGACAGGTCACCTTCGGCCACTGATTGCAGCCGCCAAACAATCCGCTTGATTAGGTAATCCTTGTGGCGGGAGCGAGATTCCTCACCGAACACTTTCACATATCGCTTGCGCAATTCGTTTACCGTCATGCCCTTCAAAAGGGCGATTTCCTTACCAATGTTCACTGTTATATCATCTCCAATCTCTGGTCTCTTCATCGTTAACCAGTAACGCGATCAGGGCGAATTTCACCAACAAGCTCAAGGGGATTCCTCGCAGATTCCGAGATTTTCTTTTCGGCGGGAAATGTTAAGGTGGGGTAACTTTTCAGCCGCAGGATACCAGCCGCCAGAATAGCGGCCAGTTCCGCAAATCGCTGCTGGGATTCTTTATGTGATACCGAATTAGGCGCAAAGGTAAATTGGGCATTGACATAACGGCTCCTTTCCGGATGCCGCCTTCAATGCCCGCGCCTTGCGCCCAAGCAATCGACCGGCGGGTTAACAGTTGTCCTATCTATTACTTACCCGGTGGAAATCTGAAATGTCGGAGTGACATGCCAATCGGACGTAATTGTTTACTCGCAGAAAGTTGCAGTCAAAGCCCCCAGAACCCATAATGATAGTCAAGATTATCTATGGTGTAAACCCATGCTATTTGATTGCCTTTATCTGAACACTAGTCACTTTGCCAGCTAGTCGGGGATCGATGCCTTCCCTTGCAAAAGGCGTTCGTTCGTGTTTGGCGTGTCCGGGTTGGCCGCCAATGTTACGGGAACCCTTGGATTTCTTCTTTTTCGGCGGTTTGACAATATCCGACGATGGCGGCTTAGAAGAGTTGGACGAATTCTTCGAGAGTTTGGCAACTTTATCAGTAAGTTCAGCGTTAGTTTTAACAAGTTCAGCAACTTGCTTTTCAAGTTCGGCGATGCGCCGAATATGAAATTGTTCTGTTTTGGAAGTCAAATTTCGTCCCCAAGTTTGCCAACAAGGTTATTATCGGACCAGTTTAGATGTTTGCTTGAGAAAAATATTGATATGCTGCCTTGAGTATGCTATAAACCATTGAATTGCCTAGAAAATAGGCATTTTGACATTGAGCGAGTTGCTCAATACGCTCAAAATACCCGTGAACGGTTACGATGTGGCTGTGTTGCGAACGGGAGGCAGTCGGTACCCAGCAACACGGCGGCTGTGGTGCTGTAGGAAAACCGGAGGACGGAGGGGCGTGGTTCTCACCGGCTCGCCCCGGCTCCTCCACTAGACCAAAGTATGGAGCGCGAATTATGGCGAAACAAGCGACAGTAAAGAAGGCCCCGGCTAAGAAGCAAGCGGCCAGTAAGAAGAGTGTGGGTGGGAACGAGAAATTCTCCGCCAGGAAATCCACAACGGTACAGGCAGAGGCGGCCAAGAAGGCCCAGACGAAGCGATCCACCGCGAAAGGTACGCCGTCGGCCGGTAAGATCGTTGCCAAGGCACATGGCGGTGCAGGGAAATCAGTGCCCAGGAATCTGCTGTCCTCGGGCACGGTGGATCAGAAACAGATGGGATTCCCCATCGTGGCGATGGGTGCCTCGGCGGGCGGGCTGGAGGCCTTCGAGACGTTTTTCATGGCGATGTGCCACGACAGCGGCATCGCCTTTATCCTGGTGGCTCACCTCGATCCGACCCACGTCAGCCTGCTTCCCGAACTGTTGCAAAAACGCACGAAGATGCCGGTCCATCAAGTAACGGACGGTATGAAGGTGCAGTGCAATAATATATACGTCATCCCGCCCAACAAGAACCTGACGATCCTGAACGGGGTTATGCAACTGACGGATTTGCCCCAGCCGCGAGGTGGCAACCTGCCCATTGATTCGTTCTTTCGGTCACTAGCCATGGACCAGGGCTCCAACGCGGTCTGCATCATCCTTTCGGGCACCGGGACGGACGGTACGCTGGGGCTGAAGGCGATCAAGGGCGAACTGGGCATGGTAATGGTGCAGGACGTGGAATCGGCCAAATACGACGGGATGCCCAGAAGCGCTATCGCCACGGGTCTGGCTGACTACGTGCTGCCGCCCGAGAGGATGCCCGAACAACTAATCAAGTACACCAAACACGCTTTCCTAAAGGGCGATTCCGTCATTGCTTCGACCGAGGGTAAGACACCGAACGCTTTGCAGAAAATTTACGCCATTCTGCGAATGCAAACGGGTCACGACTTTTCGCTTTACAAGAAGAACACTATCTGCCGCCGTATCAAGCAGCGTATGAACATCCAACAGATCGACGACATTGCGGGCTACGCGCGTTATCTTCAGGACAGCGAGCGAGAAGTGGGTATCCTGTTCAAAGAGTTACTGATTGGTGTCACCAACTTTTTCAGGGACGCCGTGGCATTCGACGTACTCCGAGACAAATTCATTCCCAAACTGCTCAAGGGCAAGCCGGACAACTACACGGTGCGCGCCTGGGTCACCGGCTGCAGCAGCGGCGAAGAAGCATATTCGCTTGCCATTATTCTGCAGGAGTGCATGGAGCGGATAAAACGCCATTTCAGCGTTCAAATCTTCGGAACGGATATTGATAAAGATGCGGTTAACTTCGCCCGCGCGGGTCTCTATCCCGAGAGTATCCTGGCCGATGTGTCGCCTGAGCGTCTGAAGCGTTATTTCACGAAAGGAGACGACGATCGGTATCGCATCAAGAAGGTAATTCGTGAAATGCTGGTCTTTGCCCCGCAGAACGTCCTCAAGGACCCGCCTTTCACCAAGATGGACATTTTGTCCTGCCGCAATCTGCTGATATACCTGGAACCCGAATTGCAGAAAAAGCTGCTTCCGATTTTTCATTACAGTCTGAAGCCGGACGGCATTCTTTTCCTGGGGTCATCCGAAACCATCGGGCAGGCCACGGACCTGTTTGCGACGCTGGACAGGAAATGGAAGATATTCAGTCGTCAGGCCTCGGTCGCGTCGGCGTACCCCGTCCTGGATTTTCCGGACACTCGCACCCCATTCGAGCACGCCAATCCCGAAGTCACGGAAAACATCAGGAAAACGGAAGAAATCAGCTCGTTGCAACTGATCGAAACGATCCTACAACAAAGCAACACCCCGCCTTGCGCCATTATCGACGATGCCGGCAATATCGTCTATATTCATGGTCGGACGGGCCGGTTCCTGGAACCTGCCGAAGGGAAGATTAGCGTCAACATCCTGGAGATGGTGCGTTCGGGTCTGAAATCGGACCTGGCCACCGCGATTCGCAAGGCGGCCATAAACAAGCAGGAGGTGATCCATCGAGGCCTGCGGATTGAAAACAATGGGGACTATCTGTTCCTGGATTTGTCGGTCAAGCCGATTCTCGAGCAGAGCGTCATGCGGGGGCTGATGATGGTGGTCTTTGAAGAGACTGCGAAGCCTTCGAAGAAGTCTTTGAAAGAAAGCCAACGCGAGCCACTGACCGCGATAAAGAAGCTGAAGGGCAAGAAGGAACTCGAACGAGCACTGCAATACACCAGGGAGAACCTGCAAACGACGATTGAGGAGTTGGAGACTTCCAACGAGGAATTGCAGAGTACTAATGAGGAACTGCAGAGCACCAACGAGGAATTGCAGAGCACTAACGAAGAAATAGAGACCTCGAAGGAAGAACTGCAATCGCTCAACGAGGAGTCGGCCACCGTCAACGCGGAGCTTCAATGCCGCATCGACGAACTTTCCAAAACCAGCGACGACATGAAAAACCTGCTCGACAACACGAATATCACCATCTTGTTCCTGGACACGGAATTGCGCATCCGCCGCTTTACATCGAGGATGGCCGATATTATCCCTCTGACGGGCACGGATTCGGGACGGCCCATCAAGCATTTCGCGACCAGTCTGCTTGAAGTGGACTTGGCCGAATACGGGAAGAAGGTTCTTGAGGATTTGGCCGTCAGAGAGGTTGAGGTGAAAAGTCAAGATGGACGCACCTACACCATGAAGGTCCGCCCCTACCGTACCGTCAGCAATGTAATCGACGGCGTGGTTATCACATTTGAGAATATCACCGACCGCAGGCGGGCGGAGGAGGAGCTTCGGCGGAGCGAGGCGAGGTTCCGGGGATTTGTCGAGTCTTCCACCGACTGGATATGGGAAGTGAACACGGAAGGCATCTACACGTATGTCGGCCCGCAGGTTGAGGTTATGTTGGGATACAAGCCGGAGGAGATAGTCGGCAAGACCACATTCGACTTGATGCCGCGGGAAGAGGCGGAGCGAATTTCTGATATTTTAAAGGATGTGTCGAAAAGAGGCGAGTCAATCGACACATTGGAGACCGTCTGCCTTCATAAAGATGGTCGCCGCGTGACCCTGGAGCGAAACGGTGTTCCGATTTTTGGCGAGGCTGGTGAGATCGCCGGCTATCGAGGGGTGGATCGCGATATCACCGATCGCAAGCCGAAGAAGGCGCGGAAATAGCCTTTTCCCCCGCGGGGAAAACTCTGAAGGGAAGAACCATGGACAAGAAAGAACAATTTTCGACCGACATACAAAAGCTGCGGGCGCGGGCGGAGAAACGGGTGACGCCTGAAGGCAAACAGGACATCGCACGGATGTCGACCGATGACATCTCGCATTTGATACACGAATTGGAGACGCATCGGATTGAATTGGAGATGCAGAACGACGACCTGCGCAAGACCCAGGAAGAACTCGTCGAGACGCGCGACCAGTATGCCGACCTCTACGACTTCGCCCCGATTGGCTACATCACGCTGAGCGACAAGGGCCTCATTATCCAGACCAATCTGACCTTCGCGGAGATGCTGGGAGTTCCCAAAGCGGGCCTGATCAACCAGTTGCTGTCCGCATACATCGTCGAAGAAGACCAGGACATCTACTACTTGCATAGAAGAAAGGTTCTTGCGACACGGATGAAGCAGTGTTGCGAACTGCGTTTGAGAATCCAGAGCGCCGAACCATTCTGGGTTCAGATGGGAAGCGTCCCCGTGGGAAGTCCTGACAGTGAAAGCGGTCGGATTCGATCGGCCATGAGCGACATTACCGAGCGTGTGCAGGCGGAGAATGAACTACGCAAACACCGCGAGCACCTTGAAGAACTGGTGGAAGAACGTGCCTCAGATCTGGCGCGGGCGAACCGGGTAACTCAGGGGATCAACGAGATTTTTCAGAAGGCGTTGACCTGTGAAACGGAAGAGCAATTAGGCAGGACTTGTCTTGCCGTGGCCGAGAAACTGACCGGCAGCAAGTTCGGCGTTCTCGTTGAGTTCAACTCAGCCGGCCTGGGGGACACCACCATCATCAGCAACCCGGGCTGGGATGCGTGCGACATGGCTGTCGCCGATGCCAAACAAAGCATCAAGAATATAGAAATCAGGGGAATCGACATCTCGACGATCAGGGAGGGAAAGTCATGCATCGTCAATGGGGACGAGATGGCAGGCCACCCCGACCGGTGCCCCCTGCTGGAGGGCCATCCAGAGATTACCGCCTTCCTCTGCGTTCCGCTGAATCGCGAGGGAAAGACGATTGGCTTTGTGGGCTTGGGCAATAAACAGGGTGGCTACAAGTTCGCGGACCAGGAGGCCGTTGAAAGCCTATCTTTGGCGATTGTGGAGGCGATGGCTAACAAACGTGCCGCGATGTCTCTGCGCAACGCTCGCGAGGAGCTTGCCCGAAAGGAACGGCTGGCGGTGCTGGGCCAACTGTCCGGCTATGTGGGGCACGAGTTGCGCAACCCCATGGGCGTGATCTCCAACGCCGTCTATTACCTGAACACGGTCCTGACCGATGCCGACGAGACGACCAGGGAATACCTCGGGATTATCTCGTCCGAGGTCCGCAATGCCGACAAGATCGTTTCTGACCTGCTTGACCTGTCGCGCACCCGGCCCGCCGAACGCGAGGAGATCGCGGTTTCCGCCCTCGTGGCGCAGGTCTTGCAGAAACAGCCGCCTCCGGAGCATGTGAAAGTCGCCATCAAAGTGCCGGCCGACCTGCCACCGGTCTTGGTAGACCCCAGGCAAATCGCGCAGATTCTGGTCAACCTGGTCACCAACGCCTGCCAGGCGATGCCCGAAGGCGGCGAACTGATCATCACCGCCGACAAATCAACCCCAAATCCGCAATCCCAAGTCCGCATTCACATATCTGACACCGGCTGTGGTATTTCCGAGGACATTATGGCCAAGATTTTTGAGCCGCTGTTCACAACCAAGTCCCGCGGTATCGGGCTGGGCTTATCGGTATCGAGGAATCTGGCAAAAGTTAACAGCGGGACCATCGAAGTGGCCAGTGAAGTCGGCAAGGGCAGCACTTTTACGGTTACTCTGCCCACGGGAAGACATTGATGATTGCGGATTGCGGATTGCAGATTTTGCAGGAGGAATGGGAAGCGAGGCTAACAGTTGAATCCGGAAGAGATGAAGCAGAGGACGAAGCAGTTTGCGATTCGAGTGATTCGATTGGTTGAATCATTGCCCAATCGACGAACCGTTGAGGTGCTTGGGCGCCAACTCTTGCGTTCGGGCACTTCGGTTGGGGCGAACTATCGTGCGGCATGTCGTGCCAAATCGCAGGCTGATTTTATTGCCAAAATGGGCATTGTCGAAAAAGAGGCCGATGAATGTTTGTATTGGATGGAAATACTGATTGAAGCGGGCTTGGTGAAAGCAGAGAAAGTGGGACCTCTCATGAAGGAGACAGACGAGATTCCGTCGATCACAGTTGCGTCAATCAAAACCGCAAGGAGCAAAAAATGAAATCCGCAATCGGAAATCCGCAATCCGCAATCGTAAAGGTACGTGTGTTGATAGTGGACGACGATCGTCAAATGGCCAAGACACTGACGGACATTTTCAGGGTCAAGGGCTATCGCGCCGAGGCCGCCCACTCCGGGGCCGAGGCGATGGAGAAGGTCAAAGCCGCCGCGAGGGAAACCGGGGGCCAGTTCGATTGCGTGCTGACGGACATCAAGATGCCCGATATGAGTGGGGTCGAGCTGCACAGGGCCGTCAAGGCCCTTGCGCCTGAACTGCCCGTGGTGTTCATGACGGCGTATGCCGCGGACGAAATGGTCAAAAAAGGCCTGGAAGAGGGTGGGATCGCCCTGCTGGCCAAGCCCCTGGACATTGATCTTATGCTCAACTTTTTCTCGTCCCTGCACAAAGAGTCCGCCATCGTGATCATCGACGACGACCGGAACTTCTGCAAGACCCTGCATGACATCCTCGAGGCGCGAGGCTTCAACGTCGCCGAAATAACCGATTCTGCTGCCGACATACGGCAGGTGCCTATGCCGGAGGAACAGGTGGCGATCCTCGACATGAAGCTGAACGGCGTGAGCGGCCTGGAGGTGATCAGAGAGATCAGGAATCACTACCCCCGGCTGCCAATTATCCTGGTGACCGCCTACCGGCAGGAAATGGCCGAGGCGATCCAGGCCGGCCTCAAAATCGGCGACTTCGCGTGCCTCTACAAACCCTTCGAAATCGAGGAGCTTCTCGATGTCCTGGCCGGGATTCGGCGTAGGGAGTTGGCCAGCGTCCTGGGCCGGCGCATCAAGAAGCCCGGCGAGAAAGGATGAGCGACATGGACACAAATCGGGTAATTCTGGTCGTGGATGACGATCCAAATCTCACGAAGACGCTGTCCGACATTCTCAAGGTGAAGGGTTATGTCCCTTTGACGGCCTCCGACGGCAAGACAGCTATCGAGCGGATCAGACAAGAGACGCCGGTCGTGGCCTTGATCGACATGAAGCTGCCTGATATGTCGGGTCTCGATGTGCTGCGCGAGATACAGAAGCACTCACCGGCAACAGAGCGCATCGTGCTCACCGGGCACGCCTCGCAGGAATCGGCCATCAAAGCGGTCAATCTGGGCGCCTATAGCTATGTTGAGAAACCTTATGAGATAGATACCTTATTACTGACCATTGCCCGCGCTGTTGAGAAACACCAAGCAGAAAAGGAACGAGAGAGATTAATCGCCGAATTGGAAGCCAAAAATGCCGAGTTGGAACGGTTCACATATACTGTTTCCCACGATCTGAAAAGCCCTCTGATTACCATCAGAGGCTTCCTGGGAGTGTTGGAAAAAGATGCGGCCGAAGGAAATATCGAGCGGCTGAAAGCCAATATAACGCGGATCAATGCGGTGGCAGAGAAAATGCAGCAATTGCTGGATGAGCTACTGGAGTTGTCCCGGATTGGGAAGTTGGTCAACCTGCCAGAGGAGGTGGCCCTGGAGGATATTGCGCACGAAGCGGTTGAATTAGCCGCCGGCAGGATAAATGACAGAGGTGTACAAGTTAAAATCTCACCTGACTTGCCCGTAGTCTGCGGTGATCGGCTTCGTCTGCGGGAAGTGCTGCAAAATCTCATCGACAATGCCGCTAAGTTCATGGGTGATCAGCCCTCGCCACTCATTGAGATCGGCGCCAGGCAGGATGGCGACAAAACGGTCTTTTATGTCAGGGACAACGGCATGGGTATTGAACCCCGATATCATGAAAAGGTCTTTGGGCTGTTTGACCAATTGGACCCGAACAAGCAAGGGACGGGTTTGGGATTAGCTCTTGCCAAAAGGATAGTTGAGCTGCATAACGGGAATATCTGGGTCGAATCCGAGGGGCGGGGGCGAGGCAGCACCTTTTATTTTACCATATTATCGAAAAGCGTCCTGCAGGGCAGTCATAAAGAGTTAACATACCATGAAACTAATTAGTGATTTCTAGATTTACCCTGAAGGTCTTGCTTGTCCTGGCCCAGACGCACCAAAACCCAGTTACAGAATTCCTCCACCTTATCGGCAGCTTGATCAAAATCAAGCCAGGTGAGCGCGTTTTTCCGGATCGAGTAGGTCATTGAGGCTGACTTTGCCCGGCGTCAGAAACAGCAGCATGGTAATGGCGCCGCCAAAGTAAGCCACCAATATTTGTAATATAGCTAGACGTGTTCTTTCCGTCATGTACACTTCCTCCAGAGACCCTAATTGGTGATGTCCCGATTGTAGTTAGAGGTTTGATGGCTACTCCATCTGCTCATAGTTTATGCTACCTGTTCGTGTTTAGCAATGCCTAACTCTTCGGCCGGTTCATTCACTTTTGCTTCGAGAATCCACAGTTGCTGATAGCCTATTGATCCGACGAAATCGGGCTTCCATCTCCAGCAGTGATGCAGCTA
>Ga0315276_10000023_pt1 | contig 105919 bp, 92 predicted proteins | sample YL17G05_0_MG_FD_204542 | JGI IMG/M metagenome (GOLD analysis project Ga0315276, IMG submission 204542) | Sediment microbial communities from Yellowstone Lake, YNP, Wyoming, USA - YL17G05_0 | ecosystem: Environmental > Aquatic > Freshwater > Lake > Sediment | place: USA: Wyoming | collected...
TCCGGCTTTACGGAGTTTTTTACGTATCGTGTCACTATAAATCTGAACCAATTCGGTTTCTTTAAAATATTTTGCCCAATTTTCTGCGGTGGAATATCTCACTTATTTAGTTAAGAGTTAAGAGTTTTTTTTCTTTGCCAACAGATCGGCGCAGATTTCACGGATAACAGATTCTGGATAAAAATCATAAATCTGACCGCCTATTACTTTGCCTTTGATGTTTTTGGGGTTATGGGTTTTGATACGTAATGAAATGGCATTCTGTGAAATCCCAAGAGTGTTGGACCAGGTGCGAATGGTGCTGTATTTTTGACCGTCTTTCACGAAGAAACCTTCTTCATCGGCCTGAAGGATATCCTGGAGGAGATCAGCGCAGGTTTGGCGGATAGCAGATTCTGGATAAAAATCACAAATACGACCACATTTTATTTTGCCATTAATTCCTTGTAACTTGTGTCTTTTTATTCGAGCTAAAATTGCATCATAAGAAATTCCCAGCTCATTTTCCCAAGCCCCAATAGTGCCATATTTATTACCATCTTTCATAAAAAACCCTGATTCATCAGCCTGAGGAAGCGTCTGGATCAAGTCGGCGCAGATTTCGCGGATAAGGGACTCTGTATAAAAATCATAAATTTGGCCACATCTATTTTTGCCTTTAATGCTCTTTTGCTTATTCCCTTTTAAACGTGATTTAACAATTGCAGACATTGATATACCGAATTCCTTTGACCAAGTCAGAATTGTGCCATATCTTTCACCGTCTTTTATAAAAAACCCTTCTTCGTCTGCCTGAGGGCAGGATTCCAGAAGATCTGCACAGATTTTTCGTATTATGACTTCAGGGTAAAAATTATGTACATGTCCTCCATTATCTTTTCCTTTGATACCTAGTAAGTTATGGGCTTTGATGCGGTCAGAGATTGGTTTATTTGATATCCCGAGTACGCTTGATAAGGCTGGAATTGTGCCGTATTTCTCACCGTCTTTCATAAAAAAACCTGATTCATCAGCCTGAGGAATATCTTGAAGGAGGTCGGCACAGATTTTACGGATGGCGGATTCTGGATAGAAGACACAAACTTGCCCAGACGTATTTTTACCTTTTATATTTGGGGGGTTATGGATTTTAATTCTATATTTAATCGTTATTGTTGGAATTCCGATTCTTTTTGAAAATGCTCCAATTGTTACATACATTTGGCCGTCTTTTTCGAAAAAACCTTCTTCATCAGCCTGAGGAATATCCTGAAGGAGATCAGCACAGATTTGGCGGATAGCGGATTCTGAGAAAAAATTACGGACATTTCCTCCGATATCTTTACCTTTAATACCTTGAAGATTAGCGGTTTTAATGCGAATTAAGATAGGAGTTCTTGAGATTCCCAGAACTTTTGTCCAGGCTTCGAGAGTACCGTAACTTTCACCGTCTTTTATAAAAAAACCATTTTCGTCAGCCTGGGGCAGAGGCTGAAGAAGATCAGAGCAGATTTCACGGATTGTATCTTCTGAAAAGAAATTACATATTCGGCCAACTTTGTCTTTCCCTTTTATACCTTCTGGTTTATGAATTTTAAAACGCGATTCAACAGCGCACTGTGAAATCCCAAGCACTTTTGACCAAGCATATAAAGTGCCGTATTTTACGCCATCTTTTATAAAGAACCCCTTTTCGTCTGATCTAGGAAGGGTCTGGAGAAGATCTGCGCAGATTTCTCTTATGAAAGATTCGCAGTAAAAGTTGCAGACATGACCACAATTATCTTTACCTTGGATACTTTGGAGGTTATGAGTTTTTATACGATCGGTAATTGCAGTCATTGAAACATTCAGTTTTTTTGATAATGCTTTTAATGTTCCATATCTTTCACCGCTTAATATGAAAAAACCGTTTTTATCAGCATGAGGAATAGGTTTTAGAAGGTCAGCACATGCGGAACGTACATCGGATTCCGAATAAAATGCGTTTCTAAGCACTTTCCCAACTTTGTTTCTTCCTGTTATGCCGATTTTTTCGGCTTTTTTAAGTCTTCTTCGAATTACAACACTACTAATCATAAGCCTTTCGGTTTCTTTAAAATATTTTGCCCAATTTTCTGCTGTGGAATATCTCACTTATTTAGATTTAAGATTATAGATTAAAGTTATGAACTTTTTCGTTTTGCTAAAATATCGGCGCAGATTTTACGGACATCTGATTCGGAATAATAATCATAAACATGGCCTTGGATATTTTTGCCTTTTATGGCTTTGAGATTATGGGTCTTAATGCGAGATGAAATTGAAGGTTCTGATATCCCGAATACTTCTGTCCAAAATTTTATAGTGCCGCATTTTTCACCATCTTTCATAAAAAAACCTTCTTTGTCGGCCTGAGGAATATCTTGCAGAAGATTGGCGCATAGTTCGCGGATATCGGATTCGGAATAGTAATCGCGAACATGGCCACTCCTATTTTTGCCTTGGATTCCTTGGGGGTTATGGGTCTTGATGCGGGACGCAATAGTACTAAATGCAATTCCCAGAGTTTTTGACCAGACTTTTATTGTTCCATATCTTTGACCATCTTTATTAATAAAATCGGTCTCATCAGCTTCAGGAAGAATTAGTAAGAGGTCGGAGCAAATTTCACGGATGGCGGATTCCAAGAAAAAGTCAAAAATTTGGCCACCTTTCATTTTACCTTTTATACTGTTGGGTTTATGGGTTTTGATGCGAGAAGTAATTGCACTCGTGGAAATCCCAAGTATTTTTGACCAGCCTACTATAGTGCCATATTTTTCGCCATTTTTCATAAGAAAACCTTCTTCATCTGCCTTGTGAATAGGCTGAATGAGGTCTGCACAGATTTCACGTATAACGGATTCGGGGTAAAAATTCTGAATACGACCTTTTTTGTCTTTACCTTTGACACTTTCTTTCGGGGCATTTTTCATTCTTGATCCGATTGCATTAGTCGAAATTTCCAGAATTCTGGCCCAAGCATTTATGGTGCCGTATTTCTTACTGTTTTTGGTGAAAAAACCTTCATCATCTGCTTGGAAGAGGTGATGAAGAAGGTGGGCACAGAGATTCCGGATAACGGATTCGGGGTAGAAGTTACAGATATGACCACTGTAATCTTTACCCTTGATGCATTCCTGCGGGAAATTTTTCAGCCTTTCAGTAATTGTAGGGGCTGAAATTCCCAGGTCCCTGGTCCATGCTGCAATGGTACCGTATCTTAGGCCGTCTTTTATAAAGAAGCCGTTTTCATCGGCCTGAGGAATATCCTGTAGAAGGTCAGCACAGAGTTTGCGGATATCGGTTTCGGAATAGAAATCGAAAATGTGACCAGCCCTATTTTTCCCTTTGATGCTATGCTGAGGAGAATTTTTCAGCCTTACAGTTATAGCTAAATCTGAAATCCCCAAGGCTCTGGCATAGGCGATAATGGTTCCATATTTCTGTCCATCTTTCATAAAGAAGCCGTTTTCATCGACCTGAGAAATATCCTGTAAAAGGTCGGCACAAATTTCACGGATAGAAGTTTCTGAAAAAAAATCGCGAACTGTTCCATTGCCATCTTTGCCTTTAACGCTGTTGGGTTTATGGGTTTTGACGCGGTCAGAAATTGTGGGCTCTGAGACCACGAGTGCTCTTGACCAAGACTTGACGGTACCGTATTTTTGTCCGTCTTTGATGAAAAAACCAGTTCCAACGGCTTGGGGGATATTTTGAAGAAGGTCAGCGCAGATTTGGCGGATTGCGGATTCGGGATAGAAATCGCTGACAGCGCCTCTTCTGTCCTTGCCTTTAATACTTAGTAAATTATGGGTTTTGACATAAGATGAAATTGTACTTTTTGAAATCCCGAACGCCTTTGACCAAACAGAGTTTGTACCATATTTTTCTCCATCTTTTACGAAAAATCCGTTTTCATCGGCCTGAATCAGCGGCTGAAAAACGTCAGCACAGGCAGAGCGTACATCTGCTTCGGAAAAAAAGGCATTTTTTAACACTCTTCCAACTTTGTTTCTTCCTGTTATGCCGATTATCTCAGCTTTTCTGAGCCTTTCCCGAATCGTGCTACCGCTAATCTGAACCCCTTCGGTCTTTTCAAAATATTTTGCCCAATTGTCTGCGGTGGAATATCGCACTTTATTTAGTTAAGAGTTAAAAGTTAAGAGTTTTTTTTCTTTGCCAAAATATCGGCGCAGATTTCACGGATAGAGGATTCAGAGTAAAAGTTGCAGACATGACCGCTCCTATCTTTACCTTTGATACTTTGAGGGGTATGAGCTTTGATGCGGGGTTTAATTGCAGTTACTGAAATCCCGAGCGTTTTTGACCAGGCTCCGATTGTGCCGTACCTTAGACCATCTTTCATAAAGAAACCGTTTTCATCAGTTTGCGGAATATCCTGAAGAAGGTCGGCGCAGATTTTGCGGATAACAGATTCGGGATAGAAATCGCAAACACGTCCACCCTTATCTTTACATTTGATACTTGGAGGGTTATGGGTTTTTATACGGTCTGTAATTGTAGGTACCGATATACTAAGTGCTCTTGGCCAAGCTCCGATTGTGCCGTATCTCTGGCCATTTGTTATTAAAAAACCGGATTCATCGGCTTCAGGTAGGGACTGTAGGATGTCGGAGCAGATTTTGCGCATTTCAGATTCTGAGTAAAAATCATTAATTTGTCCGCCTTTCGTTTTACCTTTGATGCTTTGGAGGTTATGGATTTTGATGCGTTTGGTAATTGCATGTGCTGAAATCCCAAGAGTACTGGATAAAGATATAATCGTGCCGTATCTCTGACCATCTTGGGTGAAAAAACCGGATTCCTCTGCCTCAGGTAGAGATTGAAGGAGATCTTCGCAGATTTCACGAATGGAGGATTCGGGGAAAAAATCATAAATTTGACCACCTTTCATTTTGCCTTTGATGCTTTGGAGGTTATGGATTTTGATGCGTTTGGTAATTGCATGTGCTGAAATCCCAAGAGTACTGGATAAAGATATAATCGTGCCGTATCTCTGTCCGTCTTTTTCAAAGAAACCGTTTTCATCAGCTTGCGGGATATCTTCCAGAAGGTCGGCGCAGAGTCCGCGGATATCTGCTTCGGAGAAAAAGGCATAGACATTGCCATTGTTATTTTTACCTTTGACGCTTTTAGGGTTTTGGGTTTTGATACGACGGGTAATTGTTGTCGTTGAAATTCCAAGGGATTTTGACCAAGCTTTAATAGTGCCATATCGCCGGTCATCTTTTTCAAAAAAACCGTATTCATCGGCCTTGGGAAGGGACTGCAGAAGATCGGCACATGTAGAACGGACATCGGTTTCCGAATAAAAGGCATTCCTAAGCACTCTCCCAACCTTGTTTTTTCCTGTTATGCCGATTATACCGGCTTCACGGAGCTTGTTACGGATTGTTACATCACTAATCCGAACCCCTTCGGTCTCTTGAAAATATCTTGCCCAATTTTCAATGGTGGAATATCTCACTTAATTTAGTTAAGAGTTAATAATTAGTGCGTTTACCCGCCTGTGGCGGGGAGTGCCTAGTACCATTCGGCCTCGCCGTTCGAGGCCCCGAGGCCCTCAGGCCCGAGCGGGAGCTCATGGCCGAGAAACGGAGTGCGGAGTGCAATTTGTTCTAAGCACTATGCGCTAAGCACTAATAATAAATAAGAATTTTGCTTCTTAGCCAAAAGAACGACGCTGAGGATACAAATAAACAACTATTTTTTGTCTTCTCCAGCCTCTTCATCCAAATAGATAAACCCTTCCTCATCAGCCTTGGGCAGGTTTTCCCTTAGTCCGATTTCACGCAGAACATCTATTGTTTCAAGCATGGTGACATTGCATTTCAGAGGATGCTGTTTTATGTTTTCGACGATTTGGCTAACTTCATCCTGAAGAGGAGGACCATCTTCACCACCTCTGGCTCCGTGTGGATTAAAAGTAAGCAGTTTTCCAGGCTGATATTCATCCCAGCAATTCATCAAATCCAGGAAAGTCCTGGGTCTGAATGTGTTGGATTTTGGCATTATCTGGGCAATGTGCGCAAAAGGTTTTTTGACACCTAATTGATGAAGGCGGGAGCCTAGACGGATTTTTCGGAGTACACGGGCGTGGCGCTGTTCAAGCTTATTAGGCGACAAAGTTGGATAAGCGTCAATCATAGCCCGCGCTCGCGGCAGATTCAGTCCCCTTCCACCCATTTCACACAACACAAGGATATCTATTTTTCCTTGATTAAAATCATCAATTTCACTCTGAAGCTTTCCATTCGCGATTTCGCCTGTCCATGAAGTTATGGCAAGATCCGGATAAGTCTTTTGGAGTGTTTCGACCACTCTTTCTACAGTTGCCACAGAGGGCACAAAAACCATTGTCGGCCATTCCTTGCGGTGATTTGCAGGCACAATTGCCTCATAAACCTGTGGAATCGCCAATTCGATTTCAATGGCCTTCATCGCGGCTTCCAGGGATTTCCTTTCAAAATCTTCCTGTTCGATTTCCAATTCGTCCGTATTGAAATCCGCTTCAAAAAGAGTATATAAGGGCGGTACGTTGATGCCAGATTTGATCCCTTCTTTCAGGGTAACGCGATGGATGATTTCTCCCCACGCGTCTTCAATGTGTCGGCCATCCGGCCACTCCGGAGTAGCGGTAAAACCAATACGCTGGGCGTTTGCAAATATATTCAGTATCTTCTGCCGTTCTTCGGTCAGAAATTTATCCGCTTCGTCCCCAAGTACCAGGGCAATATTGGTGGGGTCTATAAGCCTGTGAAGATTCCGCTTGTTTGTCTGAAGGGCCTGAATGCTTGTGACGACTACCGGCCTGTCCAGAGTCTTTTCGCCGTGTCCCCATACGCCCACGTCAACTCCCAGCGCCGCGATGTGCTCGCGGACAGAACCCATAAGGGAGCGCTCCACAGCCAGTACAATATCTTGGGTATTTTCCAGGCCGTTATCCAGTTTTTGCTTGGCTCTTTGAGACGCCTGTATAATCGCGGCTTCAAGCACGGTTTTACCCGAACCTCCGGGATGGACAACGGAAAAGCGTCGCCGGCCATCAGCCAGAGCGTAAACAACAGCTTCCATTGCTTCACGCTGGTGGTCGTCCAAAGCCCATTGGACATTTCCATCAGCAGTGACAATTTGATCTAAGCTTTCAATACATTCTTCCGCAAAAATATTGCGGTATTCATTATTAATATCTTGAGAGGGTATTTTTGACATAATTAATGATAAAAAATTAAATGGTGTTTATTGTAATATATTTTATTAATTTTGTCAACCTAATTCTCTCTCAGAAAACGTCTACTATATTTTAATTAAAAATGTTAAAATCAATTCACTTAAAATTGACTTTCCGAACATGATTAAAAAATTAATTTTTTCACTGTTTGCTTCTCTAATTTTTGTAATTCCGGCATTTGCTGCGACAACTGAGGACTTCAGTCAGATGAGCCCTACCGTAAAGGTGACGAGCTACCGAAAACTTTTTATCGGCCAGGCGCTTGCTTATGGTAGCGGTTCGGGGACCGTCATTACTCCGGATGGCGTTGTAGTAACGAACCATCATGTTATTTTTGATGAAGAGGAATTCAGACCGCTCGATGCCTTCGAAATCTGCATAACATTTGATGTCCAAAAAGAGCCCGTGTGCAAATACACCGCGCGCCTGATGGCTTACGATAAGGATATGGATATCGCGCTCCTAAAAATCAATGGCACTGATGTATTTGGAAAAACGTTGCCCTCGCTCAAATATTTGGATTTCAATAATAATGCCGTCCCAAAAGAACGAACCGAAATAAGCGTTGTCGGGTATCCCGCAAGCGGCGGCGAAACTATTACTGTGACAAAAGGGCAGATTAGCGGTTTTGAGAAATTCAACGACTATAATTATTTCAAAACCGACACGGATTTTGACCACGGAAGTTCAGGCGGAACAGCGCTGGATTCTGAAGGTAATTATATCGGAATACCGACATACATCCGCTCGTACGCGGAAAACGTGGGTTATTTTCTGGATCTGCGCGAAGCGAGAAAATGGATTGGGGAAAACATCGGAAAAGATACTATTAAAGACCTGCCTACCGGACAGGCAGGCTTAAAGACCGAGAATATTCTGAAAAATGATTTGGCTCGGCTTTCAAAGGCAAATGACGATTTAAAATATACCATGGCGGATTATCCGAATCTCGAGGTAACGCTTCCGGCGGGATGGGAATTTTTGCAAATAAATGACACCAGTTTTTTCGCGAGCCAAAAAAACCTTTCAAACCCAGTTGGTTTTAGCGTCCATATTGCGGATTACCAGTATGAAATCGACCAGGGTTACATGGATAAGCTTGATGATGAGCTTTCGGATTACAAGCAAAACTATCCTGATTACAAAAAGGAGGATGTTACATTCGCCGGACAAAAAGCCTGGAAAATTTCTTACACAAGTTATGACAGCAAAAATTACGCGTATTATATACCTTATGGTTATACCATAGTGGGATTAAGCTATTCCATTGACCTCAATGAATCCGACAAACAGGAAGCCGCTATGAAAGCTCCACTTGAATCTTTTAAGTTCACAAAAATTCCGATTAAAGACCCGACATTGCCTGATACCATTAAATTCGACGACCCCCTTTTTCAAATATCAGCGTTCGGAGATTTCAGGATACAGAAGAATAATGATAAGCAATCGGGAACACTTCTTGCCGAGGCTGTGCAGAAGAATAATTTTGAAGGGAGCTTCGCGATTTATTATGAACAGATTCCGAAAGATGAGCGACAATTAAGCGCCAAGGAACGCCTTGATGACGCGACTAAGAATATGTATGGCGATAAATTGCTTTATAAGAATGACGAGGTCGTTTTAGGCGGACTTAAGGGTTTTCTTTACACGTATGAATACGAGGGGAGCAAATATCAGCAAATAAGAAAACATCTTGTAACTAAAATCAGGAATAATGATTACGAATTTAGTTTTGAATATGATGACCTGACCGCAGATTTTGATAAAAATCTCGGCACTATAAAAAACATGCTTGATTCTTTCAAATTTAATGGGGAAGGCGCGGTTAGCGGCATTCCGAATTCATATGGAAATCTGGGTTCAACGTTTAACGATGTGCAGTTCCATAGGTTTGCGCAAGCTATAAGCGATTTATCGGAAAAAGGAATAATCAAAGGGTATCCTGACGGAGGCTTCCATCCCGAGCAATTAGTAAGCAGGGGCGAGGCGCTTAAGATTATCCTTGAAAGCAAAAACTATCTGGAAAACGATAAAAAATCTAAAAAAGCTGTTGATTTTTCACAATATGAAAAAAAGAATCCGACTTTTAAAGATGTAAACAGTTTTAATCCGTTCTTAAAATATATTCAGTATGCTTATGAAAAAAAATTTTTAAGCGGTTACAGTGATGGCAATTTCAGGCCCAATCAGAATGTGAATCTGGTTGAGGCATTAAAATTGATCATTAATACTTACGAAATCCCTGTGTGGGGAGGGGATACCGATCCATGGTACAAAAAGTATATGGATAAGGGTTTTGAATTAAGCCTCATACCTTACGGTATGTACGACCCTGCCCACAACTTAACCCGCGCAGAATTGGCGTATCTCGTAAGTTCGGTTTATAAGCAGGCGGATAAGAGTTTTGGGTTTTAACTACTAATATTTATCCGAATGGTGGCTAGAGTAGTGGCTAGAGTAGTGGATTAAACTACGATACCAGCCACAATCCTAGCCACAATACGAAACATGTACAATCAAATCACTTCAAATAAACGGAACACCTGGTTACTGTTAATAGTCTTCATCGCTTTTTTTGTCGGGGTAGGCTATGTGTTTGGATTGGTATATTCGGAAGGCAATGACCAAAATGCAATTGGATTTATGGGTATCTTTGGGATAATTGCGATGATTTACGCCACCATCAGTTATTTTGCCGCGGGAAAATTGACTTTGGCAATCGCACGGGCTACGGAAATCAGCCATCAGGAGCAACCTGAACTTTATCATGCTGTTGAGAATCTCAGTATCGCCTCTGGTATACCTACGCCGAAGATATATCTTATTGATGATACCGCGTTAAACGCTTTCGCTACAGGCAGGGATCCAAAGCACGCGGTAGTCGCAATAACCAAAGGTTTGTTGGACAAGTTGGATAAGTCCGAACTTGAAGGAGTGATGGCGCACGAACTTTCGCATGTACAGAATTATGATATCAGATTACAGAGCTTGACGGTGGCGCTCATAGGGTTAATAGCACTTGTATCAGATATATTTTTACGGTCGCTTTTTTACGGTGGGCGCAACCGCTCAAGAGATAGAGGAAAAGGTAATGCGATTATACTTTTAATCGGAATAGTACTTGCGATTTTAAGCCCGATCATCGCCCAACTGATGCATCTTGCAATATCGCGCCAGCGCGAATATCTTGCTGACGCGAGCGGGGCGCTTTTAACCAGATATCCAGAGGGTTTAGCGCGCGCTTTAGAAAAAATTTCAAAGGATACTGAACCTCTGGAGGTGGCGAACAAAGCGACGGCTCATCTGTACATAGAAAATCCTCTGCGCAACGAAACAGGTATGAAGTGGCTTAATGGCCTTTTTTCCACACATCCGCCTATTGAGGATCGTATTGCGAGGTTAAGAGGTATGGGGGCATAAATTTTACAATAACCATTGTCAGGTATTCAGAATTAGGCCGAGAGGAAGGTGGCCCCTCATTGAGAAAAGCAAGGAGGGGATGGAGGGGAGGTCCTGATTTTACGATGCTACGTAATACTTCATTCTGATCAAATCAGTACCGCCCCTTCCTCCCCGCCTACATTAGGCGGGGCCACCTACCTCCTTGCCAATCCCGTGGAATGATTATTGTGCAGTATTTAAGTTTAATTTCTCTCTACCACTTTACAAAAACGCTTTTTCTTGAGTAAATGGTGTCATGAATAATCAGATTGTTAAACTTAAAGTCCTCCAAATCGTTGTAGACGGCATACTGATTTTCGCCGCTTTCACGCTTGCTTATTTTTTAAGAGTCGGATTTCTGTTTTCTACAGATTTCCCTTTTGGAAAATATATAACAATCGCATTAATAACAACGCCGATCACCCTTATTTTTATGTTTTTCGCCCGGGCATATAAGCTCAATCTGCAGATAATGAGCATAAGGCATATGCAGAGGATCGCATTTGTAGCGCTTGAAAATGTGGCCGTGTTTATGGTTCTTTATTATTTTGCTTACCATAATTTTTTCTCAAGACTAATACTTGTCTACATTTTTCTTCTAACGTTCCTGTTTGTTTATTTCTGGCACCGTCTGTTCCGCTGGATAATGCAAAAAAGTTCGGAGGTTGAAATAGGAATATACAGGACTCTTGTAATCGGCGCCAATAGGCCGGCTGAAGAAATCGTGAAACGGCTGATTCAGGCAAAATCGCATATCAAACCTGTCGCCATAATCGACGCGTTTGGCGGAGGTAAATCCATAATCGCGGGCGTTCCAGTTGTCGGCAAGATGAATATGTTTGAAAAAACAATTGCTCAATATAACATCGACCATATTTTACAAGTAGATCATCTGGAGCAGACTTTGAATATCATCAATTACGCCCTAAGCAATAACATCAAATACATGATGCCGCCTGAACTTCTTGGCATCTTTCAGGGCGAACAGCATATTGAAGAAATTGAAGGACAACCATTTTTGAAAGTGATAAGGACTAAGAAATGGTGGGACCACATTTGGTGATTATTTACAAATAGTGGTTCGAGTAGTGGCTAGAATAGTGGCTAGAATAGTTGATGAATAACAGTTACGCGAGCCACAATCCTAGCCACAATCCTAGCCACAATCCGAAATATGATATCAATTATACTCGCAGGCGGGTTTGCTACGCGACTGTGGCCTCTTACTGAAAATAAGGCTAAACCGCTTTTGCATCTTTGGGATAAACCGATAATAAGCCACATTGTGGAAGGGCTTCCGCGTGATATTCCGATAATCATTGGCACTAATGCTGTTTTTGAAGATGATTTTAAAAAATGGATGAGTAATTATCCCGAACGGGCTATAGAAATCGTGATTGAAGATTCAAAGGGTGATGAAGTAAAAAAAGGCGCTCTGGGCGGAACGTCTTTCATAATCCAAGAGAAGAATATCAATGATGACTTATTGCTGATCGCGGGCGATAATTATTTCGGTTTTCAGATGTCTGATTTTATAAATGCCTACAACGGAAACCCAATTCTGGCGGCTTATGACATCGGGGACTTTAATGCAGCCAAAAAATTCGGAGTTGTTGTTACAAAAGTTGCGTCTGCATTGCCGAGTGGTCGCCCGCGTATGCAGGTTTCCGAGTTTCAGGAAAAACCACAATTTCCGAAAAGCACTTTGGTAAGCACAGGCTGTTATATCTTTCCAAAAGATAATCTAAAGGACATCATAGAATATGCTACGCAAAAAAAGGATAATCTGGGGGGCATTTTTGAATATTTGTTGCAGAAAGGAAATCAGGTTGATGTTTATTCATTCAGGGAAAAGTGGTTCGACATCGGTTCTTTTGACGGATACCTGAACGCCAATAAAGTGCTTTTGGGTAATAAGATCATCGAAAAAGGGACTGTAACAAAACAAGGGCAGAATAAATTCATCGGAGGAGTATTTTTAGGGGACAATGTTACTGTAACAAATTCTGTAATACACGATTCGGTTGTGCTCTCAGGATGCAGGATTGAAAATTGCGTTATCAGAAACTGTATTGTCGATGAGAATTGTTATCTTAAAAATATCGATCTAAGTCATAAAATGGTAAGGCAAGGGAGCGTTATAAATAAATGAACCAATAACCAATTGTGAGGACAATTGTTGGGACTATAGTGGGGACAATCGTGGTTTAATAGATATTCTAACCATTGTCCTTTCCATTGTCCCATCGATTGCCCCTTCGATAGTTTCCCCTATTGTAAATGTGGACATTTTGTCAAACAAATTAAATTGCATAGCTCTATAGTTTCAGCTAAACTGTACGCGCTTTATCTTTAAAAAATTTTTATAATTTTATAATTTTTAAATTTTTACAAATAAATTCTAATTTTTTTAAATCTTAAACATAATTTTAAAAATTAAATATTAGGACATTAAAAATTATTTTAAAAAATTATAAAAATTATAAAATTATAAAAATTAAAGCTCTATCGTTTATTTTTTAAATCAGTAACTATGTTTTCCCGATTCTCAAAAGGCCTTGTCGCCATAATTATTCTGAGTCTTATTATGGCTGTTGTTGATCTCCCGGTACCAATGAAATCCCAATGGCCGGATAGTTTAAAAATATTTAAGAATCCTAAGGTAACTCTCGGGCTTGACCTTCAAGGCGGCACTCAGCTTGATTACAAGATCGATTTAAGGAACGCAAATGCTAAAAATTCCGATGACGACCCGACAAATGATGTTAATATTAATCAAATTATCGATGGCGTACGGGCGACGATTGAAAGGAGAGTAAATAACCTCGGCGTATCTGAGCCTCAGATATATCTTTCTAACGTCGGCAATGAACAGCATATAGTCGTCGAACTAGCTGGTATAAAAGATGTTGAAGAGGCAAAAGCTGTTGTAGGTAAGACGATACAGCTTGAATTTAAAGAGAAAAAAACCGAAATGGACACAAATGAAAAAGGGAAAGTCCAGGATACATCAAATACAGCTTTAGAGAGCGCTTTAGCGAATGGTGCTGATTTTGACTCGATAGGAAAGAATATAGAGACATCTGATAAAAAAATAGAATACAGGCCTAAAAAAACTACTTTTGTTTCCGAACTGCCAGCTCACTACAAAGACATTCTGCCCAAATTAAAGGAGGGGCAGGTATACGATAAAGTACTAGAAGGGTCGGACGGGTACACTGTTACAGAAGGTGGTCAACTTTCTGAAAAGAAAGGCTTATATATAGTCCAGCTTATTAAAAGCGAGGTTAAGGATAAGACTTCAAAAAAATATTCTACCATTGAGGATGCGTCAAAAGAGATAGGTGGGACGATTGAAACTTTAAATTCAAAGAAGATCACTGATTTCAGCGGTTCGGACCGAGACGCGCTTCAGATAATGCTGGATACCAGTAAAAACACTACAGATGTAATTGAAAGCGATGATGGATTTAGGGTATATAATCTGACAAATAAACAAGAGGCTAAGTCACAAGTTATGGCTAGCCATATATTAATCTCTTATAAAGGTGCCCAAAGGGCAGCTGAAACAATCACGCGCACTAAGGTGCAGGCAAAGCTTGAAGCAGAAAGGATTTATAATGAAATTAAAAAAAATCCTATCCAATTTGCCGAACTGGCTAATAAATACACGGATGACCCTAGCGGAAAATCGAATGGCGGCGACCTAGGTTATTTTGGACAAGGACAGATGACAAAGGCTTTTGAAAACGCGGCTTTTACTATGAATGTCGGGGATATTTCTAATGTCGTAGAAACTGAATTTGGCTTTCATATCATAAAAGTAACTGATAAACGGCAGACTGAAGAATCAATGGATTTACAATTATTAAAAGTTAAGGAAGGTGATGATGTGAAAAGTAAACTTGAAACCGCTGTTAAAAAAATCACTGATGGCTATGACGTTACCGCTCAAGAAATGCAATTTGAATATAACGAAATCTTTTTCGATTTGACTCCGGATCCGTGGAAACCAACTGGTCTTGATGGATCGCATTTCAAATTCGCCACTATAACGTATAGCGAACTTGGAGCGCCTGAAGTAAGTATAAAATTTGATGATGCGGGCGCAGATATGTTTGAAAAAATTACCGGACGTCTAGTTGGACAGCCACTTGCTATCTTTGTAGGCGGTGAACTTATCTCAGCTCCAAATGTTAATTCGAAAATAAGCGGAGGCAGCGCGGTCATTACAGGCAGATTCACGGTGAAGCAAGCTATGTCCCTTGCAAATGACTTAAATACAGGTGCCATAGACGCGCCAGTCGTCCTTTCCGGCCAAAATACTATTAGTGCGACTTTAGGCGACAATGCTTTAAGGGTTTCATTGATAGCTGGTTTGATAGGCATTATCGCTGTCGCCCTATTTATGATCCTGAATTACCGGATTATGGGCTTTTTAGCGATTATCGCCCTTCTGATTTATACAGTCATAATTATTTTTATTTTAAAAACAACCAATATCGTGATGACATTGGCTGGCATTGCCGGCATAATTCTTTCTATAGGCATGGCTGTTGACGCGAATATCCTTATTTTCGAAAGAACTAAAGAGGAATTAAGAAGCGGAAAAAATTTCACCGCCTCCATTATTGCTGGTTTTGACAGGGCGTGGCTTTCCATCAGGGATTCCAACGTTTCATCACTTATCACCTGCGCAATCCTCTGGTTTTTCGGCAATTCGATAATAAGAGGATTCGCATTGACGCTTTCCATAGGCATATTGGTTTCGATGTTTACAGCAATAACTGTTTCCAGGATGCTTCTTCATACAATCACAAACACCTGGCTTTCGAAAAACAGGTTCCTTCTGGGCGTAAAGGAGGTTGAGACAATTAACCGATAACTTTCCGAATGGTGGCTAGAATGGTGGCTAGAATAGTTGATAAATAACGGTCATACAAACCACAATACTAGCCACAATACTAGCCACAATTCGAATATGATTTCAAAAAATTTACAAGAAGAATTAGACAAGCACATTCCCAAAAAGGAACAACAGGCGTTCGTGGAGCTAGCTGTGAAAAAAGAATTGCGCAAATATGTAGCCATGAAAACTGATATAGTCGAATTGTATGTCGATGGCGGTTCCAGAGGGAACCCCGGTCCTGCGGGTGGCGGTTTTGCCGCATACAAAGCTGGCGAAAAAGTTTTGGAAGGCTCTGAATATTACGGTGAAAAAACCAATAATCAGGCAGAATATTTGGCTTTACGGACAGCATTGCGAGAGACTTATAGCCAATTTCCTGATTCAAATATAAAGTGCTTTATGGACAGCCAGCTTGTCGTAGAACAGATGAATGGGAATTATAAAGTTAAGAGTGAAAATGTCCGCCAACTTTTTGACGAAGTCTTAAGGATCACCGGGCAATTCAAGTCATTTACTATAGAACATATCGAGCGTTTGCAAAATAAGCTTGCTGATAAACTGGCAAATAGGGCAATGGATAGGAGAAATTAATTAGTATTTCGTAATTCGCATTTCGTATTGTCATATAGCATTTTATGTTTAGCATATAAATTTTCATAAATACTAAATAAATACAAAATGAAAAAATTCACATGCTAAATTGAATGCGAAATCTGAAATGCGATATGCGAAATTAAGTTAGGAGTATTTTTCAATCACCTCCATCAATTGATCAAATGAATGCACGCCAATCAATTCCTCAACAACTTCTCCGTCTTTAAAGACTTTTAACATGGGAATACTCATAATGCTATGTTGGCCTGCAAGTTCGCTATTTTCATCTACATTCACCTTAAATATTTTTGCTTTATCACCGATGCTTTTTGCCAATTCATCTATAATCGGCCCTTGTGATTGGCATGGTCCGCACCATGGTGCCCAGAAATCCACCAGAACCGGTACACCTTTGACATTCAGAACATCAGCCTGAAAGTTATCCATATTTGTTTCTTTTGCTGGCATAAATGAATATTTGAAAAATTAAAAAATTTGAAAAAATTGTATAAAAATATTATCAATCAATTCAAATTTTTTCAAGTTACCAAATCAATTGAATGTGATATAAACCTTTTTACAGTACTATAACTTTTTTTCTAAATATCTAATCCCTAATTTCTAATATCTAATTTTGTAAGGCGGAATATCCGTCCATTAAAATTAGATATTAGGTGTTAGATATTAGAGATTTGTAAAAGTAAACGCTTTTTAGTCAGAAAATCAAAAAACCCCGCGAAAGTAATTCGGGGGTCTTATGATTAATCAATCGGACGTAAGTGCGATTATCTGATTGCGTCTTTTAGGCTCTTGCCGGCTTTGAAGGCTGGGATATTCATAGCTGGGATTTTAATTCTCTGGGTTGGGTTGCGTGGGTTTACACCAGTGCGGGCAGCCCTCTTGCTTACGCGGAAAGTGCCGAAACCGGTAATAGTGACATTTTTTCCTTTTTTAAGCTCTTTAGTGATAGAAGCAATGATTGCGTCTAATGATACGTTAGCTGTTTTTTTGGTAATGCCAGCCGCTGACGCAATAGCTGTAACTAAATCTTGCTTAGTCATAAATTTTAAAATTAAGAATTAAAACATTGGCAGTATAATCAGCAAAAACGGGCATGACAAGCCTTTTTTGTTTATTTTTAGCTAAAAAGTCGATTGAATGAATTTTTTATTCAAATTTGAATCAATGCTTAAGCCAAAAAATAGCTATTTGACGAAAAATCGTTTTTGCTTGTGAAGCAGTATTTGGCTTTAAATAAACGAAACGACGACACGACTAAAAATAAAATTTTTAAATTTTTACAATTTTTACAATTTTTAAATAATTTTTAATGTCTTAATGTTTAATTTTTAAAAATTATGTTTAAGATTCAAAAAAATAGTATTTATTTACAAAAATTTAAAAATTCAAAAATTATAAAAATTTTGAAAAAAGTTTACAATTTTTTAATTTAATGTATCTTCATTTCGATATTTAGTAACCAAATGAGTAAATTATGAATCACGTAATTATTGTCGAATCACCGGCGAAAGCCAGGACATTAAAGAATTTTTTGGGGGCAAAATATAATATTAAAGCCTCAATGGGGCATATACGGGATCTGCCCAAAAAAGAATTGGGAATAGATGTAAAAAAAGATTTTGAACCGCATTATGAAATAAGCGCGGATAAAAAAAAGATTGTTAAAGAATTAAAAGAGCTTGTCCATAAATATGAAGATACTATGGTTTGGCTGGCATCTGACGAGGACCGAGAAGGAGAGAGCATTGCCTGGCATTTGGTACACGCGCTGAATTTAGAAAAAGGACATTACAAACGTATAGCTTTTCACGAAATAACCAAACCAGCCGTATTACAAGCATTAGAAAATCCTCGAAATATAGATATCAATCTTGTGCACGCGCAGCAAGCGCGCCGCATACTCGACAGGTTAGTCGGATATAAGCTTTCGCCTTTGCTTTGGACAAAAGTCAGGGCTGGTTTAAGCGCCGGCCGCGTGCAAAGCGTGGCTGTCAGGCTTGTTGTTGAAAGAGAGCGTGAGATACAGAAATTTAAACCTGAGGAGTATTGGAAAATCGATGTGAACCTAAAAGCCAAGAAAGGTGAGTTCTCAGCTGAACTTGCAAAAATAAAAAATAAAAAAGCTGATGTTAAGGATAAAAAAACTGCTGATAAAATTTTACAGGATCTGGAGGATGCTAATTACACAGTTACGGAACTGGAAACTAAAGAGGCTAGGCGTGAACCAGCGCCCCCTTTTATAACAAGCACGCTTCAGCAGGAAGCTTCGCGTAAACTTGGTTTTTCCGTTAAACAGACAATGGTTGTGGCACAGCAACTTTACGAAGGTGTGGTTCATGGTAAAGAGCATACCGGTCTTATAACATATATGCGCACGGACTCGTTTAACCTCTCGATGGAGTTTCTGAAATACGCACCGAAAGTCATAGGGAAAATATACGGCGATAAATATGTTCTGGATAAACCGAGATTCTTCACTAAAAAAACCAAAGGCGCACAGGAAGCGCATGAGGCTATTCGCCCAACTAATCTTAGCAAAACTCCCGCTGACCTTAAATCACATCTGGATAACGTCCAGTACAAATTGTATAAGCTGATCTGGGAAAGGACCATAGCTTCTCAGATGCCTGCGGCAAAATTGAACATCACAACTGTTACAGTTGAAACCGATAACGAATACCAATTGATAGCCAAAGGGCAGATCATCAAATTCCCTGGTTTTATGAAGGCTTACGTGGAAGGCACAGATAATCCTGATGAAGCGCTTGCGCAAAAAGAACATGTTTTACCTGACATCGAAAAGGGCGAAATATGTAAATTAATCAAAATCACACCGGAACAAAAATTTACCCTACCACCGGCGCGTTATTCCGAGGCGACATTGGTAAAAAAACTTGAGTCTGAGGGGATTGGGCGGCCTTCCACTTACGCTCCCACAATATCCACAATCATAAGCAGGAAATATGTTGAAAAAAAACCTGACAAAAAGCTTTATCCTATGGAGATGGGTTATATTGTGAATGATTTCCTTGTGGAGCATTTCCCTGAAATTGTCGATTATAAATTCACAGCTGGCATGGAAGAGAAGCTTGATGATATCGCGGAAGGTAAAGTGAAATGGGTTCCAATAATTGAAAATTTTTATAGGCCTTTTGAGCATTCTATTCTTGAAAAGAAAAAAACCATAAAAAAAACCGATATAATTTCTGATAAAAGTGATGAAATCTGCGATATATGCGGTGCCCCGATGTTGATCAAGCTCGGCAAAAACGGAAAATTCTTAAGCTGTTCCAAATATCCTGAATGCAAAAACGCCAAACCTCTGAAAGAAGACCGAAAAAAAGAAGAGGCCCTTCAGAAGGAATACAAGGATGAAAAGTGCGCAAAATGCGGTTCACCGATGGTCATCAAAAAAGGCAGGTTTGGGGAATTTCTGGCATGCAGCGCTTACCCAAAATGCAAGACAACAAGGCCGCTCGCACACGCGCTTACCGCCAAATGCCCGAAATGCGGAGCCAGTCTTGTCGAAAAGCGGACAAAAAAAGGTAAAATTTTCTATGGATGCAGCAATTATCCAAAGTGCGACTTTGCTACATGGTATAAACCTATTGATGAGCTTTGCCCTGTATGCAAAAGCCTTCAGGTGCAGATGAATAAGAAACTGATAAAATGCCAAAAGTGTGGGAAAGAAACCGAATTATCCTGATTACAAAAATTACAAGTATTACAAAAATTATAAAAAATTAGTATAATATTTCTTGTAATGCGAAGCTTTGTAATGTAAAACTTTGTAATGTCAGCGCTAGCTGGCTTTGTAATCTTTGTAATTAGAAAATATGAGTCATAACTGGTTGCTTAAAAAAATACTGGAGCGGAAAAAACAGAAACTGACGATCTTTGACCGTATGCTTTTGGGAATACTTGCGATGGGGCTAGTTATGATCATCGGTCTCATAATTTATTTTTTGTGGTTTATTTTTACAAACAGGAGCGTGATCAATTTTCTGCCCGCTCAGAAAACTGTGGCTTTTTTTGAATTGGAAGATTCGACATTGCCGCCAAAACTCAGCCAACAGACCCTTTTTAACCTGACTGGTGTCAGCGCCCTTCTTGATAAAACATTCGGACTAAATATTAAAGACGTTCAGTATCATCTGACACAGGGCAGGCTTGGTTTTGCGCTTATAAAGGAAAAAGAAGATGGAGGCAACCTTGTGCTTTTTTTTAGGACAAAAAGCAAATCTGACACGCTAAAATATTTCCAAAGCCTGGGATTACAGAATGAAAAATTCATTACTGTAGGCGAAAAGAAAGATATTATTTACATGTATCCTCAGAGCCATTCTTTCGCTTTCAGTTTTATAGGCCCTTACTTTTTTCTCTCACAGAATATTGAAAGCCTTAAAAACATCCAGTCCGTTTACCAGAAAAAAGAAACCAGTCTTTATGAAGACATTGAGTACCAGAAATCCCTGGCAAATCTGCCAAGAACCGCATGGGGCCAGGGCTATTTGAATGTTAAGCTATTAAGCTTCCCTGATAATAATCCGCTTAATCTGCTCACCGATCCACTTAAAACCATCATTAATCATTTCGCGCTTGCAATAAGAAAACAGCAGAACGGTTTTCACTTTAATACCCTGCTTTCCATAAATCCTTCTTTGCTATCGCTGAATAAAGGTTATACCGATTCAACTCGTTTCGCTTACAGCCTTGCCGATTATATCGGCTCAAAGAACCTCGCAGTTTATATAGGCGGTGCCAACCTTAGCGACGAGTGGCAAAATACATTGGAGACCATAAGCAACTTAAATCCTGCTTACGGAATAATAATGGAAGGGATTTTAAGGGCGCGTGTCAGCAAAGTCTTCGGCGACAAGGTCGATCTGAGGAATGACATCTATCCCCTGTTTGACAATGAATACGCGGTCGCGTTTGAAAGAATCCCGCATGTTTCCAGCGCAAATAATAGTGAAACATATACATTGGGCGTTAAGCTGATATTAAAAAATGATGACCGCAATTTTGCGAACACAAAACTGGAAAAGTTATTGGAAGGCTTTAAGATGCTTGCCGCTCAGTTCGCGCCGAAATTAAAAGTCTTCACATTACCCGACGGCACTGAAAGCAAAGAACTCGTAGCGGATACCACACGTTTACAGGAAAATAAGGAAACGTATAAAGATTATGAGATCGATTGCCTTGTTGTCGAAGAAACTTCTTATGGCTTCTGTTACACGGCTACCGACCAGCTTATAGTAATCAGCAACAACGCGGATTCGATTAAAGAAACCATTGACCTGAGTGTCTCGCCGAAATTTGTGCTATCGCAATCCCAGTCTTTCCGCAAAGCCTTAAGCAACCTTAGTGCAATAAGCGATGAGATCACTTTTGTGTCTCTGGATAATCTAAGAAGCCTTATAAAAGACACAAAATTCGGGCCAACTGCTGATAACCTGTTCGCTTCATTTGACGCTGTCGCATGGATAAAACATTATTTTTCAGATGGAGTTTCAACTGAAGGATACCTTCTATTGAAATGACCAATCCCCAATGACCAATGACCAATTAATTTGAATTCCCATACCAAAATTGGACATTGGGATTTGGTCATTGGACATTTAAAAGATATTGACACCCTGTCTACTATTGCTACAATGATTTAGCACTCGACTATTTGTAGTGCTAATCCTACTTTAAAGATTAAAGTTGTAAGATTAAAGATTTAAGAGCCGATTTACAAACTTCAAAACCAATTGAGCCCCTTACAACTTTCAACTTAAATCTTTCAACTAAACGATAGATTATCAATTAACTAAAAAAAACTATGAAAATCACACCATTAAACGGTTATGTGGTCATAAAGCCTCTTGTTGAGGAGGAGATGACCAAAAGCGGCATCGTGATACCCGACACCGCGAGCAAAGAAAAACCGCAGGAAGGTGAAGTCATTGCCGTTTCCAAAACAAATATCAGCTCAAACGGCACAAACCTTCCGATTGAAATGAAAGTCGGCGACCATGTTTTGTATGGCCGTTATTCCGGCGAAGACGTGAAAGTGGATGGAGTGGAATATAAGATTGTGGAGATGAGTTCTGTTAGGGCTATTGTGAAATAAACTTCGAATAGTGGCTAGAATAGTGGCTAGAATAGTGGTGCAATAACAACAACCCTAGCCACAACCCTAGCCACGACTCGAAAATGATTTTATTAACTAATTAAATAAAGTTATGGCTAAAGATATAAAATACAGCGATGAGGCCCGCAGGAAACTTTTTGACGGGATTGAAAAACTTAATAACACTGTGCGCGTTACTATGGGCCCGAAGGGTAGGAACGTGCTTTTGGAAAAGAAGTACGGCGCGCCGACAATCACGAATGACGGAGTAACAATCGCCCGTGAAATCGAACTTGAAGACCCGTTTGAAAACATGGGCGCCCAACTTGTAAGAGAAGTCGCCAATAAGACCAACGACGTTGCAGGCGACGGAACCACAACCGCTACTGTTATGGCGCATGCGATAATCAAGGAAGGCATGCATTACGTTACAACTGAGAAGGTCAACCCCATGCTCCTTAAAAAAGGAATACAGGATGCGGTAAAACTGGTGATTGACGAACTGGATAAGATGAAAAAAGTTATTAAATCCAAGGAGGAGATGGCGCAGGTCGCCACGATTTCCGCTCAAAGCGATGAAGTCGGAAACCTGATAGCGGAAGTATTTGAAAAAGTTGGCGGCGAAGGCGTTGTACAGGTCGAAGAAGGCCAGACTCTTGGGCTTTCAATCGAGATGGTGGAAGGCATGCAGTTTGATAACGGTTTCATTTCTCCATATATGATAACCGATACTATTCGTATGGAATCGGTTTTTGAAGACGCGCTCATACTAATAACGGACAAAAAGATTGGCAGTATTCAGGAAATACTCCCATTGCTCGAATCAATGGCCCAGGCCGGTAGGAAAAATCTTGTAATCATTGCCGAAGATGTGGATGGCGAAGCGCTGGCGACACTCGTAGTTAATAAATTAAGAGGTACTTTCAACACACTAGCTGTTAAAGCACCTGGTTTTGGCGACAGGCGAAAGGCGATGCTTCAGGATATCGCGGTTTTAACTGGCGGGCGCGTAATCAGTTCCGAAGTTGGTTTAAAACTCGAGAATACAACGATTGAAGACCTAGGCAGAGCCAGAAAAGTGGTCGCCTCAAAGGAAAACACCACAATCGTGGAAGGTCATGGCAAGCCCGAAGACATAAAACAGCGCGTGGCGAGCATACGCGCTGAACATGAAAAATCCACATCTGATTTTGATAAAGAAAAATTGCAGGAACGCCTCGCTAAACTTAGCGGCGGAGTCGCTGTCATCAAAGTCGGCGCCGCAACAGAGGTAGAGCTTAAAGAAAAGAAACACCGCATAGAAGACGCTCTTTCTGCGACACGTGCCGCTATTGAGGAAGGTGTAGTTATTGGTGGAGGCGCCGCGCTTTTGCAGGCGAGCTTACACATTAAACCTGAAAAATTCGAGACTGATGAAGAAAAACTGGGCGCCGAGATCGTCAAAAACGCTCTCAGCTACCCTGTGCACCAGATTGCTGAAAATGCCGGCGTGGACGGAGCTGAGATACAGAAAAAATTGATAGAAGCGTGGAAGAAAAATAAGCATATCGGTTACGACGCCACCACTCCTATCAAAGCATCAATCGACAAACAGCTTGTGGATATGTTCAAAGCCGGCATTATCGATCCTAAAAAGGTTACTCGGAGTGCTTTAGAGAACGCCGCCTCAGTCGCCGCAATGTTCCTGACAACCGAAAGCGCGGTCATCGAGATCCCGAAAAAAGAAGAACCGCATATGCACGGAGGCGGGATGGGAGGAATGGGAGGAATGATGTAATCCTTCGACAAGCTCAGGATGACAATTTATCATTCTGATTCGCATTGCTGATATACCGCCCATCCTTCGACTATGTTGAGGGGTGGGCGGTTTGGTTATATATCTCAACATTTTGCCACTTAACCGACAGTAATATATTATGCTGAAGGTTTATTTAATTTATAATTTAAATAAATATGAAAATCCTTGTCGTTTATTACTCCCGCACAGGACATACTAAAAAGATCGGCGATATGATAGCCGACGCGCTAAAGGGCGAAACTGATGAAATCGTAATTCCGAAAAGCCTTTTGGGAATTATTGGTTGGTTTTTGGCTGGCAAATACGCGTCGAGAAAGGAAGTTCCAAAAATCGAACCGCCTAAAAACGATTCCGCGTCGTATGACCTTGTTATAATCGGTACGCCGATACATTCTTGGACTTTATCCGGACCTGTCCGCACGTATTTGAGGGAAAACAAAAATAAATTCAAAAAAGTCGCTTTTTACTGCACCTGCGGTGGTATGGGTATGGAAAGGGCTTTTGATGAAATGGAAAAAGAATGCGGGCAAAAACCTGTCGCGACTTTGGTTGTTAGAGAAAAGGAGCTGAAAAAAGGAGATTATACTAAAAAAATTAAAAAATTTATAAGTAAGCTGGTTTAATTATGACAACTAAACACGATTCGACATCGGTGCACAAAATCGATATAAAAAAACTTAAAAGAAAAGTAATCATTATTGCTATATTGGCTTTCGTGATTTTGTGCCTCGTCTTATTTTTGCCCGCATGGTCGCTTAAATACTGGCAGGCATGGGTTTATTTGGCGTTACTTTTTATTCCGATGTCTTTCCTGCTGGTTTATCTGCTTAAACATGATCCTGAATTGCTGATAAGGAGAATGCAGATGAAAGAAAAAGAAATATATCAGAGACGAATCATTATAATATCATGGGTGTTTTTTGCGGCAGCTTATATTGTCCCTGGTTTTGACGTGCGTTACGGATGGTCGCATATTCCTTTGTGGGTCATAATAATTGCGGACATGTTCGTGCTCGCAGGATATCTGATGGTTGCGGTTGTCTTCTTATATAATAAATATGCCTCGCGCATTATTGAGGTCGCAAAAGACCAAAAAGTCATATCAACAGGCCCATATGCTATTATCAGGCATCCGATGTATACAGGAGTTATCATTATGTACACAGCATCGCCGTTGGCTTTAGGGTCTTACTGGGCATTATTACCCGCGTTAATAACACCGATCATCATAATTTTCCGTATATTTAATGAGGAAAAAGTGCTAAAAAGAGATCTCGAAGGATACACCGAATACACGCATAAAGTCAGATATCGTTTAATACCGGGAATTTGGTGATGATATAGAGATGATGTACAACATCAGTAAATCGACAAGTCCACCTGAGGCGGATCGATTTACAGAAAACGAGATACCTGCTAAATTATGGTGGCTGTTTTAATTTAAATCTGATTTATGATAATCCGAATATCTGACGCGAAAAACCATGTGGGTAAGGAGGCCACAATTCAGGGATGGATGTATAACAAACGCGGCAGTGGGAAGATATATTTTTTGCAACTGCGCGACGGGAGCGGTTTTATGCAGGGCGTGGTTTTTGTGGACAATGTGTCGCCCGAAGTTTTTAAAAAAGCTGAGACGCTGGCTATGGAATCTTCGGTAAAAGTCACTGGTGAAATAACCAAACACCCAAAACTGGAGGACGTTTATGAAATGCAGGTAAAAGACATTGAAATCCTGCAAACTCCGACGGAGGAGTATCCGATAAGCAAAAAAGAACATGGCCCTGATTTTCTTCTGGATAACAGGCATCTGTGGCTCCGTTCTGGTAAACAATGGGCTATACAGAGGGTCAGGAACACAATTATAAACGCGACGTATGAATATCTAAATAACGAGGGTTTCATCAAAATCGACGCGCCGATTTTAACGCCGAACGCGTGCGAGGGTACAACTGAGCTTTTTGCAATTGATTATTTTGACGAAGGCAGCGCTTACCTGAGCCAATCAGGACAATTGTATATCGAGGCGGCGATTATGAGCCACGGAAGGGTTTTTGATTTTGGGCCGGTTTTCCGCGCGGAAAAATCAAAGACAAGACGACATTTAACTGAATTCTGGATGATGGATGCCGAAGCGGCGTTTGTGGAGCATGATGAAAATCTAAAAATTCAGGAAGGGCTGGTTAGCCACATCGTCAAAAAATGTTTGGATTTAAATAAAAAAGAATTCGAGATTTTGGAGAGGAATACCGAACCTCTGAAAAAAATAACTCCTCCATTCATACGGATGACGCATGAGGATGCAGTCAAAGAATTAAGGACTATGGGCTCTGATGTCCAGCCAAACCATGATCTCGGAGGCGATGATGAAACGTTATTAACTCAGAAATATGATAAACCGATATTCGTCGAGAAATACCCGGCCGAAGTAAAAGCGTTTTACATGAAACGCGACCCGAATGACGAATCCCGTGTACTGTGCGCAGACCTTCTTGCGCCTGAAGGATATGGCGAAATAATCGGCGGGAGCCAGCGCGAGGATGATTATGATGTTCTGCTAAAAAGGATAAAAGAACATAAACTCAATCCCGATGTATTTAACTGGTACTTGGATCTGCGAAAATACGGTTCCGTTCCGCACAGCGGTTTCGGTTATGGACTTGAAAGAATAACCGGATGGATAACCGGCTCACACCACATCCGCGAAACTATACCGTTCCCAAGGATGATTAGTAGATTAAAACCTTAACGTGGCGACTTCCTTCCCTTTTCCTTCGCGGCAAGCATTGCCTGTTCCTGGATAACATTTTCAACAACGGCTAAAAAACTTCTTGGCTCTTTTGCATCCAAATACGCAAAATAGCACTGCTCAACAAAATCTTTATCTTCTTTTCTTATTATATCCAATTCCGGCTTCTTTTTTTTCAAAGCTGAAAGTAAGTCATCTTGTTCAGAACGAGGCAAAAAAGTTAATTTCCTGACATATTCTATTAATCCTTGTTCATTTAAATATTCATCCCTGTATTTTACGGAAATTAACCTTATATGGTCTGGATTTGTTATGTCTAAATCAGGTTTCTTTTCTATTAGGAATTTAAAGAAGTCTTTTCTTTCGGCAGCGCTTAAAGTTAATTGTAGATTGTTGATGATATATTCCATTAATCTTGTTTCAAAATCTTTATTTAAATATTCATACCTGTATTCTTCAATTAATTTTAAATGTTCAGGATTTGTTATATCTAAATCGGGTTTCTTTTCTATGAGCATTCTAAAGAAGTCCTTTCTTTCGGCGGCGCTTAAAGTTAATTGTTTATTATTGATGATGTATTCCCTTAAGCGCTTTTGCCTTTGGGCAAGTTCTGTTTTCGGTATTTCAGCCTCGGGCTCTTTAGCCCATTCTGGAATTCTTAGCTTTGCTTTTTTCGCCGCCTCTAATGCCTCCTGATTGATTTTTGCCCTTTGTTCTTCAAGCGTTAATGGGGGTTGCTTTGAAAAATCTTTTTTCTTACTTGCAATTTCACCACCTGATGGAACCGCTTCATGAGAGAAATTTTCGTAAATCAGATTTTTTGATTGCCTTTCATTCAGAAAAAAATGTTTCAGGTTAACCATATTTTGGGATGAAGGTTTGGTTTAAAGTCCAGCTACCGCAGTCTGTCCTCCGCCTTCATCTTCAGGTCTTCCTTGCAAAGCTGCCACTATTTGAAGCGTCATATCGCCTCGCCTATTTTTATAAGCTTTCATAATTTTCTGAAGTGCTTTTAGATCAATTTCATTTGTAAAATTAAACTGAAATCTACCCTTATTTAATGTAGTTTTAAATTCTTCTTTGAAAGCGTTCGGCATATTTTCATAAGTCGCTAATACCACTATCTGGTATTCTGATAAATTTCTGTTTTGGGCGTAATTCTTGCATACATTATGAAGTAACTCTCTGTGATTAGCATTGTCTACATCAAAATCTTTATTGAATTTAAATAATGCATTGGATAACTTAGCGGTTTCAGCTTCTGAGAACCAAAAACCTGTGCTTTCCGCAGAAATATAGGCTACTAGCTTGTCTTTCTTTGTTGGCGCTTCTTTTGGTTTTTTTGGTTCTTTTTTATCGGGGGCAGCCGCTACTTCACGTTGTTTTTCTTGAGTTTCAGTATCAGCTACTGGCCTATAAATAATACCTCTATTCCAATTGTCTGCCAGTGTCACTAAATGATCTACAGATAAATCTTTATTTAACATATATGTTTCGAGTACATTATTAAATAATTTTTTGTCATTATTATTATCGATATCAAAATCTTTTTTAAATTTAAACATAGCTTTAGCTATGATTGACCTTTGGGGTTGTGTAATTTTATATTTTTTAAGTTTATCAATATATGCATAAAGTTTTTTTTCGGGGGTTTTCTCTTTTTCCGCTTCTTTTTTTACTTCCGCTAAAGCTTCTCTTTCGGCAGATGTAGCAGGCGCAGCAGGTGCTGCTTTGGGTTTATTAGCCTTTTGATACTCCTTTGACAAAAATAAAGCAGTTACAGTTTGGTTTTTATCTTTAAACTCTTTTTCTTTATCAATCCAAAATTGCGCTACCTTATTAATATAATCAAGGTCTTTCTCCCATTCCTCCTTTTTGGAATATTTTTTTAATTTATATAACGTATCAGCTAGTATTACAGCCTCTTCTCTTAGCCAATTCACCTTTGGATTCACATATCGCCCAATTATATATTCTTCGAATTCTTTTTTTACTTTCGCTAAAGCTTCTCTTTCTTTTTTCGCCATTTGTTTAAAACGTGCCAAGTCTTCAGGTGGTGGAACAAGAATCTTATAACCATTATAAATCCTTACTCTTCTATCAGTTTTGGCATCATAAAAATTGCCATTTCTGTATTCAGCAAAACTTAAAATTACACCCATTTTATCCTGAACTACAAGGAAAGGTGTTTTTTCATCAAATAAATGCCTCAAGCCAATCATACGTTCTGCGACTGTTCCGCGCCCTCCAAAGTTTATTACATACGTACCACCCCCCTCAGACTTTCGAAATGTGTCTTTTTGTTGTTGTTTCGACATTCCATCGATTGATCTTTTATCCAATTTACCGACATCAAATTCTCCAAACTCTGGAATTAGTGCTAATTGGTCGCTCGTTTGTCTTTTTTTAATTACAGATTTGCCTTTTGCGGCGGTTTCAGCTGCTGCCTTTTCTGCTTTTTCCGTTGCTGGCGATGGCGGTCCTGCAGGTTGTGGTTTTCCGCCTGGGGCTACATCTGGTTTAAGTTTATTATAAGATGCTAAAACTGGTTTTGGTGTTTCTGAACCTGACCTTGGTTGCTGATAAACAAATTGGTTATCAGATGAATAAATATTTATATAAAGGCATTTGAAGTTTTTCATAGTCTTAATTTATTTTTAAATCTTTATATTATAACACGTTTACACTAAAAAAGCTAGAGGGGTTACGATTGATTTCGCTGGATATCGATGGATACATATCAACCGAAGTCTACCGAAGTCAAACGAAGTCTACCGAAATCAATCCTTTACCCACACTTCCCTATTCCTCGGCCCATCGAATTCGCAAAAATAAATAGCCTGCCAGGTTCCGAGTTGCAGTTCACCTTTTTCGACGAAAATCTGGACTGAATTTCCGACTAAAGTTGATTTGATATGAGCATCGGAATTGCCCTCAGAATGCTCATATTGTCCATTGTATGGGATCAGGTCTTCCAGTTTTTTTAAGATATCCGCCCTCACATCGGGGTCTGCACTTTCGTTTATCGTGATACCTGCCGTCGTATGAGGACAATAAACTGTAACAATTCCGTCTGATAACTTTATCTCTCGTACAGCATTTTGAACATCGGACGTGATGTTTATCATCGTGTTTCGTTCTTTGGTCGAAAGTTTGATTTTATACATGCTTTGATTATTACAAGATTCAAGATTACAAAATTACAAGATTAATCTTGTAGTCTTTTAATAGCGAAGCCCCGCGAGTGCGGGGCAAGCGTTTGTAATCTTGTAATTATTTATCATCGAATTTTCTTATAAATACGATAAACCCAATACCAAAAAGGCCTTAAAACCATATCCTTCGCCTGAGGATAATTTACAACGGTACCGCCGAATTTCTTTTTGAATTCAGTTACGCCGGCCCATGGGTGCCTTTTGGCATTTTCAGGCGCGATACCGAGGAAATCATAAAATTTGCAGCCTCTTTTTTTCGCCTCCTTAATCGCTGACCACTGAATCAGGTATGGCGCCATCAGGTTGCGGTATTCGTTGTCCGAGGCTCCGTAATAATAAATCCCCCATTCGTCCAGATACACAAAAATCCCGCCCGCGATAACTTTACCCTGATATTCTGCCAAAAGGAGCTGGATGTTTTCCGACATTGTGTCCAACATCTTTTGATAATAAGATTTGGGGTGTATTCCGAAACCGTCGCGGTTACCGGTTTTTTTAAGAAGATAATAAAATTTTTCGATATCAGAACTCGGCTTTACGGTTATGCCGTGTTTCTCCGCGACCTTGATGTTGTATCGGCCTTTTGGTTTCATCTGTTTCAGGATGTCGGATTCGGTTTTTGTGAGGTCGATGATGAGGGAGGTTTGAGGATGATGATCATGTTTGCAAATTCGAAATTCGAAATTCGAAATTCGAAATTTTTCATACGGCGACATCCTCACAAAAACCGCTTTTTTGGATTTACCGATTTTCTGAATTTCGGATAAAATTTTCGATAATTTTTTTTCGGATTCAAAGAGGGGGCCGCGTGGTACCTCGAGCCAAGAAAATCCGAAAGGCAGGTTATGTTTTATAACTAATGCTGACGAACCATCTGATTTAAGCAGCCAAGTTTTACGGCCAACAGATTTCTGAAATTCAGCCCAAACAGGGTGCTGCCATAAATTCCGAAACCTATTTTTTTTCCACAAGGTCAGATATTCGTGCATCGGATTATGCGTTAATTGTTACCTTTCTGCCTTTAATTTTTATCTTACCATCAGCGAACATCTGCACGACTGTGGGATACCACTTTATCTCTAATCTTTGGACTTTGTCTCGAAGGGTTTCAGGGGTGTCCAACGGATCGACTTTGCATTTTTTCTGAAGGACGATTGGGCCTGTATCAACATTTTCATCGATAAGGTGGATGGTCATGCCGGATTCTTTTTCACCCGCATCGATCACCGCTTTGTGCACATCCATATTCATACCTCCGCCGAATTTAGGAAGGAGGCTTGGGTGTATGTTTATTATACGGTTTCGGTATTTGCTGACCATCGGCGCGCTGATTATACGCATATAACCTCCAAGGACTATGAGGTCTATATCATATTCTTCTAATATATTTATTGCTTCTGTATCGAACTGCTCGCGTGTTCTGCCTGTCGGATCAACAAAATGAGACGGAATCCCGGCGGATTTCGCCTTTTCTATAGCTCCGCAATCAGACTTATTAGTAATAAGACAACGGATTGCAACGTTGTCTCTGATTACACCTGCATTTTTCGCATCGATTAAAGACTGAAAATTGGTTCCGCGGGTGGACGCGAGTACTGCGACGTTGTACATATAACGAAATGACGATATAACCTGCCTGCCGGCAGGCAGGCGAAGTAACGATACAACAAAAACTCGAAATTCGAAACTCGAAATTCGAATATATTTTGCATTTCGTATTTCGCAATTCGCAATCCCATTTTAACATTTGGCATTTCTGACAATCGTATTCTTAATAAATGCAAAATAAAAAATGTGAAATGCTAAATTGAATGCGAAATCCGAAATCAGAAATGCGAAATGAATTATGTGCTTCGCTACGAACAACAATTGTTTGACAACTAAAAAAATACTTATAAAATATGTGCGGTCAATTAGATTCCGCTCCGCAATAACGCGGTGGTGGGTCTTACGGACCAGACACGTTGTAAATCACAGGCGAAGAACCACGAACAAGGAGAGACCGGAGATGACTAAAAGTTTTCGAAGGACACATGACCGCGAACCGAGCGCCCGCAAAAGGGGGGCAACCGACGAGTTCGAGCACCTCAACCTCACCCAAGAGAGTCGCAGGAAGATCAACGACCTGCACCCGAAGGCAAAGAGGAAGCTCCTCGTCCGGCTTCAGGAGCTGATCAACAGCCTCAGGCAGTGGAGCGCCTCGTTCTCCATACCGTCGTTCCGCGTTGCCCAGGAAGCACGTATCCGGGTCAACGCAGAGTTCGACCCCTCCAACCGTTCCCTGTCCGTGAATCTCCGCTAGATCCGCAACGCTGTCCTACTAGGGCGGGGGGTCATACTGATCCCCCTCCTTTCATACTGCTTCGCAATATAAATAAGTGAATACTACGAAGTCCCGCATAGCGGGACGAAGTAGTATCACATATCCAGAAGTTTTTTGTTGTAAAAACTTTTATAAATACAGTCTTTCGGGCTAATAAAATAATCTTCAGCTGATGCCTTTTTTTCTGTCCATCTGACTTTTAGGTCGCGGACTACGACGAACGGAATACAGGCATCAGTTTCACCCATAAGCAGATTTCCGGCTGAAGCCAAGTCATCTGCGACCGCGATTCTGGTATACTGCATTTTTTTGCCATATAAATCGTTGGTTCCTCTGACATCATGGACTCCTTCAAATCCAGCCCAACCGATTGCGATGCCTGAAGTTCCGAGCCGAAGGGGCTGACAGTGAGAATCGCTTATCACGATTCCTAATTTTTTAATTTTATAAATTTTCATCAACTGCTCACAAATATGGCGCGCTGTTTCAAAAGGTTTAATCGGCCACAAAACGACTTGGCCACTCGGCGTATTGCTTTTGTCGATTCCCGCGTTCGGTATAAGCACATGGTTTTTTAATGTTATCACCATTTCTTTATCCAGCAAAACCTTATCAGCCTCTTTTTTAATCAGTTCTCTGAATTCCTTATTCGACTTCACAACTACCAGACGACTTTGAGAGTAGGCAACAACTTTGGACGCTATAATCAAAATGTCGTTGTTTTTCAGGGTTTCCTTTTTGCGGGTTAACGCTTCCTTCAGATTTCTGAGCAAATCTTCACCGAATTTCAGAAGCTGGGTTTTGAGAGGAATTAACTTCATAATTTTTAATTTTTTTAATTTTATAATTTTTGAAATAATTTTTAATCCTTTAATGTTTAATTTTTTAAAAAATTATGTTTGGTATTTTCAAAAATTAGGTTTTATTTATAAAAATTTAAAAATTGCAAAAAATTAAGTTTTATTATAATCCATTTTCTGCAACACCAAAATACAAGCGATAATCAGCCAAAAAATCATCGCGAGATCGTTTTTCCAGAAAGGCATGTCAAAAAATCCGTGAATCAGTATGCCCCATAACGCTATCAGAGGAAAAGTGAAGCGCTGATGCGCCAAAATCAGTATTCCGATAAACGCAATCAGCCCGATCAGGCCCGCGTTCATCCAAAAACCGAGAAAGATATTATGAGGATGTGGCATATTCCATTCCAATGGTGCATGCTCCAGAGTAATCGGAGCCTGATTTTGATAATTGGCCTGAAATAATCCTGGCCCCAGACCAAATATTGGATTTTTTTTAATCAGATCCCAAGATGTTCTATATATTTCAAGCCTTACTGAAGTGCTCGAACGGTTTCTGTAATCCAATGTTTGTCGGAATTTTTCAGTGTTCAGTTGCGTTAAAACTACAACTGCAAAGGCTGCGATTAAAGCAATGATAGCGATTATGACGTTTTTCCGTTGTTTTGGGTTTTGGTATAAATAATAAATTGCCGCCAATCCTAAAGCGCCGAATACCGCTATTATTCCAGCGTATGACCTTGTGAAAAAGAGGCAATATATCAAAATTACTAAAGATGAAATATCGAGATAATTTTCAATTTTTAACGGTTTTTGGCGGATTAAGAAAAAATAAATGTTAACCATGATTGCGGGCACCAAATATAGGGCAAGATAATTCGCGGATTCATAAAACCCGCGCAAACGGAGATCGATTGTAACGCCTTCGCCGAATAAACCGGTTATATGGGCTAGTAAACCGACTACGGCAGATGAATATACGAAAACCCTTAATAGTTTTTCTATATCTTCACGTTTTGTTAGTACTTGCGTCAGCACCGCGAAATAAAGCATCGGTGCCATAACCCATCCTTTCCATACGCCGAGCGCCGTCCGCTTCGCATCAAGTATCTCACCACTTGGCAGGTTTATTAAATCCGGGGCAAAAATAACACCTAAAGTGGCTCCGATGAGAAGCAAAAATGCCGCATACCAATAATTTCTTATAATTTTATCCCATATGACTTTTTTGCGGTCGTGGATTATCTGAGCCAGCCATAAAAGAAACAGAACGTAGCAGAAAATTTCTAACACGGTTAAAGGTATACCCGCCACCTGAAAACGAATCAGGTATGTAGGATAAAAGAATGGGGAAATATATACCAATATTTTTATGATGCGTTGGAGCTCTGAAACCATAAAAAAGTGCTTAGTATTTAGTGCTTAGTGCTTCACCGTCGCTCGTCACTTGTCAGTCGCGACTGACGTGACTCGCGAGCCTCGTCGTTCACGAACGACTGGGGCGAGCGATGTGATGCATAGTGCTGAATTTAAATTCTAAGCACTCCGCACTGCGCACTCCGCACTTTAATTTAATCGGTGGGAAGTTTAGGCTCAATAAGTCCATAATAACCATCGCTTCGTTTATAAATCACACTAAAACGATGGGTGTCGGCATTATTGAAAATAAAAAATTCATGTCCTATAAGCTCCATTTTTTCAATTGCTTCATCTTCTTTTAACGGCTTTGAATCCGAAAAACGCTTTCTCCTTATGATTTTTGGCAACATGAATTCTTCTTCCTGGATGGGCTCTTCAAGCAGTTTGGCGCTTGTCGTTTTTTTGGCGGAGCGATGTATTTTTGCCTTATATTTGTCTATCTGCTGTTTTATTTTATCCATGCAGTCGTCTATGGCGTTTTCAATAGTTTCATTCCGTGTTTCCGCGCGGATTACTGTGTTTGGAGCAAAAATAGTCAGCTGGCAAATATAAGCGTCTGTTGTTTTGCGGGATTTCTCATATCTAACTTCAACCCTAAATTCAGTCGATTCGTCAGAAAGTCGATCAGCAAGGTGCTGTAATTTTATCACTTTGTTTTCAATCGATTCTTTCTGCCTGTCACTAAGGTTTAAATTTTTAGATTTAATTTTGAGCTGCATAGTTTATTTATTAAAAATTACAAACGGCAATAGAATTATTGCTAACGGTTAGTTGAAAAGCAAGCACTAACATTTCGCATTTCTGATTTCTGACGCCGTCGGGCAGCCCACTTCGCCGAAGTCCCGCATTGCGGGACGAAGGCTGAAAAGCTTATGGTGTCGGCCGATTTCGCATTCTATTCTGCAATCTTTCATTCATTATTTTACAACTATTAAATGTTAAATGGGAATACGAAATGCGAATTGCGAAATGCAAAATCTTGAATAGCCCTTTGAAACGTGTTAGTCTTTGATTAACAGAAAAATAACTAAAATAAAATGTCTTTTAAATTAATTGCCGATACATTTTCAGTAGCTCGCGATTCTGATCACTTTATTCAACTTAAAACCCTGAAAAATCCGGGGACGGAAGATCAGGTTTGGGTGGCCATAGAGATCATTGGCGATAGCAAATACGCTCGCGCAACCTCACAAAGTATAATCGATACACTGGAGGCCGTATTTTTTGACAAATTTGAGATAAGCCCTTATGAACGGTTCGAGCAGGCGTTGAAGGAAATAAATATAATTATTAAAAATATAAAGGAAAAAAGGAAAAAATTGTTCGGGCAGATCAATGCAATAATCGCCATTTTTTCAGGTAATGAATTGCACCTCACGCAATGCAACAGCGCTGAAGCTTACCTTATAAGAAACAATAAATTTTCAATGATAAGCGAGGGTCTTGGCAGTAAATCCGAAGACCTGTTTGTCAATATCGCGAGCGGAGAACTTTTACCGGATGATAAGCTGATTTTTTCAACGGCAAGGCTCCTTAGGCTGGCGACACATTCTCAGATAGTCCAATTATTTAATGATGGCGTGGCAGAGGCGGTAGAGATAATACGGGAACTTTCCATCAATGATGAGGAACTGAGTCTTGGCGCCATAGCGCTTCACGCAAAGCTGGTGGAAAGGCCTCAGGCGATAATTGAATCATCGATTAAAAATAAGATTTGGGTCAAATTTAGAGAGTATTTCAATGTCGCGGCAAATTTTGTGATTGAAAAAACCAGACGCCGAAAAAAAGATGTGAATACCAAAAAAATACTTATTGCCATTGCCGCAGTTGCTTTGATTTTGATAATCAGCATTTCATTATTGATTCAGAGCAGTAGAAATTCAGCAATACGCGAGGAATACCGCACAAGGATTGAAAGCCTGAACCATGACATAACTACTGCAAATACAAAGGGTTACGCTAACGATAAAATATCCGCGAACACAATTTTAGATAAAGTCGAAAAAGATGCTCGCGCTATTCTTGAAACAAATTATTTCCGTCCAGAGGCTTTGGCAATATTAGATAAGATTCAGGAAACACGCGACAGCATAAATAATACTGACCGCATTAAAGAACTCGCTCCTTATATTGATTTGGCTACAAAGAATGCAGATGTTAAAGCTTTGGGTATTATTGGGCTAAATGACAATCTGTACGCTTATGAATATAACAAGTTATACGAGATCATCCTCGACCAGGTTCTTGCGCCAAAGCCGATTGATGATACTGAAATAGTGATCGGAGCCTCGGCAATGGAAGATCAGAGTGTTTTGGTTTTCCTAACTAAATCAGGGCGCATTATTGAATACGATAGCGGGCAGATAAAGTTTGCGAACACGGAAGACCAAACGTGGAGATCAGGCGTGGATATCGCATCTTATGGCAAAAATATTTATATCCTGAATTCTGACAACAACCAGATTTACAAATATTCGCGGTTGCGTTCCAAATATTCAGGCGCCTCTGATTACAATGTTGACGCGGACCTGAAAGATGCGATTTCAATGACAGTTGATGGAAATGTTTTTATTCTGAAAAAAGGCGGAGCGATTTTGAAGCTTTATAAAGGTAATCAAGTCAATTTCAAAATCGAAGATCTAGCTGTTGATATTTCGGACGCCACTAAAATCTTCACATCAACTGAACTTGATAACCTGTACATTTTGGACGCGAAAAACAAAAGAGTCGTTATCGTAACAAAACCCAAAAATGATGCCGAACCCTCACGTTATTACGGCCAGGTAATATTTGATGAACTGGAAAATATACAATCGATCTATGTGGAGAAAAGCGAAAAGAAAATGTATGTCCTGACCGATAAAGAGATTTATAGGGTGGATATCTGATTCCGATAGTAAATCCAATTGTGGGGCCAATAGTAAATCCAATTGTGGTTCAACTGATTAACAGACAATAGGATTTACAATTGGATTTACGCGACAAAGGAGCGGATTTACAATGGTCCTCTATTTGATTTTGGTATAATAATTTATGTACAATGCAATTCACTAATAAAGCGATATGGATAAAATCAAATCTGCAATACGGGATCTGAAAGACGGCAAGATGATAATCGTAACGGACGATGAGAACCGGGAAAATGAAGGTGACCTTGTTTTTGCGGCGGAAAAAGCCACGCCGGAAATGATTAATTTCATGGCGAAAGAAGGTCGCGGCCTTATCTGTGTGCCGATGGAAGAAGAACTGGCTTACAGGCTTAATTTCCACCCGATGGTCCCGAACCCGAACGGTAACTGCAATTTTTCCGTTTCGGTCGATGCGCTCGAAGGGATAACTACAGGCATTTCAGCTGCAGACAGAGCTTTTACCATTAACAAAATTTTAGATGTTAAATCGACGGCAAATGATTTTATCCGACCAGGCCATATGTTCCCTCTTATCGCTAAGCCAGGCGGAGTACTTGTGCGCGCCGGACATACAGAGGCAGCGGTTGACCTGATGAAAATAGCCGGACTAGCGCCTGTTGGCGTAATCTGTGAAATAATGAATAATGACGGCACAATGGCGCGAATGGATGATTTAAAAAAATTCGCCACAAAGTATAATCTTAAAATAATAACAATCCGTGACCTGATTAAATACCGCAGTCAGACAGAAAAACTGATAAAAAAAGAGGCGGAATCAAACCTTAAAACTGAATACGGTAAATTCCGGGTATATGTTTATCGGAGTTTAATTGATTATAAGGAACATGTCGCGCTTATTATGGGAGACATTAAAAAAGCAAAAAATGTGCTTGTACGAGTACATTCCGAATGCCTGACGGGCGATATTTTTCATTCAAAACAATGCGACTGCGGGGAACAGCTTGATAAATCGCTAAAACTGATAGCGGAACGCGGATGTGGTGTACTTTTGTATATGCGGCAGGAGGGGCGCGGAATCGGGCTTACGAATAAAATCAAAGCTTATAAATTGCAGGAAAAAGGTTTTGATACGGTTGAGGCAAACCGCAAACTCGGATTTGAATCTGATTTAAGGGACTATGGCATCGGCGCACAGATCCTCGCTGACCTTGGGCTTAAAGAAATTGAATTATTGAGCAATAACCCGAAAAAAATCGTGGGTCTTGAGGGACATGGCCTTAAAATCGTCAAACGTGTGCCAATTGAAATAAGACCCAATGAAATAAATATCCGGTATCTGAAGACCAAGAAACAAAAAATGGGGCATATATTTAATAATTTCTGATTTCGCATTTCAGATTTCGCATTCTATTTAGCATTCTTGTATTTTCTATTTTAAAATTCATAAAACTGAATGCAAATTGTAAAATGAAAAAATGACAATACGAAATGCGAATTACGAAATGCGAAATAAACACCTCATGGTATGTTAAATATTTTCAAAAAATTCAAGGAACCCGGAAATTTTAAAACCCTTCTTTTCCATTCTTCATGGTCGCTGACCCTGACCTCTATTCTGAGTTACAGTTTTGGGCTACTCCGGGATCGGATTTTCGCGCATACGTTCGGCCTTTCACGCACGCTTGATATTTACAACGCATCATTTGTTATTCCTGACTTACTCCTTAATGTACTTGTAGGCACAGCTTTGGCCGCCGCATTCCTTCCTATTTACACAAAACGATACGACGAAGACCCGAAACTCGGACATGCTTATGCGCGCCAGATGCTTTCGTGGGGTGTAACAATAATTGTTACATTCGGAGTGCTTGTAGCTCTGACATTACCCTTATACGCCCATCTTGTAGTGCCTGGTTTTAACGCCGAAGAGCTTAAACAATACATACTGCTCACACGGATTATGCTTCTTTCGCCGATTCTATTCACAATCAGCAATTTATACGGACGTGTGATAATGAGTTTCCGTGAATTTCTGTGGTACGGATTATCTCCCGTGATGTATAACATCGGCATTGTTCTGGGCGTGATCATATTAGTGCCCTATGCAGGAACTGTCGGCCTTGTGCTCGGAACTGTGTTCGGAATACTGATGCACCTCGCTGTCAGATACATCATTGTAAGAAAACCGAAATACCGTTTCAGCCATAAACCCGACCTTAAATTAAGCCCTGAAATAAAAGAGACTTTCAGATTAATGTTACCGAAAATGTTACAGTATTTTATGGAGAGCTTGCTTTTAATGAGTTACACGGGCATGGCTTCAAAGCTTTCCGAAGGCGCAATTGCCGCATACAACTATGCCCGTAATTTCCAGAGTCTGCCTGTAAGCATGCTTGGGATAGCGGTTGCAACCGCGATGTTCACTTCCCTTTCGCATGATGCGGGCAAGGGAAATCTGAAAAAATTTATAACTGATTTCAGGCGCGATAGGACGCGATGTTTTGTTTATACCACTCTTGCCGCAATCGCAATGGCGGCTTTAAGCAAACCGCTGATCGGACTTCTTTTAGGGGGCGGAAAATTCAGCACATCCGATGTTCATCTGCTCGCCACAACTTTACAGATATACTGCCTTTCAATTCCTTTGGAAAGCCTTTTGCATATTTACCACCGTGCTTACTACTCGCTTAAAAATACGCTGATTCCTTCACTATTTCACGCGTTCAATATACTTTTAATGATAATATTGGCTAAAATTACAGCGCCACTGATAGGAGTGTATGCGATACCAATTAGCTTTGCGTGCGGTCTTGCCTTGCATGTGACAATACTGATATCTATTTTTCCGTTTCTGTTTCGTCGGCGGGAAGCGCAGGTTTCAGCACAATAATCGTCTTCGCCCCTAAATTCATATCCTTATCATGCCATTCATGCATGGTCTTTTTAGGTAAGAATTTCTGTTTGACAAATTTTAATTTTATGTTATAATTTTAACCTTATAACATTAAGCAATGCCTAAGACTCCCGACAAACCATCGCATGCGCCCAAAACCATTACGCCTGCAGAAGCTCAAAATTTGACTAAAGGGCATAAAGATTTAAGCCTGGATATTACTGAATTAGATTTGGAAACGGCAAAAATTTTGGCAACACATGAAGGCGGTTTAATCCTTAACGGTCTCACTCATATCGATGTTCCTGTGGCTGAGGTGCTGGCGAAGCATAAAGGAGGCTTATCTCTTGATGGCCTCACTCAAATTGATGTTCCGGTGGCTGAGGCGCTGGCGAAGTGTGAAGGTTACTTATCACTTGATGGTATAACTCAAATTGATGTTCCGGTGGCTGAGGCGCTGGCGAAGTGTGAAGGTTACTTATCACTTGATGGTATAACTCAAATTGATGTTCCGGTGGCTGAGGCGCTGGCAAAGCATGAGGGCTATTTGGAATTTTTCGGCCTCACTCAAATTGATGTTCCGGTGGCTGAGGCGCTGGCTCATACACATGCATTGTCTCTTGGTCTCACGAAGATCGATTTAACGATTGCTGATATCCTTAGGAAATGCAAAGATCATTTATCCTTAAACACCCTCACTCAAATTGATGTTCCTGTGGCTGAGGCGCTGGCAAAGCATGAGGGCTATTTGGAATTTTTTGGCCTCACTCAAATTGATGTTCCAGTGGCCGAGGCGCTAGCAAAGCATGAGGGAGAATTAATACTCGGCCTCACTCAAATTGATGTTCCAGTGGCCGAGGCGCTAGCAAAGCATGAAGGATCTTATTTATACTTTGGCGGCCTCAAGCATATCGATGTCCCGGTGGCCGAGGCGCTGGCAAAGTATGAAGACGCTTTAGACCTTAGCGGACTCACTCATATCGATGTTCCAGTGGCTGAGGCGCTGGCAAAGCATAAAGGCAATTTGTACCTTGACGGCCTCACTCAAATTGATGTTCCGGTGGCTGAAGCGCTTGCGAAGCATAAAGGCGACTTATCTCTTGATGGCCTCACACAAATTGATGTTCCGTTGGCCGAGGCGCTGGCAAAGTGTGAAGGCGATTTGTACCTTGACGGCCTCACTCAAATTGATGTTCCGGTGGCTGAAGCGCTGGCAAAACATGAAGACGATTTGTACCTTAATGGTCTCAAACATATCGACACATCGTCAGCAGAAGCACTGATAAGTCATAGGGGAGAATTACATATTGAGGGTTATAACTTACTAAAAATTTCTCGACAAGCATATAAATTATTAAATACGACTGGGCGCACGTTTTTTATTCATAAAAACTTAGAAATAATAGAAGAAAAAACACAAATAGCCTCCTTAAAATTACCTGAAGAAGCTGCTGATCAGATCAAGGAATGGTTACCCTTATTTAATGAACACCCGAATTTCAAAGATGTCGTGGCAGGGGAAAGCGGGCAACTCTGTGGGCATTTAAAGGGAAAAGGAGTTACCAGTCCTGAACATTTTTATAATCTAAATGCTAGTCGTAATATACAGCCTTTATTTTCAGATTTTTTAGAATTTATAGGCCAATTACCGAATGGTTTTGGCTTAAAAACTTTTTATGACGATTTTGAAAGAGAATATCTGAAAAAATTTGAAAACACCCCTGAATTCATTGAAATTTATAAGGATGAAGTTGTTCAGGCAATGACTAACCATTTAACAGGAATTATTGAAAGTAGCAGACAAGGACTCCAAAAGAAGTCTGATGTGAGTTTGGACGAACGAAAAGCATTTTTTGAATCAAAATTAAATGAACCAGGTTTACCCGATAAAATAAAAAATCGTTTCCGAAGGGATCTGGAAAAACTGCTGAGCAGCCAAACTGGTGATGAAGCTTCGGACACCGCAAAAAGAATGAAGGATGCCGAAAACCTGCTAGCCCGTTTTGAAGGTTTACATTTCATTCGTCCAGAAAAAGCAGGCTTTAAACTTGCTTCACGCAATGTAAAAGAGCTTACCTTGGGCGATGAATGCAGTGACTGCACGAGCGCCACGATTTCGGGTATGAACTTCTGGACGGTTCCGACATGGCTCACAGATCCGGGTTTTAATTTTTTGTTACAATATGATGAAAATGGAAAATTGGCCCATAAATTCGGTGTCGTCTGGGAAGTAAAAGAGAGCGGAGAAGCTATACTGACTATCGATTCCGCAGAGGTAGGAAATTCACAAAAAACAAAATCAGGAATGTATGAAAAAATTTCAAATCAAAAAAAGGAAAAAAAATTAATAGAATCAGCTATTAAATTTATTTATGATTGGATGCATTCGATGGGTTTGGACCCTAATAATATTTATGCAAATACTTTTTCTAATACAGGCACAAAAGAGTTCGAAGATTATCCCAAAAAAACATTATTTATCGCAAAATTAGGCAAACTAGAAGCTGTTGAAAATATTTTGAAAAAACATATTTCTGATTACGATGACACGCCAGGTGTTTATTTACAATCACTCGCTGAAAATCTAAATCCAGGAGAAATTGTTAATATTGCTGATGAACATAGAGAAAAAATTTATTCAGATGTGGAAAAAGCACTTACCCAATACCTTTCATCTGATTTATCTGATACTGATGATTATAGAAAAGTGAAAGATTTGCTTACCTCAGCTCGTGAAAATCCAGACGAAGCCGCACGCAGAATGAGAATATTTTTAGTAATGGAAGCTCAGTCAGAAACTAAAAAATTGCTTTCTGTTAATGGTGTAAGAATTGATTTGTTGCTTGCAAACAATAAATTAACCTTGGAGCGTTATTTTAATGCAATGCTAGGCAGGACAGAGGTAATAAAGGAAAGGTTCGTCCAATCAACTTTATATCATTTATCCCCGAATGCTTCCCAAGATAAAAAAAATAATGAAGATGAAAATGGAGAGGATGATTCTGAAGAAGGAGAAGACCATGAGTTGCTTGAGCTTGAGGCTGATCAAATGGCAGATGCCGCTGAAGATGACTTTGAGACTGAAGATGATATCGATTAATTAATTCATCACAATCACCTTCTTCGCCCCTAAATTCATGTCCGTATCATTCCATTCGTGCATGGCGGACATAATTGTATCGTAAGAATAAATAAAATTCTCTCCGCGTTTTGTGCCTACGTCGTTTGTGATGAAATGTTTTTCGTCATAACCCTTAATTACCATCATGTGGTAAAGAGGACCCTCATTGCTGTAAAACGGATTGCCAAGCTGGCGCCCAGCGAACGGCGCTACGATTATGTGGCCTTTTGATAATTGCTCTTTAATCTGTTCGACTGTCGGGTTGTCGATTATCACCAAATCCTGAAAGCCAAAATAACCTTTTATCATTTCGGCCGTCTGGGCGATGTTGGTATGTTTGTAGTCACCAAAATTCTTATTCTCCCATTCGACTAATCCATGGATCTCGGCTGTAAATTTTTCTTTTGTTAACGGTTTATCCGCTATGGAATAATAAGCCAAAATGCTTGCCGCCTCCTCGCACGCCTCTTGCCACGGCATACCCCAGTCGGCATCCGGAGCCTGGGGGAAGAATGGAACGTCTAGATTTATTTCCGATGGAGTAACAATTGTGGGGACTATCGTGGGGACATTGTTGGGACGATTGTTGTTTACCTTATTACTATCGATAGTCCCTTCTATTGTCCCATCAATTGTCCCTTCAATTGTTTTTGTAATAAGTACATTACTTTTAAAATCCTCCTCATTCGGACCGCATCCAGTTAATAAAAGAATTGAGATTAGAAGTAATGCCTTTTTCATGTTACAAAATTACAATATACAAATTACAACTTACAAAAAAATTACAAATTACAAGTTACAAATTACAATTTGGTGTTTGTATGCTGTATATTTTTTGTTTATTGTAATTTGTTAATTGAATATTTTTTGTATATTGGGATTTGTAATTTTACCGTCGATCACCAAACGCCCTCAAAAGATGTAAAAACAGGTTGATGAAATCCAGATAAAGTGTCAGCGCGCCAAGGATGGCTATTTTTCCAAGCATATCCCCTTCCATCCCCATAGCTCCAAAGTATTTAAGTTTTTGGGTATCCCAGGCGGTTAATCCGACAAAAATAATGATGCCCGCGTAAGTTGTGATCCAATCAATCATATAACTATGCAGAAACAGGTTTACCAGCGAGGCGATGACAAGTCCGATAAGTGACATTATCAGGAAACTTCCCCATGAAGTAAGGTCTTTTTTTGTCGTGTAACCATATATGCTCATTGCCCCAAAAACACCGCCTGTGATAATGAATGTTTTGGCAATTGAAGCTTCGGTATATACCATAAAAATCATGGAAAGCGTCAGTCCTGTAAGGATCGAGTAGCCGAGAAACGCGAAAATAGCCGCGCCCAAGCTCATCCTTTTTACCAAACTTACTAAAACGATGACCAAAACCAGTTCACCGATCATCATCCCATACATAATGCCAGGCTTCTGGGTTATCATTTCAATAAAAGTCGGGCTATGCGCGGCCATCCAGGCGATACCCGCTGAAACACTTAATGCTCCGGCCATCCAGCCGTAGACTTTGGACATATATTCGTTTATCGCCGCGCGAGTTTCGTGATATTGGATAACATTTTCATTCAGCATATTCATAGTGGTTAAGGATTAATCAGGGATTAAATTATTGAATATTTGATTGGAAATGTAAAGCACTGCCTAAAAATGAGTACCCCGCAGAATGCGAGGCTAGGACCCTGAACCGAAGCGAAGCGCCTGGTTCAGGGGGAGGTGGGTATTCTGCGGGGCGGGACCCAAAAGCGAGCGTAGGCCGAAGAAGCCCATTGAACGAAGTGAAATGGGATTCACAGGCTGAAACTCGTTTTTGGGTGGCAGGGCCAAGGGGAATCTCTCACGTGCTCGTCCCGCCTTCGCTGAAACTACGGCGGGACTGCGCGGTCTAGTCTCGTAATACTCGCTTACGGTCTTCGACCTACGCTCGTTTACTCGATCGAACCCCGGGGTTCGCTTCCACTTTGATTCTATCAAAGCCAAAAAGCTTATCCACCTTCGGCGGACAACCTTTTTGGCTTGGCAGGGCCAAGGGGAATCGAACCCCTGTTGACGGAATGAAAACCCGTTGTCCTAACCACTAGACGATGGCCCCTCGTCGGCATTTAGCCTTAGCTAACTTGCATGGTATGCGAAGAAATTATACTGAGAGGAACCTAAAAGTCAAAGTGATTAGCTTTTGAAATAGCTTTAAACAAATTCTAAAAACCACAGGCGAAAATAAACGAATTCCCGATTAAAATAGAATTTAAAATCTCAATTCACTTAATTATTTCCATTCCACGGCTCACCTGGGTCATCATTGTCATCACCGGTTGTGATAACAATAACCCTTCCTCTATAATCAGCCTGAAGGTTCCTTCTTTCCATGCGCCAATTGATTTCATCTTTGATTAAAGGGGTAAGTTGGTTTTCTGTAATCAGACCATTATTTCCTAAAACTGTGTTGATTTCATCAATAACTGCATCTTTAAGATAATCCGCAGAGCGATAATCGATTTCGACTTTGACGCCTAGTGGTAGAAGTTCCTGTGAACTTGGATTAATTGGTAATCTTTTCATAATTTATATAGGTTAATATTGGATTTAGATTAAAACATGATATTTTAAAAAGGTAAATCATTTTCAGGCCCCTGCCCTATACCTTGCATCATACTCATCACTGCGATCCTCATGGATTTTTATTATGACCAATTCACCATTTTCAAATACGCATTCAAGCCCACGCACATTTAGTACATCCTGTATCTCAGCTCTGATTGTTGGTACCAATTTAAATACTGGTATGGATTCACCGTCACCACCTACAATTTTTATTATGCTTTCCTTAATAACATCTCTCCAATGCCCAAAAATGCCATTACCCACAAAAGCATAATTGATTCTTATATTTCGATTGGCATTCTCAAAATTCCATTCTGGCTGTTCCGTTGTTTTACCATTTCCACGACGATTCATTGTATCGTATTAAGCATTTAATCTTCTGGCATCGCCATCTTCACTTACTATATATTGGAAACCTTGCGGGTCTTTTTCGGTATTTGGCATAAAATGTCCTGCTTTACCTTTAGCTTTTAATAATTCATAAATCTCATCGCGAGTACCAATAACATAAATATTGCTTTCAGCAGTTTCTTTACCATGTTCATCTAGCCATGTAATTCTTAATTCCTTAATTTCACTTGGAAGATTTGGTATTTGATAAGGAAAACATTTTGGCATTCTTCTTTCTTCAGTAACTTGACCATTCGCGTCAAGAAGTTCAACTTTCATATTTAAATTTGGATTCATAATATGAAGTTTTAAAATAGGTTTTTTATTATATCATATAATAATATATTGTCAAGTAAAAACCACTAAACGATTTAAAAAAATTAAAATATTCCAATAAATGTCGTTTCGTTGTATCGTTGTATCATAGTATCGTTAATAAAATATATATGATAAAAAGGGCTCTCATTTCAGTATCCAACAAGAATGGAATTATAGACTTCGCCAAAGGTTTATACGCGAAAGGCGTAGAAATCCTTTCAACTGGCGGAACCGCGAAACTTTTACGTGAAAATGGGATTGATGTTTTGGATGTGGACAAATACACAGGTTTTCCGGAAATGATGGATGGTCGAGTTAAAACATTGCATCCAAAAATCCACGGCGCGCTTTTGGCAGTAAGGGATAATGATGAGCATATGAAAGCGGCGAACAAACATAAAATCAATCTGATAGACTTGCTTGTCGTAAACCTATATCCGTTTGAAGAAACAATCAGCAAAAAAAACGTGAAACTTGAGGAGATAATTGAGAATATCGATATAGGCGGCCCAAGCATGCTTCGGAGCGCGGCGAAGAATTTCCGTTTTGCTACCGTGGTTTGCGACCCGCATGATTATGGATGGGTATTAAAAGAAATTGAAAAAAATGGAGATACTAGCGATGAAACAAGACGAAAACTTGCTGAAAAAGTTTTTGAAACCACAGCGCATTATGACAGCATGATTGCCAATTATTTAACCGGGGGAAAAATCAAAAATATCATCGTGCAGAAAATCGGCGACCTGAGGTACGGGGAAAACCCGCACCAGAAAGCCGCGTTCTTCAAAGAGCATAACCATTATGAGGGCGCGTGCATACCTAAAGCTGAAGTGCTGCAGGGTAAAGAACTTTCGTATAATAATATTATGGACTCGGATGCGGCGCTAAGTTTGGTCCGAGAATTTGATAAACCATGCGTAGCATTTATAAAACATGCGAATCCCTGCGGTATAGCTGTAGGAGACACGATTTATGACGCATTTGTCCATGCATATGAGGGAGACCCGAAATCAGCTTTTGGCGGCGTGATAATTTTTAACAGGACTTGCACGGCTGATCTGGCGGAAACGATTGTTGGTAAATTTTTTGAAATCGTAATCGCTCCGGATTTTGATAAAAAAGCAGTTGAAATATTTAAAGCAAAACCGAATCTCCGTGTATTAAAATTAGGAGATATTAAACCCGAAAAACAAGGCGAAACTTACCGCAAAGTCAGCGGCGGTTTGCTGGTACAAGATCTGGACACAAAAAGGATTACAAAAAATGATATTAAAGTCGTAACAAAAAGGAAACCGACAGAAAAAGAGTTGGAAGATCTTCTTTTCGGCTGGCACGTGGTTAAACATGTAAAATCAAATGCTATCGTTCTTGTTAAAAACGGCATGACCGTTGGCATCGGCGCTGGCCAGATGAGCCGAGTAGATTCAGTTGAAATCGCAATCAATAAAGCAATGGATAGGGAGGATGGTTCTGTATTGGCATCTGACGCCTTTTTCCCGTTCCCGGACAGTATTGAACGCGCCGCTGAACGAAAAATTACCGCAATTATACAACCTGGGGGTTCGATAAAAGATGAGGAGGTTATTAAAGCTGCGGATAAACATGGAATTGCGATGGTGTTTACGGGCTTCAGGGCGTTTTTGCATTAAAATTGTACAACAGCGGTATATACATATGACAAATGGAAAGATAACTCATTTTCTATTTTTATAGTGTAACTGTATATAAAAATACTGGAGGGATGGAGGAAGGTGGCCCCGCCTAATGTAGGCGGGGAGGAAGGGGCGGTCCTGATTTAATCTGAATGAAGTATTACATCGCATCGTAAAATCAGGACCACCTCTTCCTCTCCTCCTTGCTTTTTGCAAGGCGGAGCCACCTTCCTCTTGGCCTTTTATATATTCCGTACAATCCTTATTATCCAAAATTGACAAAATACGTTATAATGGATTTTGCTATGATTTTAGATGAAGTCAAAAAACAGCTTAAATCACTTCCGCCTTTTAAAAAGGTAGTCGTCGGCGTGTCTGGTGGAGCGGATAGTGTTGCATTGGCGCATATCCTGATTAAACTCGGCTATAATGTAACAATTGCTCACCTTAACCATAGTTTACGCGGTAAGGATAGTGATAAAGATGCTGATTTTGTAAAAACTTTGGCACAAAAATGGAAAGTGCCATTTGTTACATGTAAAGTTACAATCCCAAAAAATGGAAATTTGGAAGAACAGGCGCGTAACATTCGCTATGAATTTTTGGAAAAAATAAGGGAATCACGGAAAGCCAAATATGTTGCTGTTGCGCATCATCGCGATGACCAGATCGAAACGATTTTGTTACATATTAAAAGAGGTGCGGGTTTGCGTGGGCTATGCGGTATGAGCTTTGTTAACGGCACGATTATCAGACCATTATTAACTGTCAGCAAAAAGGATATCCTATCATATCTAAAAAAAGAGCATATCAGCTATCGGACGGATGAGAGTAATTTTAATTTGAATTTCACACGTAATTATTTTAGACATGTTGTCATCCCAAAACTAAAGCGCAAACATAAAAATTTTGAAAGTAATTTACTCCATCTATCTGAAATCGCCTGTAAAAAAATCAGAAAAGTCGAAAAACAAGCTAAACATTGGATTAAAAATCATGTAACAAATAATGAATTTAAGAGAGCTTTATTTTTAACTCTTACTGATGATACACAATCAGAAGTCATTTTTATGTTAGCCGGATATGATGATATTTACAGCCATTCGATTAATGAACTGAAGGGATTCATCAGGAACGGCGCTACTGGCAAACAAAAAAAAATCTGTAACAAAATCTTTCATATTTGTTACGATAAAATAATGATTGCCGATACAATTCAGCCTCCTGACTTACCAAAAGTTAAGCTGGGTAGAAAAGTAATCAAATGGGGAAACTGGCTTATTAAGTATCGTGGGGACGATCCCATTTTTGTGCGCCAATGGAAGTCTGGTGACAAGTTTCAGCCTTTTGGAATGTCAGGTAACAAAAAGTTACAGGATTTTTTTGTTGATAGGAAAATTCCTAAAACCGAACGCCTTTATATACCTATTATTGTTGATAACGATGATAATATTTTAAGTGTTTCAAATTTTCGCATTGCTAAAAATGCCGCTCATCTGAAAAAATATTTACAGATTGACCATGATTTACCTGATCTATCCTGATTACTCTGATTGATTACCATGATTACCTTGATTAATATGATTAAAATGAAAAATCGAAATTTGACCATGATTACCCTGATTAACATGATTAACATGAAAAAGCGAAATTATATGTTATTCGGTATAATCCTTCTGATTTTCGCAATTTTTGCAATGCCGACGATAAACGCTGATTTTTCATATCGTTTAGAAATAAATGAAGTCATTGGCAATAGGAATATCGTGATTACTTATCCCCAGACAAATGATAAATATCTACTTTATGTGAAATTAGGTTGCGGAACTTTTCAAAAGGGCCAGATGGTCGAGCTTGTTACAGATGGCGATCTGAGCGGAGGTGATGATTTGATTAAAGCCGACCCTTCGCATATATGTGGAATCGAGCAGGCAAATTTTTTCACAAATAAAATTTACGTTCAGGAAGTTTCGTCAGATTACAGAAAGGCGTATGTGAAAGGCGAGGATGATCAACAATATTACATAACTTTAGGATCATACTGCGCTAAAATAAATGGCTATAAGAATAATTATGTTTATGTGTTACAGGGTGCGAAATCTTTAGCCAGAAGCGACAAAGTAATTCTCCCTGACCGCGCGGGAGAGTGCTCAATTATGTATTTAGAAAAAACAGAGCAGTCTCAACCCCCAAATACAACTAACATCACTGACAAAGTTCCTACTACTGTGATCGGTGTTAAGGCTTTCCCAAGAAATGGTAGTGTTTTTTTGGCTTGGAAAAAAGCTTGGGATGATAAAGGCGTTTCACATTACTTAATAAGTTATAGTAAATATCATATAGACCCCAAAAATGTGCCTTTTACAGATATGCCAAATCAAATTACGACTAAAAAAACTTATTATACTGTGGACGGCCTTGAAAATGAGCAAACATATTATTTTTACGTTTTGGCAGTTGATACAAGCGGAAATGTAAGCTCAAATTGGAGTGAGGAAGCCACCGCTACTCCTAAGGCTTCCATTTTTGAAGGTAAATCGGCAACCGAAAAACCAGAACAGATGAGTATCAAAGTAGAAAAGGAAACGATTGGTTCATTTTTAATCAGCTGGACACCCGTATCGGGAGCCAGACAAACAGTTATACTAGAAACTGACGGAAAAAGGGAATTCACGCTTAACACATACCAAAAAAGCAACATACGGATTTTGAAAAGCGATATGCGCAAAGGTAAAAAACTGATTATCCGTGTCCGCGCATACGATATTTACGGCTCTATGAAGGAAGAATTTATTGATTTTGATTTCTGATTTCGCATTTTTACCGTTAATACGGTAGCGACGCGATTAATCGCGTCGCTACATTTTGATTATCAAAATGTAAAATGGGAATTCGAAATGTAAATTGCGAAATGCCATTCGGCCTCGAGCTCATGGCCGAGAGGCGAAATCAATTCATTACTTAATGAATTTGATATACTCTTCTCTAACAAAATACCAATTGCCATTTTCTATCAGGAGCAATGAATCTTCGCCAGCTGCGCATGACATTCCTTTTAGGGATTCTTCCGGATTATCGATGTTTATGGCCTTGTCACTAAAAGCCAATTCAGGTTCACTGGATATCAGGACCATATTTTTGATAAGTATCTTTTTTTGTTCTTTTGTGTAATCAACATAAACGCATTTTCCTTCCTGATAAGCCTGATGCGCTTCTGATAACAGTTGATTTTTTTCACGTTCTTCTAAAACCGTTTCTACACTTGTAACAGCTGGCTTTATGAAATGTTTGTTTACATACTCAACGTAACTTTTGTAACTTCCGTAAGCCGTGATGATTATTAAAAAATAAAGTAACAGCGATATCACAAAAAAAACTATCCCATATATCTTCTTTTCAATGCTTATCTTTGTGCTTTTTCGTATATTTATCGAATAAATGAGGATCATGACCAAAGCGAGCAACAACGCGAACAGCTTGAATTCCCCTGAGGCCATGGTCAATATTGGTACCAATGGAGTTAAAGTAATCAGGATTATGAATAAAACGCCAATGGCAATAATGAGAGCATATCTGATTATTTTTTTATGGTGGACTTCGGACCTAATTAAAACATCAACCACCCATTCCCAATTTTTTCTTTCAAGCTGGTTTAAAACCAATATCACAACTAATTCAAGAACGGAAAAAAATATAGAAAATACTATAAAAAAAATAAGGGTTGGCAGAATTTCGTTGAATATTAATTGATCCATTTTATATTTTATACATTGTAAACGAAATGACGACACGACGATACAACAACTCGCTTCGCGCGTAAACCCGAAACACGAAATTTGAATGTCGTGTCATTATGTCGTTTGTACTATAGAATAATTTTTTATGCCCAAATGTTTAATTTTTAAAAATTAGGTTTGGCAAGTTTAAAAATTAGGTTTTATTTATAAAAAATTAAAAATTGCAAAAATTAAAAATTTTGCTAGATAATAATTTGCATTTTTTTTCTATATAAGGTAAAAGTAAAATAGGTTGTAAATAAAAGGCAATGTATAAATTTTTGTTAAAATTAGCATTAGTAATAATAGGTATTTATCTTCTCTGTCAGATACCTTATTTCAGGGCTATCGGAGAATCTGTTAAAAATGATTTTTTTGAAAAAGTTGGAAATGTTGTTACGGAAGTGGATAGAGTAAAAGGCAAAGTTGATGAGACGACCACAGCAGTAAATGAAATTAAGGATAAGGTCAATCAAACAAAAGAAACCGTAAATAACGCCTTAACAAAAGTCGGCAATGCGGTTAACACTGTTGAATCGGTATTAAATAAAGAAGGAAATACACCTGTAGCTGAGACTAAACCGAATACCGATACCGGTGGCGATACCGCAACAAAAACCAACCCTCCTGAAAGCAGTCAACCAAATACACCTTAATCATAACTGGATTTGATCTCAGCTTAACAGAATAATGCTTAATGCTGCTATTGAAGCTGTTTCTGTGCGCAGGATCCTTGGGCCAAAACTGAACAGACTGGCGTTGTTTGCCATAGCGTGGTCGATTTCTTTTTGGTCAAAACCGCCTTCAGGCCCTATGAAAATATGGGCAATTTTAGTTTTTTTTATGCGTGGCAAATAATCCGTTAGCAATTTTTTATCCTCGTATTCATAGGCTACATACGCGTTGTCGACTTTTTCTATAGTGTCATGGAATGATACAGGGTGGTGGATAAAAGGGATTTTTAGGCGCCGGCTTTGTTCAGAGGCTTCAGTAGCAATAGCCAGATTGCGTTCAAATTTGCCTTGCCTGTGTTTTTCCGTCCGATCCGTGATCAGGGGGTAAATGTGGCTGACACCGATTTCCGTTGCTTTCTGTATGACCAATTCAAAAAGGGAGGCTTTTTTAGGAATAGCCTGATACAGATGGACTTCGATATCAGGTTCCGTGTCGCGTTTTATCTCCTCAACAATGTTGCCGAGCACCTTTCGCCTGTCTATTTCCAATATCTCGACTGAAAATTCTTTTTCTTTTTCAGTAAAAAAGCTGAATTTGCTTCCCGCGCGCATACGGAGGACTTTTGAAAGCTGAAAAACTAACCGAGGATCGCTTATATCTATTACATTGTTTCTGATGTCCGGTGATTTTATATAGAATCTGTGCATTTCGGATTGACTTCGAATGGACTTCGTATTGACTTTGGTTTGTGATCAATTCGATGTCAATCCGAAGTCCATTCGATTTATTCATTAACAAATATTTCCCTCGGCTTAGCCCCGTTAACTGGCCCGATCACTCCATTTTCTTCCAGAATATCGAGAAGGCGGGCGGCGCGGGCGTAGCCGACACTTAATCTTCTTTGCAAAAGTGAGGCGGAAGCTTTGCCGGTTTCTTTTATAACCTGTAAAGCGTCGTTATACAGATTATCCTGGGCCATACCGTCATTCCCAGTCCCCACGATACCTGTATCTATTCCGCTTTGCTGAGATGCAGTAGTGATCTCTTCATTGTAAGTCGGCTGTACGGTCAGTTTGATGCGGTTTGTCACCCTTTCGATTTCTTTGCTGGAAACATAAACACCCTGCACGCGGATTGGCCAGCTCATGTTACCTGGCAAATAAAGCAAATCGCCCATTCCAAGAAGATCTTCGGCGCCAATACCATCAATTATCGTGCGAGAATCAATGCCTGTTCTAACAGTAAATGCGATGCGAGCAGGTATGTTGGCTTTGATGACGCCTGTGATAACGTTAACGCTTGGGCGTTGTGTGGCAATGATCAAATGAATTCCAACGGCGCGCGCCATTTGGGCAATACGGCAGATAAGAGCTTCAGTTTCTTTCTTTGTGGCCTGCATCATCAACTCGGCAAGTTCATCTATTACGATGACAATCTTATACATCTTTTTTGACTCGCTGGCGTTGTATTCGTCGATATTTCTGTAACCTTTTTCGGCAAATAGCTGGTATCGGCGGTTCATTTCCGCGACCGCCCATTTGAGTGAAGAATTAGCCTTGTCGGCTTGCGTGATAACTGGCGTAAGCAAATGCGGAATACCGTTATAAGCCGTAAGTTCAACGCGTTTCAAGTCTATCATTATAAATTTAAGATCCTGAGGGGAATTTTGGTAAAACAAAGAAAGAAGAAACGCGTTCATGCCAACTGATTTTCCAGAACCTGTCGCGCCAGCTATCAGTACATGTGGCATAGCGGCAAGGTCATCGACAACGGGGGTTCCGCTTACGTCGCGCCCTATTGCGAGTGTGAGTTTTGAATTAAGGCTCTTGAATTCCGCGCTTTCCAAAAGTTCTCTTAACCTGACGACCATTCGCTTTTCATTGGGTACTTCGATTCCGACAAGCGATTTGCCAGGAATCGGCGCTTCGATTCGTATAGATTTTGCCGCAAGGGCCAAGGCGATGTCGTCTTTTAGGGCTGTGATTTTTGTTAATTTAATACCTTCATAAGGCTGTAAAGTATACTGCATAACAGATGGACCTATATTCACGTCTTTCATGACAACATTGATGTCGAATTGGGCAAGTTTGTCGCGGATTTTTTCAGCATTCGACTTTAAAACTTTATCGCTGACCAATACCTGGGATGTGGCGTCGCTTAAAAGATTTATCGAGGGCAGTTCCCAGTCGCTGTAGTCGATTTCTTCTACAATTTTTGGCTCAGTTTTTTCTTTGGGAACCTGAGGTTTTTGTATTGTTATTTTTATAGGTTGTTTTTCAAAGATTTTGGGTTCCCGCCCGAATGACTCGTTCGGACGGGCGAATTTTTTGGATTCTTCTTTCTGCTCCTGGGCAATATTCGGTTTTACGATATTCAGTTCGCCTTCTTTTATCTGGTCTTTTAATCTTGCCGGGTTTCTTGTGGCGATTTTTAGGCCGCGGCTTGGCACAAAAAATAATATGATTTTCCTCAGTGAGATTTCAAATGTGATGATAATCGAGATTACCAGAAGTACGCTTAAAACAACTTTCGCTCCGGTGTCTGAAATGAATATCCGAAGCAATACCGAAGACAAAAAGCCGGTATATCCGCCATACTGTTCAACATTATTCAGCATGGATTCCATATTTGTGCGCATATGCACCAGGCCCAAACCTGAGAAAACCAAAAGCACCAAACCAAGATACCTTGCGGCATCGAGCCTTATTCTGCGGGATACAAAGAGAGTGATGCCCAAAAGCAAAAAAAGTATGGGGAGCGCGTATGTGCCTATACCAAAAATAAGCCTAAGATATTTGTCCAGATAATTTCCAAGCATCCCGGCTTTACCGGTTATAACCAGATAAAAAATCACGGCAAGACCGATATATACAACTGCTCCAACTTCGCGGGCCACACCTGATTCAAGCTCAATCTTAAAATCTTTTTTGCGAAGGCGGGTTGAATTTCTTCTTGATGTATATCTGGGCATATCTTACTTTTTACTGAGATAAAAACCTTATTAATATTAGATTAATTAATATCCTATTGTAAATCCTATTGTAAATCCGTCCGCCGCGGCGGACGTAAATCCTATTGTTTGTATATCAGATTAACCACAATTGGATTTACTATTGGATTTACTATCGGCCCATCAATTGGATTTACTATTGGATTTACTATCGGCCCCACAATTGGATTTACTATCGGTTAGTTATTAGGTTATGTTTTTTATTAATATATACGATCAGGTTATTAATTCTTATGGCTAAATCCTTATAACTTTTTTTAAAGTGGTCAGCTATTTCCTGTGAAAAATATCCATCATCAGCCAATGCCTGAGCATGATTTTTTGTCTCATCGCTTGACCCTGCTGAAATATTCAAAAAGTGAATAAAGTCTTTTGGATAAAATCTTCTTCCAAAACCTTCAGCAATATTAGATGGTACTGATGAAGAAGATCCCAATATCTGTTTAGCATCTTTGATAGACCAGTATTTTGGTATTTTGCGGACTTCCTCGTGCACTTTTTTTCTTAGCTTCACTGCAATTTGATAAATTCTCATATCTTCTAAACGCATAAAATTCAAATTAAATACTATATTTTGCCTAATTGTGGGAATTGAATTTATCATATTATCAGCCTTCCCACAATTGGATTTACTATCGGCCCCTCTATTGGATTTACAATCGGATTTACTATTGGTTAAAAATGTAAAAAAGCCCGCCGCCCAAGCCCTGTGGGGGGGCAGGACAAGGGCGACGGGGTGCTGCTGCTCGTAGAAGGGGGCGGGCCAACGGCGTAGATGCCGTGACCCAGACTTAAACCCCTTGTTTTCATTAAGCCCACCGCCCAAGCCCTGTGGGGGGCCAGGACAAGGGCGGTGGGGTGCTACTATTCGTAGCGGAGTGTGATCAGGGGTCGGCGAAGTAGAAGAAGACCCTGGCTTGCACACCTGCTTGGAGGTCGACGACGGCGGATGGCGGTGTGTCGGGATGATCACTGACCTCGTGGACCGTGACCGTGATGGATGCCGCTCCGAAGAGTCGACAATTGGTGAAGACGATGCCGTCCCCCGGTGGTGACACGCTCGTGAACGTGTCGTCCGGGTAGAGGTTGTTAGTGACGGTGTAGCGCGCAGAGACGTTGCTATGGACGCAGAGCTGTCCGCCGAGGAATGCCTTGTCGCCGTCCACCGTGTAGACGGTGTACTCGACCTTGGTGTGAGAGCGGCTGTTGGTGCAACCGACCATGCAGACGAGAGAGAGAACTACGAGGTACCTCATTACGGGCCTCCTGTTGGTTTGTAAGAGCAGCGTACTTGCCCAGAAACGAGCCAGGCTCGAAGCCGGCTTTTCCATGGGGTTAATTATTATACATATTTTTTATGGTTTGTCCAGTAAATTGTATCAAACCTAAATTACGAACTCACAAAAACCAAACTCCAAATTACAAACTCTAAATTCCAAGTTCTAAGTTCCAATTTGTTTATCGGTAATACTTATATTTTAGAATTTGGAACTTGGATCTTGGAGTTTAAAGGATTTGGTACGTTTGGATCGTTTAAATTACTTACTCTCAGCTTCTCCGGTTGCGCCTTTGCCTTTTAAAACTCCCTTGTATTCAAGCTTGTAGATATGCAGGAAGGCAAGTGTCAAAGTCAAAATAAATGGCCCAAAGATCAAACCTTTTAAACCGACTACAAATGCTCCACCGAGCAATACCAGCAAAACCGCTAACGGATGAAGAGCGGTAGACGATCCGATAAGATAAGGTTTTACGATATTGTCAGCTATCGAAACAACACCCATACCCCAAGCAAGTAAGAAAATTGCGGCAAGATAGTGATGCCCAACGGCGAGAGCTATTACAGCCGGTATCCATATGATAGATGTTCCGATATATGGTAACGGTGAAAGCATTGCAGCAACCGCGCCCCAGAACGCGGCATTATTTATGCCCGCTACCAAAAATGCTCCGCCGACCAAGAGCCCTTGTACAATCGCGGCGCCGAAAATACCATATATTATTCCATAACTTAGATCAGAGAGTTTTTTAAAAAGTTCCTTCCTATATTGCTCAGATAGAGGCAATATGGAATTGATATAATTTTTTAGCCTTTCCCCATCGCGCAAAAAATAAAACATGGCGAATAAAAAAATCATCATATGCAAAACAAAAAGCGACAGGTTTTTCAGAATATTCGTAGTCTGGCTAAGAAGGATGGTGCTTATTTTGCCGACAAAATCACGTGCTGTGGATATGATATCAGATGGTGAAATCGGTACATAAAGGCTAATTTTTTTAACCCATGCCTCAAAAAACCCTTTTTGCAGTAAAGATGGTATTAAATTGATGTCTTTCGAGGTCAACGCGGTGATCTTATCGCTTATGGCCACATAAGCGCCGGCCGCCTGATCTACAACGAGAAAGAAAAATAATGTCAAAGGAATAAGCAGAATAATCGCGACCAAAATAAGAGAAAGCATGGCGGATAATGTGGGCGGGATGTGAATTTTTTTATTTAATAATTTGTGCAAAGGATAGACTCCTGTAACGACTATTGCTGCAATAAGCAGGGTTCCAAAAAATGCCGCCATGAATTCAAGAAGAAAATACACAAGGATCAAAATGACACCTAATAAGAAATACTCCTGGATGTCGACTGTGTGATTGCTTTTTTGCTGCATACTTTAAATTTATTTACGGTTTTAGGTTATCAGATAAACGCCTTGCAAACAAGTGATGCAATTCGCAATTCGTATTTCTGATTTCGCAATTAATTTAGCATGTATCATTTTACAATTTTATATACAAAATAAATGCTGAATATTAAATGCACAAATAGGAATGCGAAATACGAAATCTGAAATGCGAAATTATTTATTATTTCTTTGTCTTATAATAATTTTTCTTCCCTCGTGTAATACCAACACCACGAATGCGCCTATGATAGGATAAATCCAGTCATTAAAGTGCATTGACGCAAAACCAAACCATTCTGAAATAGCTTTCACATAAATCAAAGACAAGATTAATAAAACCGAGATGAGAAATGCGGACCATAGTTGAGGATTTGTAAAAAGGTAGCGTGAAAAAATGCTTTTTTCAGTGCGTCGGCTTATTATATTCATAAACTGCCCAAGAATTATTCCGCTGTACGCCGCTGCCCTTGCAACTTCTACTGATTTGCCTTCAAAATAATATACCATTAAAAATGAAAAAAATCCCGCTGCCCCCATCCAGAAACCATAAAAAAGCATGCTTATAAGGCTCTTTAAATTAACTATATGTTTGCTAAGATCCCTTGGGGGTTCTTTTAATAGTTCCTCTTCCGGAGGGTCAAAAGTCAATGCTGTTAAAGGCAGCATTTCACCTATAAGGTCAACTGCCAATATCTGTACCGCGGTGATTGGCGCTGGCAACCCTAAAGCCATACCAATAAATCCGATGAGCACGCAAAATAATTCCCCATTATTAGATGTGATAGTGGACAGGATAGTTTTTTTCAGGTTTTTAAAAATAGTTCGACCTTCTTTAATAGCTTCCACTAGTGTGTGGAAATTATCATCAAGAAGTACTATTTCAGACGCTTCCCTTGCTACTTCTGAACCCATTTTACCCATCGCAACACCGATGTCGGCTTTTTTAAGGCTTAATGTGTCATTGACCCCATCGCCTGTAACTGCGACTACCTGCCCCGTTTGTTTTAAAAGAGCTACTATCCTGTATTTATCCTGAGGCGAAACTCGGGAAAATATCACTGATTTTTCTTTAAGTATTGCTTTTAATCCAGTATCAGAAATTGATTTTATGATATCGCCAGTGAATGCCTTAAGCTCAGCTGTGTCGGATTCCATACCGATTTTTTTGGCAATTGCTTTTGCAGTTTTTTCATTATCCCCAGTTATCATCATTATTCTGATATGGGCGTCGTACGCGGCTTTTATCGCCTCTTTCACGCCTGCTCTTGGAGGGTCGTGCATTGCTACAAAACCTGAAAAAATAAACTGGCTTTCAGTTATCTGCACAGAAAATTTTCTGGTATTAGTATGAAAATCCCGGTAAGCAAGGCCCATTACCCTTAGCGCCATACCAGCGAACTCATCGCCTTTTTTAAGTATTTTTGATTTTTCTTTTTCGGTGAGAGGTATGATTTTACCATTCTGATTTAAATGCGTGCATACGGATAAAACTGATTCAAGGCCACCTTTCATGTAACCTATAAGTTTTCCCTTATGTTTTCTTATCACGGTCATCCTTTTCCTTCCGCTTTCAAACGGCAGTTCGTGCAAAATCGGGAACCTTTTTTCAAGGTCAGCAGGGTCCAGCCCCGCTTTTATAGCCAATGGAGTAAATGAAGCTTCGGTTGGGTCTCCTATAGCATACCAACCTCTGTGGTTCGTGTCCGGGGGATTTACCCTTCCGTTACTGGCCATAAAACCATCTTCAAAAAATTGCTTTATCCCTTCAAGTCTTATAGAATTCAGTTTTTTGCCGTTTTCCAATATGCTTCCTTTCGGCTCATAACCATCGCCTGTTACTTCAAACTGACGTCCATTTACGTAACAATGTGTTATGGTCATTTCATTTTTTGTAAGCGTTCCCGTTTTATCTGAACATATGACCATTGTGGAACCAAGTGTTTCAACAGCGGAAAGTTTGCGCACAACCGCATTTCTTTTCGCCATCCTTCCGACACCTAAGCTAAGCGCAACAGAAACCTGTGCAGGCAAACCCTGCGGTACGCATGAAGCGGCAACCGCGATGGCAAAAAGCATGCTTGTATTCAATGTATTTAATATTCCACCCTGTTCGCCGATATTCAGTAAAAAATTTACTGCAAAAATCAATACAGCGATCAATCCCGCGATTTTTGTGAGCATTTTCGCGACATTGTGCATTTCTTTTTGTAACGGAGATGGGTCATGCTCAATTGTTTCGCTGGTCCTTGCGATCCTTCCGATGGCGGTTTCCATGCCGGTTCCGTAAACAACGCCATACGCGTTCCCTTTAGCAACTGTAATGCCCAAGAAAACAAGATTATTTTGATTTGTAAGCGTTGTGCGTTTTTTTATAACAAGTTTCGCAAATTTTTCTTTGGGCGCAGATTCGCCTGTTAATATAAAATCATTTGTGCTGAAATTCGTTGTTTCCGTAAGCCTGATGTCCGCTGGAACAGCATCACCTTCTTCAATATATATGAGGTCGCCGGGCACCAGTTCTTCCTGTGCAATTTCCTTTTTGTGGCCATCCCTTATAACTGTTGCTTTAGCGCGGATGATCTTCTTTAAGGATTCAAGTATTTTTTCAGCTTTGTGTTCCTGATAAAAACCGATTACCGCGTTGATAAAAACAATTGCCAAAAGCACTGTGCCGCCACGGAAATCTTTAAGGTAATAAGCAAAAAGTGCGGCAACAATAAGGACAATTATCATGAGATCCTTAAATTGGTCTAAAAAATGTAAAATAAGAGGTCTTTTCTTTCCTTCTTTTAATATATTTGGTCCATATTTAACAAGGCGTGCCTGGGCTTCCTTCTCGTTCAGTCCTTTTTTTTCATCGGTTTTTAAAATTTCGGCAGCTTTCGGGGAAGAAATCTGGTAGAAAAACTTTTTTGATATACTTTTCTGCACCATTTTTTTCTGTTTTTATCTACATAAAATATAACACATCACTGGATGTTGAACCATAACTGGTTTTCAGATAAACTGTTTCTGCCCTTTATATACGAATAGCGGGCAATATAGTGGCTAGAGTAGTGGCTAGAATAGTGGATCAAATCACGATACCAGCCACAATCCTAGCCACAATCCTAGCCACAATCCTAGCCACAATACGAATCATGGATAACATCCGCAACTTCTGTATCATCGCGCATATCGACCACGGAAAATCCACTCTCGCGGACAGGTTTTTGGAAATGACGGGAACTATAGACAAGCGTGATATGAAACACGAGCAGATTCTGGACACAATGGAGCTTGAACAGGAGCGCGGGATAACAATAAAACTCCAGCCTGTAAGGATGGACTGGAACGGTTACATCCTTAATCTGATTGACACTCCCGGACATGTGGATTTTACTTATGAAGTCAGCCGTTCAATTGCGGCATGCGAAGGGGCGATTTTGGTAATTGACGCTACACAGGGAATCGAGGCACAGACGCTTGCCAACCTATATATGGCGCTTGAGCTTAATCTGACGATCATACCGGTTATTAACAAAATCGACATGCCTGCCGCTGATCCTAACAGGGTTAAAGTTGAGATCGAGAACGCTCTTGCCATACCAAAGGAAGAAGTCATTGAAGTATCCGCAAAAACAGGACAAAATGTCGACAAATTACTCCAGGCAATAATTGACCGTATACCTGCGCCAAATAAATCCGGGATGCGTAAATCCCTGAATATAAGCAATGATAACGAGGGGAAGGCTCTTGTGTTTGATTCCGTTTATGATTCATACAGGGGTGTTGTCGCATATGTACGAATGGTAAGCGGAACATTTAAAAAAGGCGATAAGCTAAGGTTCCTTAACGCAAAAACGGATATCGAGTGTACGGATTTGGGTTATTTTAGACCTAAATATCAGTCTCAAACGGAACTGAAGCCAGGTGAAGTGGGATATGTTGTCACAGGCTTGAAATCTGTTGGCGAAGCCCGCGTCGGCGATACTATTTGGAAAGGCGAAAGGAGCCATTTGGAATCTGTAAAACCGCTACCAGGTTATAAAAAAGTTATCCCAATGGTTTACGCGGGCGTATACTGTGTGGAAGGCAATGATTTTCCGTTACTGCGCGATTCCCTTGAAAAACTGAAACTGAATGACGCGTCCCTTACATTCGAGCCAACCCAGTCACCTGCCCTTGGCTCGGGTTTCCAATGCGGATTCCTTGGACTTTTGCACATGGATATCATCAGGGAAAGGCTTGAGCGCGAATATGACCTTGATTTGATTGTAACCGCGCCTTCGGTTTCTTACATCATAAAAGGAAAGGATGGTGTTGAAAGGACCATATCTTCGCCCGCGCATTTACCTGACCCAAGCCATATCGAGACCATTGCCGAGCCGTGGGTAAAGATGGAGGTCGTATCTCCAAAAACCAATGTCGGCGCAATAATGAAAATTGTCCAAAACAGAAGGGGCACTTTTAAGAATCTGACATACATGGATGAGGAAAGGGTCCTGATGTTATTTGAGATGCCATTGGCCACAATGATCCTTGATTTTTACGACGCGCTGAAAAACGTAAGCAGTGGTTACGCATCTATGAACTATGATTTTATGGACTACAGGGAAGATGACCTTATAAAAGTGGATATGATTGTGGCTGGTGAAAAGGTCGAGGGCTTAAGCGCAATGTGCCACAGGTCAGAAGCACAGGCTTTAGGAAGCAGGCTCGCGAAGAAATTAAAGGAAATCATTCCCCGCGCCCAGTTTCAGATTGCCATTCAGGCAGCTATCGGTGGCAAAATCATAGCCCGCGAAACCATTTCCGCCATGAGAAAGGACGTTACCGGCTATTTATATGGCGGCGACAGGACGCGCAAGGACAAACTGCTTAAGAAACAGAAAGCCGGCAAAAAAAGGATGAAAGAAATGGGAGGAGTGGTTTTGCCGCAGGAAGCGTTTCAAGCTATCCTTAAAAAGGACTAGCTTGCAATGACCCAATACCCAATGACCCAATACCCAATTGGGGATTAGGAATTGGGAATTGGGCAATTAAGTTATATGTTTACAGGAATAATCCAAACAACGGGTAAAGTGAAAAAGCTGACGGCAAACCAGCTTACAATTGAGGTGCCGACGATTTCCAGGCAACTGAAAAAAGGCGGCAGTATATCAGTCGATGGCGCGTGCCTGACTGTTGTCGGATTATCAAGTGGTAGTTTTACAGCTGACGTGATGCCCGAAACCAGGAAAAAAACGATTATCAGTTCCTACAAAATCGGATCTTCGGTTAATCTGGAATTACCGCTAAAAGCAGATGGCAGGTTTGAAGGTCATATTGTTACAGGCCATATTGATGGCGTTGGTGAGTTGACCGATGTAAAACGCGAATCAAATGCTTATGTTCTGACCATAAAAATACCAGCTAGATTGATAAAATACATAGTCCAAAAAGGTTCTGTTGCCATTAACGGCATAAGCCTAACGGTTGCGGATATTAAGAATAACAGTTTTACGGTTAGTATAATCCCGCATACATGGAAAATAACGAATTTGCACACGCTAAAAATGGGTAGTAAAGTGAATCTGGAAACGGATATTCTGGCGAAATATGCTGAAAAATTAATCAATAGTACTTAAGTCCGTAAGTGCTCAAGTGCTTTGGGATCTCAGGTTGAAGAAATAGCACTTAGAACTTAGAACTTAAGCACTTAAGCACTAAGAATGAGCGTTATCAAAAACAATCTCAAATCAAAGGTGAAGGCAAAAAAGGGCGTGAAAATCGCCATCGCAGTAAGCCGTTATAATTATGAAATCACCTCAGCATTACTGGAAAGCTGTAAACACGAGCTAGTTGGCCGAGGAGTGCTTGCGCAAAATATTGATGTTATTAAAGTACCCGGTGCCTTTGAACTTATCTACACGTGTAAGGGACTTGCGTGCCTGAATAAATACGATGCCATTATCGCGTTAGGTGCTGTAATACGGGGCGAAACACCGCATTTTGATTTTATTGCATTTGCAGTAACACAAGGTATAATGGAAATAAATCTGGAGAATAAAGTTCCTGTGATATTCGGATTGCTTACTACTAATAATTTAAGGCAGGCAAAGGCAAGGATTAAAGGCGGTAAGCGGGGAGATAAAGGCGTTGAAGCCGCATCAGCTACGTTAGAAATAATAAATCTAAAAATTTAAATCCAATAAAATGCAAAAACTTAATATAACGATTGAAAAAAATACTTCTTTAAGAAATGCCCATATAGTGCATTTTGCAGGCGCTTTTGATGGCAGTATGAAAGAGCCTTTGGCCTCCCTTGAGTCATTGATACAAAGCGCTCCGCGAAGGACAAATGTGATCTTTGATTTTAAGCAACTCGACTATCTTAATAGCTACGCGATCGGCCAACTAGTGGCATGGCAAAACCACCTTATTAAATCCGAAGGCCAGATAATCATTGCCGCATTGAATAAGAACGTTGAAGATATTCTGAGCATTCTTGGCATATCAAACCTATTTAAGATATTCCCGGATATCGACAGCGCCGTTAACTCGCTTAAATAATTTCTTTACCTCTAATATCTAATACCTAATTTCTAATATCTAATTTTGATATACAGAAAAACCGATGATCAAAATTAGATATTAGGTATTAGATATTAGAAATTTTTTAAGTAAGTTGTTTCTGCTCTTGGAGCAAGGTTTCCAAGTTTCTTACGATTTCCAAAAACACAGTCTGCATGAAATCGCGCAAATCACGGAATTCGATTTCAACCGAATGCATTTTCAGGAAATTCCGCAGTATAAATGCCGAAAGCTGCACGACAACGGTGGAAAGTTCTCGCTGTGGACCTGGATAAACAATGGTTTCAAGGACCCTATGGGGCTTTTTAGTCGATACTGTTGATATATTTTCAATCCATTTATCAATTGTTTTTTTAAGGGCAGGAGAAAGTGACGGAAAGTCCGCTTTTTGCCTTATAGCCAAAGCTGTTAATTTGGAATGGCCACTCTTTTTATCGGCTTCCAAAAATTCTTTAACCTCTTCCTGTGACTTTTTGTCTATCAAAGAAAGTATAGCGATAATAAGTTCAGATGGAATATTCTGGGCGACAGACCTTGATATCAATAAAAACAAGTCTGTGTTGCCTGGCTGGACTAAAAAATTGATTATGATTGAAGCCAGCTTAAAATCATTCGTCCTCGACGTGCCTTCTTCTTTTTGAAGCTGTTTTATTGCCGCCTGGGTACGCGCCATTTCTTCGCGGAATTGCTCATCGCTCATCTCACCTTTTTCTGATGGGGCGGGGCCAGTGAATAATTCAAAATCGTGTTGATCAGCCATAATTTTTTATTAACGAAATGACGATATGACGACATAACGATACAACAAAAATACAAAATTCAAAAATCAAAATTAAAAAAATAAACTTCGAAAATCGAAAATCGAACTTCGAAATTTAATATAATTTGTAATTAATAATTACGCTGTAATAACGTTCACAAAATGATTGCGGAAAATCCTGCCGTCGTATTTTTTAACCTTTTTTTCGGTAAACTTTAGAATTCCATCTTTGAGGGCGAACAGAGTGAAATCTTTTCCCATTCCAACATTATTACCAGCAAGATATGTGGTGCCTTTTTGGCGCACAAGAATGTTACCGGCGCTAACAATCTGGCCCTCATATAGTTTAACCCCTAGGCGTTTTGAACGGGAATCGCGGCCGTTTTTGGTGGACCCGCCTGCTTTTTTATGTGACATAGCTATTTGGTTAAAAGGCGTTGAGATTTTACATACTTTTATTGATTATTGCAAGAGATTTTCTATAATAAATAACTGCATATTTTCCCCTCCTATAATAGGATGCATTTCCCTAGCGATATCACAATTTTCTGCATATTGCTGAGGTATTTTTTGTGGGGCTGCCATTTTTTTATTAATATGTTCGGTCTCAAAAACGCAAAAAAAAAATAGAGAAATGGGATGTTATTTTTCTGTTAGTTACCCATCATCTTCCGCAATACCCCCTAAGAGGATCTGATGACTTTTAGATAAGCCCGCCGTCCATCGGAAATGACACGAATAGGAATAACCACCGGTTTGCGCGACTTATTAAATTCATTTTCGGTCTCTTTGAAATCGATACCAAGGGCCTTGGCGTCCGCAACAACAGAAATTCCCGGGCTGAATAGTTTTAGGACTTTTATATGACGCGTCCCGATTGTGCCGACAAAATCTTCAGAAGTTTCCTTCTGTAACAAAAGGGCTTGCATTTTTGTGTCATAGACATCGATATCATGATAATAAGTTCTGCAAAAATGAGCCCCTTCCGTATTTTCTTTATCTCCGCAAATGATCACGGGCAACGTAATCCCTTCGGGGGGTGTTGCGCCTCTTACAAAAAAAGCTTCTATTTCGCCCTCCGCGCAGGGGCGTTCAATACAAAAACGGGCAGGATTAAGGTTGTGCATCCGATGACATTGCAGAAAAAAATTCTTTTGCTCATCCACGGTCTGTATTTCCATAACTGGACAATGACTGGCCTGAAAACGGGGAAGGCGCCTTACTTTTTCATAAAAAGCCGCAATCTCACTTAATAAATCCGCACGCGTGGATTCGGTCATCCATGGGGTCATGGAAATCAATTGGCCATTATCGTAAATCGAATAATCCTGGCATATAGAATTCTCTTTGACTGAAAAAAAATGATAACGACCTTCAACCGCGTCATCCGCGACAACGGTGCGATTGATTCCGCCCAAAAGTTCCCAATAAGAATATGAAATATTCTGAATGAATTCTTCTTCTGGCATCTTTCTGAATTTGCAATAATTTTCAATTTTTTTCTTCCGTAAAGCCGTCAGTTCCGCTTCAAATTTTTTTTGCGAGCCATCCTTCAAATACCGGATAATAAGCATTGGATAATAAAAAATGGGCCTCAATAATCCATTTTTAAGTTCATCTTCTTTTAAAAAGAATTTTGGCTTCTCAGCCATTAGTCCTTGAACCTCAGCAACTGCCTGAGGGGTTATTTTAGCGCTTTGCAACAAACCGGAGAGACCGGTATATTCGTCTGGATGTTCACTTCGGACAATAAATGATCGACCACTATCCAGCGCTTCCTGAAGTGAAACGAAACGACGGGGCACAGCGACCCCTTGGGATTCAACATACGCGGCGACTTCCGCCTTCGGCTGGTGGGGTGGGTGGAGAAGATAGTAATCGGTGTCCCCATCAAGAACTGTCTCAACTTTGTCCCGAATATTAGAAGCCTGGTCGGGCGCCTTAAGATTTTCGCCCGTCTCAGGAAGCGCCGATGTTTCGTTGTCTTTTTCCGGCATACAGTGGAATTGAAAGGATTAAAATCATATACCTTAATTAACAAACAATCAAAAAATTATGCTCAGGGCTTTGGAACCGGATGGCTCGCAAAAAAACAGCGTGAAAAAGAAGTCCTTCGGAGATGTTGGGGATAAAACCTTTGGGTGAAGGTGGCCCAGTTCCATCTGCTTTACAATACTTGCTATTGAAATATTGCATTTCCTTTTCGAATATGATATAATAATTTGATAACTCGAAATAAAAATGCCTCAAAATATAACCCTCCCAGATGACGAAGAAACCTTAGCCAGTCTTTATAATCAAACTATTGAGGCGCATAACACTTACCTGGAAAAACTGCACGCCGCCTTCGATAAAAGATGTGAACAGATAGGCGAGGAGACTAAACAAAAATTAAGCAAAGTACCTGAAAGCGACCAGGAAACAAAAAATCAGATACTTAAAGAAGAACAGGAATTACTTGATAAAACCCTTGCTGAACTTAAATACGCTATTAATAAAAGCAACTCAAATGCCAGAAAAAAGCTGGAAGAGATAGAAAATAAATTGGATGCGAAAGAGGTGAATGTAGATGAGGAACTAGCTAATTTATAACTTAAAATCGAAATTAGAAATTGGAAATTGGAAAATGAGCTACAAATTTCAAGTTTCAAATTTCAAATTTCAATCAAATAATTTTATAACTTAAATACTATGAAAGAATTATTCAATATTTTATCCAACGTTTCTAATTTCTTGAATGAGAAACGTTTTATTTATCAAGATGTGCCAAAGCCAGAACCAAAACCTGAAGACATTAAAACACCTCTCGAAGCATTACGCGCAGGAAAACCTATTGATGCGCTTGATTTCTCAGATGAAAAAGGTCTCGTAGTCGAAGGCAAAAAAAAGGGGGCGGAATTGGCAAAGCGTGGTAAGCTAGAGACAATTGATGAGATTGTCGGACGAGCAAAGAAACCTGGTGAAAAACCAGTGGATCTTGGAGCTGATATTGAAGAAGGGTTAGCGAAGGCAAGGAAAGATGAGGCTTTAGCAAGAATGGATCCAAAAGATAGAGAGTTTATTGATGATTATTTTAAAGCTTTAGAAGAAGGCGAAAAAGGCGAAAAAAAACCTTCTATGGTTGCAAGAGAGGCTGGAGAAGCTGAAAGGGCAAGGGCCAAACAAACGGAAGCTTTCGCAAGGATGCCAAAGAAAGACCAGAAATACGTCAGGGATTACTTTAAGTCAGTCTTTAAGAGAAATATTGGAAAATAAAACAAAAATTGTTGTGCGTGCTCAGTATTTTAAAAATATGAAATAAACAGGACCCGTCTTTTGAAACATTATGTTGAGATTGACGGGTTTTAATATATTGATTTATGTTGAAGGAGCCCGCGTGTAGCGCGGGCTCCTGCTGTGCTCCAGTAGGGTATACTCTATCGGAGCTGTTTCGCGTAGCCAGCAAGTGACTTGGCCAACTTGAAGGACTTCTTGAAAGCCCTGTCTGTATCTTCGAGGAGTCGTTTCGCCTCTTGATCGCCTTTTTTGCTCCAGGCAATGTGTATGGCTAACGCCCTCCTTGAAGCCTCCATGTTCCTGAGATGGCTCCTGACGTTGGCCTCCCAGGAGATGACAATCTGCTTCAGGCCGACGAGGAGCAGTTGCTTGTCTCGGGGCTTCAGGATGGGCTTCTTGGAGAGGCGAATCAAAGCCTGATTCAAATCGTACTTTCGTACGAAGAATCCGGCGGATTTACGCCCCTTGAGGCTCAGCCCCTTCTTCGTGGTCTGGATTTCTTCGACGAGCGATTCGAGCCGCGGAGACTCGTCCTCGACGATGAAGATGATATCTTGGGTGAGCTTCACGTCATCCAAGATTTTCTCGAGGCTAGGGATGTTGTTACTCTCGTCATGCTGCTGTAGCAACTGCTTGTGCCAAGAGTAGCCCAAGTTCGACGGAAGCGCCCACGATGCAGGCGGAATCAGGATTCCAACCAGAGCCAGAATGAGTTCGTACATCCTCATGATCGTATCTCCTTGGCTTTACGCCGAGTCTGTGTCTCGGCGCCGGCCGAGAGGGTTTGCGTGGCTTGCTGACTACTTAGGACCGACGAAAAAACCAGTCTTTTTAAGGACGGTTTTTTTATTATCGGTCCAACCCGATGTTGTGAAACAACATGGCCATATGATTCCAAATGGAGTTTATGGTACTATATTTTAGACAAATGTCAATAGCTGACCACGGATTTACAGGATTTACAGGATTGTGGACCACGGATTTTCTTACCACGGATTTGCAGGATTTACGCCTCTTGATTACGGGATTAATCTGCTTAATAGAAAACCAGCGTTCAGAAAAAATAATTCAAAATATATTGATAAAATCTGACCTCCGTAACCGTCTAACAGTTCAATCCTGTAAATCCGTGGTCAAAATCCGTGTTAAAAATCATTGTAATCCGTGGTCAAAAATGATATAATATAAAGATAAAATTAACACAAACATATATGAAAGAATTATTTAATATATTATCTAACGTTTCAAACTTTTTTAATGAGAAACGTTTTGTTTATCAATACGAAACTCCGAAAGCACCTGAGGCACCAAAAAGTCCATCTGAAACAAGAGTAGAGCAAGCTAAACTTCAGGATAAATATCTGCAACCACAAGAAAATATAGTATCTGAAGAAGGGCATAAGTTAGAACCTCGTGCCGGAGTAAAATATAAATTAATGCGCGTCAGAGAAAATGTAGGGAAAATCCCAAGCTGCGACCAGTTATTTGGTGTAGAAGTGCCTGTTTTTACAATAAATGACAAAACATATGCTTTAAGAGATAAAAATGGCAAATATTATGATGCAGCAACTAAAAAACCAATTGATTTACAGCCTAAGGATAATTTAGAGTTTCCAACTAACCCAGAGTCTTACCAAAGAATGAAACTATTAGCCAGTATTGCTGAAGGTAAAGCTGTTAGGGGCCAAACACTACCCCCAATGGATCTAGGACCTGAACCTAAACCTGAGGAAAGAGTCGACGAAGGTGCAATAGCTCGTCAAAGACGAGGTGAATTAGAAGAAACGGCAAGACGTATGCCTGGTGTACCGCCGTCAAAACCAGAGCCGCCTGTTCGTGAAGCTGTTGCAGCCAGACCTAAGATCAGAAAAGTGAGAGAGTCTCTAACAATTGAATTTAATGACAGGAATACCAAAGTTGCTACTGAAGAAGAAATTAAAGATACTAAAAAATATCCTTATGTTGTGATTTATAGATATAAAACTGAACAGATTGAACCAACTACAAAAAAGGAAATCCCTATTGAGACCATTGCCGTAAGAAATACACCACAAGGCTTTATGGATGCTAATGGAAATTGGGTTACGCCTGAAGGGGAATATAGAATACTTATTCCTCTTGATAATGCTGATGGAAGAACGATAGCTACATATTTGGAGACTAAGGCTACTGGAGTGGCTGAAGCTAAACCTGAGGCTCCGACCATGGTGGCTGGCCGTATGAAGAAGCCGAAGGAGATATACGCAGACTTAAGACCGACGAAAAGACGTATCCGAACAGAAAGAGACCAACGACGCAGATCAGGTTTTTAACATTTGGAATAAATTTAATTAAAATATATGAAAGAATTATTCAATATTTTATCCACTGTTTCTGGATTTTTTACAGAGAAACGGTTTGTTTATCAAGGTCCGGAAAAACCGCCACCACCATCACATGAGCCGATTGGGCCTGAGGAGAAGGAATGGTCAGCTATGGGTAAAGCGGAACGATATAAAAAACTTGCCGAAGACTTAACTGCTGCCAGTAAAAAAATTGAGGAAAGCAGAAAACCTGGAGGTGTTGTAAGGGAAGCTGGGCGTGAACAGCAACAAGGGGAAGGGGGTAAACCAAGCGAATCAGAAGTAGCAAAGAAAGAAAGGGAAGAAAATGAAAGGGGTGCCAGAAAAGCAATAGATGATTATTTTGAAGATCCTGACAACAATAGATCTATGTGGACTAAGGGTGCTAAAGGAATGCTTGATAAAGTTGTAAGTAAATGGGAGTCTTATAAGAGAAAAATAATAAATGTCATTGCCAAATATAGAGCGAATGGAATGATGGAAGCAGCCCGTAAGGAACAGCCGAAAAAAGCAGGAGAAGGCGCTGGACCAGCCGATATGGAAGTAAGGGAACAAGGAGCAATTGTACTCCCTGAAGGACCTGAAATTTTTCAACATTTTCAAAAGGTTTTGAAAAAAAATCGACAACTTTATGAAAGGTCAAGCGTTGAATATTATGCTTATGATAAATATGATCTAGATGATAAGGCAAATGCAGTTGTATCCAATGTGATTAGCAAAATTCTTCCAGATGGTGACTTCGAGCACTTTGTTAAGGAACCTATAAAGACTGAGTTAATGCTTGCGAGTGGCAGAGCGCCTAGAAGAAAACGAAGGCGATAAATTTTGTTATTTCTTGACTTCATACTTCCAGTATATCCCATCGCTGAAATGCGGTTTATTTGGGAGTGGGATGGTTTTTACTTCAAGGCGGAGACCTTTGTTTAAGTATTTTGGATCTTTTGGAATTGTTATGTAGTTGTTTTCCGGGCGAAGGACTTTGAAGAATTCCTGTTTTCCGTTGACGAAAAACCTAACGTAATAACGGCGCGCGTCGTCTCTTTTTGGCCATGTTAACTGGAATTCAGTATCGGTTTCCTGAAGGGCGATCTGGAATGGGTCGGAATCAGGATTATTTATTAATCTTTCTCCCCGTACTGGCGTTGCGGTTACCTGGCTCCAGGGGCCTATTTCGTTATTCTCGTTTATCGCGGCAAGATAAAAATAATATTTTCTGCCAACCGCAAGATTATGCACTATATATGAATTGTTTTTAAAAATTTTTACATTAGGCATTTCGTGCCAGCTCTTATAAATATCCAATTCCAGAGGATATTTGCTATAACTTAACAAATAAAGCCATTCACCTTCTGCTTTTACCGGTTCCCAGTAGAAATAAACCTGGTTATTCTGCGCCTGATAGACCAATCTCTCTAAAGATGGTAGGGTTGACGTATCTTGAGTTGGCAGGATTTCAAGGACTTTGGTAAAGGTAAATGGGCATTGCCCTCTATATCCGGGTAAAACCAATATCCCGCCTTTTTCAGAGCCTTCCGGAAAAGAGTAATAAACTTTTTTATTGGCATAATCGTATAAATAAGGGCAACCTTTGCCGTAATCGATTTGATATTTTTTATTTCCCCAGATAATTATTGCCTCGTGATCTGGCACAAGCTGGTTTTGGCTCCTTATTATGTCAATAAATGTGCCTTCTCCGCCATAAGATATGGCATTAAATACTTTGCAAATCGCATTGGAGCTTATCTTTAACTGAGTTATCTTATCGCCTGTTAGAATTAATGTAACAGGGTATTCCGTTGATACGGAATTACATGCGGGTACGTGTTCAATAAGCCATTTTTGGCCATTGCTACGTTTGACTATCAAATCATTAGTATTTTTGTCTTCTTTTAATGCCTGCGCTGTTTCGCTGAAATCAGCTAAAACATTTGGTAATAAAAGGAGGGCGATTATTAATGTTGGTAATAATAGTTTTAGAGAAGTTTTCATATTTTTAAACATTAACTTGTTAACGAAACAACGATATCACCTAAATTTTCAATTTTCAATTTTTAAATTTTTATAAATAAATCCGAATTTTAAATCCGCAAACATAATTTTTAAAAATTAAACATTAGTCTTTAAGAATTATTTAAAAATTAAAAAAATTAAAAAATTATAAAAATTTTATAAAATAAGCCTACAATTGCCAGAAATCAGTAGATATGTATAATACCTCCGTTAATTTACCGGAATGAAAATACTGCTCTACAACATCGCGTACGGCACAGGTCTTAAAGGTTCTTTGAGAGATTATTTTTTGAAATTCTGGCGATATTTATGGGCGCGGAGAAAAACCCTTAAAAAAATTGCCGAATTTCTCCGTGAACAGAATGCAGATGTTGTATGTCTTCTTGAAATCGACGCGGGATCTATAAGAAACCGTTTCCGGTCGCAGGCAAAAATGCTGGCTGACAGGCTTTTCTGCCCATTTTATTTCAGCAAACCAAAATATCATCCCCGCTCGATAAGCCGTCTAATACCGACGATCAGAAAACAGCACGATGCCATTTTAAGCATGAAAAAGGGTTATCACCGCGTGCATTATTTCAAAAAAGGCACTAAAAAACTTATCCAGGAATTTGTTGTAGAAAATATAAGCATTTTTTTAGTACATCTGAGTTTACTGAGGAAAAAATTAAGGAAATCCCAGCTTAAAGAATTGACAAAAATCCTAAAAAAATGTCCACGGGAATATATAATTTGCGGGGATTTTAATATTTTTAAGGGTCTTGCCGAGATACAGGATTTTGTTAAAGAAAACAATTTATATCTTGTTAAAAAACAGGCTACTTTTCCATCCATAAAACCCAAGAGACAGCTCGATCTTATTCTAGCGAAAGATACAGTCGCAGTTAAAGATTCCGGAGTTGTGCAGGTGCCGTTTTCAGACCATCTGCCGGTGTGGGTGGAAATCTGACCGATTGTAAATCCGATAGTAAATCCAATTGAGGAGCCGATAGTAAATCCAATTGTTGTCATACAGATAACTAACAATAGGATTTACAAAGCGAACCCTGAACCTGAGCGTGGCGAATGGTTCAGGGGAGCGAGGATTTACAATTGGATTTACAAAGGTTTTACAATGGCTTTACAATTTGAAGCGTGAAAAAAATTAAGTACATAGGAATCGATGTCGGCGGTACAAAAATACTAATTCAGGCTTTTGACGAAAAGTTGAGAGTAGTTGGTGAAAAAAAGGTAAAAACCGACGTTGACGTCGGATTAGCAGGATTTTTAAAGCAGTTATACGGATTAATTGATGAGTTTTTTGGAAAAACAGTAAAAGGCATCGGTATCGCCTTGCCAGGAATCGTTAACCAGAAAACCGGAGAACTGGTACGCGCGCCCCATTTACCGACTGGCAGGAATTTCAAAATCCGAAATTTACTTAAAAACAGATATAAGGTAGCTGTGCACGTGGATCATGATATACATGCTTTTTTGGCTGATGAATACGTAAAACCGCGCCTTAAAAAATACAAAAATGTGCTGGCTTTAATGGTCGGCACCGGGTTGGGCGGAGCCGCTATTGTGGACGGAAAAATGATGTACGGCGCGAATGGTTACGCTGGAGAATTTGGACATATTATCATCAATAAAGGAGATAAGCTGATGTCGCTTGAGCAAAATACAAGCGGGCATTATAGCGAGCTTTATCCGAATATTAAAAAAGACTGTGTACGCAATCTTGGAATCGGTCTTGCCAACCTTAACCTGATTTTCAATCCTGATGCTATTGTTCTTGGTGGTTCTGTTTACCTTAATCATATTGCCCAAAAAAAGACGGAACTTATAAAAATCATAAAAAAACATTCTCTCGCGAACCAGTCACCAAAACTCTTTGACGCGGACCTGACGACATCTGTTGCGAGGGGAGCTGTTAGGCTTTTATTACAATTGTAGGGACTATTGTGGGGAATATCGTTGGGACAATTGTCCCCTCTATTGTCCCGTCAATTGTCCCTTCGATTGTTTTGGCACTTGCGTTTCCTCTATAATGTTGTATACTGTAACCAAATAAAAACAAAAATATATGAATGGTAATAAAATTACAATTGAAGTCGCGGCTTTGGATAGCGAAGAGGTTTTTGAGGGGCTGCAACATACTCAATTTACTGAAGCTCAGATTGTTGCTAATAGATTAGTCGCTAGGAAAGGGGTGATGCCAAAGCAAATCAACTGCAAGACAGTTACTTTAAGGGAATCTGCCGAAACCATTGACGATATAAGAAAATCATTGGCGAATATTGGTTTGAGAGAGGTTTTGAGGGAGGAAACCATCTAATTGGTGGCCTACGCCTTCGGCGTGGGGACCTAATTGGGGACCTAATTGGTGTTTTTCAGCATACCGATATTCGTCATATCACCAAGTAGGTCACCGCTCCGACGTTAAGTCGGAGCTGGTCACCCATCAGGTCGCCAATAAGTAATAATTTGACGTTTTGGTAAAAATATATGCAAAAATAAATTAATCTTTTCGCCGATTTGGCAATTTTATCAATCAATTAGTATTGAAATCTGGGCTATTTTTTGCTATAATATATAGATTTAATAAATTTTAATATTTTTCATTTTACATTTTACATTTTTGAATAAAAAACTAATAGCTAAATGAAAAATGATAAATGAAAATTGCAAAAATGAATATATTGATGTTCGGGTGGGAATTTCCGCCTTTGAACAGCGGGGGGTTGGGTGTTGCGTGCCACGGGATTGTGGAAGGGCTTATTGCAAATGGCCAACATGTCTTTTTAGTCTTGCCGAAAGTCACTCCTGAAATGCGGCAATTCGGTACAGGCGCCTTTAAAATCCTAGATGCGCATGAAATCAAAAATATAAATTGCTCAACTTTTCAAATTCCGTCAACCCTTTACTCGCCTTATGCGACAATGGAAAGTTATAGGAATTTTATTGAAAAACTGGGCACTCTGGCACCTGAGGATCTTTATGGGGCGAATTTATTTGAAGAGGTTTACAGATTCGCTGTTAAAGGCGCTGAATACGCGAAAAAGGTTCCCCATGAAATCATTCATACCCATGACTGGCTGACCGCGGAAGCCGGAATTCAGGCTAAAAATATATCCGGCAGGCCTCATGTCATGCATGTACATGCCACAGAGTTTGATAGAAGCGGGAGCGCGCTTAACCAGCAGGTTTATGATATGGAGCGGCGCGGAATGGAACATGCCGACAGGATTATAGCCGTAAGCGAATATACGAAACAAATGCTTATGAAACACTATGGCATTCCTGAGCATAAAATCGATGTTGTGCATAACGCGGTAAAACCGAGTTTCAGCGTTTACCACAAAAATCATCATATTAACAAAACCGACCAGATCGTCCTGTTTTTAGGACGAATGACAATGCAGAAAGGGCCTGATTATTTCCTGAAAATGGCAAAAAAAGTGCTTGAGGTGAAAAACAGGGTTAAATTCGTCATGGCAGGTAGCGGAGACATGATGGAACAGGTTGTAAGGATGGCTATTGATCTGGGCATTGAAAGAAATGTGCTATTTTCAGGATTCCTGAAAGGCGACGAGGTCGCACAAGCTTACGCACATGCTGACCTGTATGTGATGCCGTCGGTCTCCGAACCGTTCGGGATTACTCCGTTAGAGGCAATCCGTAATGGCGCGCCGGTTTTGATTTCAAAACAATCCGGCGTTTCTGAAGTGATTAAAAACGCCTTGCGGGTGGACTTCTGGGATATAGATGAGATGGCTAACAAGGTCATTTCTGTTTTAAATTATCCTGCTCTTCATTCCACTTTGAGGGAACAAGCGGTGAAAGAGGTTGATAGGATGAGCTGGCAGAAACAAGCTGGGCATATTATATCGAGCTATAATCGAGCGCTTAATTTGTGATTTGTGATTTCTGATTTGTGATTGTCATTTTTACATTTAGGTAATTTGCAATCCAATTCTGAATTCAGAAATCATAAAAAAATATAAAAATAATAAAATGAACGAATTTGATTCACAAATCACAAATCATAAATCAAAAATGAAAACAATTTGTTTCTACTTTGAAGTCCATCAGCCTTACCGACTGAGTAAATGCAATGTTTTTGAAATCGGAAAGAAGAACGATTATTTTGAGGGGCCAGTGAATTTTGAGAACAAAAAAATATTTGAAAAAGTTGCGAAAAAATGTTATCTGCCGACAAATGCTCTGATGCTGGAACTTTTGAACAGGCATCCTGAATTTCGGGTAAGCTACAGCTTGTCGGGAGTGTTTTTGGAGCAATGTTTGAATTTTGGAGAAATCGGGCGGGCTGTTCTTGAATCTTTCAAAAAAATCTTTAAAACAGGGCAGGCGGAAATATTGAGCGAAACATATTACCATTCGCTTTCGTGGCTTTTTTCAAAGGATGAATTCGCGAAACAAATACGAAAACACGATGAACTGATTTATAAATTATTCAGAAAAAAGCCCCAGATCTTCCGAAACACAGAGCTTATTTATAACAACGAAATAGCAGAATTTATCCGTGAAATGGGATTTAAAGGAATACTGGCCGAAGGATGGGATTATTATCTTGGATGGAGGAGTCCGAATTATTTATACCGACCATTCAAAACAGAACTGCATCCTGAAGACAGAAAAATCGCAAAATTTAATGCGATAAAGGCGAATAAGCCAAAAGATTTCGTTTTGCTTCTTAAAAATTACAAACTTTCAGATGACATAGCCTTCCGCTTCAGCAACCGCGGATGGAACGAGTGGCCTCTGACAACGGATAAATATTCAGCGTGGCTGGATTCCGCTGAGGGGAATACGATAAATCTTTTTATGGACTACGAGACTTTCGGTGAACATCAGTGGGAAGAAACGGGAATCTTTGAATTCATACGCCATCTGCCTTCTGAAATTATGAAAAGGAACATCGGTTTTAAAACTCCTTCTGAGACCGTAAATTCGTATACGCCAGTTGGTGAAGTAAGCGTGCCCCATCTGATGTCTTGGGCGGATATGGAACGCGATCTTTCCGCTTGGTGCAGTAATCGTTTGCAGGAATCCGCCTTGAAAAGGATCTTTGAAATCGAAGGAACATTAAAGGGAAATCTTGATAAAATTGATGAAAAACTAATCCATACATGGAGAAAACTGCAGACATCGGATCACTTTTATTACATGTGCACAAAATACTGGAACGACGGAGATGTGCACGCTTATTTTTCGCCTTACGATTCGCCTTACGACGCATATATCACCTATATGAATACTTTGAGCGATTTTGAGAGAAAAGTCACCGACGCGCTTTATAAAGCTGAATTAAAAAAAGCCGCTACCATACAAATAGAGCAGATGAGGATACGGGTGAAAGCGTTGGCTGACTACAAAAATTTTTAATTTTTACAATTTTTAAATTTTTATAAATAAATCTTAATTTTTAAAATCCTAAACATAATTTTTAAAAATTAAACATTGAAGCATTAAAAATTATTTGGAAATTATAAAAATTTAAAAATTAAAAAATTCTAAACTATGCCAAGAGCAATTGTCACAGGAAACGGGAACCTGATGGTAGGAATGGATTCAAGAAATATGCTTGAAGATCTCTACTTTCCTTATGTCGGCATGGAAAACCATATCGCCTACCAGCATATACACCGCATAGGGATTTTTGAAAACGGAAGGTTTACTTGGCTTTACGATGAAAACTGGAACCATGAAATGCATTATCTTGAGGACACGCTTGTGACGGATTCTGATGCTGTGAACCAGAAATGGAGACTTTCGTTTCATTTTAATGATTTTGTTTATCCTACTGAAAACGCGCTTATCCGTAAAATCACGATAAAAAATGATGCAGATTATGACAGAAATTTAAAATTATTTTTCGGGCAGGATATACATCTCTATGGGGACAAACAGCAGGATACTGCTTTTTACGAGCCTGACCTTAAAGCAATGATTCATTACAGAAAACGGCGTTATTTTTTAATAAGCGGGCTTACTGACAATAAAGAAGGTGTGGATTCATTCACAACCGGAAAAAGCGAATACCTTGGGCTTGTCGGAACATGGAAAGACGCTGAGGACGGGAACCTTCAGGAGCATGCAATAGAGCAGGGTTCAGTGGATTCAACTGTTGAATTCGATATTTCCGTAAAAGCAAACAGCGACACTGTGCTTTATTTCTGGGTATGCGCTGGACAAAAGATGGGTGAAGTAAAAAGGATACACGAATTTATAATTAAGCAGACACCTGCGAAACTTTTAAAAAACACTGTAAATTATTGGAAGAGTTGGGTCAACAAAGATAATGAAAAAATATCTGATATTTCTAAAGATTTTCAAAAAATTTACAAACAGAATCTTTTGATCCTCCGCACACAGATAGACAATAGGGGAGCTATTATTGCATCGACTGATTTGGATATTATGAAATTCAATAAAGATACTTATAGCTACATGTGGCCCAGGGACGGCGCGTGGGTTTCGCTCGCGCTTGACCGCGCCGGTTACGGCGAAATCAGTAAAAGGTTTTTTGAATTTTGCGCTGAAATCGTCACAAAAGACGGTTATGTATTGCCGAAATACAATCCTGACGGCTCTGTCGGTTCCTCATGGCATCCGTATTACAAAAACGGCAAAAAACAACTGCCCATACAGGAAGACGAGACAGCGATTGTCCTTTTCGCGCTGTTTAAGCATTACCAATATTTTGAGGATATTGAATTCATGCAGAAGATGTATGTGCCAATAATTCATTCAATGGGTAATTTTTTGCTTGAGTTCCGCGACGGAAAAACCGGCCTTCCATTCCCCTCTTATGACCTTTGGGAACGCGAAAAAGGGATCACGGCTTATACGTGCTCATCCGTTTATGCAGGCCTGATGGCGGCTACTTATCTTTCGGACGTTTTGGGGCATTTCAACCATAAAAGACGTTACGAAAAGGCCGCTTTTGAGGTGCGCGAAGCGATACTGAAATATTTGTATGATGATGAAAAAAAGCGTTTTTTAAAAAGGCTTGAGGTTGATGAGGAAACCGGTGAAATGAAAAAAGATTATATTATCGACGCGAGCATGCACGCGCTTTGGATGTTCGGCGTGCTTCCGCCTGAGGATGATAGGATTTTCGACACAAATCAGGCGATTTATAAAGCGCTTTATGTGCCAACTAGTATCGGTGGATTGGGACGCTATGAAGATGATGATTACCAGCGAGTAAACAACGACTACACGAATATTCCTGGAAACCCGTGGATAATAACAACGCTCTGGCACGCGCAATGGCTTATGGCCGTTGCCAAAGACAGGGAGGGTTTAAAGCCTGTGGAAAAATACCTGAAATGGGCAATTGACCATATGAACAAGGCAGGGGTTTTACCTGAACAACTCAATCCTTTTAATGGCGAACCTCTTTCTGTTGCTCCTCTTACCTGGAGCCATGCGGTATTTGTGGACACTATGCTTCAGTATAACGAAAGATTGCAGGAGCTTTCCTGATTCCTATTGTAAATCCAATTGTAAATCCGCTCCGATGTACACCGGAGCGTAAATCCAATTGTTTGATATTCTGTATAGCCTCAATGGGATTTTCAATTAGCTCATCAATAGGATTTACCATTGGATTTATGCGGCTTTTTCCCGATCCTCAGGATTCCGCATATCGGCTTTGATGAATTTTTCCATCGCGCGGATCTGCTGGAGATTCAGTTCAACTGTGCGCCCGTCTTCGATTTTTATGGCAAAGGAAACCTTGTCTTTTCCGCCATATTGCCTGCCACGGTATACTTTCTTCAGGTTTTCGCGATCCCAGTGTTCTAACCCCTTTACACGGTTTATTTCCACAATTGCCGATCTTTGGCTTTGATTATTTTCCTGTGTTGTTTCAACCTGCGTGAACCCTTCGTCTTTAACGATATGTGTCTTTTTGTCCGCGCCAGCAATTTTTAATTCTTTTTCCACGGAATTCTTATCCAGCTTTTTTGCATCTCTTCTTTGGATTTCAGTCTTATCATTTTGTCCTGCATGCTCCGCACCCATTCGTTTTTTCATCAATCGGTTTTGCATCGAAATAATCCCGGAATTATCGGAAACAAAGCCATCAATTTTGGATCTATTACCCTCACTTTTTCTTTTTTCATTTTTTTCTTCCCGCATTTTCCGTAAATTCGCCTGAAATCCCTTACTGTTAAATTCATTGGATTGCTCTCCGCTTATCATGGTTTTAATTCGGTTTAAAAATGACCTCTGTTTATCCGGACCCTTTTCCTTTAATAGCTCATTTGCCCTTATTATTCCCCTTCTTATCGATACATCGGCAACCTCAGTCAAGGGATTTGATTTTGAACTTTCATCGGCAGATTTTAATTTCCCGCCCTGATTATTTATGCGGACATATTCCGCCCTGATCTCAGTAAAACCAAAGTTCTCAGACTCGTACATCTTATTCAGATGATCCTTGGCATGCTTATCTTTAAGCTTATCGATCTCAAATCGAAGAAGCTTATACCTTTGCATCTGGCTTTCAAAAGATTCAACATATTTCCTTTTTCCATCTAAATCCTGATTCCTGATATCTTTGGCGAAAGTTGATTTTGTGTGCCTACTTAGGATTTTTTGCCTGAAAGCCTGCTCCAGTTTTTCATCGTAATCTTTTGTGAGTTTTGCTGACTCTTGTTCTTTCAGCTTTCCGAATTCAGTGAATAATTGCGTATAGCCCATCTGGTCGCGCAGGCTCTCTATTTTATCCAAAGCTAGGCCTTTAAGTACCTTCCTGATATTTATCCATAAATCTTTATACCGTTTTAACTGGTTTCCGTTTTTCATTTCCTGTATCCAGACTTTCTTTTCATCGATGTCGATTTTTTTAAACCCGTCCATAAATTTTTCATATGTGGCTTTGCCGATCCATCCTTCCTTTCTCGTGTTATCAAGGATTTCGCCATATTCCTTACCTAATTTTGTCGACTCGATACCATCCTGGCTTTTGGCGTAAGTTTCAGCGGAGGGCAACGCTTTTTTCGCGTCTTCCAAAAGTTTTCTTCGTTCAGGAACCGTCATGGCAAGAAATCCTTTTTCATCCGGAATTATGATTTTTGTGTTTTTATCGGGCTTTAAAAACCCCGTATTTTTCACTAATAGATGATCCTCCAGTTTATCGTATTCTTTGCGATCATCCTTCATACGGTTAATTTTCCCGTTTAAAACTTCTGATATTTTTTCGGTCTTTCCGACAAAATCATGCTCATCGGTCAAAATCAGATTATCCATTAAAAATTCCCGGTCTTTTTCGGACATGAATTTTTCCTGTATACCAGAATTGATCTTAATGCGGAGGTTATTAAGCGCGAAATTCGCCTTCATCCATTGCTCACCTACCCATTGATAAAATCCCTGCAAACCTTCTATCGTAGGGTCTTCTTCCGCGGCCTTGCGGTATGTGTCTATTGTTTTGCTTGTGGCGAGTTTATTTTTTCCAAATCGCCCCAAAAGGGCATTAATCTTTGAACGCATCTCCACCGCTCTATTATTTTTATCGACCTTTTCGTCTAATTCATCAAAATCTTCTAGCGGCTTTTCTATTTGTTCAGCATCCTGGACCATAAATATTGTTAGGGTAAAGAAATTGTAGACCCAATGACCATTTTCAGCAATAACACTTTACAATGACCAAATCGTCTTTCGTCTCGTGTTCGCGAAGGGCGTAACGTCCGGCGTCTTGCGTCCGCCGTCTTGTGATCCGTACCAAAAACCAGCCGCAAGACGTTTATCGCAGGACGGTACGCAAATCGCAGACGAAAGACGTAAGGCGAATAGAGTATAACGATATAAAAAACCCCGCTAACCCCTAACCCGATGAATCGGGTTCCCCATCATTGATGGGGAAAGGAGCGCGGGGTTTTTTATAAGTAATAATTATTTCTTCAGCTCTTCATCAATCTTTGTCTGGAATACAGAATATGGCTGTGCGCCTGTAATCAGATAGCCGTTAATAAAAAAAGCGGGCGTACCGGTAACGCCATAACTTTGGCCCTCATTAAAGTCGGTATCGATTTCTTTGTCATATTTCTTGGTATCGTAACAATTATTGAACTGAGTTGCCTTCAGGCCAAGGTCAGTTGCCCATTTTTTGAAATTCTCATCGCTGAAGGAAGTCTGGTTCGTGTATAAAGTATCATGGTATTTAAAAAACACTTTATCGCCTCCCTGTTCCCTCGCGCATAATGCGGCATTGGATGCGTTTCTGGAATTTTTATGGAAACTTAAAGGGAAATTCCTGTAGACCATCTGTACCTTGCCTTTCTCGATGTAATTGGAAATAATTTGAGGCAAAGTCGTCTGATGGAACCTTCCGCAGAATGGGCATTCAAAGTCCGAAAATTCGACCATAGTAACCTTAGCGCTTTTGTCTCCTAGTATAGGACTATCCCCGATACTAACATCAACCGGCTCAGTCGGGGCGGTTGTATCCGTTCCGGCCTGCGCGGCTTTTTGTTTGGCAATGAAATTCTCAATGCCTTTTTCAACTTTTGTCATAAATTCCTTATCATCCAATACTGCGTTTTTTGCCTTTGACCAGGAAATCCCGGCTAAAAGTATCGCGAGAATGGAAAGGATCAGGGTAAAAATTGTAATTTTGGAATATACTTTATTTAGCATATAATTTTTATTAGCAAATAATGAGTGCTAGCTCATCATAATTACTTGACCTGAAAAAGGCAACTTAAACATTTTGCCATTTTACATTTATCATTTCACATTTAGAAAATCAGCTAAACTGTCTACCAAATGAAAAATGTAAAATGATAAATGTAAAATCAATAGTCAATCCCTTTAATAGCCTTAACGCCTTTCCTGTAATAGTGTTTCACATCCTTTATATCAGATACCAGGTCTGCTTTTTCAATCAGCCATTTGGGAGCGTTACGGCCTGTCAGGATAAGGTGTGTGCTTTTGGGGCATTTTTTAATCAGATTTCGAACGGATTTTTCATCAGTCATCCCGAGACTTAAGCAGGTAATAAGTTCGTCGCAGATAATTAAAAAGTACTTTTTCTTATACAAATTAAGGACTTCTTTGATTCCCCTTTCCGCTTCTTTTTGATCTTTATCGGTTACAGTAAAACGGAAAGTTCCTTTTTTTTCATCAAACCTGTGTTGTCCCAATCGGAGAACAGAAATTCGTTCTTGCAGTAAATCAAAAATATGCTGCTCGCCGTAATGGCTTCCATCCTTATCAAAAAAGACTATGGCTGTTTTTTTTCGCCATCCTATGCCACGAATCGCGATGCCGATTGCGGAAGTTGTCTTTCCTTTGCCATTTCCCGTTATTACCAAAATCATAAAAAATCACAATATCTAGTATGCCCTAAATAATCTTGATACAATATATGGGGCATCGTCAAGGAAAAAATTTTGACATAAAAAAGGTTATAAATTAGCATGAGCCCGCACACAAAAATAAATTCCAGTCCCTCCTTTGCTCTTCTTACAAAAAAAATACAACCTACCAATCCTTGAGATTTGGTATTCTTGTTGCCCCTCTGAATTCTTTGTAATTTGTAAATTGTCCCGCAATGCGGGACTAATTACAAATTACAAGAAATAAAATTTATAATCTTAAATAAAATAAATGAAAAACAAAGGCCTTAAAATCGATCGCCTGTACACAAAAAATGGTGTAAATCCATTAGATAATCTGGTTTACGAAAAACGTAACTGCCGCATAACCAAAACGGACGGGTCTATGGTATTTGAAATGGAAAATTTTGAAGTTCCTAGTGAATGGTCGCAGAATGCAAGCGACATCCTGATCTCTAAATATGTCCGTAAAGCAGGAGTCCCTCAATACGATTCATCAGGTAAAATGATAAAGGATGTTAACGGAAATCCTGTACTTGGCACCGAAAAAAGCGCGAAACAAGTAGTTGGGAGGATGAGTAAATGCTGGCGCGCATGGGGTGAAAAATACGGTTATTTTGAAGACAAAGAATCCGCTGACGCTTATGAAGATGAAATGAATTATATGTTAATCCACCAAATGGCAGCGCCAAATTCTCCTCAATGGTTTAACACTGGCCTTTTTAATTCCTACGGCATAAACGGTCCGGCACAAGGGCATTTTTACGCAGATCCTGAAACCGGAGAAATCAGAAAATCCGAAGACTCCTACACACATCCTCAACCGCACGCGTGTTTCATCCAGTCCGTTGAAGACGATATGGTCAACGAAGGTGGAATAATGGACCTTTGGATACGCGAAGCCAGGCTTTTTAAATACGGTTCCGGCACTGGCACTAATTTTTCAAAAATCCGCGGCAAGGGCGAGGCGCTTTCCGGCGGAGGGCATTCTTCCGGGCTTATGTCTTTCCTTAAAATCGGGGACCGCGCGGCGGGCGCTATAAAATCCGGCGGGACAACCCGCCGCGCCGCTAAGATGGTCTGTTTAAATATCGACCATCCTGAAATCGAGGATTTTATCGACTGGAAAGTCGAGGAGGAAAAGAAAGTAGCCGCTTTGATTGCAGCCGGTTACGACAGCGATTTTAACGGAGACGCCTATGCTACAGTTTCCGGACAGAACTCAAATAATTCCGTGCGCATCACAAATGAATTTTTAAAAGCCGCTGAAAACCATGAAGAGTTCAATCTGATTTCCCGCACAACAGGTAAACCATTTAAAACAGTAAAGGCGCGAAAATTATGGAAGAAACTAGGTTTTGCCGCGTGGGCCTGCGCTGATCCCGGAGTTCAGTTCGACACAACTATAAACGAATGGCATACTTGCCCGAAAGACGGCAGAATAAATGCTTCAAACCCATGCAGCGAATATATGTTTTTAGATAACACAGCCTGCAATCTTGCTTCGCTTAATCTCCTGAAATTCTTCAATACAAAAAAATCCCAAATCGATATCAAATCCATGCGACACGCGATTCGCCTTTGGACAATCACTCTGGAATTAAGCGTACTGATGGCACAGTTCCCAAGTTACGAAATCGCCAAAAGAAGTTTTCAGTACAGGACGCTTGGCTTGGGTTACGCGAACTTAGGCACTGTACTAATGCACCTAGGCATTCCTTATAACAGCGATGAAGCCCGCGCGATTGCGGGGGCGATAACCGCGGTGCTTACTGGCGCTTCTTATGAAACTTCATCCGAACTCGCCGAACATCTTGGCGCGTTTGAACGCTATGAAGCGAATAAGGAAGACATGCTTCGTGTGATAAAAAATCATCACAGAGCAGCTTACAACACTCCTGATTACGAAAAACTTGAAACCCATCCTGTGGGTATAGACCAGCAGATCTGCCCGGATTATCTTCTTAAGGCCACCCATGAGGCATGGGACAGGGCTTTAAATATGGGCGAACAATTTGGCTACAGAAACGCGCAGGTAACTGTAATAGCGCCAACCGGCACCATAGGCCTTCTTATGGACTGTGACACAACAGGCGTTGAACCTGATTTCGCTTTGGTCAAGTTTAAAAAACTCGCTGGCGGCGGTTACATGAAAATCGTGAATCAGTCTGTTCCGCCGGCTCTTGAAAACCTCGGCTATACCGATAGCGAAATAGCCGATATTCTAGGTTTTATCGTCGGCAAAGCTTCTGTTGTGGAGGCGCCGCATATCAACTGGAAAACCCTGAAAAAGAAAGGGCTTACTGAAGAAGAGCTTGAAAAAATCGAAGGAAGCCTGCTTTCGGCATTCGATATCAATATGGCTTTCAATAAGCACATTTTGGGTGAAGCTGTTATGGAGCGCCTTAACATCGATCCTGATTTATACAATGACCAAAGCTTTAATTTCTTAAAGCATATCGGATTCACAGAAAAAGAAATCGAAACCGCGAATGAATATGTATGCGGCGCGATGACAATCGAGGGCGCTCCCCATATAAAAGAAGAACACCTGCCTGTGTTCGACTGCGCCAGCAGATGCGGGTCAAAGGGTAAAAGGTTTATACATTACATGGGTCATATCAAAATGCTGGCGGCAGTGCAGCCATTCATCTCAGGCGCGATTTCCAAGACGATCAATATGCCGAATGAAGTCACAGAAGATGACGTGCTTGAAGCCTATAAGCAGAGCTGGAAATTCGCACTGAAGGCAAATGCCATATACCGCGATGGATGCAAGCTTTCACAGCCTCTTAACACAACATCCAAATCCAAAAAGAAAGCGGGCGCCGCTGAAAAAATCGAAATCAAGGAAATGGAAATAACAAAACGCGCGCTTCGCAGAAAACTCAATGAAGAGCGCCAGTCCATCACCCACAAATTCGCCATCGCGGGTCATGAAGGGTATTTCACAGTCGGCCTTTACGATGACGGCTCGCCCGGAGAACTCTTTATAAAAATGAGCAAGGAAGGTTCCACTCTTTCCGGCATAATGGACGCCCTGGCGCTTTCTATTTCTTTAAACCTCCAATATGGCGTTCCTTTGGAAGTGCTGATTTCCAAATTCACACATTCCCGCTTTGAACCGTCCGGCATGACTAGCAATAAAGAAATTCCAATAGTTAAATCTATAATGGATTATCTGGGCCGCTGGCTCGCCGTTAAATTCCTGGATAAAGAAACTGCCAAGAAATACCACAACGGCCAGCTGATAGACAAGGCTTACAGCGAAGGAAGCATGTCCGAAAAGGGCACTCTTCCTTTTATCCGTAAAATCATAACTTTAAACGCGCCAAACATTAAAAAAGAAACTGATGTTGAATTAAAACTTATCGAAGCTCTGGAGTCAGCGCAAGGCGTAATCCCGCAAACGGAAAAAACAAAGGTTAGGGAAAAGAAAACCACAGTATCAGTCAACGCAAGTTTTCACAGCACGCCTCACGCGTTCCAGAATGACGACGCGCCCATGTGCCACAATTGCGGCGCCGCAATGATACGGAATGGCACATGCTATAAATGTCTGGATTGTGGAGAAACTTCTGGATGCAGTTAAAACTAGGACTAAGAACTAAGGACTATGGACTAAGCGAGGATTAATTTAAGTTCGAAAAAATAAAAAAGAAGAACTTCATCAGCCTATGGCGGGTGGGGTTTTTTATTTGATGCAATTCGGATATACTGCAATTCTGATGTACAACAAACCTTTCCGAATCACCGACAACGTGAGTAACAATTCTTTTTCTTTTGGAAAAAGAAACAATCCTTCGATATTTGTAACGGATATTATCGATGGCAGTTTATCGGATGTCCAGATTGGTGACGCGGTTGTTTTTGAAGATTTTGATGAAAATGGACATTTGAAAAGTTGTGTCGGATTAAAGCATTTTATTCGGATAAGCCATCCGAAAACCGGAAAGCCGATTATAATTGTTGATAACCATAATCATGTTTTTTATTTTTGGCACGAAGCCTCGTCGCTCGCGAGCGACAGAGGTGAGGCGAGGAAAAGAGGTTTGTTACAAAATAATTCGACGCTCATCCATATAGACCAGCATAAAGACATGCGAGAACCATCGTCTTATCTGAGCAAACAGGATTCGGAGGATCTGCAAAAGGTTTTTGATTATACGAATACAGTTTTGAATGTCGGGAATTATATATTGCCGGCGGTGCGAGACGGATTGATCGGGAAAGTTATTCAGATTACCGGAGAGAAGGAATTGATTTTATCCTTGGTAGGCGAGAATGATCATTCTCGCCTACGGGATGATGGTGAATCAATCATCCTCAACATCGACCTGGATTTCTGGGCCCCGGAAATGGATTATATTGATAAAAAATTAAAAATCGAACGCACAAAAGAGTGGATGGCGCGTGCTGATGTAATCACGATTGCGACGAGTCCGTTTTTTGTAAAGCAGGAGAGGGCTATTGGTATTTTAAGAGAACTGTTGGTTTAGTTTATAGTTTGTAGTGTGTAGTTTGTAGTGATTTTTGGGTTGCAATTAAAACTACCAACTACAAACTATCCACTATAAACTTATTAGGTATATGATAAAATTAAGCACAATAAATCAAATTATATGAAATTCCCATTCACCAAAAATGAAATATTTTTCTCCGCTGTTTACTTTGTACAGGCCGCTGTCGGGATATCTGCGCTCGCGCAGTTCCTGTTCACGAGAAACGAACTGGGGTTAAATTTTGTCCAACTTGGAATTTTGGCTGCGCTGCCTACGATTTCATGGAGCATTAAACCGATTTACGGGTTTCTGACTGATTTGGTGCCGATTCGCGGTTACCGAAGGCGCCCATACTTACACATAATGCCTTTGATAACTTGCATAAGCTATCTGTGGATATGGCAATTTTCAGATTCATTTATAAGTTTTGCTATACCCCTGATGATTGCTAATGTCGGCCTCGGATTTACGGATGTCATAGCTGACGGCCTTGTAGTTCAGCAATCGGACGAAAAAACCGCAGGGCGTTACCAATCCATCTGCTGGGGCGCGCTTACCATTGGGGCAATTATTTCCACGTTTTTGTCAGGTTTACTGCTCGGCAGAGAGATATTAGGCATCCGTGATATGTTCCTAATAACAGCATTGATGCCGATAATAACTTTCGTTCTTTCGTTCCTGGTAAAAGAGCAGCGTATTACGGATAAGAGTGAACTAAAAGTGCATAAAGCAATCAGCTCAAAATATATTTACGCCTCGATAGTGGCATTTATACTCACAATACTTATTTTATGGCCACGCGAAAACCAGAACGCTAATCTGATTTCCATTGGGATAATCGCAATCTGGTTTATATGGTTCGCTTTATATTTCAAGCATCTTATCGATTTAAAAGTGATAGGCAAAAGTATTATCGCGGCAGCAATTTTTGTGTTTCTGTGGCGCTTTACGCCGAGTTTCGGCGCGCCATGGTCGGATTTCTTTTTAAATAAAGTTGGCATTGACCAGGAAACATTCAGTTATTTTGATGTGGTAAGTTATTTTGGCTGGCTTATAGGCGCAATACTTTTTGCCAAATGGCTGGATAAATTTAATATTAAAAAAGTATTACTTTGGACAATTGTTGCGAGCGCGATCCTGGGCTTAACGCAATTGGGGCTAACCGACGTTAATCTGGCAAACAGTATTGGTTCGAATGTGATTATCAAAACAGTAGGTTCGATTGTTGCTTCCCCTGTGTACCTTGTGGCGCGCGGACGTGAGATCGGCACTTATTTGATGACGTATGACGGCATCGTTTATCTAAATTTTTTCCTGAATTTCTTTTTAGGGATCCTTTACATGCTTTCTTTTCTCGCTCTTCTTAAGTTCGTAGCGCTTAGCACGCCGAAAAATCTTGAAGGTACGAATTTTGCGGTTATGGCGTCCATTATGAATTTTGGCCTTGTTTTCGGATCTATAAGTGGCGGCATTATTTATGAGCATATTCAAGGCGGTTTCATGTGGATGAACGGCCTTCAGATAACAGTTTTTCTAGGCGCAATCACATCGCTTATCGCGCTAGTCGCATTGCCGTGGATTAAGACTGAACATCTGCCACATGATTAACATTTATAATTTTTCATTTTACATTTTACATTTGGTAATCAGATAGGATGGGCAGACCATTAAATGTAAAATGAAAAATGTAAAATTATTAAATGAACAACTGGTTATTCTTCGCACTATCGGCACCTCTGCTTTGGGCTTTCACAAATGTTTTTGACGGGGCATTGCGCCGGAATTTTATAAAAAATGATTTTGCGCTGACATGGATGTCCGCCGCAGGACGGTTGCCAGCAATTATATTGCTTTTTTTGATTGTCGGTATAAATGTGCCCGACGCTAAATCGATTTTATTTATGTTTATAGGAGGCGCACTTTGGACTTTACCGATGTTTTTTTATTATAAAGCAATCGAAAAAGAAGATCCAAGCAGAATCGCCCTCCTTTTGCAGCTTGTACCACTGTTTACTTTGCTGATTGCTTTTTTCGCCCTGCGCGAAAGGCTGACGGAAACGCAGATGTTTGCTTTTGTTTTGTTATTGATAGGAGGCGCTTTGGCGGCATTCATTAAACTTAAAGGCATTTGGCGAATAGGAAAATCATTTTTTCTTATGTCGCTAGCTTGTTTATTATGGGCGTCGTCAGATGTAATATTTAAAAAATTTGAACCCGCCTTTTCGGGTTTTTTAAACGCTTTTGCCATTTATTTTTTAGGAAGTTTTCTTGTTTCCTTTATAATTTTTGCTATGCCAAAAAGACGCTCGGAAATACTTAGGCACTTTTTAAATCTGCCTATGCGCGCATGGATGATGATTGCGGGAACGATTTTGGGGGGCATCTGCGGCTCACTTTCTTTCGCTTACGCTTTAACACTTGGTAAAGCTTCACTGACTTCAGTGATGATGGGGGCACAGCCTTTATTTGTTTTATTACTAGGTCTATTTATGGCGATATTTGTAAAGGAAATCCGAAGAGAAGATGTGCATATAAAAATTCTTATTCTGAAAGGCTTATCGTTCTTTTTTATTATAGCCGGGCTTATTTTTCTGCAATTTTAAGTATATTTAGAACACATTCTATTGTCTAAATCAATTGAATATGTTATTATGATATAGTATAAAACTGCCACAAAACTGATTATGAAAATCTCATATAATAAATTTAAGGATTACGAGAAACAATGGGTCGCGATTGACACCGCGACTGATGATGTATTTGACTCTGACCGTGACGTGGCTGATTTGCAACGCCGATTAGATAAATCCAAACGAGACATTGATTCATTTGTATTGTTTTTTGTACCCTCTTTTCATACATATTTTGTAGGATAAATGGAATTTGAGTGCTCATCAAAGGATTATATAGACCCGGTAACAAATAAAAAATGCGCCGTTTTTAGGCCGTATATAAAAGTTTATCTTGTTAAAAGGGGTATAAAAGCGTGGCCTATTTCATGCTTGCTGGATAGTGGCACTGATATTACATTATTGCCATCGAGCCTAAGTTATTATTTCAAAATAGACCTTAGTAAATTTTCTGTAAAAGAAATTGAAGCGGTTGGAGGAAAATTGGTGCCTGCTTATGAACTAAGCTATGAGAATCATGGCATATCCTTTTCCGTCCCTGGACTAAGCCCTGTTTATCATAAAATCATTTTCTGTGACACTGAACAAACACCGCTTCTGGGACGGAATTTCTTTGAGCATTTTGAAATTAACTTCAAAAAAGGCGGTAAGAATTTTGAAATAAACGAATAATTTATTATTCAATCCAATCGACTACATCAAAATCCCTTTCTAAGCCATGCGGGGTTTCATCTGGGTATCCGATAGGAATTGCGATGACTAGCTTTTCATCATTTTTCATTTTTAACAATTTTCTAACAGAGCTAGAATTACCCATAAAGACAGCTAGTCCGACAACCACACTTCCGAGTCCTAATTCATGTGCTGCAAGTAGAATATTTTGCGTAGCAAGCCCGTGGTCGAATTGTCCGTTCGCAGCTTCCTCAGTCTGGATTACCAATATAACTGACGGAGCATTATAAAATATCATATCGCCGGGTTTTTCAGCTCTTTTGATAAAGCGATCTACTGCATCACCGTATTTGTTCCTCCCTTCCTGCGTCTTCAGAAATTTCAGCAATTCGGATTTCGCCTCATCCGATAATGTTTTGATGGCGTCCGGTTTTGTCACAACAACAAATCTCCATGGCTGTTTGTTCATGCTTGATGGCGCGCAAATGCCAGCTTCCACGATTTGCTGTAACAATTCTTTCGGAACAGGTTTATCTTTAAATTTGCGTATGCTTCGGCGGGTTTTTATTGCTTCAAGGGTGTTCATAATAACGAAATAACGATATGATTCATCCTTCGTAGTATATGCTGTAATGTGTTTACTGTGAAATATTATTTGTAATGCAAAGACATTTACTACGGAGAATGGACGAAATAACAATAATGGAAAAATGAAAATCTGAAAACAAAAAAGTTATTTCGATATTTTGTGAGGCGGCCCTGTGCTGGATTAATAGGATCCGATGTAACATCGGACTCGCTATTTAGGAATAGGCGGACCAGAAAGTCTGATCCGCCGTGAAAGGGGTTGAACGGTGAGAGCATAAAGCCTCAACGCTCATTGGTGCAGGCGGCGGGAATCGAACCCACGACATGTCAGGTTTCTGCCTGAGTGCTCTAACCATCTGAGCTACGCCTGCAAACAAGGTAGATGAGTTTCGTTTATTTTTGAATTAAAGTCAATGAAAAACCCTCGATTTTTTTCTTCAGGTAATTTAAAATCGACTTACCGTATAACCATTGTGGGGACTATTGTGGAGACAATCGTAGGGACTATCGTGGTTAACAATTGTCCCCTCTATCGTCTCCTCTATCGTCTCCTCTATCGTCCCCATGGACCAGCAAAAACTCAACAAAGGCCTGGCGCAGATGCTTAAGGGAGGTGTGATAATGGATGTTGTTACAGCCGAGCATGCCAGAATTGCGGAGGAAGCGGGCGCCGTTGCCGTGATGGCACTTGAACGCGTGCCATCCGACATCAGAAAGACCGGCGGGGTTTCACGTATGAGCGATCCGAAGCTTATTAAAGAGATAATGGATGCGGTATCAATTCCGGTTATGGCGAAAATCCGCATTGGCCATTTTGTGGAAGCACAGATTTTGGAATCTCTTGGTGTAGATTACATTGATGAAAGCGAAGTACTTACGCCAGCGGATCCGTTTGAACATGTAGATAAAAGCAAATTCAAAGTGCCGTTTGTCTGTGGAGCGACAAATTTAGGTGAAGCATTGAGGCGCATTAACGAAGGCGCGTGCATGATACGGACTAAAGGCGAGGCTGGCACAGGAAATGTTGTGGAGGCTGTAAGGCACTGGAAGGCGATAAAATCGAAAATCGATGAGTTAAAATCAAAAAGTTCGACAGAGCTTCAGGAACTTGCGAAAGAGATGCGGGTGCCAGTTGAATTGGTAAAAGAGACTAGGAAACTCGGACGATTGCCTGTCGTGAATTTTGCCGCTGGAGGAATTGCAACCCCTGCTGACGCCGCGATGATGATGCAACTCGGTTGCGACGGCGTGTTTGTCGGCTCCGGAATATTCAAATCCGAGAACCCAGTTAAGATGGCAAAAGCTATTGTGGACGCGACGATGAATTTTGATAAACCAGAAATCCTCGCGAAAGTTTCAGAAGACCTTGGCTCCGCGATGGCCAGTTTGCAGATTGAGGAGCTTGATGTCAAGTTGGCGGAAAGGGGGTGGTAATTTCATTTTGCATTTCGTATTTCGCATTTCTGATTCAATTTTGCATTTTACATTTTTCATTTTACATTTTTGCAAATCGGAATTCTCGCAATCCAGGGCTCGGTAATTGAGCATCGGCGCGCGCTTGAAAAACTTGGAGTTAAGGTTTCTGAAATCCGATTACCAGAAGACCTGAAAGTAGTAGATGGACTAATACTGCCAGGAGGTGAAAGCACAACGATCAGTAAGCTGATAAAACGATTCGGATTATTTGATGAATTAAAAAAACAAATATCTAATGGATTACCTGTCTGGGGAACATGCGCGGGCGCTATTCTTTTAGCAAAAAAAGTTATAGGTAAAAATCCGCCGTTGACTTTAGGTCTTATGGATATTGAAGTTGATAGAAATGCGTATGGAAGGCAAGTTGATAGCTTCGAAAAAGAGTTAATAGTTAAGAGTGATGAGTTAAGAGTTAATAATATTCATGGTGTTTTTATCAGGGCGCCGAAAATACGACCACTACCGAAGTCGGATGTCGAGATATTGGCTGAGTGCTACGGTGAGCCTGTGATGCTTAGGCAAAAAAATATACTTGCTACAAGTTTCCATCCTGAACTGACGGAAGATTTATTTGTACATCAATATTTTCTGGACATGTGTAAATGAATTTTTTGGACTATCAATAAAAAGATTGACAAATTAAAATAATTAATTATAATTTTCCAGCTGTTTTTACGCCTGAATCTTGAAAGAAATCCGCCTACAGCACGTAATAATAAGCAGAGTTCATAGTCGTTTCCGCATACGCGGGTGGCGACTTAGCTCATTAACATATGAGGCCCTCCAGGTTCCGCGAAGGAACCTTTGACAATAACACCAACGCGAAAGGAGAAATGAGTGAAAGGGTACATCCAAACGTTCTTTGGTGGCCGCCAAGATGCTTCTGTCCTGGTAGCCGATGACGACCCGACGTGCCGGAACGCCATGCGGAGGAATCTGCAGAGGTTCGGTTTCGCCGAGATTCACACTGCTGCCGATGGCGAGGAGGCGTTCAATATATACTCCAAACGGGAGGAAAAGATCATCCTAATCGTGTCCGACTTGAACATGCCGAAGATGAACGGCGATGAGCTGTTCCGACAGATCAGGATGAGCGGGTCCAAGGCCCGCACCCTGCTTACGTCGGGCAACGGCAACGACGTCGATTTCGACCGCCTCAACAGAGAAGGGCTGAACGGGTTCATCCGCAAGCCTTTCACCATCAAGCAGTTTCTGCTGGCAGTCACTATCGCGCTGATGTAGATAACCGGCTTCGTAATAAGACCCCGCCCCCTTCGCTTTCTTTCTTCCAACAAAACGGATGACTGATCGCGAAGGTGGGCAGGGCGCATTTTAAAATTTTTAATTTTTATAATTTTTAAATTTTTGTAAATAAATTCTAATTTTTGAAATTCCAAAAATAATTTTTAAAAATTATAAAAATTGACAAATTAGATAGTTAAAAATAAGCTTGAGACAGTGATAACTTAAAAAATGCAATTCACCCCTACTCCATCAAATACCGATAAAGCGGATATTTTGCTCATCAATCCGGATTTTTCGAAAAATGAAATGGGTGTTTCTTCTGCGCCGGAAAATCATTTAGGCTTAAATCGCATTGCCAGCTACCTGAAACAAAAAGGGCATACAAGCCAGGTTATCGATACTACTGGCAGACCATCATCTACAAGTGGACCAGAGGAGTTAGGTGAATGGCTTAATAATTACGCAAACCGATATAGGTCAATCGGTTTTCATGTGAATTCCTGGAACATCAATCATCTGCTCCGAATTCTTGATAAATCCAGACAAATTCTGAATAACAAAAAACTGCTTTTCGGAGGCCCGCTTCCGAATTCTGAACCTAAAAAAATGCTTGAACTTCTGATTGAAAATGGTTTGCGGAATATCGGGTTAGTGCAGGGATTCGGCGAAAAGATAACTGATGAAATATTATCAAAAAACAGACTTTCAGAAATCACCGGTCTATGGGCTTTTGAAGATGGTAAGGTGCAACGAGGTTCAAAAGTCTCATTAACTCAATCCGAATTTGATGAATTACCGTTTTTGGATCTGGAGCATAACACTTTTTATCAAAATTATTACAAACCTGTATTGGAATCCGGGGATTTGGGCGACTTCAGCATGGGTATTATTTTTGGCTCTCAGGGGTTGGATGTTAACCGCGGATGCCCCTTTAACTGTACTTATTGCAGTGTTCCGCAATACGAAGAAAAACTGATCACATTTTCGCCGAAACGGGTAGTCGATGAACTTGAATATCTGGCTAACGAAGCAGGATTTTTTATGTTCACTTTCACAAACTCAAACATAATGTTTTATCAGAAGGAATGGATACAGGAATTCTGCAGGGAGATAATCGGGCGCGGGATGGAGGATTACATAAACTGGACTGCTTATCATCATCCAAGCATTATTTCCAGACTGGACGTTTCAGACTATAATTTAATGCGTAAGGCTGGGTCGGATACAATTGTTTTCGGCGTGCAAAGTTTTGAGGAAAAAATCTTGAAATTATTTTTGCGTCCGCTCGATACACCCCAGCTAACGAGGATTATCCGCGATAAGACAAATCAGGCTAAACAGGAGTTAACTGTCGACTATATTACAGGCGTTCCGGGTGAAAATCTGGATGTCATCGAAGATGCCTTTAAATATTTTATCGACAACAATATCGAATGCCGTAATTACCAACTAAAATTTTATCCTAATACAAGATTGCCGAAGATGGACCTGGATTTACAGGATTATGAGATTATCCCGATAACTGGAAATCTGGCGCCTGAGCTGGAAGCTTACGCGGTTGTACCTAAGACACCAAATCCAAGAGCGGCTCAGGTCGATGCGATGATCAGAAAACATAATGCTGACATCCTAAAAAAACGTATTCCGAGGTTGGGAAAATATATCGTTGATTCATCTGAAACCGCTCGTAATCTGATGGAAAATGAAATACCAAATAATCCTGATATTCCTGATAAAGTTAAGCGTGCTATGACAATAGTTTTAAGTGAAATGCTGAATCCCCGAAAGCGGAGCCACGGTTTAGCTGATTTAAGCCCACAGGAAATGATGAAAGTAGTCATAACCGCGGGACCGGACGCGCCACCGATGGTTTTAGCTATGCAAACAAAATTAAGAGATGAATTGGGGGTCGAAAAATTTAATGAATTAAAAAATCAATATTCGTGAAATGTAATTCATTATTAGGCCACTAATCTTATTTTGGCTGCCTGGGACCCATTTTTTGTTCTATATAGTGATTAATTACAAAATTATTGGAATAGCCTTCAATTGAGCCATCAGACAATTCTAATATTTTTTTTCGAGCCTTAACCAAACGCACCTGAAGCTCCTTTATCGTTGAACTTAATGCAATTACTGCATCTGTATCTACTTTTATACCACCCATCCATTTAATTACTCCTAAATTATTTTTACTCCTCTTAAAAGTACCTGCCCAGCTATGTAATCTATCGATTTCTGGATTAGTTCTTAATTTGTTTAATATTTCGTTAATTGTTTTAATTGCTTTTTCAAACAATACGGGGTGAAATCTAATTTCCGTATTTATCAATTCATCCAGGATCTGGTTAGCTTCATCTAATTTTTTATTTATTTCTTTTATTTCTGTATTAGCGCGCCAAGGATTTTTTATCGCATTTTTTCCAATTCTTGAAAAATTTTCTTTGTTTTCTTCAAAATAAGCTTTTATTTTTAATAATTTTTCTAAAATAGCGTGTTTTTTAAGTGCTTCGGTAACCTGTTCAATGGTATTGGTTTTTTTGTTAAAAGATTTAACTACTGACATCCCCGCTCCTCCAAGTACACCTATAAGCGCTAATGAAATAAGGACTCTTGTCACAATTGACCTTCCTTTTTTTCTGTACGAAGATGATTCGTGTCGAATAGGCATATCATCATCTAGCCTGCATCTCTTTTCTGGCTTTTTCATTCAGAAATAAAATTAGAGTTATTATTGTATAATATAAAATTAGTAATGTCAAACCAAAATTAAAAAATTTCCCTTCTCTAACTTAAATTTTTGAATTTTGCTTTGGTGATATATACTTTTTTGTATTTAAATTTGACTCTTTTGAAAAAAGGCGTATCGTAAAATTTAGACTTTAGAATATAGGCATTATATTAGACTATTCTCCTCGTGGGGATAGCCTATGGCCTTTAACAACTTGATCCATAGGCTTGCGCTTAACAACTAGCAAAGGAGGGAGTGGATGACAGAATTCTGGATAAAGCTGATGCGGTAGTAACTACTCAACCTTGCAATGGAAGTGGGGTGTAACATGGGGGTGCAAAAGGGAACGGTTGTCGGCGCGCCTTTCGGGCGGTCCCAGTGCACTATCCTGGTCATCGACGACGATGATGATCTCCGGGACTTTTTCATCGGACTGCTCAAGCTCATGGGTTTCCGTTCCTTTCTCGAGGCAAGAAACGGGATGGAGGGGATAGAGGTCTACGTCGAGCACATCGACGAGATCAGACTCATCATCCTCGATCTCGAGATGCCCGTGATGGACGGAGCCGCTTTCTTCCGCGAGTTCCTGAGAATCAATCAGGGGCGACAGCGGAAAGCGAAAGTCCTTCTCGCGTCGGGCAGATACCCTTGCCCGGTCGTAGATCGGCTTCTGGAGGAAGGCCTGGACATGGCCATACGGAAGCCAGCCGACCTTGAAATCATCAGGAAGGATGTCCGTGAGTTGCTAGGATCTCGTTGACCCGTTGCCCCTGCCCTGAATCCGACAGTGAACCAGCGCTTGCGCGCGGTGAACTGGAGAGATTCGGGGCAGGGCTTCTCTTAATTTTTTCTTATTAAAATTACGATATATCAATCTAATTTTACGTTATTCGGAATAAAATAATTTCAGAGCGAACTATTAACAAAATAGTTTTTTTATGTTATAATTGTATAAATATATAATTCAATATGGTTCATTCTGAGAAATCTGAAATAACAAGAGAGCCTGAGGCTATCGGAAAAAGGCGTGCAGATATAAAAAATCTATTGTCTACCGATACGCCTGAGATTCTTGATATGACAACTTTAAAAAAGATTGCCAGAGCTTTTATAAAACAAAAATTTCCTTTATCTGCAGCTGGTCTGGTCTTAAAAGAAAAAACGGAACAAGCTCTAAATGAAGATGACGTCCAAGAATTACAGTTATTATACGGGTCACTTCCTACTGTGGATAATCCTCATTTCGAATTATTTGATGATTTGGCGGTAAAAGAAGACGAATCTATTTTTGGTCAAGATTTAGCCACAGTCCAGTCAACAAAAGGATGTAGCAAACAATGTACATTCTGCCTTGCTGATGCTTCTGAGAAACTCGAGATCATGCCTTATACCGCAGTAGCAAAACTTGCAGAACGGGTTCAATTAGAAAATAAAAAAATTTGTAGCTTGATGATTGATGTTTTTAATAAAATAAAGTCAGAAACAGGATATTCCGTAGGAGATGTAGATAAAATGTGTTTTGATTTTAATAGTATTCCTGAAAAAGATTATCAGAAGATAATTGATATTTATAATAAGCATCCTATCTCCGGGCTTATTCCATGGAGAGATGATTATATTGAATATCCTCATGCTTTTTTCATGAGAAGATTACCTAATTTTGCAGGCAGTGATCCGTTTGATTACAAAGATACATCATTCCTTCATAACGACGGAACCCCTGCAGATTATGGCGATGTATTTATTGCTTTTGATCATCCGTTACGTCCTGTTGAAATAAACACGGCAGGATGGAGAAGGAGTAATAAGACAGCCCAAAGAGGCGCTGAAAAAATTGTAAAAGCTTGCCTAGAGGGTCCAAGAGAAGGTAAATCAAATATTATAAATATCAGTGTTCATCGGTTTTCCAGATCAGCCAGGCTTGATTATCGTGAATATCTGGAAGAAATGAAAAATGTAATCGCCACTTTCTCGCCTTTGAAACCAGTCATTAAATTGTATGATAACCCGAATGAGGAAGGTAATGCGGAATTCATTGAAGTTGTTGTTAAACCATTGCTTGAATTCATAAAAACTTTGCCTGAAGGTGACAAAATAATCATATGGAATCAGAATGTCCGGAATATCGGCCGAGCAGCAAAAGAAGCGCAAAAGGCAGAATATGATGAAATTTCAGATACTTCTATGTTAGGCATTCACATTTGGCCAGATGGCACAATAGCTAATAAAATAAGTGGCGCAAAAGATAGTAAACCTGTAGCAACGGCAAGGAGATTATACATTTTGTCTAAATAGATCTTTCATTAAGTGGCGGCTCTGTTGTATAAATCCGCTTTTTCGTGATAAATTCACGATGGCATTTAATAAATTATTTATGAAGAAAAAAATTATTATCCTTTTATTTGTTATTGCTATCGGCATATTCGCATTTTTTAGGTTACAGGAGGACACCTGGCTTTGCGTTGATGGCAAATGGGTAAAACATGGTGTTCCCAGCGCGCCGATGCCAGAAACAGGTTGCGGAGAAACAGTTAAACCAACGACTTCAACAGAACCTGTCACACCTCCGATTACAGGTACACAGGAGGAGGCAAATATAGTTGTGAATTCACCAGTATCGGATGCTCAGGTCTCATCTCCGCTTACTGTTACAGGAAAAGCGCGTGTTTTTGAAAACCAGTTTTCTTATCGCCTGAAAGATTCCAATGGGAATATTTTGGCTGAAGGTTCTGCTTATGCGAATGCGCCTGACATGGGACAGTTTGGCACTTTTGAAATCAATATTCCATTTACGACAATGAGTGATAAAGGAATTCTTGAAGTTTATGATAATTCTCCAAAAGACGGTGCGGAAATCGATAAAGTAACTATTTCTCTTAATTTTAAAACAACGACATCGAATATGACATCTGAAACCTCGACCGTAAAGGTTTATTTTATGAATAATAAATACGATCCGAAAGTAACATGCGAAAAGGTGTTCGCTGTTGAACGGACTGTCCCCAAAACACAGAGCATCGCTAAAGCCACGATTGAAGAATTGCTGAAAGGGCCAACTGATAACGACAGGTATCTTCAGTACACCACCCAGTTAAATGATGGAGTAATTTTAAATAAATTGACAATCGTCGACGGGGTGGCGAAAGCGGATTTCAGTAAAAAATTGGAGGAGGGTGTCGGGGGTTCCTGCCGTGTGGGACTTATAAGGAGGCAGATTGAAGAAACTCTGAAACAATTTAATTCGGTTAAGGATGTTGTGATATCGATTGAAGGTCGGACGGAGGATATATTGCAACCATAATGAATTGAATTTCGATGGTCTGAAGGTCGACAAACGTTTGTCGACCTTCAGACAGGTAATTAAATTTGTTTTCATCCGATTTTCATTGTATCTTAAATCCTGATATTGAATATAATTTTATAATTTTTACAATTTTTGAATTTTTATAAATAAATCCTATTTTTTGAAAACCTAAACATAATTTTAAAAAAATTAAACACTAAAGGATTAAAAATTATTTCAAAAATTATAAAAATTATAAAATTTAAAAATTTATTTACATTAAGATATGAATATACCAATCATTCAAAATCCGCTTAAAGAAAATCTGATTCCGCTTGGCATACTGCAGAGCGACCAGATGATCGGTCTTCCTTTTAAAGATAGGGTTGGGTTTATGTTTGTTTTAGGAAGGACCGGACAAGGAAAATCAGTAACCCTTACCACGATGGCGATAAGCGATATATTACAGGGGCGCGGCGGAATATTTATAGACCCATTTGGCGACATTAATGCCGAGATACTGAAGCACGTGCCTGCAGATAAAAAAGCTAACATAAAAAGATTTGAGGTTAAAAAAGGAGATGCGAAAGCAAATATTGTTAAATTTAAAAAAGACATAAAGCTTAAGGACTTTAGCAAGAAACCAGCTTCTTTTTTGCTTTGCAGCCTTAATTATCCTTTGATAGGCGCTTTTGAAGCCAGGGAAATAGGCCTTTTTGTACTTAAAGAATATTTAAAAAACTTTAAACCAACTGCACCGAAAGAGTATTCAGTTTTTATTGATGAGGCGCATAATTTTTTGAATAAAGAAATTTTAGCTCAGCTTCAGAAAGCCCATAAATCTGGATTTTCGGTTGTTCTTTCCGATCAAAATATCGATGCATATTCCACAGATATGATGGATGCGATTTTTGGATCTACCGATAATCTTATTTGTTACAATATCGATAGGCGTACTGCTAGATCCGCGGCGCACAAAATAGGAGTTGCCATCCAGCCGGAATATCTTGAGTCTGTTGAAAAATATCATTTTTGGGCGAGCCTGAAGGTGAACGGGAAGCGCGAGCCTCCGTTTAAAGCGAGAGGGGTGTTTCCGATACCGTATCCGAAAACCAAATAACACATCATTGTAGGTTCGACGACGACGTCGTCGAACCTACCGGTAAACGAATATTACCAATTACAAATTATGTTCAAAAAATTTCCGAAAATCGGAGAACCGCTCAGTAACGAGCATATTCAATTTCTTAAAACTTTATCAAAAAGCTGCCGCAATGCTATTGTCGCTATGACCGCGAATTCACAGTCAGGGCACCCAGGCGGGTCATGTTCAGTAATCGATTATCTGAGCCTGATTTACGCATTTATCATCAGCCAGACAGGGGAAGATGTGGTTGTAAGCAATGGCCATGTTTCACCTGCTGTTTACAGTATTTTAGCTGAAATGGGTTACGTCCCACGCGACGAGGTTATTCGGGATTTCCGTAAAAATGGGGCAGTTTATGAGGGGCATATTACCCGCCATGTTCGTGGGGTACACTATGGGACAGGGCCTTTGGGGATAGGTGTTTCGGCCGCAACCGGACTTGCTATCGGTGAAAAATTAAAGGGGCGTAGCCATAAAGTTTTCGGCCTTGCGGGCGACGGGGAATCGGAAGAAGGACAGGTGTATGAAATGATGCATTTCGCCAATAAATATAATCTTAATAATTTTATTTTATTCATCGACTATAACCAAGTTCAGCTTACTGATGCTCTGGAAAAAATAATGCCAATTGATCTAAAGGCGATTTATAAATCAGCGGACTGGCATGTTGTTGAAGTGGATGGCCATGACTATGGCGCGATGTGGGGCGCCCTTGATGTCGCGTACAATTCTGAAAAACCGACTGTGATAATCGGACACACGGTTATGGGCAAAGGCGTAACATTTATGGAACCAGACGGACTTGCACATAAATCCACCTGGCATGGCGTTGCGCCAAAACCTGAACAGGCGGAAGCTGAGCTTAATGGCCCGTTAAAAATGACAGAAACTGAGATCGCTTTACTTGATGAATTTAGAAAATCAGTCAAATGGCAGCCAAAAGATCCGAAGGAATATGATATTAAACAGCTTTCATTAATGCCGAATGTAAAAATAGGCAAGCCGATGATCTTACCAGCCGGCACGAAAGCCGATTGCAGGGGCGCGTACGGCAAGGCGCTTCTTGATCTCGCAAAACTCAACGATAATATCATTGCAATGACAGCTGATTTAGGAGGTTCTGTGAAAACCGACATTATGGGAAAAGAATTTCCCGACAGGGTTTTGGAAGTCGGAATCGCGGAACAGCATATGGTAAGTTGCGCAGGAGGATTGAGTTTGGCGGGTTTTATACCTTTCGTATCAACTTTTGGCGCTTTCATGACGAGCCGCGCCAAGGACCAGGCTAGGGTGAATGATATTAACCGGACAAACGTGAAAATGGTCGCGACGCATTGCGGGCTTTCCGTGGGTGAAGACGGACCGACGCATCAGGCAATTGATGACATGGGGTCGTTCCTTGGATTTTTCAACACCCATATCCTCGAACCCGCTGACGCGAACCAGACCGACTATATTATTCGATATATCTCCAGCCATTACGGAAATTTTTACGTCCGCATGGGGCGACATAAATTCGAAGTTATATTAAAAGAAGACGGAAAATCGTTTTATGATGAAAATTATAAATTCGAATATGGCAAAGCTGACCACCTTCGTTCAGGAGACAAGGTCACAGTTGTTGCTGCTGGCTCCATGGTATCAATTGCTATTCAGGTTGCTGACAAAATGAAAGGCAAAATCGATCTTTTGGCTATGAGCGCTATTAGAGAAATCGATAAAGATGCGCTTTTTGCATCGTTGAAACAAACAGGCAGATTAATAACAATCGAGGACCATAATCCGTATAATGGCTGGGCGAGCCAGATAAATAAAGTAATCGCGGAAGAAGGATTATCGGTAAAAATAAAGAATCTAGCTGTCACTGAATACCAGCTTTCCGGCACAACGATGGAGCTTTATGATGCGGCACATATTGGCGCGAAGGATCTGGCGGAAGAGTGTGTAAATATTATTTAATTTTTAAGAAACATACTGCGTGATGAGCGTCCCTGTACTGTTATAATAGGTCCCGCATTGCGGGATCACTACTTACTATGAAAATCCCAAAAATTCCAAAAGAAGTAGATATTACGGATTTCCGAGTAGCGATATTCGGTTCCGCGCGTATAAAACCAAATGACGCCCAATACAAACAAGTCTACGATTTGGCAAAAATGATAGCAAGAGAAGGAATCGATGTCGTTACAGGAGGGGGACGGGGAATCATGGAGGCCGCGAATAAAGGTCATAAAGAAGGACGTGTCGGGAATTTGGTCCATTCTTTTGGCCTTAACATAAAATTACCGAAAGAACAGATAGCCAATAAACACCTTGATATTAAAGAGGAGTTTGAACGTTTCTCTGAACGTCTGGATTATTTTATGTACCTTTCAAATGTTATCGTTGTGGCGGAAGGCGGAATAGGGACATTGCTGGAGTTGATGTATGCGTGGCAACTTGTACAAGTTGAACACGTGTGCGATATGCCTATCATACTTTTAGGTAAAATGTGGCATCCATTTATCGAATGGTTCAAAAAGTGGCCGCTTAGGAAAAAAATGGTAAGTGACAGCGACTTGCATCATATTTTTATAGCGAGAAACAATTATGAAACCATGAAGATTATCCGCATGGCTCATAAGGAATACGAATCTGGAAAACTAGATTTATGTAAAAATTATAAAAAATATAAGCTTAAGATCCGTTAAGTGAACGCCGTTTATGATGTTTACA
>Ga0315276_10000024_pt1 | contig 103710 bp, 117 predicted proteins | sample YL17G05_0_MG_FD_204542 | JGI IMG/M metagenome (GOLD analysis project Ga0315276, IMG submission 204542) | Sediment microbial communities from Yellowstone Lake, YNP, Wyoming, USA - YL17G05_0 | ecosystem: Environmental > Aquatic > Freshwater > Lake > Sediment | place: USA: Wyoming | collected...
CTACACGTCCTCTCATCAGGATCATGCAGGCAAATGTTTGGTGTGATTATGAAATACAGCTGCGACAGTGATGAAGCAGCAGTGAATGTTAGCGATGAGGGGGCTACAACTGAGTTGCGCTCGGCTGTTCTCAACCTCGACAACTACAATTCCAATATTAACGGCAACTACTACCTCAATAATAATGCGCGGTTCGTTTCGAATAATCCAGGCACAAGTAAGGCATTTAATGCTGATTTGTACTCTAAGCTTTGCTCTTATGATAACCTTCTGCTGGCTTGGCAAAAGGCTAGAAAGCATAAGACTTTAAAGTCTTATGTTGTTGAGTTTGAGAAGAATCTTAAAGAGAATCTTTTGATGCTACGAATAGAGTTGTTGCTTCATTCTTACCATCCAAGGCCGTTAAAGACTTTCGTCCTGCGAGATCCAAAGACGAGAGTCATAAGCAAGTCTGATTTTCGCGACAGAGTAGTTCATCACGCAATCTGCAATATTATCGAGCCTTTGTTTGATAAGACTTTCATCTATGACAGCTACGCTAACAGGAAAGGCAAGGGAGTGTTAAGGGCTCTCAAGCGATTTGACTTTTTTAAGCGAAAAGTTTCAAAAAACAACACCAAGAGTTGTTTTGTCTTGAAAGCGGACATTAAGCATTATTTTGATACTGTCGACCAGGAAACGCTTATTAACATCTTGAAACGAAAGATAAAGGATGATAAAATCATTTGGCTGATAAGAATAATTATTTGTAATCATAAGACTAAGCTTGTCGGCAAGGGCATGCCTCTTGGCAATCTCACAAGCCAGTTCTTCGCGAATGTTTACCTAAATGAGCTTGACCAATTTATCAAGCACGCTCTTAAAGCAGGGCATTACATCCGTTATGTGGATGATTATGTGATTATTAGCCGCTCAAAAGAGCGGCTTGAACACTATAAACAAGAAATAAATATTTTCTTGAATGATAATCTTCTTTTGGATTTGCACCCTGAAAAATCAAAAGTGCTGTTGGTTGAGCGTGGCGTTTGCTTTCTCGGAATTAGGAATTATTCCTATCATAAGCTTTTGAAAAAGAGCAATCTTAGAACAATAAGAAGAAAGATTCTGGAGCTAAAAAAAGATTACGATTCTAATAAAGAAAGTTATGACTCAGCATATGCTACTCTTGAAGGTTGGCTTGCTTATTCGAAAGCAGCCGATAGTTACAAACAAAGGCAGGAGATAATAAGCTTTTTTGAAAAGCTTTTTCCTGGCAGGATTGCTGATGCCGAAATCAACCGATGGCTCAAGTTGAGCCCTTTAGCAGTTCATCAACTGCCATTATCTTGATTCCTTTGTATGTTTTCAGCTTTTTAAGGTGCTTGTCTCCGGAAACAATAATCTTTGTTCCTGTCTCAATAGCGCATTCTAGCAGCATGTTGTCTGGAGGGTCTTCCTTGATTACTTCAAGCTCAATCTTTGTCTCGACTATTTTTGCTATTTGAAGGATTATCTTAATGAATTTTTCTTTTTGCTCTTTTGAAAACCCGAATTTTGGGTAATCAAGGACTCTCTTGATCTCAGCTAATTGCTTTTGTGAGATTAAGATCTCTAATTCCCCATCGATAACTTTGTTCAGGAGGATTCTTGGCTTTCCTTCCCAGCCAAGCGCTGATATGAAAAGGTTGGTGTCTATGATTACTTTTTCCTTACCCATTTGACAGCCTCAGAGACATCATCGGCCTTGACTTTGTTCTTCTTGAATTGGGCTTCCACTTCTTTCGCTAACGAGTTGAAGTCAAGCTTTACTTTTGGTATGTCGACTTTCTTGAATAATACTCCATCTTGCACAGCGAAAGCTACAAAACGCTCTCCTGGTGAGAGGTTTAGGTTTTCTCTGATGTCTTGAGGCACCACCAGCTGTCCTTTGTCAGACATTTTCACTAAATCAGTTCCGTTACTCATAAAAAATCACCTTTGTTGAATAGTTGAACAGTTAAACTATATAAATTTTTCGATAACAGCGAACCGTCCTTCTGACTTAGCTTTCAATTGACGGTTCGCTGGGATGAGAAATTTCGCACTAAAAATCATAGTCAATTTTGCGAAATTTCCCATAAAAAGAAGCGTTTTGATAGCCAGAAACCCCCCAAGTCATCCCTAGTTCGTTGAGCTATTAAAAAGTATTGAAATTAATCTATAAATTGGGCGAGGATGATTCTCACTCAAAGCCGAGCTTCCTCATGATGAAATTATACAGGCTCTTGCTCTTCCTGTTGACGCTATCAAAATACCTAGACCCTAACAGAGTGCCTGCCAACTCCTCATAGCTCCTGCTGGCCTTGCTGTGCGGATGAGAATGAGTCACAGGATGGTTCTTCTTCTGAGCCCTCCTAACAGCATCATCAAAAGGTATCACTCCTATCACCGGGAGATCTAGCAGCTTTTCGACCTCAGACACCTTGAGCTCATGCTTGTCCTTCTTCACCTTGGTCAGCACAACCCCAATAATGGTCTTCCCCACTTCCTGGGCTACCTGGATGGTCTTCTGGGCGTCAAGGACTGCGCTAAGCTCAGGATTAGTTATGACAAGGACTTCATCGCACGCCTCGATAGCTGTTATTGCTTCGCGGCCAAGTCCTGCTGCGCTGTCCAGAATAACAATATCGGCCTCTGTACGCAAGTCCCATAAAACTTCCCTGAGCTTATCATACTTGAGCCTTCGCAGATCCTCCATAGTACTTATGGTTGGCAGGATCCTGAGGCCAGACTCATGGGCGTATATAACTTCGTTCAGAGAGGCCTTGTCATTGATCAAATCAGTCAGGCTCTTCTTAAGTATGGGCCAGCCAAGATGCACATTGACATTAGGAGTGGTGAGATTGGCATCCACCAGAAGGATGCTCTTATGCTTGTTCATGGCATGCGCAAGGCTGATGGCGCTGGTGGTCTTACCAACACCTCCCTTGCCGCTGATTATGCATATTGAACGTGACAAAAAAAAACACCCCTTTTTGAAGAAAGATTATTTGTCGACTTTATTTATCTTTCCCTCCACCCACTCATAGAACTCTTTCATCATAGCATAATACTCAGTCACCTTGTCGATGTCGATTGTGATCTCCTTTTCATCCACCATTGTCCTGAGCGTCACATGGCGCCTGAACTCCTGCTCCCTCTTGGGATTGGTCTTGACAATCTTCCTAATTAGGGAGTAGAGCTCCATATTCTTGAGGACGATCTCGTCCTTGAACAGCTCTGTGGCAAAGCTGAGCTTCTCAAGAGGAGTGCTGGGCACGAAATCCTCCTTAACTATCTTTCTCTCCACTGCGTACTTAAGGAGCGTGTCGACCATGCACGAATACGCGTCGATCATCCTGCCGAGGCAGTTAATCAGCACATCAACTGTCCTTGTGTACTTCAGGCTGACATATATCTGGTGGTCGACCCTCTTAAGCTCTTCCTTGGCATCAAACAAAGATTCTTTCATTCTTCCTCACTATAGCGTCAATGTTCTTCACGAACAGTTTAGTCTCAAAAACATATTTCTTGGCAAGGTTTATGTCGATGGTCTTGATATTGTAGCTGGGTGAGAGGATGATGAATTTGTCGTTCTTCACGAAAGAGACTGGACTCTTCCTGTGCTCTGATAGCACTGTCCTCACATCAGTTATCAACCTGACATAGCCCGGGTTGAGGTTGTAGTTGGGCACGACCAGTCTCCTGAAAACCTCAAGCCTCGACTGAAAGCTCTCCTGGAAAGGAGGGATTCGCTTAAAAAGCTTCTCATGGTGGAGTATTGCTCCCATACCAAAATCAAGGCTTGCAAAGATATTCTCGATCACGGCCAGTAGTATCTTAGGATCCTTGACCATCGGATAGGTCATGAATAGCATATGGTCTGCTACCTGAATTTTCTCAACCGCCTTGTCCCTAAGAAACTGAAAATGCTCCATGCCCTCAATATATTAAGGCGAGAAACTATATAAATGTTGTGCCGAAAACAAGGATTATACTGGCTCTGAAGGATTTCCGAATATTTCTCAGGAGCTTATTTTAAACAGTGTAATATATCTATTATTTAATAATCGGAGGTAAAAATGACAAAACTAAAAGAATTATTAAGGCCGAAATCACTGGTATGCATACTGTCAGAAGACCCTGCTGCTGTTCAAGCCATACTGAAGCCAGGACTTGAGGTGCTTAGAAGACAAGGAAAGGAAGATATTCTCTTTGAAGAAATTTCCAGACTTAATGACTACGACAAGAAAGCTATACAACCCATAATAGATGTCGGGTTCTACAATGGAGTAATGTTGGCGTTGCAGGAGAAAGACCCTCAACATTTCGATTATATCGTGAATGAGATGAGGGCTAAAGGAGGAGACGCAGACATAGACATAAGAAGGATTGAAAGAACCCTTTCAGGGATGAAGGAATCAAACCAAAAGCTAAAAGTCTACGGCCCAGAGATAAGAGGTTGATGAGCAGTATCTTGAGAGCATTGGTGCAACCTTTCTCATGATGTAAAAGGATAGTTAGATTTATAATATTCTTGTGATTCCTTCAGGTTGTGGGATTTCACTCATTATCATCAGCTTTTATGATGTGTTACTGCATTAATAATCTCATGAGGAGAGCTTTGCCTATTACTGCTGAATTAGCAGAGGAATTATCAAAAGCCAAGTATGTTGTGAAGAATGATGGTAAGGGCAGTATTGACATACTTGCAAAAACTCCCGGTATAGGAAACTTCAACCTGACTTTCCTGCTTGATTCAGCCACCGGTAACTATTACACTGATAGGTTCAATTATGATTCACCAATCGGCTCTGTTGTCGTGTACGACTATTCTGGCGCAGCAAAAATGCCTTCAGGACCAATCCATCTTGATTGGAAGCTGATAACAGAGAAGGATAGGTTTTACCTTTCATTAAGCCACGCCTCACTTGGCAGAGTGAAGCTATACCTTAAGAATGATATTGCAGGCAATACTGAACTAAAGCGCGCCGCTGTTTTTGACATTCTAGGAAAAGGCCTTTTCACCTACAGAGCATAATCCATTATATTTCCGGTTTTTCTTTGGCGGGTTATTTTAACAAGCTTTCTTTTATCTCTGTAAGATGGAGGTGTACCATGGCAAAATTGAAGGAACTATTAAGGCCAAAGACCATAGAATACTTGCTTGACAATAATAAAATGGAAACAGACATGTCAAAGATGGGTTATTGGAAAGCAAAGGGCATTGACTGCAATGAGGGTTGGGATGAGGTTGAAAGCGACTTCAAAAGCACAGTTCTTTCAGCGAAGGATTGCTTCTTCTACAATAATTTCATGTTCATCCTTAAGAAGAAGAGCCCGGAATATTATGAATCCCTTCAGGAGGAGATTAAGATCAAAGGAGCCGAGACCGAAATAGACATAAAATATCTTGAGGATAACTTTCCTATGATAAAATCATTGAATAATATCTTCAAAGTCTACGGCCCAGAGATAATAGGTTGATGAACAGGGCTGATCATTCAGCAAGAAAAAGCATTATTTTGCCTTGCTATTCTTTCAGCTTCAGTATGGCCTCTGCAAGGTCTCCTTTGCTGTCATTAATCGCCTTTAGAGCCTTATCCCTGCTCACGCCTGCCTGTGCCATGACAGTCTCAATGTCTTCGTCGTTGATCTCAGGATCTGAGCCAAGGCTTCTCTCATGCTCCTCTCCTACGACCTGGTAGGTTTGCTGGCCCATCATATTCACCTTTGATACCTGGGGGTTAGAAATCACGATCTCCCGATCCTCTAGGCGTATGATGACCTCTTTAGCATCAAGCTCCTGCTGCTGTATGCCGAGTCGCTTCATTGCCATTCGCATATCACGAGGATTCATACCGGGAATCATTCAAACTCACCTACTACCTATCCGAACCAGGATCCGCCCTGAAGATGAAGAATCACAATTATCAATATTATCAGGATGGACAGCACTATGACGTGCATGGGTTTTAGCTGGAACTTTGACTTGTAATCGTCAAAATACCTTGTTATCCCTGCGCCTGAGCTAGGCATCTGTATCTTGTCGTTCTTTGACATGATGCTATGGAATGGTTGGGTGTTTAAAAAGATTGTTTTTTTAATGTCTCTTGTAGAAGAACTTCTTATCATACGACGGATGGTCTAGTATGTCGACAATGAAAGCCACTATCTCAATCTCTCCAGTCTCCCTTACATTCGTGTAGAGCATCCGCCAGAAGACAGGGAGCTCGACCCTGAAAAGATTCTTTACTCCGTACTTGATTAGATATTTTCTTGGTATGAGATCTTTGGCTATCGGGTTTCCGTAGCGTGTATTCAGTTTTATCAGCTCTATCTTCTTATTGATGGATTCGAGCAGCATGCGATCCATCTTTGAATTTTCAGAACGCTTCTCCAATAGATGGTAGACTGCTTCTGATTCTGGTGAGAATATAACTCTTGCTGCTTTCATCAGAACCTGTCAGAAGGACTTGTTTATATTATCATGCTGTGCTTTTTCGGAGCTTTTCCTCAGATCTCGAAGCCTTCTCGGATGGCTTTCTGCAGCCTAGGATTGTTGTTCTCAACCCAGACAATCCCTTTCAATCCTGCATCTATCTTTCGGCTCTTCTCAAGGTAATCAAGCACCGTAATCAGAGTGTTATGATTAACCTGCCTCGGCAGTATCCTTTTCAGTCTAGCAACTGTTATCAAGCTTTCATTCATGTTCTTCAGCGCATTCTCAACCATGATGATGGTCTTCAGCGTCGGAGAATGAGCTTCATCCTTGCCTTTCTTGGGTTTATTACCAGCCATATTAATAACCAATTGTTATATATTGATAACAAACAGATACATATATGTATTTAAATAATTTTTGGAAAATTTCAGAAAAGTTTAAATATTGTTAGTTCCTATTGAGCTTTATTATATTAAAAATGACCTGGCTTGGATTTGAACCAAGGTCTTCGAAAAGATTGAACTTTTTGTTTTTGACGCAAGGTAAGTTCGATGTCCTTTTCCACTGGACCACCAGGCCTAATAATTAGGACACGAGCAAACGAATTTGGAACATCTTTATTCGTTGGTCGCGACATCAGGCTTGATTCGTCTGCTCGTGATGCCCATCCTCCTCGGGCATTGAGGATTATTTTATTTTTCTTATTATTCTGATCAGTTTTTGTCTTCCGTATTTTCTTAACATCACGTTTAGTATATAGAGATCATCAATAAACCCATCCATGTCATTTATTGATTTATCGTCGGAAAGAGATTCTTTTATTTTTGCATCAGCAGAGGGATTATCATTAATGACGTATCTTCCATAAGAACTTGTTTTAACTAGCCCTTTTTTCTTTAGGAAATGCAGTACTACCCCCGTATGCTTTTCTTTCCTATCTATTGCCTTTGCTATTTCAGGTACTTTTGACGACGGATTACGCTTGAGAAATTCAATTACTTTATCTTGCAGTGTTTCTTTTTTATCTGTAGTGTTGCTCATAGTATTGCCTCAACTATCTTTTTACTATTCGCTAAGATTTGTTTATTTATAAAGCTTCGCATTAGTTCTTCACGTCGGTGGTGCCATTTTAGGTTTTCTTCTAATACAGTTATTACTTAATTTTTTTTTTGCTATTTATAACATTTGTGAAAGATTGCTATTGATAGTAGTAACTTGGTGTGTCTCCTTGAAGAATTAGTCGAGAAATGATTCTTCTTTCAGCTAAGAAAAAATGTCGGTAGAGTAGCTGTAAGCCGCCTTATGTCAACCTGAACTCCGCGTTGCCTTGGTATTCGCAGGTTGTGCTTGCATTCGACTGAGCGTCGCTAAGGACTTGCACCGGTGAGGACTCGCCGTTTCACCCGTTCCAACAGAGACGTCAGACAGTTAGCTCGCTTCCTGTCACCAGAAAGCTTCAAGTCATCATCCCATTCTGTTGGTGGTCTCGTTTCTGAGCCGTAGCCCTGGCTTTCACCAGCTAGCTTCCACTAGTCACCTTTTCTATGGTGGGCGGACTTTCCTAAGCAGAACCAGCAAGACCCGGCTGTTTAAGGCCAAGGTTCCTGATCGGTTGCTACCTGCAGACAAGCCGCTACCCTACCTACCGAGGGAGTGGTCTTTTCGCATTTAAAAAGCTATTGCTAAATACCGATGGAAAAGTATAAATATATCACTCTCAAAGGATAATCAAAGCAAAAAGATTTTTTCGTCTATGATTGAAGGTGATATTAATGGAAAAACATATTATATTGTCAAGGCATTCGATAAAGAAACCAAAGACCGCTGATGATTCTATGTCTAAGGAATACGAAGGGATCACTGTCAAGGGTGTTGAGCTGGCAAGGCAATCAGCCAATAACATCCTGGAAGAGCTGAAGCAAAGCCCTAGCGACTCAGTGTTCTTCCTTGGAGGCGTTTCTGATAACATAAGGACACGATCGACAGCAAGGGTATATGGAGATGAGCTGAAGAAACTCTTGGCAGGTAAAAAAGATTATGTTTTTGTGACAGAGCAGGAACTCAGAACAGACATTACAAAAGACGATTACATAGGCTCGATGTTTGGTCAGCTAAAGAGAAAAGTGGATGATAATCCTGGTAAGAGGGTCATAGTGGATTTTCCTCTGTTCATCAAGCAGCTATCAAAGAGGAGGCTTGGTTGGGTTGATGACAAAGGAGATGATTCAGCATACGCAACGAAGCTTCTCGAGAAGGCAAACGGTAATGAGCAGAAAGCTTTCAGATACTGGATTGAGAATCAGGGAGAACAAGTTGATGGATTGAAGGGGCCTAAGCCAGTGGAAGTGGCAAAGGAGTACCAGAAAGGATTGAACAGGCTAGAGCAGTTCGTTGGTAAATATATACGCAACAGGCCGATAGTCACAGGCTTTGTCGCACATAGCTGGGATGCAGACGCATTCCTGACCTATGTGGCAGGCGACGGAAAGGTGGACTTGCAAACCTTTGACAGGATAAGTATGAGCGGCCCTCTCATGAAAGAGACTGAGATGGGCGCAATCAAGATTAATAATGGAACTGCCACATTGACCTATAGGGGCCAGAAGCACACCAGGAAGTTGGAGCACATAGTGGCAGCTATCGGCGTCATAGGCATTCTTGGAGCCCTGTTCTCGCTCTCAGGGATCACTGGCAACGTGGTGGGAGCTTCTTACAATAATCCTCTGGGAATAATATCTGTCATTGTCTTTTTGACAGCCATGCTGCTCTACAGCGTGATCAGGGAGATTAGGGCCTAGAAGTGGCTGGAAAAATCGCTGCAAAATCCGGAGCCAGACTAGATTAGCTCTTCTGGCTTTTTGTAATGGTTCTTTTAGAATTTAAGGCGCCGTTTATTCTAGCAGTATTCTTATTTTTTCTGTGAATTTCTGGGCGTTTCCAAATATTTGTTCGATTCTTCTTTCAGCGTATGTTTTTATTGCAGAATACCTTGCGATGTGGCTTTCTGTTCTCGCATCATCAAAATACTTGACTTATTCGTCTTCAAAGATTTTGTGCGCCTGGTCTAAGAGTTCGAGATCCTCTTTTTCAATCTCATCAGGCACCAGGAGGTGGCCGAGGGCAATCTGCGCTGCCAGATGGTCTTTTGCTTCGTATCCTTTTGCTAGTATAGCTGCCTTGGCCGAGTAGAGCATCGTATAATAAGCGATTGTGATCGCCCAATAGTTCCAGTGCAGTTTTGGAGGCTGGTCTTTTGTAGGCTTTATGTCCTTGTGGAATTTTGCAATCATGAGGCTATTGTGCGCTTTTTCAAGAAAAAGCTTTATTTTAAAAGAGGCGTCTGATTTTGTTATTCTCTTATCTTTAACAAATTCATTGAATATTTTTCTGTAGCTTTCTTTATCGTATTGCATCCAGCACCAGCTCCCAGAATCTCTTTGGATTATTTAAGACTATGTGCCCTTTTAGCGCTTGTTTTCCGACATTTTCTTCTTTGTCTTTTAGCATCTGCTTGAATTCTTGCTCTGTAAAATAAATCGGGTTAATCTCTTTATTGTGTAATACTTCATATTTTGAGAATGAGAGCGTTTTTTTGCCAGTCTTATTTATCACGATGAGGTCTATGTCGCTTCTTGGTGATTCTTCACTTTTTGCGTAGCTTCCAAAAAGCAGTACGACATCCTGCGTAATCAGGTCTTTTTGGATTATCCTGATTATGTGCTGTTTTTTAATGAAAATATTTTTTTCTTCCTCCGAAGCGATGGCCAGGTATGCTTGGATTACCTGATTTGCCATGTTTAGCTTAAGTGTGATCGCCTTGCCAATCTTTTCAATTAATAATAATTCTTTCATGGTTTGGATTGTCCTGTGGAATGAGGCGTAGGGTATGCTCAGTGCTTTGCTTAATTCATTCATTGTGAATGTTCTGTGCGGGTTTTTTCCCAGATGATTGATGATTTTAAGCTTATTATCCATTTTTGGATGATATTATCCATTCATAATATATAAACCTTTTGCTAAGCAAGGCTTAAAATATGCGCCCTAAGCATTTGAAATCAGGCACGACCGGATGCAGCTATCAACGTAATGCCTGGCCATGGATATGATTAACAGCACTTATTGATAAACTTCGCCGCAAGGAAACCGAAGGATTATCAGGGAAACAAGAACTCCATCGTATATAATTTATAGCAAGATTTAAATATCCCATCCCATAGGAATAGAATAAATCATTTTCGAAAGATAGAGGTGGTTTTTTATGGATAAGGGAGAGATGAGCATCGCAGTCATCATCGCCGCGGCGATAGCGCTTCTGATACTGGTGATAATGGCAGTCCTGATATTAAGATCAGGGACAAGCGTAACTAAAGGGACCGGCTGCGAAGGAGTAGGCGGAACATGCACTCCATCATGCAGTGATCTGGGAGACGAAACCGGCGGAACATATGTGAAGAACCTACCTAACAGCGGAAAGGACGGCGGCTGCAAAGTAGATGAAGAATGCTGCGTAACTCTGCTCAAAGGAGATGCTGAATAAAAAAGAGGATTGAAAGGTGAGGCTCTCTAGCAACAGGCGTGGAGTAGAGATGACTATGAGCACCATAGTGATAATTGTGCTTGTGCTCTTGGTTTTGGTTGTCCTGCTCTATATCTTCGGAAAAAGCTCTGGAGGATTCCTTTCTGGTGTGACTAGCTGTGAGGATAGGGGTGGCAGTTGCCAGAGCAGCGTAGAGTCATGCACAGGCTCTGGCGGGAGCGTCTACAGGCTTGGCAGCTGCAAGGAGTCAGATAGTGTTTGCTGCTTGCCAGAGAAGAGTTCTAGCCAGGAATGATTAATCTTAGGTGACAAATGAAGCTAACTAAGAAGGGACAAGAAGGCGGTACTAACTGGATTATAATAGGATTTGTGATTGCTATTGTTGTTGCTTTGATATATTTTGTAATTTTTAGGATAATTCCTAATACCTTAAGTTCCATGACTTCCTGCTATGACAAAGGAGGATCGTGTGCGGAGGGCAGCAAGTTCTGCGAAGAAGGATACTATCGAGAATACTCTGCAAAATGCTCTGATGAGGAGCAGATCTGCTGTATGCCTTCAGATCCTGAGAAGGCAAAGAAGGTCCTTCAGCTCTCTGACAAGGAGAGGAAAGCCCTGATGAATCCTTTCATAGTTACGCTTGACAGCAGCCCTATCCAAGTGACTGAGTTCAACCTGAAGGCAGGCACATCATACACAATACGCATAAAGCTCAATGACAACCTTCCACTTCCAGAAAAAGGAGTCCTTGGGCCTTTCATGATATATCTTACCGATGCCAAAGATGGGAGTAAATACTATGTCTTTAACCCAAATAAACCTGGTTCGCTTCTTTATTTCACAAAGGATGAATTAGAAGAAAAATTAAAAATGAATAATTATGAGCCGATAGATTTGAAAACACCAGCTAAGAACGGAGAATCCAAGCCTCAACAATATACAGCCTCTTTGAAGGACGCATACAAGGATTTGACGCTGCATCTTGTGCTTTTGTCAAAAGATGCTATAATTGATAAGAATAATAATCCAATCTCCTACACTACTGCAGATGGTTTCCTTTCAATGCTGGCGAACCCATCATTGCAGCTAGCCTCTAAGCATTATAAGTTCAAGATTGACACCGTGCTCCAAGTGTCAGGCCTCAACACCATGTGGGCTGCAGATGACCAGATTACATTGAGCTGCAAGGATGCTGCATGCTCAGAGTTCGGGCTGACCATATTGAGTGGTAAGGATAGCACTAACTTCGATGATTTGGTAGATGCTTGCGAAAAGACAGTCAATGCAAAGTTCCAGAAGAAAGTGTTCAACATCATCGGCACGACCATAGAGACCAGCGGCATCCCTCTGAACTTGGACATCGGCGGCTTCAGGATACCGACCCAGAAGCAGCAGCTCAAATACATAATCCAGGAGAAGCCTATAATGATTGTAAATAACATGGCTAACATCAAAATTGACAAGGCTACCATGCTGCAGAACTTCTACAAATCAGGAGAAACCGAGGACATGTTTGTTGGGGAATCAACCTTTATTTGCGCCAGGGCAATGACAAGCAAGAAAGATAAGACTAAAGATGAGACTGCACAATACACTTACGCAGTATCAACATCACCTCTAAAGGTGGACATACTCCCGCCAGCAGTCACATCTGATAATGTCCAATTGATATATCCTGACCCTGTGATGAATGATATGAACCAATACGGGAGCCAGTATCCGAGCATCAGCGGCCAGAATTATTTCTATAAGATTTATCCTCGTGTTGTTGTGTCCGGATGTTATGATTATGACCAGAGCGGCTGCGCCAACTATGATTATTACCTGAGGATGGGTGATTTCATAACCCTCAATGTCAATTCAAATGATGTAGGGGATGTCCTTACAGGAATAGCTCTCACAGAGGGATTGAATGCTCTTCTGAACTACTTCGCAGGCAAAGATCCTCTGAATACTGTATGCCCATACATCCACAGCAACGAGTACAGGACTAACACTCAGCCAGAGATAAGATTGCCTTATCAAGGCCAGGGAATGATCTGCATAAGGATCAAGGACAAGGCAGGTAACGCTGTCTTGGTTTGGAAGCAGATATGGTCTCCTGAGCAGATGTTCAAGAAGATAGCGCAGGAAGCCATCAACTCCACGTCGGGCTGATGATTTCTTGTTTTTTGCAATCGAAAGATTATTAAACTTCTTAACTAAATATTTTGTTCATGCACCGATGGTTCAAACCCAAGATTGGTCATGGCTTTGTTCATGGAAAAAAAGGCCTTGAATGGGAGCAAGCAGCGATAATTGCATTGACCGTAGGCTCGATAGTTTTATTCTTGATAATATTTGGCAGGCAGATACTCGGAAAATGAGAAGCAAGAAAGGGATGGGTATAGAAGCGCTGGTCGCGCTGGTAATGCTAATAGCGGCGACGTTGTTCCTGTTGATATATTATTTGAAGGTTGTGGATAAATATGACACTTATTCTGACAGGGAGGTGTGCAGGGAGTCTGTGCTCGCGCAATCAATATCTACTTATGTTGAGGGCAGCGGAGATCTGATTAGCCTGAACTGCCCTACTTCGAACATCCAGTTCTTCAAGGATCATGTTGAGAGGAACGGTAAGAGCATGGCTGTAAAAGATCCTGAGACGAATGATTTAACGAAAAAGTTCAGCAGCCTCAACAAAGGAATAGTTAATCAGGTGGTCGCAGAAGAGATAAGATGGTGCTGGTATCAGTTCTTGGAAGGCCAGAAAGAGCTGTTCACAAGAAATTTAGTAGGTGCAGGGTTGCTTAATGGTGGTGATGAACCTAAGTTCTGTTATATCTGTGATGAAATCTATTTTGATGGGAGCCTTGGATCAGTGGACTTTGGGTCTGCCAAGGAATACATGATGAAAACACCGATACCCGGCATAGATGTCAAATATTATGATTACATATTTAATAACCCTGCATCCAAATGTGGTCATGATTTCGCAGAAGTTGCTGAATGCAGGACTTTTTCATCACAGCAGTCTGTCTGCGATGATTTAGAGGAAAAAGCCAAGAACACCCCTTGCTGGGAAGCTTTCTTCGAGAAATATATAGGTAAGAAGAGGGAGTTCAAAGACCAGGAAAGTTTTTATGAGTCCGACGGCTATGTGAAGCTTCAGGCGAATGGGTCTTATGTTATTACTTTCATACGAGTCGGAAAACCATCCAAATTGTTTAATACTAAATTGAGCAATGTAGTCAACATACTGCGAAGCGAAACATTGCCTGGTGTTTGTGACACATGGGTTCGAGGCGGTCAGAAATGAACAAGAAGGCTTTAGCAGTTGTCAAGCTCGTGGCAGGGGTTATTATCCTTGCAAGCATAGTTTTCTTCATGATATACCTTGTGAAGGTAGGTTTCAGAGCGCGCAGCGTAGCTGTTGATTCTGAGTGTGCCACCAGCATAATAGCTCACACGACCCTTGTCAATACGTTTGGCGGAGATGTCACTCCAGACATCTATTGCCCGACAAAGTATTACACAATATCCTCCAGGGATGGTGATGAGATCAAGAAATTCATGGCAGATGAGATGAGAGTCTGCTGGGGCACCTGGGGTAAAGGCAGGCTGGAGCTCTTTAAGGATGACGGCTTCTACTGCCATATATGCTCGCTCGTTGATTTTAAAGGTGATCAGAACCAGGTGAACGGTCTGCTGGATTATCTCTCAAATACACATATTCCTGCTGGTGACGGCCAAGGAATGACCTATATACAATACCTCGCAAGCACATCAACAGAGGATGTTGATCCTAAACTTGAATCCGCAATAAAATCGATCCAGTCACCTTATCTTATTGATACCACAAAGCAATATGCAATATTATTTGCATATGCTAGAGGAGAAGAGGCCATGAAAAAATTCTTGGAGAAGGCAGGCAGCATAGTAGGAGGGGGGTTGGTTGGCGGAGCTACGGGTGCTGTTGTAGGCGGCGTCTTAGTGGTAGGAGCGAAAATCGCGACACTTGGCGCTGTTGCCGCTTCAGGAGGAACAATTTTAGTGATTGCTGCAGCAGGAGCTATTATTGGAGCGGTTATAGCATTTGCTACTGATGATATACAATGGACTTCAGTAGTGACGGTAGAGGAATTCAACGCCAAGAACTTGGCAGAGATTGGCTGCGAGATATCTGATGTCAAGCAGGACCGGCAGGGAGATACGCTGGGCTAAGCTGTTGAAACAATCGAAATAATTAAAAATGATGAGAACAATGAAAGGTTTAATGAATAAGAAGGCTATGGAAATGGTAGTTTTAATGGAGATAGTAATCTGCGTAGCAGTCTTGGTTACAGTCTTACTATGGTATGTCCGAGCAAAGCTTTCTGTTCCTTAAGGTGTTTACATGGATTTGAAATATGTTGTGGGATTACTGGTTCTTCTTGTTCTGATAGGAGTTCTTTTCGTTGCAGTAATACTCCCTGCACAAAAGAAAGGAAACCAATTTACTGATTTCTTAAATAGCCAGTCCCAGGGCGGAAGGATGGATTATGCTGTGGCTGAAGGAGTGAAGGACGCCCAGATAACGCAGTCATTGTATGATGAGAAGCCTGTCACTGCAGCAGAACCTGTTCAGCCTGCTGATTTAACATCCACTCTAGCCCCAAATGAGCAGCCTAGGGAGTGGAAGAAGATCTCCAAGCAGGATTTTGTAAATACCATAAGGGACGCATTCGATGCTGAGAGAGGAAGCCAGCCGACAGAAGAACAGCTCAAGGCATTGTATTCCATTACTGCATTTGAAACCGGTGCTTTAAAATATGGTGAGATCATGGCTTATAACTGGAACTTTGGCAACATCCATCTTCCTGGAGCGAAACAGTTCATGCTTAGTGATATTGGCTTTGCCAAGATTTATGATCCTTCAAAACACATAGAGTATGTTGCTGCTGTAAAGAAATATGTTGCTGAAAAGGATATTGGCTTGGTTGAGGACATGCCATATTATTGGAGCACGGATAGCAACGGCAAGACAGGGCCTGCGAGAGAGTATTATTACACCCAATTACAGGCTTTCAGCAATCCTGCTGAAGGCCTCAGGAGGAAAATATCTTTGCTGACAAGTACATATCCTGGTGCATTGGATGACCGAAAGCTGTCAGCAGCATCTGATAACGGAGCAAAGGCATTGATCGTGGCTGCAGGCATGAAGCACGGCAAGAACGGCTATTCTTATTATGAGGCTGATGAGTCAGTGTATGCCAGCGGCCTCAAGGCGACTATGGATGATTATGACAAGATGAACATCGATTGAGGTTCATTGAAAAGATTTATATAATTGCAAGTCAAGGATTATATGAAAAAATGAACAGATTCTTTAGGAACAAGAAAGGTGAAATGAATTGGATATTAATTAGTCTTCTTATAGCTGTGGCAGTAGCTGCTATAATTATTATAATAACTAATACTAACATACTATCATTCGGGAAAACCATCGAGAGCGCTTCCAAGTGCTCTGGATTTATCAGCGGCCAATCTACTCCAGCCCAATGCCTTCCTAGCTCTGAATGCGGAGGACAATTCCTAAGCTATGGCTGTGAGAACAGCCCTGGGACTGTCTGCTGCTTTGTCTCAAAACAATCTCAGAGCCAGACGCTGGCATCATGTAATAATAACTGGAATGTCTGTAGTAAGTGCAAGGTGAAGCTGACAGGCATGGAATTGAGGCCTTATCCTACTAATCTGAACAAGGATTTCCGGGTTGTATGCAAGACCAGCGTCCAGGATGCTCCATGCGTCGATGTAAAGATAACAGATGACAAGAACTCCGATGTCGGTTCCTGTAATTATGTCAAGGGTCAGACGACGCACACGATTGAGCGAGTGTTTGTTTGCCCTGGAAATTATTTCATCGACGCAGCGAAGACCTACACACTCACCTGCGTCCTTCGGGATGCTGAAAAAAATGGCTTAAAAGCCTGCTGCATAGATGAGCCTTCTGTGGAAGGAAATGCGAAGAGATCTGTGTCGATAAAGCTGGCAGCTGCTCAATAATGCGGAAAGATTTGTTTTTATCTATCTCTATCATCATTTGTTTTCGAAACAAATTTAAACAGCACTCTCCAGGGCTGATTATATGATTTCACAGCTTCACAGCAAGAAGGGCCAGGCCGCTACTTTTGGCATGGAGCATTTAGTCAAGATAGTATTCACGATAATGGTGGCGGTCTTCTTCTTTTACATAGGCCTGAAGATCTATATGATGTTATTCTCCTATAACAAGGATGCCATGTACAATTTCAATGCCGTGGCTGATTCGATGGAGCAGATGCTGCAGAAGCAGGATCAATTTGGTTATGTGAGGCTGCAGGTAAGGATAAAGGAGCCATATAACATCCAAGGTTACAATGGAGCCTTTGATGGCTCGGCGAAAGATGGGCCTGAGGAATGCGGCGGCTATCCATGCCTTTGCATCTCAAAAGAGGCTGAGTCAAAGAAGTGCAGGGTATTCAAGCCTCAGAGAGGCACTATGTTTATAGGCCGAATCGTGACCATGCTTTCAGGTTATTATGCCCCTTCAAAGGATATTGGATTCCAAAACATAAAAAATGATGTGCCTGCTTGTTACGGCTCTGATTTTCAGATGGCCTACAAGCGGATGACATATTTCACAGACGACGATGCGGAGTTCGAAGAGATATACCTTGAGAAGGTAGTTTGCGGTCAGGACAACTACATAATGCTTGGTGAGCGCCTGAGCCTTCCCACTATAAACGCAAGGATAAACAGCCTTTCTATGTGCCCTGCTGAGTCAGACAATGAGTGCAATAATGTTAGGAGGAATAGCGGTACCAGCGGAGGATTCTGCTATTATGATGACTCAAACAAGAAATGCACATTGGAAGAGGCAAAGCACTGCGAGCTAGGCAAGAAGATAACAGATAAATGCATATGCGGCAGCAGGGATCCGAAGGAGCTGGTGAACCCTGTCAACAAGAAGGCGACCTTCCTCTACAAGCAGTTCAAATATGAAGGCGACCTCTATTGTAACAAGAGAGAGTCAGATGGCCTAGAGCTTGTGACGCCTTTTAGCTGCGACAGCATCTGCGAATGCAGGCATTACTGCTATTTCAACTCAGATGATGATGAGTGCGATGAGATTGAGGCGCAGTATTGCAACGCCATTGATATATGCGCGGTTCCAGGGTCTTGTGTAATAGAAGACAACCGCTGCCAGCTGATTGTTGGGGCTGATGATGATCTCAATGCAGACCAGCTCGCGATGGTGAGCAGAGGGTGCGAAGGCAAGACCCCTATCTCCATTAAAAACTAAACATTTTTAAACCTGATTTCTAAAGGTTCCATGGGATGGGAAGGTTGAGAAAAAGAGCTGAGATGTCTTCTTTTATTTATTTTCTAATACTCGAAATCATAGTTTTCGGGATGTTTGTATATGCAGTCACCACCAAGGTCAACTCTGCGGCGGAGGACACCACATTTGTTAGGAGAGTATATTCAAGGGACATGGCCCTATTGATAGATTCGCTCCATGCTTCAAACGGCGAGTTCAGGGTCAGCTATGAGATAAACAAACCGCTTGATTTTGCCATAACTCCAAATAGAGTAATATTCTTTGATCATTCAGATGTGTTTGTTAATAAACGGCCGTTTTCAGCTTTCCTTTTTGGCACCAACAGCTATGTTCATGTGACGACAGCGTGGGTGAATGATACATTGTCAGATCATTTTCTGATCGCGTCAGACAACATGATATCGCTATCAATTCCGCCAGAGCCGAACAAGGATAAATATTATTATGAAGTGCAGGAAAACATCGACGGGACCATCACTATAACCGCAAAAGAGCTGATCAGCAGATGAAGAGGAACTCAAGGAATAAGAAAAAAGGGACTGTGGATAACTGGATAGAGCAGATACCTTACATATTGCTTACAGGAGTGGTTCTCATACTAATCTATATTATAATTGATATGCTCATCAAGACCGAGGTGGATGTTAAGCCGATCCAGGCAGAAGTAGGCTTCTACAGGATTCTTTATTCCCAGAATTCAATAACTTATCAGGACAGTTTCACAGGCACAGTATATCCTGGAATAATAGATATGCAAAAATTCAATGATGCGACCCTGGAATCATTGATGAAGTACAACTATGAGAAGCAACTATGCATCCGCTTAACTATAATGAAACTGCAGAACAGCAAATGGGTGCCTGAGCAGGAAGCATATTTCAACAAGGTCTGGTTCAATAGGCTTGAGCCATTGGCTTCAGCAGGCATCGTCGGCCTTGGCAGCGCCCAAAAATTCACAAAGATAGTTCCTGTGAGCTATCTCAGGGATGGTTCGATGATGCAAGGCTATCTCCAGGCCGATTTCATACTTCCAAGGAGCTGATCAGAAGATGGTTTTTGACAACAGAAGAAACAGGAAAGGATATGTCAGAATAGTGATAACAATATTTGCCTTGTTCTTCCTGGCATTGACATTTGTATTGTTCTTCTTCCTCTACAAATGGGAAGCAAATTCTACCTCTGAAAGAGCTGTGAACCTAGACTTCCAATCAGTCAACACAGAGCTTGTTCTCAAGACATTCCTGAGGGAAAGGGTCTCTGACAAGAGCCTTCACCTCCAAAACCCGGCGCCTTTCATCAGAGGATATACAACCTATTCCGATGTGATATCATGGACCTGCTCTGATCCCAAGATTACTCCCAGCCACGTGCTGCTGTCTTCAGACAAATCAAGGGTATCTGTCAAAAAGTTCTTTTCCAAGCTTTACAACGAAAAAGAGGACGGGGCCAGCAAATGGGGCTTGAAGATAATCTACTCTGATCCAAAAATTGACCAATGGACATTCGGCAACGTGATCAGATATGAGCTCTTTGCAATCAGAGGAATCATTGAACAATCTGGTTCGGAAGATGATTTAAGCTACTGGAACAACAACATCCGATGGAAGAACTTTGCTTCCCAGATCATACCCTGCAGGAACGGAGGCCTGGCTAATGTCCTGCTATTTGCGAACGAAGAAGGTCTCAACCAAGACAGGTTGTTAGGAATGTTGAATGGATAATTATAGAATAAGACTTACAATGGCGCAGCCCACACATATCAGGATAGGAAGGAGCAGGAAAGCGCAGATATATCCTGTAGCAATAACCCTGTTCACTATAGTCATCTTGACTTTCGCCTTTGTCAATATATCAAAGTCGCACGAAATAAAAAAATCAGACGGGAAAGACAAGAATATTGGAGAGCTTCAGGCAGAGGTCTTCGCCTCTTTGCAGGACTCTGACTCAGTCAACTTCTATATTGAGAAGAACGCTGAGCTCGCAGCCCAGTTCGCGTTGAAAGACATCGAGAAGTCGTGCATCGTCAATATCAACCTCGAGCACACCGCTGATCCTCTGGAATCACTGTGCGGAAAATATGTCTATCCACTATGGAGCACCAACACAAACATATGCCTCCCTGACTGCAAGCAGGCCTTCAAGGAATCATTCCAGGACTATTTCCTGACTGGCATAAACACCTATCAGACCGTCACTTCGATACTGCTCCCAATCTCTTACGACATCCAGCTGGATGCAGGCGATAAGCAGTTCACAATAAAAGGCGTCTCATCCGCAGGCAAGAGCCTGAAAGTGATCAGCCTTGACCAGAGAAAAGATTATCCTGTGGATATTCAATCAGATTATACCCATATTGTTTCTGACCAGGAGGTAGCGCAAGTCACAACAACTCCTGGCGCAGCGCCAATTGCTAGTACATTCTACGACCTTTTAGGCTGGCCTGTTGATGATTCATCGCTACATGATTTAAAGCATTACCTGGTGTCATGTTTTGGCCAGAGGCCATCTTCAGGCACTGCTTCAACAGAGCATCCAGGAATTGACATATCTGCACCTGAAGGGACTCCTGTTATGGCTGCCTATGATGGAGAAGTTGTTGCGGCAGGAGGAAAAGCAATCCCTGGCAAGAACAACAAGGAGATCACGGTCGGAAAACCAGATCTTGTGTATGATTGCTGGGGCGTAGTGGTGATAAGGCATAATGCTTATCTCTCAACGCAATACATGCACCTCAACACCATAGATGCAAGCATAATCCCCGGAGCTAAAGTTAAGAAAGGGCAAGTCATAGGCACCGTAGGGACCAGAGGGACGTATCATGGACTAAGAAATGAAAAACAGATCGATGTTACCTGCAATGTCGGTGCTTTTGGTGCGCATCTCCATTTTGAAGTCTTATACGATAAGACAGCTGATGGTTCATATGTTAAAGATAAGATGTCTCAGAATTTGTTTGTCAAGAACAACAGGGTCCAGCCTTTCTGCTTCCTCAAAAAAGGAGACTACTCCAAGAAGCCGAAGGATCAGAACAATCCAGAATGCTTCACACCAATAAACCTTGAGAGCAACCTCGATGAGGTCTGCGAGATTTATGATTTTGATTTCTCCGCTCCACCGACTGTGCCAAAGCAAACATCAGGATCATCATCTAAGGTGACAGGCAGCATAATAGCAGTAATCGCAGGCCAAGCCACAACTGATGTAAATCCTTTAGTAGGGGATCAGACTGGTGAATCTGTTTTAGTGTCAAATCCTTTCGGCACCTATGCCTTCAAACCAACATTCTCAGTAAAGGTAAACAAGGACCTGAACGATCCCATAGCTCCGATAACCGCCTGGTTTGAGAAGACCTGGCAGGAATGCGAGGGTAAATTCACAGGCTGCGTTGAGGAGAAAATGAATGAGTTCAACTCTCTTGAAGGAAGGAAGTTCGACCTCTCGTTTGCAGACCAATGCGAAGCCAATCCTGACTTCTACAACATGATGGAATTCGCAGAGGACTGCCTTTCCAACGGAGCATACAAGTGCGGCTGCGAATTTGATACATCAAAGATACAATCATCAAGGAACATGCAGATATCATTCGATTTCACAAACAACAAAGTCACGCTATATCTTGAGAAGAACGGCAATTTCGAGGAGGCAGAGAGCTATCAGCTGTATTTCGGCAGCCTGGGATCTGTCGGCGGAAACTATGAGCGCATGGACTACCTGCTCAATTTCAAGAAGGACGGAAGCCTTGACACCGCCAGGCTCATGGCTTATTCAAAGAATGATGATGGAAGCTATTCATTGGACTCATCAGCGTCACTCACCAATTACCTGAAGCTGCGAATTGCGAAGCCAGAGAAAACAGATGCAGGAGTGCTGTTCAACGATCCAGACCTGCTGAGCTGCGTCTACAAGAAGAGCAAGTTCAGGCTCTGCGCAAAGCCATCCTCGCCTGAGCTTTCGACTTTGAAGTTTGCAATAACAATAAAGGAGAAGCCTCCGGCAGCCCTAGGAAAGGATGCTGTCGACGTAGTCGCGACTGTGCCCTGTCCTGAGAATGATGTCAATAAAATAATTGATGCCAAAGGCATAGACCTCACCAAGATAGCGATGATGATTCCAATACCAGGGATTAATGTAATAGGCATAGCTGATGTGATAAACAACCTGCCTGACAGCAAGCCCTCTTCCCTACAAGTTGTCGTCAATAATCCTGATCCTAACATAGCAGGATATGAAATCTATTGCAATGACATCCTCACTGATATGCTGCCTTCCGATGTTCTCGACAACTATGATCCTAACAGCTTCGTGACCGTCGCCAACAATGAGATCATCGGCAAGACAAGCCAGCTGGACAGCTATGTCAGGAGCAACTCCTACGCATCATTCCTTGATGGGACCGACTGCGGGGTTCCTGTCACCAGGACTAATGGAAAAACAATAAAGGTTCCTGCGATCAAGGGAATAACAAAAGATGGCAAGACCGTGTTCAGTATAGATAAATGCGGCGACACTCCTGTTATCCTGAGCAAGATGCTGCCTAATAACTATTGCGTCTCAGTGGTTCCTGTCGACAAGAACGGCAACAAGATGGATGAATATGCCTATAGCAACTGCGCCCAGACCAACACCCTGCTAAGCCTTGCAATAAAGAGCCTGCTTGACAAGCAGTTGGGAGACTTCCTCGTAATCCCGGAGAGCTTCCTGCCAAAGGAGCTGAAGCCGCAGGCAGAGCAGCCATGCCCCGAGAAGATATCAGCCATAGCCAGCGGCAAGGGGCTAGACCTTATGAAGCTGGCCAATTATGGAGGTGTCGATTATATCAAGAGCTATCTCCAGACCGCGGCGTCAGACATGATAAATTCAGAAATCACATCCACTGGATTAGTGAACACAGTCAATAGCATGGACGGCATGTGGGAAAAACAGGCAGTTTTCACAGCACTTTCAAATGAGATTAGCAACGAGGATGCCAAGTTCCTGTTCGACAGCGCATTATCAAGCAGCATGAGCGGAGCCGCCAAGAGTTTTGTGCTCGGAAAAGGTACAAAATATATATCTGATAATAAAGCCAAAGAGATAGTGCGGAATGCGGCTGCAGGCGAGGGTGCTGGCAGAATCGCAAATTCAGAGATCAGGGTCGCCCTGTCAGAAGAGCTGACCGCAGAGCAGAAACGCCAAGACATAATGTCAGCCATAAATGATGCATGGGGAGGAGAGTTGGAGCAGAAAATCATAGACAAGGCCTTGGAGAAGAGATGCGGCGACTACGACATAGATATTGAGACAGCAATTAATTGCCTTGATGATAAAGAAGTAGAAGAAGCCTATGATGAAGCACTCCTGGAATTCAGTTCATTGGAGCAAGGAGGAAGCTCTGCGCTGATTGAACGAGGCATAGATAGGATGGATCCTGCAAAGACAAAAGACATCCTAAGGAATGTCGTGAGCCAGAACTATCGTGGTTTGGCCTCTGATTTAGTCCAGGCTGAGCTTGCCAAGATTCCGGAATCAAGCAAGAGAGAACTTATTCATGATGCGCTGCAAGGCAAGACGCCTGACGCCAGCATAATACAATCCGAACTGCTCAAGATGGCAACCTCCAATAACAACGAGTATATCACCAAGATACTGCAGAACGGCAATATAAGAGGCATGCTGCAGGATACATTGAAAAAAGAGCTTGAGAAACAGCTGAATTCATTCATTGTGAGCGAATGCAAGCCAAAAAATGCCTTGCTGCAATAAATTATCGGTCTTTCTTTAGAAAACTATTTAAAACACCTCTGAGTCTTCCTGGCTATAGTCAACGTATATTTACGGGTTGTTTAGGGGGTTCGTGATGATAAATCTTCCTTTAAATGAGAGCATTGAGCGTATTTCTAAGAAGACAGGCCTGTCTGAGGACGATATCAGGCAGAAGATAAAGGCAAAGCTGAAGCAGCTTTCAGGCCTCATATCAGAGGAGGGAGCGGCTCACATAGTGGCTAATGAGCTTGGAGTCAAGCTTTTCGAGCCAGGAGAGGCATTGCAGATAAAGAACATAATGCCAGGCATGCGCAACGTGGACGTCTCTGCAAAGGTAGTCCAGAAGTACGACCTAAGAGAGTTCAATGGCGAACGAGGGCCTGGCAAGGTCGCCAGCATGATGATAGGTGATGATACGGGAGTGATGAGAGTCACCATGTGGCATAAGCAGGCAGAGGTCGTGAACCAGCTGAAAGAAGGAGATGTCGTAAAGATAGTGGGCGGCTATGTCCGAGAGAATAATGGCAGGCGAGAGCTCCATCTCAATGAGATTTCGAAGATCATAATCAATCCTCCGGGTGTTGAGATTTCTGTCAAGCCCTACATCCCTTCAGCTGTTGTTAGGAAGAAGATAGCTGAGATAACAGAATCAGATACTGGCGTAGAGCTGCTGGCTACCATAGTGCAGGTGTTCGACCTAAATTTCTTTGAGGTATGTCCTCAATGCAATAAGCGAGCCAGGCTTAGGGAGGAGGGTTTCATGTGCCCAACCCATGGCAAGGTAAATCCTGATTACAACTACGTCCTCAACATATACTTGGATGACGGGAGCGACAACATGCGCGTAGTCCTGTGGAGAGACCAGGTGGAGCAGCTGCTAGGTATGGGAAGAGCCCAGGTCCTGAGCTTCAAGGAGGATCCTTCAAAGTTTGAGCCATTCAAGACAGAATTGCTAGGGAACATAATAAAAGTCCAGGGAAGGGCTAACAAGAATCAGTCATTTGACAGGATTGAGCTTGTTGCCAGTAAGATCGATAAGAATCCTGACGCTGAAGCAGAGCTGAATAAGCTGAAGGAAGATGGCGCTAAAGCAGTGACCGATGCAAAGACAGACAATAGTCTTGGGAACAATGAGAAGGGAAAGCCTGTCTTCGCTCCAAGGAATGACAAGAAAGAACCAAGGAAAGAGGATAAAGGAAATAATGATGGCTCTGAATCCATTGAGGACTTTGACATCAACAGCGAGCTCATGAACATAGAGGACATCTGATCTGGAGTGATGAGCGAAAACCATAGAAAGCTTTTTATACTTAATTATCCACGGCCAATTAGGAGGAATGAATTATGGCATCAAAGAAAAAAGAGAATCCTGTCTTTGAGATTGTTGTTGTTCTTGCGATTGTAACCATCGTAGCAGTGACCGGCCTTGTGCTGGTAAACTTTGAGAGCAGAGCAGCATCGCTCTCAGGTGTAATTACAAGCAGTGACGGCATGACAGGGTTCGTTGTATCTGAGCCAGAGCAGGAGGCTGATGCATCATTCACAGACATAGCCATCTCAGAGATAAAAGTCAATCCTCCAAGCCCGATAATTGCGGATCCGTTCGAAGTCAGGATAACCCTTAAGAACGAGGGAGCAGAGGACATAACCACCCCTTTCTATGTCAAGGCAGAGTTCATCCCTAACATGGAAGGAGTAGAGCCCATATCGCTTGACACCATCATGACCAAGTCAATCAAGAAAGGAGAGAGCGCATCAGTGGTCTTCAATATAGCGGCAGTTACCAACGAAGGGCCGTTCAGGATAATTGCCACAGCTGACTCGACAGCAAAGCTCGACGACATGAACTCAGCCAACAACCAGATGAGCAAGACAATAATAATAACCAACAGCTAGATTATTTTAATTCCTTATTTCTTTATTTCAAGAATACATCATGCTGAAGGCATACACTTGATTGAGAGCTCCTGAATGATTGAGCACCAATGTTTCGACAACTGCTCCGATGATGAACAGGGCCAATGCCAGTATGAAAAGGTCATAGTTCTGGATAAACACCTTCTTGAGGCGCTTCTGCTGGAACAATCGCCCGATGAAATGCAATGCAGGGACTATAATCAGGATGCTAATGATGCTGAAGGTTATCATGCTGAGAGCCAGCACTCTGAAAAGGAAGTAGAGCATGAACATAAGAGCTGCGGCGAAGACAGAGTAGATAATGAAATTCCTGATGTCCTGCTTTTCCTTTATTATTTCATCAGAGATTATGTTGCCAGAGATGGCCGCCAGGATATAAGCGCCACCCTCCAACAATACATGGGGCAGGGTTATTGTCAGGACAAGGAAGAGATACCATAGCGGATTCGCTCCTGAGAAAGCTGCTGCTGAGAAAGCCCTGTAGCCGAACAATGCACCCCAGCTGCTGGCATTCCAGGTTATGAAGAAGATCGCTCCGTCACCAGTTGCTATGGAGAGCAGGAAGCATACCAATAGCACCCACCAGTTGTTGGTTATTATGCTGACAGCAGTGCCTGTGTCGAAAGCACGGCCCCTCAATGCAGGGTCGACGAAGAGCTGCTCCTTGAAGACATCAAAAGTGTTTACACCTAGCTGGGGAAGCAGGAATGAGTCTATGGCGTACATTAGATATATGCCGAAGAAGATCGCAAAATATACACGGATAGTCTGGTTTTTCTTGATGAATCTCTTGACAGACTGGAACCTTGTGAAAGAGACAGCTGCCTCCTGCTCCTCCTCTAGCTCCTCTTTGCTGAACATCTTCTGTAGATAGGGAAGTATCAGGAGCGAGGTGAAGATCACAGAAACAATTCCTGAGTTGGCCCCGAAGAGAAGCCTGGCAGCGATGATTCCAAGAGTAGAATAAATTGCAGCTATTATGAAAGCATAGCGCACCTTCTTCTCAAGCCAGTCCTCTGGAAAAAGATGCTCCAAGACCAAAAACAACACCCCTTCTTCAACATAAAAAAATCGGAAGCAACAAAACTATGATTAACCCCTCAACCAGGTTTATGCGAGCATCAACAGCTAATCATCACCAGTCGGAGCTGCAACAGCCTCATCAGGAAGGTTTATCTGCGCAAAACCGATCATGTTGCCATTCGAGTCATAGAACTCCATATTCTTGTCAGCGAGCTGTCCTATTAGGTTGAAATCACCATCATAGAGGTTGCCTTGATCATCAATCGCCACCATGAACCCAGGAAGGGTTTGCTGCGGCAGGCTGGTCTTATCAGTCCTAGAGAACAACATCACCATCCCGACTATGGCCACTATGGCTACCAGAATTACGAAGACTAACGCATTATCTTTTTCTTTTGCCATTATCTCATCCTCCTTTCATCAATTATATGACTTTTGGCTCGTGACTATTTAAAGTTTTCTGCACAGGGCTCACTAGACCAATCCTTTTGCTATGCAAAAGCATTGATGGAAAGGAGGGGGGTGCGCTCGTTTCACTCGCTTAGCCCACAGGTCACACTGGACAGCTTGACGTAGCCTATTTAAACAAAGTCAGGTTATGATATTTTTAAGGCAAAAAAGCCTTGCTCCGGCCCTCTGGTCACACAAATTGGCCTAATCTAAAGCGGGTCTTGAAATAAAATGCGAAAGCAAAGGAGTGAGAGAATGGAGAAAAACAAGAATAGCTCTGCAATGCAGGGCACAGGCAACAAGCCCCTGACCAAGTTCAAGGCAGGAGCTATTTCTGCAACCATCTGGGATAACCAGAACAAGAACAACAAAGGAGAGCTGATAAGCTATAAGAGCGTCAGCTTCGACAGGAACTACCGAGACGCGAACGGCGAATGGCAGAGGACTAATTCTTTGCGAATGCAGGATTTGCCAAAGGCAGTTCTAGTGCTGAACAAAGCCTTCGAGTTTCTGGCGCTTAACAGCGCCGAAATCGAGGAAGACTGAACAGTGAAAAAATTTAAAACATCGAACGAGGTGCTGATCTAAAATGGCAAGAAAAGAAAAGGAAGAGAAGGAAGAATCCTGTGAGAAGGAAGTTAAGCAGGAGGCGAAGCGCGGCAAGGAGGAGAAGACCATGTCGATAGAGGATCTTCCGGGTATTGGCGCAGCCACCGGCGAAAAGCTCAGGACTGTCGGCTTTGACACCCTGCTAAGCATAGCAGTAGCCACTCCTGGAGAGATTGTAGATGTCGCTGGCGTCACAGAGCTCACTGCAAAAAAGGCGATCAAGGCTGCTCGAGACAACCTTGACATGGGATTTCAGTCAGGCGATGAGCTCATGAAGAAGAGGGAGAACATCGAGAAGCTGAGCACAGGCAGCAACAACCTCAACAAGCTGCTTGGCGGTGGAGTGGAGACTGGTGCAATAACAGAATGCTTCGGCGCCTATGGAAGCGGAAAGACCCAGATCGGTCACATGCTCACTGTGCAATGCCTGATGAGAGATCCTGAGGCGGCCGTGCTTTACATCGACACAGAGAACACCTTTAGGCCTAATAGAATAAAGCAGTTCTCAGAAGGGCTCGGCATAAACTATCTTGACATACTCAAGAGAGTGAAGGCTGCAAGGGCATTCAACTCAGACCACCAAATGCTGCTTGTGGACAAGGCAGAGGAGCTCATAAAGCAGGGAATGAAGGTAAAGCTGATCGTTGTTGACTCATTGACAGCCCATTTCAGAGCAGAGTTCGTGGGCAGAGGGACGCTCGCTGAGAGGCAGCAGAAGCTCAACAAGCATATGCATGCCCTTGCGAAATTGGCTGACATTTACAACCTCGCAGTCTATGTGTCAAACCAGGTGATGGCCAAGCCAGACCAGTTCTTCGGAGACCCGACAGAGGCCATCGGAGGACACATAGTCGCACACAACAGCACCTACAGGGTATACCTCAGGAGAGGGAAGAAAGGCACAAGAGTTGCCAAGCTCGTGGACGCACCTGATCTGGCAGATAATGAGTGCGTGTTCAACATCACCGAGAAAGGGATCGAAGACGCTTAATTGCGAGCTTGACCTTTAAATTATTTTATTTGTTTTTATTTTATGTTATATTCAATATAAAGTATGGCCTTATTTTAGAAGTTTGCTTGTATGTGTGCCTGTAAGCCAACCTTCAATCATAAAGTAGTTTAAAATTTCATCTTGATTAAGTAGGGGCTTTTCCTCAAATTTGACTAAAGTATATCCTTTTTTTGGCACTAACACAGTCGTTTCATAGTCTTGTACTGAAACGGGTTTCTTTAATGATAAATTCACATCATATATCTCGCCATTCAATTCAACTACGTAATGATGAGAAAATCCTTCGCCCTCAACATGATGAATAACTCTATTGTTTGAAACCGGTTTGGTTAAGTACTTCCAATATGTTGGTCTATTTTTGGATAGTTTTAATAGGATAAAATAGAATAGAGTGGCTCTTTGTGGACAAAAATAAGATTTATCTCTTTTATATAATCTATCATGTAATTCCGATAAATACTTATTTGATTTTATTTTCCGATACTTAAAGATTAGCTTTATCTTATTCAGTATGTCAAGCATAATTAATATTAAACAAGCTGATTTAAATTTTTTTCGGGCCATACTTTATACTCTTCAAATTCCTGTCAGGATTCTCGTTCTTGTAGCTCTCAACTTGCTAGCTCTAGCCTCCTATTCGGTTAGTCGAGGCTCGGTTCGGGCGAAGGAGAATAGATGCTGTTATCTCTCAGAAGAATCCCACAGCATCTTGAAATGGTTCCTGTGGCTTTCGGCGAGATTCTTGTCGATTATCCTCACTGCGAAAGGGAATTCCTTGTACCAGAAGATGATCACTACCCTGTCGCCGTAGACCCAATTTGATGCAGGAGATTCATACGGCCGAGGAGAGTATCTGACATGGGTGAATTTCATCTGCGAGAATTCTTTTCCTCGCTTCATACCTTCTCCTGTCTTGACGCAGATCACATTGAGATTTATCTTCTCCTTCTGCCTTTCTTTCTCAAAGGCATGGACCGACGGCCCTATTATCTCAGGACCTTTGCCAGGGACGTCAAAGGCGAACCACTCCTGCTTTATCCGCAGGACATCGTTCAGTATGGTCTTGATGCCTTCTTTGCCCTCAAGGATCTCGATGATGGGCCTCTTTGTCCTTGGCTTATGGAGCTCTGCTAGGTCAGGCAGTATGGACTCGAATATCTTTTCTTTCTCCTTGAGCATCGAAAGTATCTTGCTCGGCTCTGCCGCCCGATAATATCTGACGTTGTTCTTTATGATGTATGTGACGATGCCCTTGTTCGCCAGGTCAGACAGCACAGTATAAAGCAGACTTCGGTTTATCCTGGTCTTCTCTGAGATCTCAGACACCAGGCTGTCGCCTGCCTGGAGCAGCTCGATGTACACCTTGCTCTCCTTCTCATTCAGGCCGATCTGTCTTAGCTTCTCAGTATCCATGCGCAGGGTTAGCATGGCCTTATATTTAAAGATTGTTGTTAATTATAAACAACAAAGATATTTATACTCTGTCGTCATCACTTTTGTGGAGTTAAAATGAAGATGCTATTGGTCTATCCGGAGATTGAATCCAGCAATACGAACACATCAACCTACTCATTGCCGCTTGGCCTTGGGTCGATAGGGACGTATTGCAGGAAAAGATTTGAAAAATTTGGTTGTTCTTTAGATGTGAAAATATTGGACGGCTCCATGATGACCCATGAAGAACAGCTGGAAGCCGTCAAGCAGTACAAGCCTGACCTGACGGGGATAAACTCAACGATCGCCAGCCAAAGGAACGCCTATGAAATCGGTCAGCTGGCCAAAGGACTTGACTCGAAAGTGATCTTCGGAGGAGTGAATTCCACAAACCTATGGCAGAGCATGCTTAGAAACAGGGATTTCATCGATGGAGTTGTTTTGTATGACGGGGAAATCCCGATGTTTGTCATCCTCAACAGGCTAAAAGAGATGGAGTTGATAGGGACTGACTCATTCATAGGCATTCCTAACCTGGCCTATAGGGATTCTAAGGGTGATATCCATGAGCCATCGTCAACAATCCGCATCCCTGCGTTGGGAGAACTGCCAGATATCGATTATTCCTTATTCGACATGGACAGGTTCCTGGGTCAGACCCGGAAAAGAGGTTTTGGGAAAGCAGTCACCTACTACGCAGGAAAAGGCTGCGCAAAAAGAGGAGGAATCACTCTTAAGGATTCTTATGCCTATGAGGAGTATAACAATCTGGTAAGCTCGATGGATGTCTGCACTTTCTGCGGAAGGAACGAGTTGGGGATGAGAAATCTTAGTGAGAGCAGGGAAGCAGGAATTATAAGGGAATTGCATGAGAAGTATGGCGTGACAGGGTTCTTCAATGTCCAGGATACTGTCAACCTGCAGAATACTTCGCCGATCGGCTTGAGCGATAGCTGGTTCAGGCTTTTCATCGGCGCCGAGAACATAACGCCTGAAAACATCAGGAAGCTTAAGCAAAGATACGGTCCGAACATAATATTCCAAGCAGGAATTGAGGCTGCCAATCCTCAGATGAGGCATGTTTATGGGAAAAAAGCAACTGATCTTGGAGATTTGATCTCTAAAGTTGAGCTGATGAGAGATGAAGGCATACAGCTTCATGCAAGCTTTATTTTAGGCGGAAGAGGTGAAACAAAAGAATCAATGTCTAAAACTACAGAAGTGGCGAGAATATTAGGAGATTACGATAATGTGACCTGGATATTGATAAGCCCTCAACTAATCCTTCCAGGATCTCCTGATTATAAAGCATTATTGCAGATGCCAAGGATGCATAAGAAGTACGCCGGGCAGGACCTGATAGATATTGTTGAGATAAACCAGGATTTCCTAGGCCAGTTCACACCAGGCCTGACAAGGCAGGATGTTGTGGATGAGATAAAAATGACTTTCGACGACATAAGAAAGAAAGGCAGAGCTGACTTGGTATTGGATGTCAAGGGTGTTGTGGCCGGCGAGGAGGATTATATAAACCCTAATCGGCCTTATGCTGAAGGGCAGTAATCATTGTTAGGCACTACTTGAATTTAACAAAATTTATAAGCACCACCCTACTCTTATCGTCTATCTAACCCATATTTTAAGGAGGGTAAATAAATGTATCAGGAACGAAGAAGATTTGCCCCTGTCAAAGAAGGGGATGAGTTGGATGTAAAGATAGAGGCTCTTGGTGAGAAGGGCGATGGCATCGCGAAGACACAGGGATTTGTCCTGTTTGTCCCAAAGACAAAGGCAGGAGACGAGGTCAGGATAAGGGTCACCCGCGTGCTGAAGAATGCCGGCTTTGCAGAAGTGATAGGCCAGGCTACCGGTGTCAGGAGCGACAGGCCAGCTAAGCCAGCCAAGAAAAAGGAGGAGGAAGAGGACTTCCAGCCTGCCACAGAGAATGACTCTGAGAATTTTGGCGAAGAATCAGAAGAGGTCTCAGAACCCGTAGCAGAGGAGAACGAGACTGTAGAGGAAGAAGAATTTTAACCTCTGGCAGCGAAAAGTATTTATTAACATTTTTTAATAATTTTTTCTTATGAGGATTTTCATAGCCGTAGAGCTCCCTGGTGCGATCAGGGAGAATATTGAATTGCTCAAGGCAGATTTCAGACCAGTCAGAGGTCTGCGCTTCGTGAGCACAGAGAACATCCATATAACGCTCAAGTTCCTGGGAGAGGTGTCTGATGACAAGATAAAGCTGGTCATCTCTGCGCTTAAGAAAGTGAAATTCAGCCCTTTAAAGATGAGCCTTGGCAGGATAGGGGTTTTTCCTGACGAGAAGAACATCAGAGTGCTGTGGGTTGATGCTGAGCCAGAAGAGCCTTTAGCCAGGCTAAAGGAGGCCATTGATGCTGCGCTCCCCCGCTTCAAGGACGATCATCCCTTCAAGAGTCACATAACCATCGCAAGAGTCGGCATGCTCTCCCATGATGACAAGAAGAGATTCATAGAGCTGGTCGCGAACAAGCATGTCGCCAAGAAGGATTTCTCTGTGCAGAAGTTCACTCTCTTCAAGAGCACCCTGACCCCTGGAGGGCCTGTGTATGAGAAGATTGCAGAGTTCTGCTAATCATCCAGTCAGGTCGCCATTCTTTTTGTCGGAATTTTTTGTGCACTGGACATATTGGCGTAACCTATTTAACTCTGGACTTCAGCAGATTTAAATATGAGAATAAACTATTCTTCAGGTATGAAGACATTCACGGCGATTATAAGGAAAGATGAGAAGATGTATGTCGCTCTTTGCTCTGAGCTTGGTGTTGTCAGCCAGGGCAGGACTGTGGATTCTGCATTGAAAAACCTCAAGGAAGCCGTGGGGCTTTATATCGAGGAGATGGGATTGCCTGTATTAGCTGATTAAAATGTCACGAAAAAAATCAATAAGTGTTAAGGTTGAACCTGTTGTTCTAAAATGGATTGTTGGAGCTTCTGGTTGGACTGCTGACGAAATAGTTAAGAAACTTAAAATTAGTTTAAACACGTTTGAAAGATGGCTTGCAGGAGAATTAAACCCCACTTTAAATCAGTTAGATGCCTTGGCAAGTACATTAAAGAGACCTTTAGCTGCCTTTTTCTTGGCTGTTCCGCCCAAAGAATTACCTCTTCCAAAGGATTATAGGATGCTTCCTGATAGGTTAGGAACATTCGATAAAAAAACAGTTCTTGCAATCAGAAGAGCAAGAAGATTACAAAAACTAAGTAAAGAATTGTCAGAAAACTTAAACACAAACACCATTTTTATCACAACAAAATTATCTCTTTCAAATAATCCTGTGACTGTAGCTGAAAACTATAGACAAGAATTTGATTTTACAGAAGAGAAACAACAAAAAAAACTAAAGAATTCGTACGATGTTTTTAATTATTTAAGGGATATTATTGAAGACAAAAACATATTATCCTTTCAGATATCCATGCCTGTTGAAGATGCACGAGGATTCGCATTAGTAGACAAATCTCCAGCCATAATTGTTGTTAATTCTAAAGACACAATTGAAGCGAGAATATTTACGTTAATTCACGAGTTCGGGCATGTTTTGTTGCGAGAATCCGGAATAAGTTTGCCGGAGAATTCGTTGGTATTAAAAAATGTAGAATCTGTTGAGAAATGGTGCAATGATTTCGCATCCGCATTTTTATTTCCCGAATCCATTGCGAGAAGAGCTTTTACTGAAAATAAATCGACAATCATCGAAACAGACACGTTAAATAAACTTTCAAGGGCGTATAAATTAAGTAAAGCAATGATTCTTTATAACATGATCAAATTTAATTTCATATCTCAAGTTCAATATGAATCAGTGCTCAAGAGGCCAAAGACTGAAAAAGCAGGAAAGAAAAGTGCCGGATTTGGTTCTCGCGCCGATAAAAAATGTCTGAATGAGAAAGGTCAGAAATTTGTCTCTCTTGTTCTTAGTAATGTAGAAAAAGGTTTCATTACGCATAGCGATGCATTAAATTATTTGTCAATAAAATCAAATAATTTAGAGAATGTTATGCGGAAGGCTAGAAAATGAATAAAATAGACTATTATGTTATTGACTCATCCTCTCTCATAGAATTGAATCGAAGATATCCTATAGATGTATTTCCTAATCTTTGGAAAAAAGTCGAGGAACTAATAAACAAAGGATTTTTGGTCTCTCCTGAAGAAGTTAGAAAAGAAATCTTAGTTCTTGATGATTCGCTAAAAAGCTGGATTACAAAACAAAAAAGATTGTTTAAACCATTAACGCCGAATCAAATCGAAATAGTTAAAGAAATTGTTAAAAAATATCCTTCGCTGGCCGAAGTAGAAAAAGAAATTCCTGCTGCAGACCCATTCGTAATCGCTCTGGCAGTCGATTTAACAAATGATTCTCAAAAAACACTGGTGGAAACTGTTAAAGGAAGAATTATCGTGACTGAGGAACGTTTGAGAGGGAATAGAATTAGAATACCTCTAGTATGTAAAGATTATAAGATAGACTGCATAAATATGATTGATTTGTGTAGAGCGAAAGGCTGGAAATTCTAGATTTATATAAAGGCAATAACATCCTTAATTTTCAATTAACTTTATAAACCGATCTCTTTTCTTCACACCCATAGCCCTGTTGAGAGGATGGCCGCAAGGGACTCTCGACCAACTGCTACGGGCGATAATTGAGAGCAGTAATGAGTTCTGAACCATTACTGATGCTAGGAGGAAATAACATGGAGACACAGCAATTGCTTGTCCCGAACGAGGAATACCTGAAGTCAGGAATCCATATAGGGACTAAGTTCAAGACCAAGTACATGGGTAACTTCATATACAAGACAAGGCCTGACGGGCTCACTGTCCTGAACGTCCAGCAGATAGATGCAAGGATAAGGGTCATGACCAGCTTCATGAGCCAGTTCGCACCCAATGAGATAATGGTAGTTGCCAGGCGAGAGAACGGCTGGAAGGCTGTCAAGCTCTTTGGAGAGTTGACAGGCGCAAAGGTCTTCATAGGAAGATACCCGCCAGGGATATTGACTAACATTCAGCTCAAGAAGTTTACAGAAGTCAAGCTGATAGTTGTTACAGACCCTTGGCCTGACAGGAACGCGGTGGATGACGCCATCAAGAGCGGTATACCTGTCATCGCTCTCTGCGACACCAACAACCAGTCCAACAACATAGATTTGGTGGTTCCCTGCAACAACAAGGGAAAGAAGAGCCTTGGACTGCTGTTCTGGCTGGTCACAAAGGGTTACATGGAGAACAGAGGCCTTGTGAACAAGGGTGGCTTCACCAAGACCCTAGACGACTTCTCAGATGAGTAATTAGTCAAGCCAAAATTATTTTATTTTTTTTGATCTTCTTCATAATTCTCTTGATCTTCTGTTCTCTCTCCTCTCCACCGCAAGAAATAAAAGCATCATCCCATCTCCTGATAGGATGAGCCGAAAAAAAGCAGAGACCGCCGATAAAGTGATGCCTGAAGTTCCTCTTGACCCGACAAAAGAGATCTTCAGATGGGGGCCGATACCAGGAAGGTTGTTTTATCCATCTGAGTTCGTCCATCCAATATTCTATGACTTCCCAAAACAATTCAAAGGCCATGCCTGGCCTAAGATTCTTTTCTTGTTCAAGGGCGGCAGGATAGTCTGGCTGAACGAGTTCCCTGCATTGAGAGAGGCTGGAAAGAAAGTGTTCCTGGAATATATGCTGCCTAAGTCCTCGCGCCTCAAGCTCAGAAAAGTCTGGCGTGACCAGATTTTGCAATTGAAAATGTTCGAGGCGCGGCTTGACAAGGCCGATCTGAAGAATCTAGACGACAAGGATCTTCTGACGTTAGGAAGACGCTTTGATATACTGATAAATGATTTCTGGACTCCTACAATTCCGCAGGAGCTTGGGAACTATGGATCTGATGTTCTCCTAAAGGATAAATTAGCCTTAATAATAAAGGACAATCATGAGCTCTCTGAGGCGATGGAGGCATTGACTGCGCCAGAGGAGTTCTCCTTCTATCAATATGAAGAGGTAGAACTTTCTGAGACAAAAGACCTTGAGGCCCACCAGAGAAAATACTTCTGGCTGAAGAACAGCTATTATGGCACGACTGTGCTGCTGGTTGATTTTTTCAGGGAGCGAAAGAAAGAACTTCCAGCAGGCCTACGTAGGATCATTGATGAAAAGCTGTCCATGATAAAGAGCAAGAAGAAGCAGATGCTGGCAAAATACAAATTATCAGATGAGGTAATGGAAATTGCGTCTGCGCTCAGCTATGGTATTGCTTGGCAGGATGAGCGAAAAAAGGACATATTCATAACCCAGCATTACAAGCAGCTATTTCTTGACGAGATCGCCAGGAGAAAGAATCTTTCAGTTGATGATCTGACCTATTTCATGTTCTCTGAGATATTGGATTTCTTCTCAGGAAGATTAGATCTGAAATATTTGTTGGCGCAGAGAAGAAGAGTAGTCGGATTCTATGTGAATACAAGCAACTTAATCATACTCTCTCCGGAACTTACTGAAAAGTTCTGGGATATGTATGCAGAGGAGAAAGTTGAGAAGTCAGTGGATGAGGTGAAAGGAATCCTGGCCAGCAAGGGGACAAAGCCTATTGTTAGAGGGACTGTAAGGGTTGTCCTCAATCCGTTGCGTGCAGAATCATTCAATGAAGGCGATATCCTGGTCGCTCCGATGACCAGCCCTGAATACGTCTTTGTCATGAAAAAAGCAGCTGCCATAATCACAGACACCGGCGGTCTGACTTCTCATGCAGTCATCGTGAGCAGGGAGCTCAACAAGATTTGCATTGTGGGTACAAAGATAGCTACCAAGGTCTTCAAGGACGGAGACCTTGTGGAAGTGAATGTGCAGAAAGGGATTGTGAAGAAGATATAATCACTGGAAGAGTTGCAAATTCTATAGTTTTATTTTTCACAAACAATTTAAATAGTTGAACAAAGGCAGATGCCATGAAAGCAGTAATCCTCGCAGGTGGGTTTGGTGAGAGGCTCAGGCCCCTGACTGACACAACACCCAAGGCGATGGTTGATGTCCAGGGAAGGACTCTCACAGAGCATGTGTTCGACATCCTTAAGCGAGCCGGCATCACAGAGGTCTATCTTTCTATCGGCTACATGGCTGACAAAATCCGGGCGTATTACGGAGATGGTAAGAAATTCGGGATGAAGATCCATTACCTTGTGGAAAAAGAGCGCCTGGGTACAGGCGGATGGATGCGACTCATAGAAATGCCTGACGAGGACATGTTTGTCATCAACGGAGACAACCTCTTCGACATAGACCTGAGAGAAGTCTATAATTTCCATAAAAAGATGAAGGCCGATGCTACCATAGCTCTGACAAAAGTAGATGATGTCAGGCATTACGGCATCGTGGAGCTAAAAGGCGATCGCATACTGCGCTGGGTGGAGAAGCCAAAGCCAGAAGAAGCTCCTTCCAACTATGCAAACTCAGGTTATTATCTGTTCAGCCCGAGAGTGTTTGATTTCATTCCTGAAGGAAGGAACAAATTCATGCTGGAGTATGATGTGATGCCTGTCCTGGCGCAGAAAGGCAGGGTCTATGGCTTTCAGTCAGAAGCTCAATGGTTTGACACAAGATCAGTTGAGATGCTGAAGCGTATAAACGAAGAATGGCTCAAGAAATAGATTAGAAAAATCACTTTTTCTCGATTTCTACAATCCCTTCGTCCACTATCTTGAACATTATGCTCTTGCCCTCTTCGATGCTGCGATGCTTCTTGATGATCGCCACCCTGTTCTTGCCGCTGATCTTTAGCTCTATAAGGCATTTGCTCATGTTCTTGATCATCATGCCACCAACGACCTTTACCTGGTCTTTATCCTCCATGTCAGCATAGACTTGGGAAGTAACAATTACAGGGATGTCTTTCTTTCTTGCAATCTCTAGCAAAGTCATGAGCTGGGCGACAAAAGCGTTGTTAAGGTTCTTGTTGTTCTCATCGCTGAGCTCTGCGCGGTAGAGCATGCTGATGGTGTCCACAAAGATAGCTCCTATGTTCTGCTTGAGCAGCTCATCAAACTTTGTGATTGACTTCTCCTGCTCTGCGAAGCTTGTTGGCTTCAGGAATATTATCTTCTCCAATGCCTTCTTGTAATCAGGGCAGAGCTGCTTGAACCTTGTCAATGAGAATCCGCCCTCAGTGTCCACAAAGATGACTTTCTGGCCTTTGACGCTGTTGGCCACGCACAGCAGGCAGAGATTGCTCTTGCCGCTGCCAGCAGGGCCGTAGATGGTAGTGATCACTCCTTTCTCATAGCCGCCCTCAAGAAGCCAATCCATCACAGCAGTGCCTGTGCTGATCTTTGTATCCATAAAAAAGAAGGAGTCTGGCAGGGTATATATTGTTTGTTATTTCATTGTTGAAGGATTAACGGAGCCTGCTATTATGCGGAATAAGGCCTATCATCACCAATTTGGCTAGCTCTAGTAATATCTTGCTTTAGCTTGTTCTTTGCTCCTTTCGATGACCATGAAGTAATTATTCCTGTCCATACAGTCCCGACCAGCAACACAGCATAGGTCCTTCTGTGCTCAGGCACTACAGCGTAGTTTAACCATTGGAATGCATTCCAGGCTGTCAGTGTCGCAATCAATGTCTTTAAGTATTCTCGGCCAGGGATGTAGCTGATGAATTTTTTATTTAGATTATTCAAGAATCCATTCTTCTTGATCTCTGCTGGCGAGAATATGCTTGCATAGCCTTTCAATAGCGCAGGGATGCTGTAGTTTGTTTTCTCTCCCATTGTGTTGTTGTAGAAGAATATTGTGTTCGATGCATTGCCAATAAGGTTTGGTCCTAGCGCTGCCTTGACAAGAGGGTTTGAGTTTATGTATTTTCCAACCAGCTCTCCTGTCTGCATAAGTCCGTCAATGCATAGCCCGTATAGCGGCGCTAATGCTGCGGTATAAGCTAGCTTTCTCTTGTTCAATTTTTTGTCTAATACCCATTGTGCTGCTGCGTCTCCTATGACATACATCAGCTCAGCAGTCATCATGACGCTTAGATGAGGATGTGCTTTCTGAAAGCCATCTACTGCCTGCACAATATCTGTTAAGCATTTAAAGTCCATTTGTTATGGAAGAAATCAAAGCTTTATAAAGATTTTGTTATTAACTATTATTAAGTGGTTACATTTTAGAGTGATTTATTCCTTATTTATCCCGATGCAGGTATTGTACATCGTCCTCAAACCTTGCTTCAAGGTGGCAGGATCCGCTATCTTCGCATGCACAAATGGCTTTATAACCCATTTCTCTGCAAGAGTAGGATTAAGAAACATGAATGTCAATCCTTGCTTAGTCTTGAAAAGATTCCAGTTCTCGAGCACCACCTTGAAATTGTGCTCGTTGCAAATGCAGACAAAATAAGCAGTCTCATCGTTTGTAATCTCTTTCATCTTGTTAAGTTCAAGGTTCTCGTTGCAGTGATAGACTGCCTTTCCATCCCTGTAGTCACACAAGACCCTGTCATTCTCCTCCTTGAAGCTTATCAGGTCTTTCTTTATCAAGTCCTTCTGCTTGATGTGGTGCACAGTCCATTCCTTGAGATCTATCATCTTGACCTCCTGAGAAGAATGAATGCCCCATAGGGCAGCACAAAGCAGATGAAGAACACCGCTCCTGCAACCACAGGATTGTGGATGTTCCCTATCATGAGCGACCGGTTGAATGCATTGACTGTTGTGACTATGATGAAGAAATCAAATACCCCGATTATTGGGATGAAGAGGCTGATTAATAGGTGGTGGTGATGCTCCAGCCAGTGCATGTGCCTAATTATTGTTATAATCAGGAATCCTAGCGAGAATCCGAAAAAGCCAGCGAACACATAGCTCCAGCTGCTGTTGGCCGCTATCAATATCGGGATCAGGACAAATGAGAGAAGGATCGTACCTAAGATTCCTATGATTAGGGTGAACCAGTAGAGACTTTTCTCAAGCGCCTTTACATGAGAGTGCTTGTTCTTCTCTGCATGCTTGAGTATTCTCTCTGCGTGGTCGATTTCGTGCTTGCTCCAGCCCTTGAGATGAAGGCGATTTCTCATAAGCTGACATCTTGGCCGGGGGATATATAAATTTAATTGTTTAGGCTCGCCTTTTAGCAGTAGATAAAAAACTTTAAAAACAAAGGTTATAATAACACATTATTGAGGTGATTTTATGACACAATTCGTAGCATTAGACCCTAGTGTAGAAGTCAACGGCCAGACAATTCTTTCTGTCATTGAAGGGATGAAATCAAAATGGATAGCCTTGGACATATTGAAAAGATCAGGTATTGATGATCCTAAGCCAGGCGAGTGGTATTCTCAGCAGAAATGGCTGAATGCTTTCAAGGAGATAGCAGAAAAGGTAGGGGATCTGACCTTGAATATGATAGGAAAGAAGATTCCTGAGAAAGCAGACTGGCCTCCAGCAGTGGATAATATACACAAAGCGCTTGGCTCAATAGATATAGCTTATCATATGAACCACAGAAAGAAAGGAGTTCCTCTTTTCAATCCTCAGACTGGCTCGATGGGCGAAGGGATAGGTCATTATAAGTACGAATCTCTCGGTGAGAGGAAAGCCAAGGTGACTTGCGACAACCCATATCCTTGCTCGTTCGACAAAGGCCTGATAGAGGCTGCAGCTAATAAGTTCAAGCCAGCGAATACTTTGGTGCGCGTGGATCATGACGAGTCAGTCTCCTGCAGGAAAAAAGGCAAGTCCATCTGCGCCTATACCGTGAGCTGGTGAGGCGCCGTAAGATTTAAATAATCCCGCTCCCAGAGAATGAGTTATGAAAAGGGCTAAGCCGCAGAAGCACTCCAAGGTCGAACTGGTGATTCTTGTAGGCATAATAGCAATACTCAGCCTGCTGATAATGTTCTTGAAATATCCTGGATTTTAAGCCTTGCCTTATGTCAGGCTGCTTTTTCACTTAGAATCAAATTTTTCTTCTCCATTGTCGTGGCCGTTGCCATTCGCTTCTATCTTCGTCACAGCAACAACTTTGTCGCCCTGCTCAAGCTTCATTATGCGGACTCCCTGGGTGTTCCTTCCTATGACATTGATGTTCTTGGCAGGCACTCGTATGATTATTCCGTTCTTTGATACTAGCATGATGTCATCTTCATCTGTTATTGCGTTAACGCTCACCACCTCGCCGTTCCTCTCGCTGCAGATGATGTTCTTCACTCCCTTGCCGCCCCTGTTGATGAACCTGTACTCATCAAGGCTGCTCCTCTTGCCAAAGCCGTTCTCTGTGACTGTTAGGATGCTCTCCTTGTCATTGGCTATGATCATACCTATGACTTCGTCCTTGTTCTCGAGCCTTATGCCTCTGACTCCGATGCCTGCCCTGCCTACGCAGCGCACATCCTCCTCTGAGAACTTCACTGCCTGGCCTTCCTTCGTGGCTATGAGTATGTGCTGCTTTCCATCAGTCAGGACAACATCTATCACCTCATCCTTCTCATTGAGGTTTATGGCGATTATGCCGCCCTGGCGAGGGTTGCTGTACTCCTCGAGATTTGTCTTCTTCGCAAGCCCTTGCTTTGTGGCGAATATAAGGTAATGCTTGTTATCGAATTCATTGATGGGAATCACTGCCTGTATCTTCTCATTAGGCTCAATCCTTACGAGGTTTATGATTGGCTTTCCCTTGCTTATCCTGGCTGCCTCAGGTATTTCATAGACATTGAGCCAGTGAACCTTGCCATTGTCGGTGAACACAAGAAGATATGAATGAGTGTTGGCTATGAACAGGTGCTCCAGGAAGTCCTCGTCCTTTGTGGTAGCGCCTATGACTCCTCTTCCGCCTCTGCGCTGGGTCTTGTAGGCGTCCATTGGTTGCCTCTTGATATAGCCGGCGCGGCTTATAGTTATTACGTTGTCCTCTGACTTGACAAGATCCTTCATCTCAAGCTGCTCTCCAGCATCCTCCTCTATGATCGTCCTTCGCTCGTCGCCATATTTCTGAATGAGTTCCTTCATCTCATCACTGATGATGTTCAGGATCTTCTTCTCGTCGCTAAGTATATCATTGAGCTTCTTTATCAGCTGAATGAGTTCCTTGTGCTCGTCCTTTATCTTCTGTTGCTCAAGGCCTGTGAGTCGCTGGAGCTTCATGTCAAGAATCGCCTGGCTCTGGATCTCTGTGAGTTTGTAATTATCGACAAGGCCTTTCTTTGCTACCGCAGGATCCTTTGATGACTTTATGAGCTTTATCATTGGATCAAGATGCTCCAGCGCTATCAGGAGACCAAGAAGTATATGATTCTTCTCCTCTGCTTTTCTTAGGTCAAACTCAGTCCTCTTGCGGACGACCTTCTGCCTATGGTGCAGGAAATGCGTTAGGAACTCCTTGATGTTCATTGTGCGCGGCTGGTTGTCCTGCAAGGCCAGCATTATGGCTCCGAAAGTCGAATGCAGCCTTGTGTGCTTGAAAAGCTGGTTTTTCACCACCTCAACATTAGCTCCTTTCTTCAGCTCGAGCACAATGCGCATCCCTTTCCTGTCGCTCTCATCTCTTATGTCAGAGATTCCCTGTATGATCTTGTCGTTCACGCTCTGGGCCATCTGCTCGATCAGTATAGATTTATTCAGCTGGTAAGGTATCTCCTTTACTATGATGCTCTGCTTATCCTTCTTCTCCTCTATCTCGAGCTTTGCCACCACGTCGATGCTGCCGCGGCCGTAGGTATAGGTCTCTATGATTCCATGCCTGCCAACTATTGTGCCGCCTGTCGGGAAATCAGGTCCCTTGATTATTTTGATGATATCCCTGATCTCCAGCTCTGGCTTCTCTATGAGCTCTACGACTGCCTGGCACACCTCCTTGATGTTATGAGGTGGTATGTTTGTGGCCATGCCTACTGCTATTCCGCTGCTCCCGTTAATCAGGAGGTTAGGTATCTTGCTTGGCAGGACAACCGGCTCCTTCAGGCTTCCATCGAAGTTGTCGGTGAAATCAACAGTCTCCTTGTCGATGTCCATTAGCATCTCGTCGCTGATCCTGGCAAGCTTTGCTTCAGTATACCTCATCGCTGCAGGAGAATCCCCATCAATACTGCCCATATTTCCTTGTCCTATTATGAGAGGATATCTGAGCGAGAAGTCCTGCGCCATCCTGACCATGGAATCGTACACTGCCATGTCGCCGTGCGGATGATATTTTCCAAGCACCTCTCCAACGATCCTCGCGCTCTTCTTGGTCTGGCTTGTGTGCTTGAGGCCGATGTCGTTCATCGCGTAAAGGATCCTTCTGTGGACCGGCTTCAGTCCGTCCCTGACATCTGGCAGTGCCCTGCCGATTATGACGCTCATGGCGTAGTCAAGGTAGGAGGCCTTCATCTCGTCATCGATTATTGTCGTGACTATCTTCTGCGCGATTTTCGGCTCCTTATTTTCAGGGCTTTTTTCAGCTTGTTCCTCTGGCTTTTTTGGCGTCATTTACCGTCGATAAAATGGAAGCGGAGAGTGTTTATAAGTGTTGTGATTTCTCAGATTATTTTCATTATGGAAAATAAATTCGGATTTTATCCCTGTTTATGGTGCGAAAAAGTGATTCGGGTGCGCTCGATAACAAGTGCGATAGAATTATGAAAAACAATGATTATCTCTCAATTAGCTTCACGATCCTGTCCTTCTGCGATGAGTGTATCACAAAGCTGTGGCCGCAGTACACGCACTTCTTCACGCTGCCGAGAACTACCTTCGGGTTGGTCTTCTGCTGGTTGCCGCATCTGGGGCACATCACCAATAGCATCATGCTTCCAAGAATGTGGTCTGCTGTTTATAAGCTATGCGTCAAGCTGTCCAGTGCTATCCTGTGCCCAAAACCCCTTTGAAAAGGAGGACGTTAACTGCTACATAGCCCCCGAATAGCAGCACTGAGTAGATGAAGAATCCTGACATATTGGATTTCAGGTTCTTCATTGTCTGGAAGAAGTCACTGCCAATGCTTATCTGGGTCTGGAACAGTGAGAGCACAAATATCATCTCAAGCAGATACACTCCGACAACTGCCGCTATGAATGTTGGGGGGACGACCTTTGAGGCATCTATGAGGTTGAGCTGGACAGCCTCGCCACCGAACAATGCAGATATCTTCGTGAGCTGCTCTGTGATGAAGACTATCGACTTCAGGATTGCGAAGGTCATGACAACTGCTGCTGCGCAGAGCATTGGCGCAAGGAAGGTTATGCTTATGCTGATAAGGCCCACGGTATCTGCCAGCAATGTCTTGACATAATCATCCAGCTTGTAGGTATCAATCACCTGCCTCCTGATGGTCCTTGAGGCCTTTGCTGCGCTTTCCTGGGAGACTGTCTCAAATGTGACTATCTGCTCTATCACAGTGCATACCTTTGATGAAGGTATGAGCTTCCTTATCTGAGTCTTTATTATTGTCACAAGGGTGTCCTTGCTTGTGATGAGAAGATGTTTTATTCCCTTGAAGCCCTTTATGGCAGGATGATCCTTGAATCCTAGGTTTTCGTAGTCATCAATCACTCCATCGATGACTTTCTCGAACGGTGTATTGAGTGCGAAGTATGTTGAAAAGCTCTGAAGTATGAACGGCAAGTCCATCTCCACGTCTCGTATCTTATTCCATAGAGTATTATATTTCTTGACATAGATGCTGGCGTAGATGTAGGAAGCCACAGCCATACCCGCACCTCCGAGCCAGGCAAGGAAGAAGTAAAATAGTGAGTCAATGTTCGGCATGGCCTTTGTTAGGACCGCGTTCATGGTTATCAAGGTCGGGATCCCGATCACTGCTGCCATTCCTACGCAAATGAATAGGTATGCTTTCTTCAGCGGCTTGTACTCGCTTGATTCCCTGAGCCTTATGGTGTCTATCTGTATCCTCTTTGATGCGAATGATAGCGCTGCCACCAAGACTATTGTCGGGAAGAACACAATGTAGAGGAATGCTATGGTTGATGGCTTTACCACCTGGGGCATGAACACAGCAAGTATAGGCAGCACCAGCAGAGAGAGTACTGGCAGCAGGATTCCTCCTGTGATGAGCATGTTGGCGTTCTTGGAAAGGTCCTCGGCCGCCCTCTTGCCTATGGTGGAATAATTCACCATCAGGGTCTCGATGGTCTCCCCTATCAGGATCTCTCGCTCTTTCTCGCTCGAGAAAGATGCTATCTGCAATAGCCTGATTGATTTCACAAAATAAGGGTTTGCTTTGTTCCAGACATCGACATACTTGCTGAGCGCGCTTCCGAGCTCGCTGACAACCCTTCTCTTCAATGAGTTGTTTATGTCCTCGAACTGCTTTTGCAGTATGCCTGTGAGGTTCTTCTCTGTCTCAAGGAAGGCTGCTTCCATACTTACCCCCATCTGTGTATATGTACTGAGATGCAGCACTGCTCTCAGCATCTCCTCGCTGTACTCCATCATCTGATGAGTGTAATAGATGTTGAAGGGATAGAGCGAGAGCATGATCGCGAATATCAGGCCAAGGAATACCAATGATGTATAGAAGAAATGCGAGAGTTGACCAAGGACAGTCCCTAGCACCAGGAAGAACACGAATGTGAGCAAAGAGCTCATCAGCACATCCTTTGCATTGTATTTGAAGAAAGTGAATTTGAGCTTATCATCCAATGATTTTATCTCTAATTTTAACGGGATGGCTGCTCCTAGTTCGTATATCTGAGAGAGATTAAGCTTCATCGTCGGATTCTGCCCCTGGTTCTGTCATTTCCTTCTTTTTCTCTATGTTGAGCAGGTCCCTGAGCTCTTCCTCATATCGCCTCTTGAACTCTGTCTCGCGCTCTGGCGACTGCAATGGGTTGAGCTCCTTGAGCAGCTTCATGAATAGGTTGTTGGCGTTTGAGACAAATGGCGCCTCTAGCATGTCTGTCTTGTCTTTCGCAAAGCTCAGGTGGAGGCTTTTTGCCCAGGACCTTAGCATGATATCCCTGAGGATGTCGTCATATGATTTGTAGTCTGTCCTTGCCAGTATGTTCTTCAGGGTGACTGATTTTCCTTTGAGCAGTATTTCTGTCGGCTCAAGCGTGTCTGTCTGTGGATTGTATATGAATAGGTCCTGGAATTCTGGCTTGTCCTCCCATTCCTTGAGCACCTCCGTGACCTGAACCACTCTTCTTTTCCTGACAAGGGCAGAAGGATCCTTGATTAGGTTCTGGATGATTATTACATCAGTCGCCTTGAAAGAACCCTTTGGCACTCCAAGGTCGTTGACGACTCTGTCGTATACTCCATAGGGGGTGTCTGCGTGTATTGTTCCTGCGACTACGTTGCTCATGGCACCAACTCTCATGGCTTCGTAGAGGACCTTTGCCTCTACGCTTCTGACCTCTCCTATTATTAGCGCTGAGTCTCCTAATCTCAGGGATGTCCTTAGTCCTTTGTCGAATGGCATCTCCATTCCGCCTTCCATTAACGCAGACCTTACCTTGAACGGCAGGATGTCATAGCCCAGCTCCTTGTACTCATAGATCGGTAGCTCCTGGGTATCCTCTATTGTTAGGATTCTGTATTTCTGCAGGATCTCAAGTATGAGCGAGCCTAGCAGGGATGTCTTTCCGCTTCCTCTCGGCCCTGCTGTCAGGAATGATCTTCCGTGGGAGATTATGAGGTTCATGAAGCCAGCGAACATTGGGCTGACTGCTTTGTTCTGAATCATTAGCAGCTGGGTCCAGGGATGCTCCCTGTGTTTTCTGATGGAGTAGCCTGTCCCAAAGATTGAGAATGGAGGGATTATGCCTGCGACTCTTGCCTTGACATCTCCTATCTCTATCTCTCCGTCTATCTGCGGCTGCGCCTTGTTGAGCGGTCTTCCAGTCGATACCTTGAGCCTTGTGGCTAGGTAGTTGAGCAGGTCGTCGCTGGCATAGATGTTGGAGGTGCATTCCTGGTATTTTGCATGCACTATCCTGAAGCTGGTCTTATATGCTGGAGGGTTTATGTTGATCTCGAGGATGTTATCGTCGAAGAGCAGATGCTCGAGTATGCCGTAATCCTGATACCATCTCTGCACATAGTTGTCATATAGTTCTCCAGTCTCCTTGAACATATCAACAAGTGTGTGCATGGCAAAGAGCTCATTGAACTTCATGTTCATCTCAGGTATGAGTATGGTGTAGATATAATGTGTGCCCTTGGCATCAAGATATATGTTTACTCTTGCGCCTGTTCTTAGTGTGTAGCTCTCCATGAATACGGCGTCCTCTGGTATTATTGAGAGCCTGACGTCGATGAAGAATGGCTCTACCGATAGCAGACTGAGTTTAGAATCATATTCTTTTGTGAAGTATTTGGTCTTAAGCCTGAGGCGGTCGAATTTTATATGTTTGATCCGCTCCTTTATCACAGGATTGAATTGCGGAGAGGCAGGGAATATTCCTTCCTGTTCACAGTTTATCTCCTCGACGTTGTGATAATCTCCTTCAGACAAGCCACACCTCTTTTTACACCATCTCTTTTGTTCCTTATATTAAATTCTTTTCGTTTTTTGTGTTCGAGGATGGTTGCTTGCTTTCCGAACAGGATATATCTTTCTCTATGCTGGAGTGGTTAACAAACTTTTTATATTGTCGAATGAGTCAGAACCATAATGTTGAATCTTAATGATCCTAAAGTAGCTAATGTTATAAAACCTGAGTTCATCTCAAAGCTCTCTAAAGAGAAGAAGGATGACATCCGTTCTGTGCTTGAGGCGCTCACTACCACAATAGAGACCATTAATGAGCGGTTGGCCAGGGGAGCAGGCAGGGATCAGGACAGCGCTTCTGCCGCCTATATGCAACGCCTGAATTCATCGCTGCAATACATCTATCAGGTTCTGACTTCATACAAGAAGGACCAGGAGTCATTGAGGACAGGCATCTCTGACCTGAAAGCTTCTGTCAACAAGTCAGTCACAGAGGCAGCCCAGATATTCATGGTCGAGACAAGGAAGATGCTGCAATCAGCCAACCTGATAGAACCTGACAAGCCAGCTACCGCCGCCCAGGCTGCCAAGCCAACTGATAAGCCAGTAAGGCTGCTGAGCGAGGATTCATCATCGATCAAATTCATGCTTGACTTCGAGAAGAGGCTCCAGCAGGTAATCCTCATCCATACTGAGGAGGCAGAGCTCTTCAGGAAGCAGAACAAATATCTTCAGTCAAGGCTTGAGAGCATCGAGCAGAAGCTTGATACAATACTGAGCAAGAGCCAGAAGAGCAAGTGAATATTATTTCTAACCTTTGCATTCTACTGTGAACTTCTCAGCATTCTTGAGAAAGAAGCATTGGTAATTGTGCGATGAGAACATCTTTGCAGCTTCTGGAGTTGAAAGATTCAAAGTGTAGTCCTGGGTGAATTGGCAGTCGCAGCGCCTGCAGCTCTTCTTTCCAAAGAATTCTATGCAGATGAAATCCTGCGAGGCAGTCAGTACACTATCTGATGAAAGTCTTGCATTGATAGGGAGATATGTGTCGTCGGGCATCTTGCACATCTTGTTGCACATTAGCATCAGGTCTCCCAGGCTCTGGTCGACAGAAAGCTTCTTGTCCTCGAGCTGGTTGTTCCTTATGAATCCGAAGAGCACTCCGATGGTTATCAGCACAGAGATGATTCCTACCAGGATCCAGATAGTCTCTTCCATTTTTTCACTTTCTGAAAACAAATAATTCTCGGGCTTAAAGACTTAAATAAAAAAACAAAAAATATTCAGAATGATCTGCTTAGGGGAATCCTGCCAGGGTGTACCACATGGTTGTGCCGTTGGTCGCTGTGCAGACTCCTTTCTTGATGTTGGCTGTCATCATCGTGGCGACATCAATTCCCTGCGAGGTCCAGTAGTCTGTCAGTATTAGCTTGCACTCCCTGCCGTTGAGCTGCCTTCCGCAGCAGTCGCTTGTGAGTATGAAGCAGGGCACTGCGTCCTCGCACACTCCGATGCCTGCCAGCTGAGAGGTGTCAAGATCCTTCATCCCATTATTATTGAAGTCAAGATAATCAGGCGACTTGATGGCATTGCTTCCATAGGCTATGCAGAGGCTTGCCAGGCTCTTGAGCGAGCACCCATCATTGGAGGCCTCTGTGCACTTGTCCTTGCAGTAGAGCACTGCGGTCTCCTTGAGATCCTGCTGCTTCCTCTCCTGTTCAATCTTTCCGAGCTTGTTCTTCTGCTCAGTGATCTGGTTCTGGAACAGCTTGAGCATGACCAATGCCACTGCCAGGATTACGAACAAGGCCACGAATATCTCGATGGGCTTCTCAGTCCCTTTCTTGCCATAAAATATGCTTTTCATAAGGCGCACCTCTTATATTTTTTTTTATCTCTCAAAAACAATCTTTCCTAAAGGATCATAATATATGAAAACACTCGTCGCTCCGCCGCCTGAATTATCCTCAATGGTGAAATCCCTGCCATCTGCTGTGAATGAGTTCTGGGAAGGCGTTGAGCTTCCTCCTCCTGTCTTTACCACATAGCAGAGTTCCCTATCGACCTTTCCCTGGCTGTCCTTTGCGCACTGCACAGCAAGCTCATAGAGCATGGTTGGTCCGCTGCCTGTCACGATCTTCGCCCCTAGCTCATCATCAGGGCCGATGTTCTGGACCTTATCCTTGCTCTCGAGAAGCACCTCTCTTGAGAAGAAGATCACTCCCACAGCCACAACTATACATATGAAAAGGGTTATCATTACAGCTATGGGCATCTCCATGTTGGTTCACCTGATTTTCAGGTATTAGTATTTATATGTTTTTCCATAGGGACATCGCCCTTTCATCGAAGCGAAAGAATTAAATAACCAGGATGCCGAGGAAATGATGAGGTGGAGTGAGTGAAAATGAAGGGGTTTATGTTCTCAAGAAAAGCTAATGTGTTCGCGGCAATGTTTATAATCATGATAATACTGGCTGCAGTCGGCGTTATAACCTATACAAGGTTCATGCCGAATGAGGAGTCCTTTGATTATGGCAAGACTCTCTCTGAGGCGCACAACATCTTTGAGAGAATATTCTTCCTTTGCAACGAGGTGATGATTTCAAGCGGGATGATACCGGCCAATGCCTTGTGGTATTGCAATGCAGCCTATCCTCCGACCTATCAGGAGATACAGAGTGAGTTCGAGAAGCTGCTGGCAGAGCAGATAGGAGCAGTCAAGGCTAACCTGTCTGGTGATGGCTATCAGGCCAATCTCTCGCAGCCAATAATAACAATTGACTATTCTGACCCTGCCAACCCAAAACTGTTGATGTCTAATTTTTTTCTTACATTGAAGAGCCAGGGAGAGTTGCGTGTGCTGAATTTCTCAGGCATAGACCTAGTGTTTGATGACTACCTCAATAAGTTCTTCCCTACGATAGTCGATTGGCTTGAGGCGGATGCCGGAGGATTGATGAGCAAGCTGACAGCTCTCAATGACGCTAAGCCCTGCAAATTGTCTTCATGCTGCTGCATGTTCCCTAACAAGGAGACCCAAGATAGTGTTTTTGAGCAGATGCATGAGCAGGGGGATATGAATCAGGAGGAGCTGAAAGGGGTTATCAGCGCTGCTGTTTATGAGCTTGACGATCTTTTCAAAGAGAGAGGGATCAATGCGACTTGCAACACTTCCTATTCAGAATCAATGCTTGTGATTGAGAACACTCCTTTCATAGCCTACTCTAAGAACGCCTGCCCGCCTGCAGGCACTTGCGCTCCTAACACTGATAAGGGAGGGACTCTCTGTGAGTGGAGCGATGAGGAGACAACGATTCCTGAGAGCGGATGCCCGGCTGAGAGGCTGAAAGTGTCATCATTCAACTTGCTTGCTGACCTTGGAGACCTTAAGAATAATCCGCCACCAAATTCGCAAGAGTATTTAATAACAAACTACCGTGTAGCTCTCCACAGGAAGACAGCTGCCAATGTCGCTGTCGTCTGCAAGGATGCTGACAACCCTTTCAAGGATCCTTTCGAGTTCAGGATCAGGTTCGCGGTGAAGTATTACTGCGAATATCCTCCCCTGCCAAGCATCTATTATCCAGAGATGCCTTGCGGCCCTTTGCCTATACTTCCAGGCTGCAAAATACCTGGTGATGAGTGCGATTATAGAAACTGCCACAAATGGCTATGTGATGATAATTTAAAATGCACAGTAGATGGTGGCGTCGATGTCGGAAGGGAGTGCGGCTCTTCTTATGAGTGCGGAGGAAGATGCTCTGAATCAGGAGAATGTGTGAGCAGCAATCCTGGCGCCAGCTGCTCACTGCCTCACTGCGGCTCGTACTATAAGACAGGCATCTGCAAGGCTGATGGGAACTGCAAGATAACAAATATTCCTGAAGGGACTTGCTGCGGCGGACAGCTGAATACAGGTTCAGGAAAATGCTGTCAGGGAGTATGGATGACTTCAGGCGTATGTCTTAGCGGCCCGAGCTGACTAGGTAAGATATTAAGCATCAGCAGGATTCATAATGGCGTTCACTGACGATATAATTGGGATGATAATACTCGTGCTAGTGGTAATAATAGCCTCTTCGCTTGTGGCTGTCAAGATCCTGCGGTCAGAAGGAAGCTCTGCCGAGAGCAGGAACGAAGCATTCCTAGAGGATCACTACACGACCGCAGTGGATGCTTTCTTTCACATGAGCGATAATATGACCAGGAAGCCGTTCAATGTAGTGCTCGGAGATTATTATATTGAGGGAAAATATATCGGAGCCAGGGATGATCCTGAACTGCTGAAAGCCCAGGTCGAGTCAGTGCTTGACTCCATATTTGGCAAGGGAAATTATTACACCAACATATCTCCTGTGATATCAGGAAGCACCATAAGCTTTGTGATTGACGGGGCTCCTAGCCTGGATAATGAGCGTGCAAGGCTGGCGAAGCAGCTGCCTGGATTCTATGTCAAGCTGAACGAGCTATTCGCTGGCTCAAATATACCAAAGACAAACATATACCTTCTCACAGAGAAGTCTCAACAGGAAGCCTGTGCCCAGTTCCCTTCTACAGTGAACTGCGAGGCGCTGGACTTCGACAAGCTTTACCTTTCTGAATCCTCAAGATTTGAGATAGGCCCTCCGACCTACGGATATACCTATGACCAATGGGTGAGCAAAGAGACTTATGTAGGCACAAAGATGCCTCACATAGTGTATAATGCTGACTGGGTCGCTGGCATGTACTATGCTGCTTCCGAATTCATCAATGAGCAGGAAGGGCAGAGCGCAGGGCTGTCTTTGAACATAGTGATTCCTGTGTCAGATAAATTGTCGACAAACTCCATCGCAGATGAATGCTTCAACCAGAATGACATCAATGATTATGTTCCCTGCGCTTTGTGCAATTCCGACTGCGCTGTGGAAAGATCGAAGACATATATCACTGACAATAACATACAGAAGCTAAAGGATTCAAATACTCTAGTGATGCCAGTTCACACTAGCAAATGCCGCTACATATTTGATCCTGTGTATAATGATTTCATTAAGAAGACTAATTATAACCAGAAATATCCTAAGCCATTCTGCACAGGGACAAATCCTGCATGTGGCGGCTGCAGTCCGAGCACCACCTACACCGATTATGACAACTTCTGCTTTCACAGCAACTGCTATCCTGAGGTGATAGAGCAGATGCAAGAGCTTGCTGATAAGACAAGCGGGGAGTTCTTTGACCTTGACACGATTGACAACCTGCCGAATGAGATCGCTGACCTTCTCAAGGAAAAGATTGATTCCTATCCGTTGGAGTTTGGAGTGTATGATGATAACAGGACAAGATATGTTTTTGACAGGAACATACTGCTACCTAACAGCATGCTCATCAAGATGAACCTGATAGTCTACAGGGACTTTTACAAGGAGATGGAGGTCGGAGATAATTGATACGCAGATCATCATCAAGAAGAGCAGAGCTCACATCCCCGATATTCATGTGGCTGGCCATATTCATATCAGTGATGATAGTCGGAGCCTGGTTCGTCAGGCAGATAAGGCCTTTGCAGAGCGAATCACAGACAATAAACTTTGACCTTGAGCAGTTCAAGATAATGATAAGCAACGCCTGCAGCAGCTCTTCATATTACAAGGAGTACAATCCCAGGACTGAGCGAGGATTGTTCATGCTCAATGACACAAGCATATGCATAAAGACAGGCGACCTATGCAACAGGCTTTCCACCTTCACGACGAGGAACGAGGAAGGGCTTGTTATGGGTGATGCATTGGTCAGATGCCTGAACTCCAGCGGAGTGAGAGACTGCGTCATGCTTCCGTGTGATGTAAACAATGTTTTGACAGAGGATCTTTCGAACATCACTTTCATGTACGCCGTGAAAGAAGGAGCTGTCTCCTTCTACAGCGACAACACCATAGGAGATGTGAAGGCAAGGTTCATGGGCTGATGTGATGGTGAACATAATAAGGGCTGATTGCGGAAAGAAAGGATTCTTCTCCATAATCACAGCTTTCTTCTTCATAATAGTGATAGTCTTCTCGCTGATAGCTTTCATCTGGATATACAATTCCATATTCCAGGTCAGCTCGCGCACCCGCGCTTTGTCAGAAAAGATGATTGATGCCAAGCTGCTCAAGGACAATCTCCTGATATGCCACGGAGCTCCCTACCTCCTGGAGTCAAAGCTCTTGGGAGATGAATGCCCATTCTCAGGCGTGACTGGCTACAGCGTGACCCAGAAGCCATTGTTCGGCTGTGAGCAAAAGAACTTCTCAAAGGGCAATCCTGCTGATGCCAACTGCCCAAGGTACGCCTATTTTCTAGATGTCAAGCAGCAGGGTTCTGAGAAGATGTGCCTTGCCAAGCTGATAATATGCGTCTGAAATAAATGTGTCTGCTTAAGAAAACAGAATAATGGTCTTTACTGCTTGCCTACTCGCTGACTTTCTCGATGCTCAGTTTCCTTGTCGCCGGAATGCATTTGATAGTTACTACTGCAGGCAGCACTATCTCCTGCATATCAACATCCTCTCTTGAGCCGCAGCTCCTGGAGGCTGATTGTATTGAGTAGCACATGTTGAGCTTAAGGAATGTCTGGAATAGCTCATCAAGGCTTATTGTGCCTGACTGAGCCTGGTTGCTGTTTATCTGTAAGGTCAATGATGATTCTGTCGCTCCTAGGCCGCAATCCTCCCACACATTATATGCGTTTGAGGCTAGGTCTTCCTTGTTTATTGTCTTGAACCTCAGCTCCCTATCCCCAAAGAACGAATCATGAATCTTTTCATAGATGTCCTTTGGGCTGATGCCTGCGACGAACATTATTATCATTCCGCCTATTATCAATGCGATGCCGATGTAGACTGTGATCTCGATAGTTTCCATATAAATCTCACCTTATGAGCTGTATCACCAGCCCTATCATTATGAAGAACGCAACCAATGAGACAACGATGCCTATGACTGTCATGATTGTCCTTGACATAAACTCTCTTTTTAGAAAACGAGTTTATAAAACTTTTCTAAACCATTGCTGACAAGAACAATGATCAGGGCTTTTCCTTTTCTTCTTCATACTTGTCTTTGTCGTCATCATCGTCAGGATAGGCGTCCTCGGCTGACTGGCTCTTGTCCTTATCATGCTTCCCGAAGATGTCATTGCTCTTTTGGCTGCCGGTGCTCGCAGGCTCTTCATCTGATATTGCCTCTTCACCAGCAGGCATCTCTCCCTCAACAACTTCTTTTTTCCTGAAAAGCTCATCCTGGTCATTATCGTCATTCTTCTTGCTTAGCATGTTTATCTGATCATCGATCTTCTTCAGGAAATCATTGTCTGGCTTGAACATCTCCCTGACAGGCTTCACTTCTTCTCCTGCGCCTGATGCGCTGCTGCCTGCTTCTCCTTCAGGAGTATCCACTACTTCAAGCTCTCCGAGCATCTTCTTCTCTGCGCCAGGCTTTCCTGCCTCTTCAATCTTCTTGGCTTCCTCAGGCAGGTCAACTACAGGAAGGTTCCCTAGCTTTGCGGGCTTCTTTTCCTTTAGTTGCGCATCCTTCAATGCTTCCTTCAGACCTCTGTCGCCCTGGACATCAAAGTACTCGTAGCATTTAGGCGTGAGTCCTAGCTCAAAGCTCCTTCCTTTCTTGCGTTTCTCGACAAATCCTCCTTCTATCAGCACCCCTATGTGCTCATAGGCATTTGTCCCTCTCATCCTGATGATCTCTGCCTGCACAATCGGTGCCTTGAAGGCTATAACTGATAAGGTCTCAAGTACAGGGAAAGGCAGCTCAGTATCAGCCACGATCTTGGTAACAAGATGGATGTATTTCTCTCGGACATTGAGCTTCCAGCTGTCGTTTGCCTGGACAAGCACCAAGCTTGTATCTCGAGCATCATAGTCTGCTTTCAATTCTTCCAATGCCTTCTTAACTGCCTTTGGCGTTGTATTGGTCAGCTCTGAAAGCTCCTTCTCTGTCATCATCTTTCCTGACGAGAAAAGCAATGATTCAATCTCTTTATTCAATTCAGCTCCCTCAAGATGATTAGGCATCATGATCCTCTGCGGGCTGACCGGCTGGTCTATCCTTTGCTCCTCAATTTTTTTCTCTTCAAGCTTCTCAATGGAAAAAGGAGAGAGGATTGGCGGAGTTGTTTTTGGCTCAGCGATTGTCGGAGCTTTAGGAGTTGAAGGGGTTAGTGCAGGCTTTGCGGCCAGGGCTGGTACTGCTAGCTTGGTCTGCTTCATCTCTTGCTTAGGATAATGTTTATGCTCCTGTTTTTCCTTAGTCAGAGGAATTGTTTTTTTCTCCTCTTTAACATCAGCTTTCGGATGCTCTTTCTCATTATCCACTTCAGCCTTCTTCTGCACAATAGGAGAGGGCCATTTCATCTTCTTTTTTTTATTAGAATTTGCGATGGTATTCATCACCTTTCATTTCCAGCTTCTTGGCCTTGACAAGGGCTTCAAAGAACGGATGGAGCTGTTCTACAGGGATTCCTATCTTCCCGCTTATCTGTTCAGGAGAATGATTATGCTCTGCTGCCAACAGTACACAGTTCTGGATCATGGCATTCATGTTCTTGACAAAGAGATCCTCCTTGACAGTCGCCTGCCTTACTGTGGCAGATATCTCATGCAGCTTAGCCATTAGGTCATTGAGCCAGAGGGTGAGATCCTTGTCCCTGAACTTCAACTCTGCAGGGGATATTATCTCGATGCTTGCAGGCATGAAGTTGATGCAGAGCCAGACAAACTTTTCCAGGTCATGGAAGAGCATTTCTGTGTCTGCATAGGTGCTCCACAGCCCGCCCTCCTTGGTCTCTTCTGCCTCACCATAATCTTCGGTAAGGATGGTTATCTGCTTGTCCTTCCTGATGTTGTCAACGAACTCACGGATTGTCTTATCGACATGCTCCTTTGGGCTGCCCAGCACCTCAAAGGTTACCTGCGTGAGTATTGCTCCCTGCTTTATCCTTCTCTGGATTTCCTTATCGTCCATAGCAATTATTGAAGCAAGAGGGTTATTTAAAGCTATCGCAGAGATCACTTCTTCTTCAGCAGGGAGAGCGCTATTATTGCGATGAGCATGACAAAGACCAGTATATAGGGCGCATAGCCTGTCAGGCGCTTGTTGCTTGATTCATACACAACCTTGCCAGTTATCGGGTCTGCTGTTTTTGTGGAGTTCTGTATCAGCTGCTCATCGCCCATGCCTGGCTCTACAAAAGAGCTCTTCTCGGCCAGTATCTCTTTCTCTTCAATGCTGAAGTTCGCCAACAAAATATTTGAGTCGATGATGATTCCTTCATCCAGCAGCTCAAGGGTGAATGTGTTGCTGCCAGGCTCTGCCTTTGCATAAAAGCTGATGGTCCCTGAGCTGTTGATCTCGAGCTTTTGCTCCTCTAGGTTGCTTCTCAGCAAGAGCTCCAGCTCTTCTGCTTTGACATCTTTTCCGAGCTCTATATTTGCATAGAGTGTTATGTTGTCCCGCCATTTCTTTGTGCGGGTGTAGAATGATATTATCTTTGCTGTTTCTTTCTTGCTCTCAGGAGTCTTTACCACCTCTATCGAGCTTGTTGAGCTGGTGGTTGCCTTGCTAGAGGATGAGCTGGTGGAAGGGCAGGAGCATTTCTTCTCCTCTGCTGGCTGCCACTCTGAGTTCTTGACGATTAACAGGCTCTCTGATTCCTGAGAAGATGCTGTGTTGGTGCAGTTGATTAATACCAGCTTGCTCTTGGCGATCATGACTTGGTCCTTGTCAGTAATCTTTGGGGTGAATGATTTCTTTGTCAGCAATGATGTGTTGCGTCTTGTCTTGGTCTCGCTGCCGAACAGGTCCTCTATCCAGTATTCTATGATGAAATCATGGCTTTTGTTGCTCAGCATTATTGTAATCTCCATCGCTTCTCCGTTCTCATATATAGTCTTGTCTGTGGTGATGTTTATGCTGACAGAGCACATGACTGTCAGAGGCTCTGTCGAGTTGGTGATGTTGTCGGTGCTGTTGCCTGTGATATTTATTGTGATGTTGGTTGTGGCATTGGTGGCGTTTGTTGTTATGTTAATAGTATTATTGACAGTCACATTGATCGTTTCATTGGTGGTTTCATTTATGATCGGACTTGTCTGATTGATGCTCACGTTAATCGTCTCGTTAATGGTTTCGTTTATGCTGATATTCATTGTTTCGTTGATTGAAACGTTAATGGTTTGGTTGATTGTCTCGTTTATTGTTTCATTGATTGTTGATAGGCAGTTAGGAAGGCAAGGGCTTCCGCCGATGGAGCAGGATTCCTGCCAGCTCTCATTTGACAGCCCGATGATTAGCTCCATGGAATGATCGTTGCTGTTGGCTAGGCTTCCATCATAGTTCATGGAGTCGATAGCTGTTCCGTTGTTGTATAGAAATACTGCATCGATATCGTTGTTGAGATTGTTCCCGATGGTCGAGCCTGCGCTGTAGATGCTGCAGTTTAGGCCTGAATGGTTGAAGCCCTCTTCGACAATAAGGCTATAATCTCCCGGAGCATAGCTGAGCAGAACAAGGCTGTCGTTGGAGCTTGAATCCCCTATAATGTAGCCTGAAAGGTTGTCTGTGCCAAAGATCTCGACGAACTCCCTGTTATTGTCATCTCCAATAGGATTGTACATGACCTCGTTGATGCGCACCCCTGATGCGCAGGGAACCATGATGATGCACAGGATTATATTTGCGATGATATACTTGATTGTGATGAATCCTTTTTTCAGCATTCTCGGCTTTGCTAAAGAACTTTATTAAATAATGCTACCATAAAATTCTGTAGGAAAAAACATTGTTATCGGAAATCATTCAAGAAAATCCTGTCACCTATTTCCAGACTCCAATTATCTTATGCTTGCATTTAGGGCATTTGCCTTGCTTGAGCTTGTTCTCAAGAACGCTCATCATGCTGCGCCTTATCAGCAACGCATCGCATTTAGGGCAATAGGTGTTGCTCTCACCCGCGACATTGCCGATGTAGACATAGTCAAGATGCTTCTTTGCGATCTCATGCGCCTTCTCAAGCGTGGCTATCGGAGTTGGCTCAGCATCTGTAAGCTTGTAATCAGGATGGAATCTTGAGAAATGCAGAGGAACATTCTTGCCGAGCTCTTTGGCGATCCATCTGCACATATCCTCTATCTGCTTCATATCATCATTGAGCCCTGGAACAATAAGGTTGGTTATCTCAAGCCACACTCCTTCTTCTTTCAGGATTTTGAGAGTGCTTAGCACAGGAGCCAATGATCCTTTGCATGATTTGCTGTAGAAATCCTCGGAAAAACCCTTTAGGTCAATGTTGGCTCCAGCTATATATCCGCAGAGCTCCCTCAATGGCTGCTCATTGATGTAGCCATTGCTCACAATGGTGTTCTTGATGCCTGCCTTCTTCGCCAGCCTAGCGATGTCAACCATGTACTCATAGAATATTGTCGGCTCAGTATAGGTGTAGCTTATGATTCTGCATTCATTCCTCTTGCAGAGCTTCAGGGCCTGCTCAGGGAGAAGCTCTGACTCCTGTTCGATGATCTCTGCATCTAACTCTGCCTTGCTTATCTGCCAGTTCTGGCAGAACTCACAGAAGAAATTGCAGCCAATGGTCGCTATGCTGAAAGCCTGCTCTCCTGGCAGGAGATGATAGAAAGGCTTCTTCTCAACAGGATCGACATGCACTGCGCAGGGGCGCGCATAGACTAGCGAGAAAAGCTTGCCATCGATGTTCTTCCTGACCCTGCAGGATCCAAGGCTGCCTGGCTTTATGACGCACTGCCTAGGGCAGAGCACGCACCTGACAAGCTTGTCATTCAGTTTCTCGTAGTGGAGAGCTTCTTTCATATGGCAGGGAAAAGGCACGCTTCTTTTAATGTTTTGTCAATGATTTATTCATGGCGAGTGAACAGTAAGATTTAAATAGTCTCAAGGAAATATCCTTGTAAAAAGAGGGCTGAAAAGAGGTTGATGATGGGGTTATTTTCTAAGAAGAAAGCAATAGAGTTCTCTCCTAAACAGGCTCCTGTCGATCCAGGGATGCCTGACTTGAACCAGTTGCTATTCGAGGCGCCGGTTCCTCCTCCAGAGCTCCAGCAGCTTAATCTTCCATTCCCGAAGGAGCTTGGCAGCGAGCATTTCCCATTGCCTCCAGGATTCCAGAACCCATTCTTCTCTGAGCCTCAAGGGCTGCACATACCGCCACCACCAGGCTCATCACCAGCCAAGCCACTGCCTGCCTTTGAAGGAGCAGGTTCTGTGCCGACGCAATTCGCCCAGCAGCCTGCTAAATCAGACACTGAAAGCTTTGAGCTGCCTGATTTTGACGAGGAAGACCTAAAAGACATCGAGGAGGCAGAGAGAGCCCCGAAGAAGATGATGTCAGAAGAAGAGACGCCGTCCTACTCTGCCGTGGAGGTTAAGTCAGAAGCATCTGAGCCTGAGGAAGATGAGGCGCAATTAGAATATCCTGAGTCGACGCTTGAGAAGACAGCCACTGGCAAGGACAAATACCTTGAGATAAATAGATGCTTCGAGGCAAAGGAGACTGTGGAAGAGCTGCGCAAGATCTCCAAGAGCACAGAGGATGGGATTGAGAACCATTCAGCAAAGGAAACAAATGAGAAATATCATTCCCTGCTTAACACTCTGAATGTGATGCAGGAGAAGTTCATAATTATTGACAACAAACTCTTTGAATGATTATGAGGTGAAGAGATGATTGAATCAAACCCTGTGTTTGTCAAGGTGGAAAAATACAAGGAGATAATGGACATAATCAACGTCATCGACAAAAAAATAGGCAATGTCAAGCAGATACTTTCTGATCTCGATGAGCTCAAGTCAAGGGAGGACGATGAGATCGCCAACTGGCAGAAGAACATCGAGGACGTTGGACGCAAGCTCGACTCATTAAAGGAGGAGCTCTCAGGAGAATAAATGCATATGACCACCGGAAAGAAGCCATTAGAGGAGAAGAAGCATCATGACGAGCTAGATTTATTTATGCGCATATCAGATCCTGCTGTCTTCAGGAGGAACCTTCTGGAATCATCAAAGCAGACCCTCGGCATGATTAGGGAGATGTATAATGTCAAGCAGATAAGGGATCTGAAGCAGGGTAGGATAGTTGCTCTGCACAAGGAATTCAAGGAGATAAGGCTGCTCTGCCAGAAGCTCGAGGATATAATGCCTAAGCACACAGAAGCAGACCTGCGGAAGCACATTCCTGAGTTTAACATAAAGAAGAAAGAGCAGAAGACTCTCATACCAGAGCCAGGATCAGCACCAGAGCCAGAGGCAAGACCAAAGATATCTCCGCAGAAAGCATCGTCAGACCTTGAAAAGCTGGCGCAGGCCCTGAACGAAGTTCAGAGGAAACTGAGCAACCTCTGAATCAGCGCCCATATAATTTCATCTTTTATGGCTTTATCTCATCAGCTTATGATGCGACAAATCTTTTTTTTCATATTCCATATCCTGCCTGTCCCTCTCCAAGCAACTCATTGGTCTTACGGCAATACAGCTCGATATCATCTGCCTTGACTGATGTGAACAGTTCTGTCTGCAATTCCCACAACTGCCCATAATCGATGAGATCATCTTTCTCAAGATCGCCCCTGTACTCTGACCTGACTCTTCCATTTTTTGCGAGATCTTTAAAGAGCTTAGATCCGATGAGAGGGATTGCCTTGCTCACAAGGAAGCTTGTAGAAGAATGCTTCTCAAGAACCTTTTGTGCAAAGGCATAGTTCTCCTCCATGCTAGAAATGGTCTCGCCAGGAAGCCCGAACATGAAAGGAATTAGCAGATGCACATCCCTTTGCCTAATCATATCAATAACTCTTAGAACATCATATTTAGAATGCCTCTTACCTATCCTTGCGAGCAAATCCTTATTCGCAGCCTCACTGCCAAGGAAGATGCAAGAAACATTCAGAGAAGACAAGGTCTCAGCAACAGCATCATCTATGCTTTCAGGAGTGGCATAGACCTTGAACCTTACGCCTTTAAGGCTTTCAGGCCTTGACTCCAGCAATCGCTCAGGATAATCGCTTACAATGAACGAATCACCAGTCTCAAAGAAATAATCAAAGCCATAATCCTCCTTCAGAATCCTTACCTGTTCCCATACAAGCTCAGGAGCCATTAGCTTCAGCTTATGGTCTATGGAGCAGAAAGAGCATCGCTCGTACAAAGAAGCTTTGATACAGCCCCTGATAGAGGATAAAGGCATATGTACAGACCTGGAGTATGCTGAATGGTCTATGTGCTCAAGATTGAACAAAGTATTCATGCCTGCTTCTTTTGTAGGATTTGATAATACAGAGCCTTTCTCGCGATAGCTCAGGTTGCTTATATTTTCCAGAGGCTTGCCTGAGACAATATTATTGAAAGCTTCTTCACCATCACCTCTTATTGCATAATCAACAAACCAATTATTATAAAGGATTCTTTCTGCAAGATGATTAGCATTAGGTCCGCCAATGACAGTCACAGCCCCTCTTTTCTTGGCAGCCTCTAAGATGGCAAGGGAATTTTTGTGGTTGGAGTAGATGTCGCTCACACCAACAACATCAGCATCACCTGCATCAATCATGCGCATTATCTCGTCGAGAGAAGACTTGTTACCATCAACAACCCTGATATTCCTCCCGGGCCTGTCAGCTGCCTTGGCTATTAATTCCAAGCCAACAGGAACAGACATAAGGCTTTTATTCTCCCTCCCAGAATAACTAGAGTCTGTCGGAGGATGGATGAGAAGAACATTCATAAGTATCATTCCTCGAATCAATATTACTTAACCAATCTCTCCTTCCCTGAATCATCGTTTAATCCTGTAATCGCTTCTCTGAATATTCCCTCAATCTTGCTGTTGAAATCATCTTTTGCGGCAGCAGGAATGTATTCTTCTCCAAGACCAGTTATTTCCTTGCGGAAGAAATCCAGCAAGAATAATGCGTCATTGCCTGATCGCTTCAACCCTCTGAGAATGGAATCGTAGCTGAGCAAGTCTCCTCCTTCATCAGCATTAAAAGTGCAGAAATAATCATGCTCGTAAGAGCGGCCATGATGGATGTATATATTATTAACCAGAGCAACAGCTCCTTCCTTCGCAGAAACTTTAACATATCCTGGGCTTAGGAAATAAAAAATGCAATTTATCTTTGCTTTTCTCATCTTGCGCATGACTTTACTGTACTGATCTCCTCTCCCACATATTTGCTGCGCGAAAGATATCTGCTCGTCTTTCATATCCTCATTCAGATGCTTTTCATAACTAATCATGAAACAATCCGAATTTTTTCTTATAGAAACATCCGAAATTCTTGACAGCCTGTAGCGCTTAGCCTCTCCATCCCTCTTTCTAGCCTCTTTCTGTATTAGTAACAAGTCATCAGGCTTTACCAAGTATTTTCCTGTCTGCTTAATCTGATGTGATGCTTCAGCATAATTTTCTTGTTTTAGCACAGGATTAAGCCTTGTGTTAGTCCAGTAGATTACAGGCTCTCCTTTATCATCAAGAGCATAAACGCAGCCATCACCGACAAATATTTCCTGCTTTTCAGGCAATTTTCTCAGCTTGCCGTCAGCCCAATCCCTCATGATCTCGCTAGCGGTCTGTATGGATTCTGGCACCATCTGCTCATAAGCCTTTTCAAAAGGGCCTGGTACGTTAACCACTCCGTATCTTCTTATTAAAATCTCTAGCAATGATTCACCAGTCATCTTACCACCCTATCCATATGCTGTTTATGGATTTTCTCATACAATTCAAAACCCTTATCACGGAATTTGCTCAATAATGCTGGCGGAATATATTTTTCAGCCATTCTTGATATTTGGAGATAAATATCGAAAGAAAAATGATGGATTTTATCTATTGCATCAGTAAACCCAAGAATATGCTGATTTGAGCTTAGCAGATGTCTGTTATCAAAACCAATACTAATTCCAGCAATATTCTTTTTCATGCATACTTCAATCCCACTAATGCGGCTGATGGCTTTGTTTTCATCAGCAAAAGCTTTAACATATTCTTGGCTCAAAAAACAGAAACCCGCACTTTCCTTGTTTTCTTTGTTTATGTGCTTCATGACTTTCTTGGCTTGATTGCCTTTTCCAATAAAATGCTCTATCAGGGAAACCTGGGATTTATTCAGATTATCACGATAATCCTTATTAAAATAAAGCCAGCTCTCCTCAAAACAAACTTCCTCTAAGCAGAGCTCTGACAGTTTGTAGCGCTTAACCCAGCCATTATTATTATTAGCTTCTTCCCTTATCAGCAGAAAATCTTCAGGCTTTACATCATAATATCCTTTCTCTTTGATCTGAATTAATGCATCATCAAAGTTTTTATAATTAATGGCAGGATTGAACTCTGACCTTGTCAAGTATATGACTGGCTCTTTGTTCTCAAGAGCATAAACGCAGCCATCACTAGTGATAGCTCTTATTCTAAAAAGCTCTTCTTTCACTGCGCCCTTATTAATCGCCCTTAAGAGTTCACTAATCATCAAGATATCATTAGGTATTATGTGATGGTGTTTTTTACAAACTTCTTCAATGCTGCCACGAAAGCCGATCAATTTATCAAAATCCTTGTTATTAAGATCCCTATTCTTAATACTCCATTTGATAACTTGCATATCAGATACCATTCTAAACTATCACCTGTTATTTATCATATATTTCACATGATTAACTAATAATATCCTTCCCCACACGACGTACCCCACGAACGCGGATACTATCGTCGTCTATGCCCCTATAGCTGGCACCGAAGTTGCTATTGTAGATGAAGTCGTTGAGCCAGCCAACACGCGCCACAGGTCCCTTTGTGGCAACCTTTTGGATGTATTCTGAATTTAAGACATAGATTCTGGTCTTAGTTATGCCTACTTTGCTCATCTCACTCATCACTTTAGTAAATTGTTTTCCCTTGCTATGAACCTGCTCTGCAAAAGCTCTCTGAGCCTTATTGAGCTGATCATATTTTACAGTATCAATATCATAAAAGCTCCACTCATCATTGTGCTTAGACAATTTTAGATCTGACAAAGCATACCGCTTAGCACCACCATTCTTAGCAGCATCTATTATCAAAGAGAAATCATCATCTTTAACATTGTAATTTCCAGAATTTCTGATCTGATTCACTGCATCAGCAATGTTCTCCTGCTTAAGAACAGGATTAAGCAGAGTATTGGTAAGATAAAGAACAGCTTCTTCTTCCTCAATATTATAGACGCAGCCATCACCAGTAATGAACCATTCACTCCTAAGACTTTCATCTTTTATTCTCTCACGCTGAATCATATGAGCCATCTGAATAGTCTCAGGAACAAGCTGCGCATGCGCCTTATCAAGAGGGCATGAAACATTATTCAAACCGTATTCCTTAATTAATAGCTCTATTCCTGATTTATCCATTCAAGTTCACCTTTATTCTCAATACTTTATCGACAATCCAATCCTGTTCTCAAGCTGAGGAGCTAGTTCTCCCTTGCTCCTCAAGGCTATGTTGTACTTTACCATCACATCATCAGAAATCTCTTTTGCCAATTGGAGTTCTCCATAGCCCCACACAGGACCTTCCTTCGCAGCCACGTTAACCTCTCCGAAAGCATTAAGAGACCAGCCGCTGCCAGGCTTGAAGCCTGCATCGCACCTTACTACGACCTTGTCAGGGATGTAATTTCCTTTCTTGTCAAACCACAAAGGAAGAACTCTGAAACTGGCAGAATAATCCTTTGGCAGGGGGACGGTTATTCCGAGTCCTAATCCTGCGCTTGTGAAAGGCTCATTTATATGGAAGACATCCATCCTTAATGCGATGATGTCAGACAGGCTTTTCGAGAGCATACTCTTGCCGAAATACCTATCAGCATAAAGCTCGACATAGGAGTAACTCCTAATATTCCCTGGAAGGCTGTACAACTGGTTGACCTTGACATGAGACATCCCTTCCTTCTCAGAAAGAAAGAAATCAGCATAATTCTTGCTCTCAGCCCTCACAGGAGTACTGACAGCCAACGCCAAAGCAACTAAGCCACCAGCGACAAAACTCTTTATTTTTCCAATCTTTTTCATAACAAAAACCTCCGTTCAATCTTTTTTTTAAACTAATTTTCAAACAAATTATTATTGGCATCCTCTTCTTTTCCTGGCTTTCCTGCGTCTGCAGGAAGCTTGTAAACGCTCTTAACTTCTTGATTGATTGTCATCATTAATCACATTGTTGTTGCCGATAATCACTATAGTTGTTCTTCACCGTCGCTTCATCACTATTCTTCAGGAGTGTACGCCCCGCATATAAGCATTTGCTCTCCAATACTGGAAAGTTTTTTAAAGAACAGAGCAATCTCTTCTCGTGAGATGGATACTGCTGTGCTTGAGGATCTTGGGTTGTCGAATGCAGAGGCAAAGATATACCTCGCGCTGCTGGAGCTGGGCATGTCAAAGACAGGCAGGATCATAGACAGGACAAAGCTCCAGAGCAGCACAGTATACCACGTCCTGGGAGGGCTTGTTGAGAAAGGCCTTGTCAGCTATGTCCTAAAAGGCAAAGTAAAATTCTACCAGGCAGAGAACCCGGAAACATTCGCATCATTCCTTGAGGAGAAGAAAAGGATATTCCAAGAACTGCTTCCATCGCTGAAAGAGAAAGAGCTCCTGAGCAGGCAAAGGCAGACGGCAAGGGTCTACGAAGGCATGAATGGGCTGAAAGCAGCATTCAATGACATCTTATTGTCAATGAAGAGGGGAGAGACATATTATTTCTTCCAGGTTCCGAAGCAAAAGCTGATGGAGGGTAACATAATGCTATTCTTCAAGAACTATCATCTCAAGAGAGCCGCCAAAGGCATAATGGTAAAAGGACTTGTTCTTAATGAAAGCAGGAAAATAGTCACTGACATGTTCAAAGGCGTAAAGCACACACAGCTAAGATTCATCAAAGAATTCGCCCCGAGCGGGCTAATAATATACAAGGATAAGCTGATAACCCTTGACTGGGATGATGTTCCTACAGCCATAGTCATCCAGAGCAAGGCAGTGTCCGACTCCTACAAGCAATTCTTTGAGGAGGGATGGAAAAAGGCAAAATGACTCTTCACGGGAATATCACTGAAAACCTTTATAAAACAAGAACTTATTCTTTATGCAATCCATTTTTGCGGGTGTGCCGGCAGACAAAAACTCTGTTGTTTTTGGGCCGCCAAACCCTAAGAACATAAAACTCTTTCATTTTGCGGGTGTGCCGGAGTGGTCAAACGGGATAGCCTCAAGAGCTCTTGGCTTAGTGCCTACGCAGGTTCGAATCCTGTCACCCGCACCAATCTTTTTACTTCGTAAAATCATTGATGAAAAAACTAGTGTGAGGTGTTCGCCTGCTGGCGAAACCTCACTCCGTACGGACCCGAAAATTCCGTAGGAATTTCTGTTACCCGCACAACGGACTCAAAAACTCTGCAGGAATTTCTGTCTGCCTGCATTCAATCTTTTTTCTTACAGAAAAGCAGACGAGCATAGCTCTTTTTTTCTAGCCTCAGCATAATGGCTTTTTGACCATCTTCTTAGTAACATCCAGGTAAAGCCGAGGATAATACTTCTCATATAACTCAATGGTGTTGATAAAAATAGATTTGTCTGCATCGTATATTATCTTTCCCTCTAACAAGGTAGCATTCCCTAATTTACTCCTATGGGGGCCGGAATGGTTTAGCATTATCTCCTTGACTTTCTCAATTCTGTCCTTCGGATAGTTGTTCTTTTTGAGGAATTCTTCCGCCACCTTCATACTCTCCTCGACATGGGTTTCGTAAGATGAGTAATCGATGTCGTGGAATATTATGGCTAATTCAAGGGCTTCATAGTCCACATTCTTAAAATTCTTGGCGATCTCTAATGCGCGTTTTAAAACATTCTCCACATGGCTACATTGGTGCTTATGGTCGTTTTTCTGATATCGTTTTCTCGCATAAAAACAGGCTTTTTTTATGAGGTCCATGTTGCTGCTATGGATTACGCTGGTTAATAAATCTATTGTGCGAAGACACCCAAAAACAAACCTTTAAAAACTCAGTCCTGCAATCAGGGGTGCATGGCATTGGAAATCATAACAGTAGGCGGTTATTCTGAGATCGGCAGGAACTGCACCTTGGTAAAAGTGGATGATGAGGCTGTCATGCTTGACATGGGCCTTCACATGGACAATTACATAGCGTACACTGAAGAGACTGAGGGCTTGCCCAAGAAGGAGATGTCAGCCAACTCCCTGATTAATGTGAATGCTGTTCCTAACATTAACAACATCAAGCATCTCTGGCCGAATGTCAAGGCCATCTGCATCAGCCATGCGCATCTCGACCACGTCGGGGCAGTGCCTTTCATTAGCAACAAGTTCAACGCAGACATCCACGGAACAGATTACACCATTGAAGTCCTGAAGGAGATTTTGATGAATGAGAGCATGAGGCTCAGGAACAAACTAGTATATCACCCTGTGAACTCAAAGTTCAAGGTCTCTGAAAAGATAAGCATAGAGTTCATCAACATAACGCACTCTGTGCCTCAGACAGTGGTCATCGCAGTGCACACGCCTTACGGCTCTGTGCTCTATGCCAATGATTTCAAGCTTGACAACGCCCCTGTGCTCGGCGATAAGCCTAACTTCAAGCGCTTCGAGGAGCTGGGAAGGCAGGGAGTCAAGGCATTAATAGTTGATTCGCTATACGCGAACACTTCCATGAAGACTCCTAGCGAGAGCATAGCAAAGGAGATGCTAAAGGATGTCCTGTTGGGTGTGAACTCAAAAGGGAAGACTATTATAATAACCACTTTCTCGAGCCACATAGCAAGGCTTAGCACCATTGTGAGCCTCGGAAAAAAGCTCGGCAGAAGGATTATTTTCGTCGGAAGATCTTTCAACAAGTACCTTGGCGCAGCCAAGAGGGCTGGCATAATCGATTTTGAGAAGCAGGCAGAGTTCGTGAAGTACGGAGGGCAGGTGCCTGATTTCTTCAAGAAGCTCAAGAACCCTGAGAAATGCATGATAATAGTCACAGGCCACCAGGCAGAGCCTGGCGCAGTACTGCCTCGCATGGTCTACAAGCACCTCTATGACTTCAAGGATGGAGATAACGTCATATTTTCCTGCAGCGTGATCCCTGTCGAGAACAACATCAGAAACAGGGAGAAGCTAGATGCAGACCTCAAGAAGAAGCATGTCAGATTGTTCACAGGAGTTCACGTATCAGGCCACGCATTCAGGGAAGACTTGAGGGATCTTATCAGCCTCATAAGGCCAGAGATAGTAATACCAACCCATGGAGACAGGAGAAATCTCGAGGCATTGAAGGAACTGGCGATAGAGATAGGATACAAGCACGACAAAATAAGAATACTCAGAAATAATGAGCATGTAAGGCTTTGAGAATTAATGTCCGAGATAATTCTGTGAACATCCATTGTTAATCCTTTTACTGTAAATGATTTTCTCCATCCGCTTATCAATCGGATCATGAATTTGAATCTTCTGAGCGATTACATTGGTTCCTTGGCTACTAACGGTCTTTCTAGAATAATCACAGCTTTGAACCTTAAGAACCAGCCCTGATAAGAGCAAAGCCCCAACAACCAGCTTGTTTATTCTTGGCCTGTAAGGTATGCTCTTATATCTTTCAAACACGGCACTAATCATCGGTGCATAGCTTAAGGCTATGAGACCTGTTCTTCTTATTTTATCAGTATTTATCATTAACTGTATATAAGCACTGGTTTTTAATATAACATCCGCTGCTTTTTCCGTGATTATTACGATATATTAAATTTGATGATTGCGAATTAGCTTAAACTTATAGTTAACTACTGTGTTGTAGTTAAAATAGAAACTTTTATAAATACATATCAGTATTAATTTGTATATAATGGATTTGGGTTCAATATGTTTGGTTGGTGGAGAAATTTATCTGGCCAGTGTTGCTCTTAATTTGATTCATAAAGGAATAAATAATTGGCCTAATGAATCTGTTAAAATAAGAACTCAAACAGAGCCGTATTATGATATGTCATCAAAACCTCGCTCAAAATATGGTATTATCATTGCCGATAGTCCGAGGATAAGACTCAAGAAAGATTTTGCTAATGCAGCCGCTTTAAGTTATAACGCTTTTATTTCATTAGGTTATGAAAGTAAAAACATTTTCGTTTTGGAGGGTAACAAAAACCCGGCTGCTCGTTTCGAGGCAGTTAATTTAGCTGCATCTAGGAAAAATCTCATTGATGTAATAGATTTTCTTTCAAAAAAAATAACTCCAGAAGACGAATTTTTTATGAGTGTGTTTGCTCATGGAGAACCGACTGTTGATTTGCCTTTCTTTTCATATACTGGTCAGAGCAAGATACTATTGTCAAGCAAATCCAAAGACAGCATAAATGAGACTGATTTGGAGAGAATGTTGTCCAAGCTAAACCCCAAATATTCTATTTTGTTTTTTAATTCTTGTTTTGGAGGTGGTTTTGCAAAAAGGCTAGGTGTTGAAAAGACTATTGCGATATCATTAAGCAGATCTGATAAGGTTTCTTCGGCTTCAACCAGTCCTTCATTAAAAGAAAAATATGGTCCTTCTGGAAGCACATTCACATTGGTTTTTTTCTCAGCATTAAGAGGATGCTTCTCTGATGGAGTTCCTATAGAACTTCCATCAAGGGATTTGTGCTCAATTTTTGATTATGCGGCTAAAATGGAAAAACAAGATTATTCGGACATATTTACAAATTCAAGTTTTATTATGAGAATGTATGATAATTATTGTAAAAAAAATGGAATAGAATCTGCTGATTATTTTTTAACCAGGTTAAAGAACCACTTTGAAAAGTTCTCTTCTTTTGGGCGAAATACGCCGCATATGATCTATGGAAGGATCAATCCAGCAGAATTAAGATTAGGCAGATGAGCCGATGCTTTTTTCCGTAAACCTTAAATATCAGTGCTCCGTCTCTTGAGGTATAATCGTTAGGGGGTTGTGTTGTGAAGCAAAAAACTATGTTTTTTGGTCATGAAACTCCCGGGGGAGTTCCATGAAGCTTACGCTTGCTGATCCGAAATACTTGAAAGATAGCGTCTCAATAATATCTGATCTTGTCACAGAGGGTACATTCAAGGTCACGCCTGATAATATAGAGCTCATTGCAATGGATCCTGCCAATGTGGCCATGGTGGTCTTCAGGCTGATGGGAAGCACATTCACAGAATACGACGTGAAGAAGCCGGAGTTACTTGGGATAGACCTGAACAACCTGAAGCAGGTTCTCAGGAGAGCAAAGCCCAACGACCAGATAACAGTCGAGGTCGAGGACAACAAGCTTAAGATCACGATCAAGGGAGGGAGCTTGAGGACTTTTCACCTGCCGCTAATCCATGTCGAGGAGAAGGAGCAGAAGGTTCCTGATCTGAAGTTCACCGCCACGATACACACAGACTCCTCTGTGCTTAACGACGCTATTGAGGACGCTGACATAGTCGGAGAATCAGTCACTTTCATCGCAGAGCCTAAGAGGTTCGCTGTCAGCGCCACAGGAGACCTTAACAAGGCCAACATAGACATTGACGCGGATGATAAAACCAAGATAACCGTGCATGACAAGGCAAAGTCAAAATACTCCATTGAATATTTGAAGAAGATGATTCAGGGAAGCAAGCTGAGCGACAAGGTCAAGATAGAATTCTCAAAGGACTACCCTCTGAGGCTTGAATACCTTGAGCAGGACAAGGTGCAATTGGTATTCATACTTGCTCCGAGAGTCGACAACGATTAATACCTTCCCGCACAGCCAAGACAAACCTTGAATAAGTAGGCTATTTCTTGAGTTTTTTTTTATGGTAGGATTCTGAGAGTTTTTATGACAGGAATTTGGTAGCGAGAAAACCCAAACACCACATGTTAATTACTTAATAGTAGTTACAAAACGAAATATTTAAATAGTAGCAAGTTTTACCACTTCTTACGATGAAAGTCAAGGTTTCAGTATCTATGGAAGAATCAACCATAAAGGAAGTTCAGGAGTACATAGCTGAAAGTATTTTTCGAAATCAGAGTCACTTTATAGAAACCGCCACAAAAAAATATATTAGAGAGGTCAAAAATGGGTCAAACTAAGGCATATCAAATCGAGACTTCAATCACGTTGGATTATCGAAAGTCAGCATGGGGCCTGGAAAGAATAGTTCTGGATGGGGTTGCCAATCACCTGCCTGACGACAGCAAAGGGACAAGAGTATCGGTAAAGCTAAGGCAGGACGGCCAGCAAGTCCCATTAAAGGAAGCAGATCCGCAAAAAAAGACTGATGAGGTCGTATTTGAGGATGACGGCTCAGGATATGATGCTGGGATGCTATCAATATTATTCTCATCAAAGACAGCAAATGAATTGAGCGTTGGCCATTTCGGTGAAGGATTGAAATTGGTCGCGACAGCTGCCTTAAGGAACGGCATAGATATAGAGTATCATTCAAAGAACTGGATTGCAAGGCCTTTTGCAAAGCCTGAAAGGATTGGCGGTCATGAAATACAGAAATTATGCTTCGAAGTGCAGGAGAATGGGTTTGACCTGCAAGGCTCAAGGACAGTAATACGCAACCCTTCTGATGATTTGATGAAGGAGATATACAATATCCCTAATAAGATACTGGCGCTGAATGACTCCCATGAGGTTTTAAGCATAAAATCAGAATCTTATTTAAACGCTTATCCTTCAAAAATAATTAAGCTCCCGGATGGAGCAACCACTTTGTTCATTAAAGGAGTCAAAATTAGTGATTCTGATTCTATTTTCAGCTATGATTTAGGTCTAAACAGCATCACACCAGACAGGATTTTTGCGGATATGGATAGGGTATTGAATTCTATAAGAGACTTACTGGATAATTGCGCTTCTCAAGAGGTCATTGAAACTGTTTTGAGGATAGCAGTTGAAAAACCAAACGAAAATTATATGGAATTCGAGGCTTTGGACAGAGAGGGTGCGGGGATGTTTTTTTCTGGAGGGCTATGCAATTCAAGACAAAAAGGAACAGGATTGTTGTCGGGATCATCACCTGTTTTTAGTTTACCATTCTTATTTTTCGAGCCGTCGAGAAGCGTATCATTTCCTAACCCTCATTCAAGCCCTGCTCATGAAAGAGTAGTGTATGGAGGAAACGCAGGGCATGGAGTTCGGAAATTCGACATTCCTGATTCTTTGAAAAAAAGACTTTTTCCTGAAAATAATTTTTTGATTAATCATTGGGCTTCTGCATTCAAACAAATGTTTGGAGAGAACGCTGTTCTTGCATCAGGTGATGTGAATGAGAACAAGGATGCTAAGCTGATGGGCTACAAACCTATATTGCTTAATCATAGAGTTAAAGATTATTTAGTACAGAAAGGAATTAAGTCAGTGAGCGATTTTGCCAATGAAACAGAGTACAAATGGATAGATATGTCTGAATTGACAGAAGCAGAAAAAAACATGATTGGAAGAGTGCCTGAGATAAATCAGATTATCCTAGAAAAACAAGCTTCTGTTGGTGTGCGTGTTTATCAAGGGTTATATACTAAGACAGGGCGAGAGATTGAAAGTGCTACTGGTGTTCGCGGTATAGACCCGCTAAGCATCACTCCTTTTATAGGAATAAAAAGGAATCAGCTTGGAAGCCTTGAAGATTTTACCGAAACATACATACATGAGCTCGGGCATGAGGTCACAGGCGCAGGTGATTATGATAGGGAATTCACTGATTTTTTTGTAAAAGCCCTCTCAAAATTAGCCATTCAATACATGAAGAATGAATAGTCTCGTTTATTCATCATCATCTAGAATGCAGAATCAACTTTCTCAATCTGCTCATATATGTTCTCGATGAGGTCGTAGTCCTTTGCTTCTTTCAGCGTGACCCATGCATAGTCGACCAGCTCATCTTGATCGAGGATAACATTTCCTTCTGCGTAATCCGCTGCCAGGCTTATTATCAGCGTTGAGTAGCCGTTAGGCCTGATGAACGCAAGATTCGAGACATAACATATGTTCGTTATCCTTAGGCCTGTCTCCTCATGGATTTCCTTCCTAAGAATCTTTTCAAGCACATCAAGCCAATGATCAGAGGTGTCTTTAGGTGCTGATGCAAAGTCTTTCATCTCAAGCTTTCCCCCTGGGACGCACCATTTCCCAGGGAAAGCCTTCTCCTTATGGCTTCTCTTGCAGATAAGGTATTTGCCATCCTTCCTTATTATTCCTGTTACTGCAACATAATGCGTCTTTTCGCGCATATCATCCATTGAAAACCACCTATTATGGAATTTCCTAGCAATATTTAAATAATTCCTCAAGTTCATTTGAGCAAAAAAGGATGTTATCATGAGATATTCTGGAAGCCTTGCCAAGGAGGAGCGTGAAAAAATATTTGGCCTGTTCCTTGAAAGCCCTAAGATGAGATTCAACCAGATCGAGAAGGCATTGAAGATCAGGTCAAACAAACTGGCTTATCATCTTGAAATGATGCAAAAAGAAGGCTTGATCCAAAAGAAAGGTTTTGATTATAATCTTTCTGAGAAAGGAGAAAAATATATTCCCATATTTTCTCACATAACAGGCACTGAGCTTAGTCCTTTGCCGGTAATTCTTGTGGCTATTGTAAATAAAAACAAGATTCTCATGATAAAGCGCAATAAGAGGCCATACAAAAATTATTGGAGCCTGATAGGAGGGAAAATGCTCCTCGGAGAGGATTTCAAAGAGGCGAGCCTGAGACTTGTAAAGGAAAAAACAAATCTCAACGGATCTTTTGCGTCATACAACGCAGTTCTTCATGAGCGAGTTAGCGGATACAAAGGAGTGAAATATGCTTTCATCCTATTCTTTACAAAAGTCATCACTAAAGATATTAAGTTCAGGGAAAGCAATCATGGCAACCTCAGATGGATTGGTTCTTTGAAAAAAGAAAAAATAATACCATCAGATAGATGGCTTATCATTAATAAGCTGAACTCAAGGATAAGAATCACTAATGCCCTTATGAGGGATAGGGAAGGTGAACTTTCAGAGTTCAGGATCTCCGGATAGCGGCCAATACTGTGATTATAAGATAGTATTATATGCAAGTCATTCATTCAATATATTATCAGGGAGATGTTCAACGATGCGACCAGTTACACTAGTCTACTGCCTGCGTGATGATTATGTGCTTCTTGGCATGAAGAAAAGAGGCTTCGGGGCTGGGAAGCTGAACGGCTACGGAGGTAAAGTAGGAATTGATGAGTGCATCGCTGCTGCCGCTGTCCGAGAGCTCAAGGAAGAGACAGGCATCTCTGCAAACCAGATCGACCTTGAGAAGGTCGCAGAGATAGACTTCTACTTCGCAGATGTCCCTGAGGATAAGAACTGGAACCAGACAGTTCACGTCTACTTACTCAGGAAATGGCATGGAGAGCCGCACGAGAGCGATGAGATGAGCCATGCATGGTATAAGCTTGATTCATTGTCAATGGACAAGATGTGGGCCAGCGACCAGTACTGGCTTCCTAAAGTCCTCGAGGGAAAGAAGATCAGGGCTTCATTCACCTTTGCGGGCAGAGGGGATTATGTGCTGAAGCACTCAATCAATGCAGTGCATTCTTTCTGATAATAGATGGCTAATTGTTTCTTACAACTCCTGTGTTAGCATCAACGGTTATGTGATCACCTGTCCTTATCTTCTCTGTCGCGTTGCCTGTCGCGATTATGCAGGGCTTCTTCAGCTCCCTTGCGACGATGGCCGCATGGCAGAGCATCCCGCCGCGGTCAGTCACTATGGCAGCTGCCTTCTGCATCAAAGGCAGGAAGTCAGGCGATGTCATGTCGCAGACCAATATCTCCCCTTCGTTGAAATCAGATGACGGATCGTTTACCACTCTTGCTTTTCCAGAAGCTATTCCAGGGCATCCGACGATCCCGTTGACAAAACCATGCTTTCCTTTCATAGGCTTGAAATCATTGTATGCCTCGCCAAGGATCCTGTTGTAGTCGACGAACCAGATGCCGTGCTCTGAAGTGGTTGTCTCAAAATAGCCCTTGATATAATTGCCCACGAACTCGCATCCGACTTCCTTCGTGAGCAGCTTCTTCTTGCCCTTGTCTGTCACCTTGAGATGCCGGATTATCTTCTTCACCTCTTCGAGGGCCTCGTGGCTCTCAGGGTCGATCGACCATTGCTTGAAATCATAGGTGAACAAGAGAGGCTTGTTGTCTTGGTAGAATCCCTGGGTCAGGTTATGGTGGCCGTCGGCGATTATCTCCCCAAAGATGCCTGAATCTGTGACCACGAATATGGTACCCCAGTAGTTATGCTCTGGATGCGGAACGAACTCTGCCTGGTAGTCCTCGTGCCTGATCTTCTGTTCAGGAAACCAGTTGACGACGACATCCTTTGCTTTGAAGCCTCTCATCCTTAGCTTGGGAAGCTTGGGATCGTTCGGTATGAGCCTCAATGCGCAGAGCTCCTCTCCGTGGTCTCTTATGAAATCTGTGAACACCTTGGTCTTGTCCCTTATGTCAGTCGCCATCATCTTCACCTGTTTGTCATAGGGCAGGCCTGTGATGGAGGACATCTTGTCAAGGGTGTCCCTCTTCCTGTTGTCCTCGTCCCTGAAGTCGAGTGTGCGCCTGTGCTGGATGCTCTCAAGCCACTCACTCATCGAGATCTGCTTCTTGTAAAGTTCTGTGATTGAACGCTTCTCTTTCTGCTCCACAGCAGAGAGGTTGTTCACTAAGTATATAAGCCTTTCTTATGGCCGGGACGACGGCTATCGTCTTGGAAAACACATGATACCTCACTTCAGAATGGTAAACTTTATATTATGCTCTTGGTTATTGCTCTAGAAACAAAGGGTTTTTGGATCAGTGATTAAAATAAAGGCAGGGGGGTTGTTCGCGGCGTTCCTGATGGCGCGAGAATGATGATATCATGGTCGGTTCTATCTCAAGGTGGCTTGGCCTTAACTGGGCTGAATCAGGCAATGGTCTTATGTTCTTCCTTCCTCCTGAAGCCATGCAAAAGGATCTTTCTGTCGTCGAAGTGGGGCCTTTCAATGAAGCAGGTGTCGCACAGCAGATAAACGATTTCATGGGAACAAGGATTGATGAGCTCAACCGCATAAACACATATCTGCTGGTCCATCCCAAAGGCATCTCAGGATTGGAGTCTCTTGTGCAGGGAAAACCATTTGTCGACCCAATAATCCACAGGGCCACGCTCAACAGGCCTCTTGCCTTTGAGCTAGGATTGCCTTTTGATTATGTGCTCCAGAGCATGCTCAACCCAGGAACAAGCGACGCAGAAGGAGATACTGCTCTGAGACAGGCCCTACTATCACTCGGAGTGGCTCCGTCAGAAGGAGATATAGGATTCTATTCCAAACAATACCTATTGAAAGGAAGGTTATCATCGGCTGAACTTGAGGAAGTTTCTAAGTTCCTTGCCAACCCTGATCTTAACACAAGAGCCATAATCCCTCGCAGAGGCAGGCAAGGCTATGTGCGGGGAAGGAAGATCATGATTCCCATCGTCAACCTCGGGATGGCTCCGAGAGTAGAGGAGTACGACATCGCGAACATGAGCGAGGAAGAGCTCATGAGCCTCAACTCAACAAGGAAGCTTGCTGCCTCTCTCGAAGAGATGCTCCAGTTCAGTGAGATGTACCGCGACAAGGAGTTCATCCGGAGAAGGAAAGAATTCGGCCTGGGTGAGAAAGCCACTGATGTCGAGATAGAGACATGGTTCGGGCTGAGGTCAGAGCACTGCTTCCACAAGGAGTTCAACGCAAGGATAACTCTTGATGACAAACTGGGTGATCCTGTCTTCAGGAGAGCATTTGAGAAAGGATGGCTCAGCAGGGACGAGCACGGAAGATACGTTCTTGAGAGGGGCTTGTTCAAGACATTTGTGGAAGAGCCAGCCAAAGGTATATACTCTGCTCTTGAGAAGAGGGGCAAGAACTGGATCGCGAGCATGTTCAAGGACAACTCAGGAGTCGTCTATTACAATGAAAACTATATGTTCTGCATAAAGCTCGAGACCCACAACTCTCCGTCGAACAAGGAGCCTGTTCAGGGCGCCAAGACAGGCATCGACGGAGTCAACAGGGATATCTTCGGGACTATTCTAGGGTCATTCGATGCCTTGGCTAATTTCTTCTATTACTGCACAGGCAATCCTCATTACAAAGGATGGCTGCCTAAAGGAGTGAAGCATCCATTCGTTTTGCTGAAAGGAGTGACCCAAGGAGTTAGGGAGGGTGGCAATGAGATGCAAATCCCGACTCTCGGCGGAGGACTCTTAACTGATCCAAGATTCATAGCAAAGATACTAGTCTATGCAGGAACTGTAGGCTGGTCTCCTGTCAGGAACAGCGCAGGCAAATCTCTCCTTTCGCCTGACCCAAGAGTAGGAGATATTATCTGGGTTGCCGGCCAGGACGTCGGAGTGGACGGCATACACGGAGCCACAGAGAGCTCCCTAAGCGCATCTGCAAAGATAAGCCTAGGCCATGTGCAAGCAGACTTCTCATTCATACAGGCAAAACTGAAGGAGTATATCAAGGAATCAGGCCGCGACCTGCTCTTCTCGGCGATAACTGATTGCGGAGCAATGGGAATAGGATCAGCCACCCATGAGCTTGCCCAGAACACAGGAGGGCTTGTGATCGACCTTGCCCTTCACCCAAGAAAATATGAGGGCATCTGGCCTTGGCAGGTCAACTGCTCAGAGACTCAGGACAGGATGGTCTTCACCTCAAGGAAAGAGGACAAGGAAGAGCTTCTCAGGAGGGCAAAGCTGCATGACGTCAAGGCCACTCCTCTTGGAGAGCTGAATGATTCAGGTTACATAAATCTGAAATACAAAGACAAGACTGTAGGATTGCTCGACATAAAGAAGCTCTTCAACAAGGAGCCTAGGAAGCAGATGTCTGCTCTATGGGATGATAGCCTCAGAGCATCCGAGCATGAGAAGCCATTGAAAAATAAAAATTATTCTCTCCAGGGATCGATTAGCCTTGTGCTCTCACAGCCAGATGTTGCCTCAAAAGAATGGTTCTTCAGGCAGAAGGACTCTGTTGTCAAAGGAGCGACTATACAAGGGCCTCTTATCGGATTGAAGCAGGAGGTGGAGGCAGACGCCACCATACAGAAGCCGCTCGACACAGAGGGAAAAGACTTTGGCGCAATAGCATACTCGCTAGGCATAGCCCCCAAGCTATCAGACATAGATCCTTATCTCTCTTCGCAGAGAGCGTTCGTCGACATGGTCGGAAAGATAATTGCTATCGGAGGAGCGCTTCCTGACATGAAGAATCCTAAATGGGATGCATGGGCTGTTTGCGGGAATTACTGCCAGCCGAACTCTGAATCAAGGGACACGCTCATCCCTGAGAGCGGAGCCAGGAACCTTGCCTCATTGGTGAGAGAGGGCATAGGAGTCAGGGAAGCCATAGAGGAGCTGAACATCCCTGTCATCTCTGGCAAGGACAGCATGAAATGCTCCTGCGTCTATGATGTTGATGAATCATTCAAGCTAGAGGACGTCCCTCTTGACCTGAGAAAGCACATAAACCTTGTCGAGGACAAGGAGAGCGGCAAGAGGAAGATAGAGATACATGATCCTCCAACATACCTTGCTTCAGCAGCTGTAAAGATAGATGATTACAGGAAATGCGTCGACTCCGCATTCAAGCAAGGGGGAGACATGATTTATATTCTGGGAGAGACCAAGAATCATCTCGGGGCATCGCAGTTCTCTCAGGCCACAGGATACTTTGAGCAAGGAGCTCCGCTAACTGGCGGAGAAGGGCCAAAAGTGGACTTCGAGCAGTTCAAGGGAATTGCAGGAAAGATACATGAGGCTATAAATCAGGAGATAGTTGCTTCCTGCAGCTACATCCACAACGGAGGATTGGCTGCTGCTCTTGTGAAGGCTGCGATAGCAGGAGAAAAAGGAGCGAACATCAACCTAGGCCAAGTGCGGTCATCAGGATGTTCTCTTGATGAGGAATTATTGTTCTCAGAGACTCCAGGAAGGTTCATCGTGACTGTCGCAGGAAAGGACAAGGATGAGTTTGAGAAGCTGATGGCCGGCACACCCTATGGCCTTATAGGGATTGTTAGTTATGACAAGAATAAGCTCAGGATAATAAAGAAAGATTCAACACCAGAGGTTGTATCATTGAGGATTGTGAAAAAATATTATCAGGCGCCGCTGAGGTTTGATCTTGACCAGGCAGCGTCCAAGGGAGCGGAGAGTTGATGAGATGGTGCTTGCTTTTGTAGTCTACGGTCTTGGGATAGGATGCCATGAGGAGACAGCCCATGCGTTTGAGAAGGCAGGAGCAAAGGCAGAGATAATTCACATAAACCAATTGCTGTCAGGAGAGAAGAGTATATTTGACTCGCAGATACTCAACCTATCAGGAGGATTCCTCCATGGAGACGTGCTTGGAGCAGGCATGTGCGCAGCCAACCAGATAGAGCATGCAAGGATCAGGCTTCCTGATAATGGATATAAGAATCTGAAGGATTTGCTGATAGAATATTCTATGAAAGGAAATGTCATCTACGGGCAATGCAACGGATTCCAGCTGTTGGTTAAGACAGGATTGCTTCCAGGCATAGGCGGCGATTATTCGAGGCAAACAGTAACGTTGACACAGAATGATTGCGGAGTCTACAGGGTTGCGCCAGTCCTGCATAAGGTCGAAAGGAATCATTTCGCATTCAAAGGAATAGAAGATAAAGACCTCCTGCTTTGGTGCAGGCATGGCGAAGGAAAGATGCTTTTCTATTCAGAGAATGGCTTGATCTCTAAAGAGAATGCCTCGGTCAATCGATTCTTGACCAACCCATCCCATATCCTTTTACGTTATGCTGTACCAGGCTCAATGGAGACTGCTCTCGAATTTCCGCACAATCCCAATGGCTCTGTCGACGGGATTGCTGGGCTTGTCAACCAAGATGGAAACATCTTCGGCCACATGGCCCATCCTGAAGTGTCAGTCTACGCCTCAAGGGATCCTAGATGGTTCGCCATCAAGGACCAGCTAAGAAGAGAAGGGATAAAGGCGGATCAGCTTGACGAGAATCATATGCGAGGAGTGGGGCTGAAGATATTTGAGAACATAGTTGATTATGTTAGATGATTATAGGATTGATTTTGAAATGAGCAGGAGGGAATGAAAATGGTTGAAAAAATAATGCATGAAGAGAAAATTGATTTGAGTCCTTTGGACAAGATGATATATGCAGGAAGAATAATAATTCCGTTCATGTACGAGGATGGAAGCATAGGCATAGGCTACGGCCTCAGCGGCAGGAGTCCGTCAAGCCAGGCGAGAAAGCTGGAAGTCGACGATGAAACGAAGACTGTGAGCACAAGAGTGACTGATATTAAGGAGCTTATGAAAGGAAGTCCTGCATTGCTATTGTATCCTGCATTGACCGTGGCAGCTGATCGTTTCAGGCCTTCTCGCATAGTGTTGCTGGCGAGTAATGGTGTGCAGACAGAGCATCTTTATACAATGTTTTCAAATAATCTTAATAAGTACTTTGGTTGTGGTATCCCTGTATATGTTGCTCCTCAATATATTATGGATGAGGCTTTCAACAAAGGTCCTGTATGTCGCTATGACCCTAAGGATAAGCGATGGATTGACATCACCCGCTGTGAGCCTGATGACTCCAAGACTCCCCGAATCAGCGTAGCTGTCCGTGGCGAAGAGGCAGCTTTTTATATAGTTAGGCAAGGTGAAGATGGTGGGCGTGATTATAATATATTCAATCGCACTCTAGAGCCAGGCAAAGGATTCTTTATAGGCACATACAAGGGAGGGAATGAGAATCCTTTGCAGCCATTCAAAGGCGATCCTTTTCCAGTGGTTACTGGACTCAGCAGCCCTGAACAAGCAGATGTTCTCTCTCAAAAAATATTTGAGTCGCTCAGAGGAAGCATCCCTGGCAATGATCTGAGGGTTGCATCGGCAGTTATAAGCCTTGACGCAAAGACAAATCAGATATACCTTGCGAGATGCTTCAATAATGAGCGGAGCGCTTGAATAGTTAAAAACGTTTTATGAGGAGGTTGGAAAGATGAACATCGAACCGGTTGACATTGGCAAATTCAAGCAGGTTTATAGGGCCCGTAACGAAGGGGATTTTCCTAAGGAGATAATTATTGTTCTGAAAAAAATGAACGATCTCAAGTATGGGGAGAATCCTAATCAGCATGCTGCGATGTATACTGTGAAGAGTGAGAATGGTAAGCTCATACCGCCAAGCGCTGTGCTAGACCTGACTTATGTGCGCTCTGACGAGCAAGGCAAAGGAGGGCTCTCACAGACGAATGTGATGGATATCTGCAGGGCAACTGATGTCCTTAAATTCTTTCCAGATCCTGCTGTTGTGATAATGAAGCATAACATAGTGTCAGGATTTGCCAAGGCTAGCTCTGAGCAGCCTTCGAGCCATGCTCTTCCTGAGCTGTTTCGCGCCGCAAGGGACTGCGACCTGAGGAGCAATTTTGGAGGCACAGCAGTATTTAACAGGCCTCTTGACATGGAAACAGCAGAAGCCTTGTTTGAGCTGAAAGGAGAAAGCCCTTTCTTTGTTGACGTGATAGCGGCAACGGAATATGAAGCAGGGGTTATTGATTATCTCCAGAGTAGATCTAAGACTATAAGGATTGCGAAGACTGATTATGATGGAATACTCAGGCTCCCAAAATTTGTTGGTGATGATTGCCACGGGCTCTATTCCTTAAAGGACTTGGGTGGAGGATGGATTGCGATACAGGATTTGTTACTTACAAGGATTAGATCAAACGATGATTTCATACTCCGACCGATGGTCGCTGATAATGAAAGGAAATATCACATCATAGAGACTTTACCATCTGAGAAGAACCTTGACGACCTATTGACGGCATGGTATCTTAACCTCGCAGGAGCCAGGAGCAACGGAGTTGTGTTTGTCAAGGATGACGTGCTGGTTTCGATGGGTTCGGGTCAGGTCGAGCGGGTGGGTGCAGTTGAGCAGGCCATTATCAAAGGGACTCAGAAGGCTATGGATAGGCTCAATATAAAGTATGATTCTCTGATGGGGATCGCTGGCGCCTTGGAGCATGGGATAAATCCTTTCCTCGGGGCTTCTTGCTCCTCAGATGGTTTCTTCCCTTTCAGCGATTCGGTCGATCTCCTGGCAAGAGTAGGTGTGGCTGCTGTTGCCCCGCCTTATGGCTCAAAGAATGATTATTTAGTGATTGACGCGGCTAACAGGCACAGGATTGCTATGCCAGCGACTCTTGAGAGATGCTTCGGGCATTTCTGAGGGGTGGTATAGAACATATTTTAGCGAGGTGTTTAGATGACAGCAAAGAATAAGGATGATTATATAGAACGAGTGATCAAGGGAGGAGACGACATCTCCAGCGTGTTGCGCAGGATGACAGCCCCATCTCTAAAGAACAACGAACACATTGATGTGATCAATGACGGGATGAATGGCCTGGCAGTGATAAGGATCCCTGAAGGCTACGAGGCATTATGCTTTTCTGCTAGCGGAGACCCTGATATAATAAGCTCAGAGCCTTATCTTTTGTCAATGGTTGAGAGGCTTGGAGAGGGTGCTAAGAAGGCAGGGAAGGCTTGGAATACAAAAGTCACGCCTATAGGGTTTGCTAATGATATAAATGCCGGCGGAAGCATAGATGCGGAATTATTCGGAGGGCTTTTGAACAAATCAGCTACTGAGTTAGGGGTTGGTGTTATCAATGGTGAGTTCGCTAACCTCGGAGACAGGGTGAGGGTTCCTTTCAACATCAACGGGGTCATGGTCTGCATGGTCGAGAAAGGAAAGATCAAAGAGGATGTCTTCACAATCGACGGGACTACTTATGTGAAGTTCGACCCTAAAGGAAAGGCTGTCTGGATCAATTCTGACGGGCAGGGAACAAAAGCGGAGTTCAATGAGAGGAGCGGGAAATATCACTTGGCATTATATGACTCTCTTGCCATGAAGCTTGATGACCTAATAAAGATAGGGGCAGAGGCGAAGGCTGTCTTTGACACAGTAGAAACAAGAGAGATGAGATTCGGTAATTTCATGAGGATGCAAAAAGAAGCTGAGAGATTTACAAAGAAGACAGGAATAAATTATGTGTTGTCAAGATGCGAAGTTGGTTTGAGGATAAAGAGCTATCGCAGCGATATAGCTGCTTTCAACATAGGAGGTTCTTCAGTATCCACTATTGATGAGGAGCGCCTAAAGAACCCATTGGTCTCTTTGCCCGGGGATTTCTTGCTGGCTATGATAGGGATGCCAAATCCAAGGTCGAATGGCATAACAGACAAGAGAATACTTATGGTAGAATTTTTCGGAAAAGAATGGCATAAGACTCCTGAAGGCGAGATCTTCATGCAATACCTGATGCAGCCATCCACAGTGTTCTATCCTGTGTTCAAGGAATTGGTTGATTCTGGGTTGGCGAATGCAGTCTATCATATGAGCGGAGGAGCTTATGATGGGAAGCTGGCAAGGCCTCTTGCAAAGCAAGGACTTTTAGGAGTGCTCAACGACCTTTTCATGCCTGACTGGAGGGAGCTGGCAATAGCAGGACTCGGCCTGAACCCAGCAGAGTACGCCTATGCTAAATGGCCTATGGGAAACGAAGGATTTGTCTCAGTAATACCTGATCATATTGGAGAGGCAGAGAGCATAATAAGGAAGCATGGCTTAAAGGTCAGGAAGGCAGGATATGTTGAGAAAGCAAAGAAATACGTTGATCCTGCTGATAACAAGACCAAGCTCAGGACTGGCTTGGAGCTCACTGCCTGCAACGGAGAGAAGGTCTACTTCTCAGGGCAGAAGCTGAGCTAGTGGCGAACAGCAGATTGAGCGGATGGCAGTAAATTTATAAATAATAGATTTCTGTTCAGCGACCATGGTCAATAAGCGCTTCAACCAGCAGGAGCCAGAATACAAGAAGGTCAAGAGAAGCCTAAGGCTCTCAATACTTGACGGATCATTCTATAATTTAATGGACGGCTTCACCGCTTCTTTCATAATACCATATGCCTTGTTCCTGAAGTCATCAAACCTGATAATCTCTTTGCTAGCATCGTTGCCTGACCTTGCAGGAGCCTTCTTCCAGTTATTATCAGTGAAAGCCAACGAGATGTTCAAGTCAAGGAAGATATTGATATCATTAGTCTACTTTCTCCAGGCAGCGCTCTGGCTTCCTCTTCTCCTAATACCTAGATTTGCCTCAGAGGGCGCGTCAGGCAGCTTCATGCTGCTGTTCATGACATTGATAGCGATGCTCGGTGCATTCGGAGGGCCTCTCTGGAGAGGAATGATGGGCGACCTTGTCTCAGAGCATGAGCGAGGAGGTTTCTTCAGCAAGAGGAACAGGATAATAGCGGTTGTCTGTTTCTTAGCGACATTCGTCGCCGGCTTCACTCTCCAGCATTATTCCATCACCAACGCCTTCAAGGGGTTCGTTGTGCTTTTCATCGTGGCCTTCATTGCGCGAAGCCTCTCTGCATTCTTCATATTCATGATGTATGAGAAGAAGAGCTATGGCCTCAACAGGTTCATCAAGAAGAATGATTCCTTGACGCTCACCAAGTTCATCCGAGAGCTCACAAAATCTGATTTCGGGATATTTGTGCTTTTCATCTGCATCTTCAGGATATCTGTCTCGGTGGCAAGTCCATTCTTCGCCGTATACGAACTGAAGTTCCTGGGGTTTTCATACCTGCAGTTCACCGTACTCAGCGCAGTAGAGATATTAGCAAGCTTCCTCTTCCTAAGCGTCTGGGGCAAGGTTAATGATGAGATGGGAAGCAAGCGGGTGATACTGATAACAGGGCTGCTCATCCCCCTGGTCCCTTTGCTCTACTTATTCAGCGCCAACTACTATTATTTGATAGGCGTGAGCTTCCTCTCAGGAGCAGTGTGGGGAGGGTTCAACCTAGCGGTAGGTAATTTCCTGTTCGATGCCTCTGACTCAGCCACCAGAGTAAAATATGTATCTTACTTCAACCTGATTCACGGCATAGCGATATTCATCGGAGCCATGACCGGAGGATTCCTGCTTGGAGTGCTGCCTGCCACAAAGGAGAGTATAAAAGTGCTTTTCCTAATCTCAGGGATACTGCGGCTTATTGTGGCATTGTTCCTTTTCCCATTGATGCGCGAGATGAGGATAGTGCAGGTGAGCTTTGACAAGCGTTTCTTCAACTACTCAATATTCATCAAGCCAAGGCAGGGATCTGTTGAGGATCCATTCGACTATTACATGGCCTATGAGAAGAGGCCGCCAGGGCCCAGGCCAAAGCTCTTCATAGACCAGCAGCTCCTAGACGACAGTCCATACAAGGATAAGTTCGAGGAAGGGATCAAGGAGCATGCCAAGTACAAGAACTTCATCCAGACGCTTGTTGACAATATGAAGAAGAAGAAATGATTTTAGGTTGCGTTCTTGTATGAATTATACATTAATTTCAATCCCTTCTGGAAAATAGGTGTATTTGTATTCCTCGTACGCAATGAGTGTCTCGTAATGGTTTAGTTCGCCCTGAAAATTAGTTCTGATGTTTATCAGCGTCTTATGGAACTCTTCTGTGCTTGGCACGCAGAGATAGAGCAGGACATTGAACCTGCCAATAGTTTTCACTGCCCAGAGCACGTTTTTGTCTGTGCTGAGCAGCTCCTTCAGCTTTGCCTCTTTTCTGTCTGACAAACCCTTGATGGAGAGCAGTAGCGCATAGATGGTGTGGCCGAGGACAGCATAATCGATTACAGGCACAAATTTCTTTATTATCCTGCAGGAAATCATTTTGTTCAGACGGTATTTTACTGTGTCTGCTGATAGGCCGGTCTTGTTGGCAACAGAGTAAAGTGGAATTAATGCATTATTAGCAAGGAGCGTCAGTATCATGACATCCTTCTTGTCAAGCCTTAAAGGTTCTTTTTTCTTGCTCTTTTTTACAGGTTCAGGCCCGTGCGTTCCCAAAAAGCTTTTTGGAAAAGAATTCTCCACGAGAAAACTAGTTATGATTAGTATCTCATAATCCTGGAGATAATCCTTGCAGTCGCTGATTATCTGGCTCAATATATTATCGAACTCGCGGATGGTCTTGGCGATTATGGCAAGCTCAAAATCATACTTGTCGCTGAATTTTAGCACCGCTCTGATGAAAGGATAGCCTTTGAACTTATCAACAATCTCTTTTTCCACCTCCTTTGTTGGTGCGTTGAGTTGTATGAACATATGGTATGCCTCAAAGCCAAACATCTCAACATTAACCAGCGCTCTATATCCTTGCACAACGTGGTTTTTGAGAAGGTTGCGCATCCTGTATCGTACGCTATCTCTAGAAAGTCCGACTATCTTTGCTATCCTTGTCGCAGGAGTCCTTGCGTTAGTTGCTAGCAGGGAGAGTATCTTCTTGTCTTTCAAGTCAAGCTTTACTACTTTTTCCTGCTCGAGCTGCTCAAGTACTCTCATAATATAAGCATAGAACGTATAATATATTTAAATTTTACGGAAAAACAGCAATTATTGCTAAAAGATTTCTTATGTTTGTTAATTAATAACTATTATTGTGATGAAAGATGGAAAAAAACAATTATTTCACAAAGGTCAGAGGCGCATACAGGCTGATGGAGGATCAGATGCCGATACACGCATATCATAACCCCGACCATGCAAAGGACGTCTTTTACGCAGCAAGCAGAATTGCCAAATTAGAAGGCGTGTCTTACGAAGACAGATTCATCCTTGCGACAGCAGCGCTGCTCCACGACATAGTCTTTGTAATCAGAGCAAAGGACAACGAGGAGAAGAGCGTTGAACTTGCAAAGCCCTATCTTGTGCAGCTAAGCTATTCACAGGATCAGATTAACAAGATTAGCGAGCTAATCCTGGCCACAAAGATGCCAACTGCCCCAAAGAATCTGCTGGAAATGATAATTTGTGATTCAGACGTCGACAACCTAGGAAGGAGCGACTGCATCAAGAAGGGATACTGTGTCAAGCAGGAGATTGGAATTACCGACAACAAGACATGGGATGAGATGCAGCTAAAATTTTTGTTAATTAATAAGTACTATACTCGCTCAGCCCAGGAACTAAGGAGTGATGGAGTAAAACAGAACATTAAGCAGCTAGAGGAAAAGCTGAAAGCATACGCAGGAGGTGCTTCTCCATGATAGTTGTTGGATGGTCATTTACAAGCCAGTGTAACCTTAAATGCATGCACTGCTATAACGCATCTGGCAGGCCTCGTGCAGACGAGCTTGACCATGAGCAAGCCCTGCTTGTAGCAAAAAAGCTGATTGAGAAAAAAGTGGATGCAGTAAACTTTGGCGGAGGGGAATGCCCTCTTCGCCCAGATTTTTTTAAGATATGCAAGATGCTGCACGATGCAGGCATCAAGCTGTCATTGACAACCAACGGACTTACTTACAAAAGAGTTGAGCCATTCGTCGACTTATTTAACGACATCGGCGTGTCAATTGATTTTTCAGATGCGCAGAAGCATGATGCTTTCAGAGGACTAAAAGGAGCGTATGCAAAAGCAGTAGAGGCAATAAGATTCTTCGTGAGTAGAGGGATGAACACAGAGATTGTTACATGCATAAACAAGCTTAACTGTGATGAGGCGGAGCTTAACAAGCTTTATTGCCTGGCAAAAGAACTGGGCGTCAACTATTGGAGGCTCAATAGGTATAAGCCTTTAGGGCGTGAAGGCTTCAAAGACAGCCTCAAACTCAGCCCTGAAGATGTGAAGATGTCTTATAATTATCTTGCCAGCTTAATGGCGGACTCCCCTGTTCCTGATCCGCTATTTGCTCTTACAGGGAAAAAAGTCTCTTCCTGTCCCTGCGGCACAACAAGCTTTAGGATTCAGCCTAATGGAGAAGTCACCCCTTGCATTTATCTAAAAGTTAGCGGGGGAAACATACTTGCCAAACCCATAGATGAGATAATGGATTCTCCTGCTTTTTTTGCCATAAGGAACCGTGATTTGACAAGCACAAAGTGCGAGAGCTGCCATCTGAAGAACAGCTGCAAGGGTGGATGCGCCGGAGCTGCCTATGCAGAATATGGTTCTTTCAACCATCCAGACCCTTCCTGCTGGCAAAACACTAAATGGAATGTGCATGAGAAATACCTTTGCACAGCATACATCCCTATTGCACACAATTAAGTAAAAAGTGATTAAAATGGAAATTGGAAAAAAATTGCCAAAGCTTGACCTGAACATAACCAACAGGTGCAATTATAGGTGCGTCCACTGCGCATTTGACTCTGGACTAAAGCAGATGAAAGAGCTAAGCCTAGAGCAGATTACCCTGATATTAAAGGAGACAAAAGAGCTAGGCGGCGAAAAATTTGACATAACTGGCGGAGAGCCTCTGGTAAGGAAAGATGTTGGAGATATAATTAGGATAGGTAAGAGCTTAGGCTATAAGATTGAGCTAGTCACCAATGGCTCTTTGCTATCAAAAAAGAAATTATTGAGCTTCAAAAAACTCGGGTTGGACTCTATTGCTATAAGCCTTGACGGCTCTGACTATGAAACATACGCAAACATAAGGAGAGTTGACAGGGAAACCTATGAAAAAGTCTTGTCTTCAGTTGACGAAGCAATAAGCCTTGGCTATGTTGTGAAGATTAACACTGTTGTTTTTCAGTCTAATCTTGAAGACATAGCAAACATCACAAGGTTTTGCATTGACAAAGGCATAAATGAGCACGGCATATATTATTTTACTCCGATAGGCAGAGGAGATTATTCTGGCCAAAGAGCAGTAGAACCCATTGATTGGCTGAGCTTCATAAGGAATCGGCTCGTTGAGTTCAATGACAAGATAACTATGTCCCTGGAGGTTCCATTGATAGAGAAGGGAAAAATAAGAAAAGAAATCAGGTGCATAGCCAACGCCGAGAAATATCACCTGCAAATACTACCCGCAGGCAATACCTTTCCCTGCGCTATACTTGCATCGTACAATAAGCCCGTGGCTAACCTTGCCATCACCCGAGTTGGTGATGTGTGGGATAATAATAAGCTCTGGAAGGATTACTGGCAAGAAATTTCAAGCCTTTTTGGCTCTATGGATAATTATTGCGTGAATTTCAAAGAAGCATTCAGCATGAAAACATATGACCTGGCCAAGTATGATCTGGTATGCCCGCTTAGAAAATTCAGCATAGGCGATGTATTATGAAATGGAAAAAAGAAAAAGATCAGAAAAGAAAAGAAGGCCTGTTCATAGTGTGCGAAGGCCTGGATGGCGCTGGAAAGACAACTACAATAAAGGAATTCTTGAAAAAACAATATGGTGCAGCAGATAATTATACTTATAGCAAAGGATTGAAATCAAACACATTCATGGGCAGAATTGCGGCCAGAAAACCATCAACCTTTTCCTTTTTGCTGGAACTGGCATATGTGACCCAGACTATTGTAAAACCCAATCTAAGAAAGAACAGGACTGTCATGCAGGACAGGTATTATTTGTCAGTATTATCCTATAATCCGGATAAAATAAAATGGAATGATAAACTAGCTTATTTTTTGGTTAAGCCTCTTATCAAAAAGCCTGATGTCGTCGTTTACTTCAAGGTAGACCTGGAAGAAAGGATACGAAGGCTTAAGATGGGCTCAGAAAACAGATATCATTCGTTGCTGATTAAGAATCCTGGCTTAGTCTATGAAAGGGAAAAAAGTTATCTGCAGCTTTTGGACAATCTTGATTGCCGCAAAGCAATAATTGACACATCTAAAATGAGCATAGACTCTGCGGTGGCAGCGCTGGAAGCTGCTATTGGCCTGCCGAGCAGGATAGGTGGCGGGGCGCACTGAAAACCTTTATAAAATCTTAATAGGTCCTGCTGTAAAAATAGGTCGAGGGTGATTTTTATGGCAAAAGAATCTAAAGTGGCTAAGAAAGCTGTGAAGAAGGCAAAGACAGTAGCTCCTGCAAAGGAAGGGAATGCAAAGATTACAAGGAAGATGTTCATCGGAGAGGTAGTCCAGAAGTACCCTGAGACTATTGAGGTCATGTTCAAGCATGGCATGCACTGCATTGGTTGTGGGATGACCGCCTATGAATCAATCGAGCAGGGCTGCATGGGTCACGGCATGACTGGCAAGGAGATTGATGCCATGGTCGATGAGATGAACAGGGCTGCCAAGGATAAGTGAAGGCAAAGTTCTTGCGTAAGTTTTATAAACGTCCTGGGATTCTTGAGGATGATGGCAAAATACAAGATTGAAGTCGATGACAATGTGTGCGTCGGCTGCGGCGCCTGCGCTGCCACCTGTGATGAGGGCTTTGTGCTCAAGGACACTGACAAAGGATCCAGGGCCAGGCCTAAGAAGGCAGAGGTTGATGAGCTTGGATGCATAAAGGACGCTGCTGATGTCTGCCCTGTGGGCGCCATTAAGATAATTGAGATAAAGAAGAAGGAGTGATCCTCCTTATTCTCCATTGTTTTTGTTTGTATGTTTTGCTTTAGTATACTTTTAGAATTTCATCTTCGCAAATATATTTTTCAGAACGAAAATATTTAAAAAGCCTGATGGTTTCAGGAAAGCGGCAGACACGATATGTAGGGTAAGCACCGAGGGCTAGACACTAGCTCTGGTGTATGAGGGTGTTTGGGGGTTTTTAGGGATGAGGTGTCCTTTCTGTTCATACCGAGAGACAAAGGTCGTGGAGACCAGGGAGACTGGTGAAGACGTGACCAGGCGCAGGCGCGAATGCCTCAAGTGCAAGAAGCGCTTCACCACCTATGAGAAGCTCGAGAGCCTAAACCTTAGAGTCATAAAGAAGGATGGCAACAGGGAGTCCTTTGACAAGGAGAAGCTCAGGCGCGGCCTTCTAAAAGCCTGCGAGAAACGACCCATAAGCCTTGCTGACATAGACCGAGTGGCAGATGACATAGAAAGGGTTCTCAGGAACAAGCACACTCCTGAGGCCAAGAGTGCAGTCATAGGTGAGCTTGTGATGAAGAGCCTCAAGAAGCTTGACTCTGTAGCATACATACGCTTCGCCTCTGTCTACAGGTCATTCCAAGACATACATGAGTTCGAGAAGGAAGTGAAAATCCTCAAGGACTATGTGAAGGATGTAAATAACTCAAAATCAGAGAATCCTGTGAGAGCCAGCAAGAAGAAATGACCGGTCCAGAATCATAATCAAGATCATCAAACAAGGGGGTTTAATATATGAAATCAAAGGTTGATCAAGAGGAGATTGATAAGATAAAGAAGGAATTGGTGAAGAAGAAAGTCAATGTCACCGATAACGCTAGGACTGTGCTCCAGCGAAGATACCTGCTCAAGGACCCGAAAGGAAAGGTCTGCGAATCAGAGGAAGAGCTTTTCGCCAGGGTAGCCACCAACATAAGCCTGACTGACAGGTTCTATGATGAGAAGGCAGACTTGAAAAAGACAGCCAAGGATTTCTATGATATGATGGTGAACATGGACTTCATGCCCAACTCTCCTACACTCATGAATGCAGGCAGGGAGCTTCAGCAGCTATCAGCATGCTTTGTCCTTCAAATAGATGATGACATGAACAGCATCATGCAGACGCTCTATGACGCTGTGATGGTCCACAAATCAGGAGGAGGGACTGGGTTCTCATTCTCAAGGCTAAGGCCTAACGGCTCCATAATCAAGACCACTAACGGAACTTCGCCAGGGCCTGTATCATTCATAAGGATGTACAACAACACAACAGAGGAGATAAAGCAAGGAGGGACAAGAAGAGGAGCCAACATGGGAATCCTAAGGATAGACCACCCTGACATAATATCATTCATCTACGCAAAAGAGGACAACCATGCAATAACCAACTTCAACCTATCCATCGCTGTTACTGACAAGTTCATGCAGGCAGTCAACAAAGGGCAATATTATAACCTGATAAGTCCGCACACAAAGACACATTTCACATTGGAGCAGCTTGATATAATCCAGTCGCAGACCCACAAGGATGCCTCTGCCATGATGCTTGACAATGACTACAAGAAAGTGCTGGACCGCCACACAGGAGAAGAGATTGGCCTGATAAGGGATGGGGCAGTCCTGCTGAATGCCAGGAAAGTGTTTGATCTCATAGTCAAGCGGGCCTGGAAGAACGGAGAGCCAGGAATAATATTCATAGACAAGATGAATGACTTCAACCCTACGCCTGCCATTGGCGAGATCGAGAGCACCAATCCCTGCGTTGTAGGAGAAACTCTTATTCCTACGACAAAAGGCATGGTCCCTATAAAAGAGCTTGCTGCTGATTATTATGGTGTTGATGTGACAACTGATGCGCGCACTCTTGCTTACTCATCTAATAACAGATTATTGCTTGAGCAAAAAGGGGTTTCTAACCAGAAAATAAGCAAGGTTATGATGACAGGGACAAAGCCAGTATTTAAGCTGATAACAAAATCAGGCTACGAATTATTAGCGACCGATGACCATAAGATATTGACAACTCAAGGATGGAAAGAGCTAGGACGGCTTACAATACAGGATGAGGTGCTTATACAATCAGGGAACGGATGCTTCAATCCTGATGATGAATTAGGAGTTAAGTCAAAATACGCTGCTAGATGGTCTCAAGAGCTAGGGCAGATACTCGGTTGGCTGGTTGGAGACGGATGGCTTAGAGAAGGAAATAATGCTCGTGTTGGTTTCACATTCAGCCAAGATGATATAAGTGTGTTTCAACACCTGAAACCAATCATTAACCAGTTATATGGTCGAGAGATCAAGGAAGTGCTGCGAGAGAACAAGGTAATTCATTTATCATATCATTCAGTTGGTTTTGTGAATTTTTTCAAAAAGCTAGGAGCCAAATCTGTGAAAGCTGATAAGAAAGAGGTTCCTGTATCCTTGTTCAGAGCGCCTGAGAGCGCAGTAAAAGGATTTTTGCAAGGATTATTCACAGCAGACGGAACAATATCAACAAACAACCCTAATAACACTAATTACATCAGGATAAGCTCAAAATCCAGGGAGCTGTTGAAAGGAACACAATTATTGCTGCTTAACATGGGAATAAAAGCAACTATTTATGAGAGGCATAGGAATAGGAGGATTTCATTTCAATATAAGTCTGTGCGCGGAGAGTTAAGGCTTTATGAATCAGACGGGATACTTTATGAGCTTCAGATAAGCAAGAGCATGATCCCGCTCTTCATGGACAAGATTGGCTTCTTATGCGGAAAGCATGAAAAAAAATTAGCTCATCTTAAGAAGATAGTCTTCTACAACACAAGATTCGAAGATAGAGTGATCTCAATAGAACCTCAAGGCTTGCGAGAAGTTTATGATCTGACAGAGCCAGTCACTCATTCATTCATCGCTAATGGCATAATAGTTCATAACTGTGGAGAGCAGCCGCTACTGCCTTATGAATCCTGTAATCTTGGATCAATAAACGTGGCTAACTTTGTCAAGGATGAGGAGATTGATTATGACAGGATGTCTGAAGTCATCCGCAGTGCAGTGCATTTCCTTGACAACGTGATCGACATGAACAACTATCCTCTGAAACAGATAGAGCAGATGACTCTCTCAAATAGGAAGATAGGCCTTGGCCTAATGGGATTCGCTGACCTGCTGATAAAGCTAGGCATACCCTACAGCTCTGACAAAGGCGTCAAGACAGCTGAGAAGCTGATGAAGTTCATTGATGAGGAATCCAAGCAGGCCTCCATTGAGCTGGCAAAGACCAGAGGAGTGTTCTCTAATTTCAAGGACAGCATCTTTGACAAGCACTCAAAGAACTTCAAAGGCAAGGAGCTCCAACTCAGGAACGCCACAACAACAACCATAGCTCCGACAGGAACCATTAGCATAATAGCCAATGCTTCTAGCGGTATAGAGCCATTGTTTGCGATCGCCTTCAAGAGATCCAACATACTCCACAAAGGAGATGAGCTCATAGAGGTCAACCCTCTGTTTGAGCAGAAGGCCAAGGACATAGGATTCTACTCAAAGGAACTGATGAAGAAGGTGTGCGAGCAGGGAACGATAGCAGATATAGAAGAGATACCTCGCGAGGTCAGGCGCGTATTCGTCACCTCACACGATATAAGTCCCGAGTACCACATAAGGATGCAGGCCGCTTTCCAGAAGTACACTGACAACGCAGTGAGCAAGACAGTCAACTTCAAGCACGACGCCACAGAAGAGGATGTCCGTAAGGTGTATGAGATGGCATTCGAGCTCGGATGCAAGGGAGCGACTGTCTACAGGGACGGCAGCAGAGACGAGCAGGTCCTCAACATAATGAAGGACAAGAAATCAGATAAGGGTGCAGAAGTAGCTGCAGAAGTAGAGAAGCGTTCGCTTGTGAAGAAGAAGCGGCCGATGATTACCTTTGGAGCTACAAGGAAGACCTTGACTGGTTGCGGCAATTTCTATATAACCATTAATCAGGATGAGAACGGAGATCTCTTCGAGATTTTCAACCAGATGGGAAAGGCAGGTGGATGCGCCGACTCCCAGGCAGAAGCCATCGGAAGGCTTGTCTCGCTAGGCTTGAGGTCAGGGATACATCCTAAGGAGATAATTATGGAGTTGAAAGGCATAAGCTGCCACAGGCCTGCAGGTTTCGGCCCTAATAGAGTTCTTTCATGCGCAGACGCTGTCGGAAAAGCATTGGAGCAGCACATAAGCGAGGTGGGGATAAAGCTTGCTCCTCCTCCTCAGCAGAGCGCTCTCAGCAACTACACAGAACCTGGCAAGATAGACATTCCTAATGATAATGGGGTGCAGCTAACAGGAGCCTGTCCAATCTGCGGAGGCCCATTGACCCATGTTGAGGGATGCGTGAAATGCGCAGCCAACTGCGGCTACAGTGAGTGCAGCTAGGGAGATCAGGAATAATTTTTTTTATTTTTTTGGGGGATCAGCATAATGGCTTTGGAAAAAGGTCTGATACACATCTACACAGGAGAGGGGAAAGGAAAGACCACTGCCTCGGTGGGGTTGGCTGTGCGCGCAAGAGGAGCAGGGCTCAAGGTGTTGTTCACACAGCTTTTCAAGACAGAGTGCAGCGAGAAGAATATGCTTGAGAAGCTCGGCATCAAATACCTGCAGTACACATCAAAGCACCCTTTCTTCAAGAAATATTCTGCGCCTGAGCTCATGAGCGAGCAGAAGAAATGCTCCCTATTTCTCAATGAGGCTTTTGAGCTAGCGAAAAATGATGATTATGACCTTATGATAGTTGATGAGCTTGGGCCTGCATTAAGCCATGGAATGATAGCATTAGATGAAGCCATCAGCTTGATAAGCTCAAAACCATCGGGCTTGGAGCTGGTGCTTACAGGAAGAGGATTTCCTTCAGCCATTGTTGAGCTGGCTGACTATGTCAGCGAGATTAATGCCAAGCGCCATCCGTTCGATAAAGGGATAAAGGCAAGGAAAGGCATAGAATATTAGGGTGTGATTGTGGTCTTTTTTGTGCTGTTAGGGTTCATGGATGTCTTTGTCTCTGTTCTCATGGTACTGACTCATCTAGGGCTGCTTCACAGATGGAGGTTTGCATTCATGGGAGCAGCCTATCTCATAGGCAAGGGGTTCCTCTTCAAGGGGAGCTTCCTTAGCATAATAGACATAATAGCAGGAGTGTATTTCATACTCATAATGTTCGGGGTAAAGACATTCATGGTTTACGTGTTTCTGGCCATCATGGTCTACAAGTTCATAGCGAGCCTTGTGATGAGATGATGAGTTAGTTGGTGCATCATTCGTTTCCAGTTTCAGAAGTAGGATAACTATTCTATTCTTGGCAGATTAGTAAAATTTATATATTACATATCAACGTTTGTTGATATGAACTCTGATATTTATCTTTTCAAAGCTTTGGGTGAGGAAACCAAACACAAGATAATGAAAGCCTTGCTTCGTGGAGAGCTGTGCGCCTGTGAGATTCCTATGAGAATAAAGAGGACTCAGTCCAACTGTTCAATGCACCTTGCAAAACTATTGAAATGGAATCTTATCAAGTTTAGGCGCGATGGGAAGATGATACTTTACTCTATAAAAGACAAGAGAGTGGCTGAGGTTTTCAGGCTGCTTGAGAAGAAGGAGGTTTAATATGAAAATAGATATCTTGGGGACAGGATGCCCTAAGTGCAAGATGCTTGAGGAGAACGCGAGAAAAGCAGTTGCAGAACTTGGGGTGAAGGCTGAAATATCAAAGATCACAGACATAGACAAAATCATCGATTATGGTGTTATGTCCACACCGGCTTTAGCAATCGATGGCAAGGTGAAATGCCACGGAAGGATTGCTGATGTCGCCGAGATTAAGAAATTCCTAAAATAAGGGGTATTAAATGATAATCGCTGATTTATTGATTGCAGGCATAAAAGCGATTATTGAGTATGTGTCAGCTCATGTATTAACCTGCCTTATCCCTGCTTTTTTTATCGCAGGAGCCATGTCTGCTCTTCTTCCAAAAGAGAAAATCACTCGTTTCCTCGGCCAGAAAGCACCAAAATATAAGGCCTATCCCATAGCAGTTGTCGCGGGCTTACTATTAGCGGTCTGTTCTTGCACAATCCTCCCATTATTCGCAGGAATAAAAAAGAAAGGTGCCGGAATCGGTCCAGCTCTGGCTTTTCTATACACTGCTCCCGCGACCAATATCCTTGCCATACTCTTTACTGGAAGTGTCCTAGGATGGAATTTTGCCCTTGCAAGGATAATATTGTCCGTGATTTTTGCTGTCCTGATTGGGTTGATAATATCGAAGATGTTTAAGGAAGAAAATGCTGAAGACGAAAAAAATGCAAATTCTGAAGTAATCAGCATTGAGAAGCAAGATGCTAATGATTCGTCTTTTTTCAGGAAACATAGGCTGATATTCTTCTTTTTCACATTGGTTTCAATACTCATCGTAGGCACCAGAGTGGATGGATACTTGAGGTATGTGATAATTTTGGGCTTGATAATTATCCTTTCAATCTTGACCAAGCTATTCTTTTCAAAGGATGAGATCAGGGCTTGGCTTTCTGAGACGTGGATGTTCACTAAAAAGATTTTTCCGCTTCTCTTAGCAGGTATCTTTATAGCAGGAGTTTTGACAGCAATCCTACCTCAGGATTTCCTTGCTAGTTTCATGGGTGAAAATACGATTTCAGCTAACCTTATAGCGTCATTGTTCGGCGTGTTCATGTATTTCCCAACTTTGGTGGAAGTCCCTATGGCAAACATGTTCCTTGGATTGGGCATGGCAAAGGGGCCTTTATTGGCATACTTGCTCGCAGATCCGGTAATATCGCTTGCGAGCATCCTTGTCGTGAGGAAATTCATAGGGAACAAAAGAACGCTGGTCTATGCGGGGCTGATTATACTCTTCACGACAATTTCGGGATTAATATACGGAGCAATTATAGTTTGATTTGTGAATAAAAAAAGAAAAAGGCTGATTCTGAGGGGCGGGCTTTTTTCTAGCTTCTTTGGGGAAAGGTTTTTGCAATGGTGAGGTTTCTGGCTCTTTTCTTAGCCAGCAAGAACTCTTGTTCGAATTCTTTTAGACCTACCAGGTGCGCTGGCAAGTCTTCTAAGCCCTGCCGCCTCATACTCAGTCTAAACTTGGAGGTGCTATCAATATGGAAAGGATCGTCATAGCTCAACGCCTCTTCAGGATCGGCGCTGGTTTGCGCCGGCCATCCGTTGGATTCGTCGAATGCGATCATTTTCATCTATCATTAGGCGGAGCTTTTTTAAATACCCTGTGAAGAGTGAATCTTTATTTCAAATCCACAACCTTTTTAAACTGATTTCTCCATTTTACCACTATAATATGGTTTACTGGTCTGATTTTGTCTATAGCCCACCAGGGTTCTATGGAAAGGATATAGTGATAGATGTGCTTAGCGCAGTGGTTGTGCTGCTCATAGGCATTTATAGCTTCAGGAACTTCCTTCTTGATAAGGAGAACAAGAAGCATCTGTTCCTTTCTGCGGCGTTCATGCTGCTGGGACTCTCGTTCATAGTCAAGATAATGACTAATGTGATGACCCACTATGAAGGATTGACTGGGAAGCAATGGTTCATCTCGATAATGGGAGCCCAGCTCACAGAGACTTATTCTGTCTTGACAGCCATCGGCTTCCTTCTCTACGCGACCCTGACGTTGTTCGGCTTCTACCTTGCCTATGCTCTCTCATCAAAGGACAGGCTCTCAATGAACTATGTCATCATAGCCTATTTCATACTGGTGACCACCTACTTCACCAGATTCAACTATTTCCTGATATACCTCACTGCATTTGTGTTCATAATATCCTTGACTAGGCGCTATCTTGTGTCATATCTTGAGACCAAGTACAGGAACACCTTGATGCTGATGATAAGCTTTGCATTGATCTCAATAAGCCAGCTGGTCTTCATATTCACAATATCAAATCATGCGCTCTATGTGGCGGCCGAAATAATACAACTGGTCGGCTACCTATTCCTGCTATATACTTTCATAATGGTGTTGAGGAATGCAAGGAAAAAGAAGTAGGATAGAAATAATATATGACATGCTTCTCACGATAAGCAACAAGGGAGGCCGCATTAAGCCTACGCATCTAATGTACAAGGCCAACCTATCCCATAACCAGATGAAGCTCTACCTTGATGAGCTAATGGCAAAAAACCTTGTTGAAGAAGAGGCAAAGGACGAGAGGAAGATTCTCATAATAACAGACAAGGGATTTGCCTTCATCCAGCAGTTCAACCAAATGAAGGAGTTTGAGAAGACATTCGGGCTTGCATGAACTTGTATTAATGTTGTTCTGCGGGCATTCTGTTTTGATAGTTTTCTCATGTGATATCGTAATTAGGACATCTTCTTATTAAACAAAAACGAAGGACTAGAAATACTATAAATTTATCATATGATCTGTTCTAAGTCAGGCTCAATCTTTATAAGATCGCATCCCTTTTTATCGCATTTTATATGGAAACGATTCTTGTTTTCCTCAGGCGGCATATAACCTGTATCAGTCTCGTATCTTAAAACAATATCCAAATAGAATTCACTTTTTTTAGTAGTTTTATATGGTATTGAGTGTTTCTTAGCTAGGCGCACATCTTTTTTGGCTTTGATTATCTCTTTAAAGAATTTTAAGTTCTCCAGGCTTATAGATATTTCTGTTTTTGGACCTAATTCATATTTCTTAAATAATCGTAAACGTCCTCTCTTTACTCTAACAAAAGTCAGAAACCAACACTTTATTTTATCGAGAACAGTTCTAGGTGCGGGATAGATCAGCTCAATCTCAAATTCCATGTTCTTTGCAGCATAAGTTTCACTTTTATTTTTGATAATTATTCTGTCTTTATCTATGAAAATTATCAGTCTTGGAAGTCTGCCAATATTGAATGCTTTCTTTGTACTGGCAAGATTCATGTATGTTAGAATAACATATGCTATTGTGACTATTACAAGCATCATGTTGTCAGTAATTGTTTGATTAAAAAAAGTCTCGTGTTGCCACCAATTTAGTCCAATCCAGACGAATAAAACCGAGCCGGAGCCAATTATAAATATTGGAAGAAAGCCCTCTACTTTAATTTCTGAAAAATATAATGCTCCAAGGAGTAAGCATACGCCTACCGCTTTTGAAAAGCCATTTTGTAATTGGAGAAAGAAAACAGCAATGATAAAGAAGAGAATGCCTAATATTTTTTTCCAATTGCGTTTGATCCATTGATTCATAAAGTTCGGAAGTAAGGCAGCATATAAAAAACTTTCTTTAAAGTTATTGCCTAAAATAGGCCAGTATTGTAAAAGTCATGCTTACAAGTGTCGCCAACCATACCGCGATAGTTAGGATAAGCATTTTTTTGTTAAGATTTGCAGATTTCTGATTTAATTTTGATGCTTCTCTATTAGCCTCCCTTATTTCTTCTGCGTACACTCCACTTAACCAGGTGTTGTGACTATCTACGATGCGAGTTTCCTCCAAACTATAATTTTTGGGTATTATTGGTTTTTTGTCTTTAAAACAATGTTCCATGTTTGAGTTTGTCATGATATCACCTTCTTTTAATAAGCAAGCATTATTTAAATAGATTCGTTTTCTGAAGAATAAGGTTTAGAAATGTACCAATTTATCTCAAAACCTGTTGTGTACAGGCTCAGGCTATGTTTCTGTGGAATCTCTTTTCACTAAACTTATAAACCTTTCTTTACACTCCTCACCTAATGGCAAAGAAACCCAAGATAGTGGTGATAGGAGGGGGTACAGGATCGTATACTGTGCTCAGGGGCCTCAAGCATTACGATGTCGAGCTGACAGCAGTGATCTCAATGACTGACTCTGGTGGAAGCACAGGAAGGCTTAGGGATGAGTTCGGATTCCTGCCTCCAGGAGATGTTAGGAGAGGCCTTATCGCTCTCAGCCCAGAGACCAGCATGCTCAGGAAGCTTTTTGAGTACAGGTTCAGCAAAGGCCAGGGGCTTGAGGGCCATAACTTTGGCAACCTATTCCTTGCTGCATTAAGAGATATTACTGGCTCTGATGAGGATGCTATCAAGGAGGCATCAAAGATACTTAACATCAAGGGTATTGTTCTTCCTGTGACCACGACCAACTGCCAGCTTGGAGCCATACTTGAGAACAAGCAGGTGATTGTCGGAGAGACAAACATAGACATCCCAAAGCATAATCCTAACCTCAAGATAAAGAAGCTGTTTATAGTCCCTAAGGCAAAGGCCAACAAGGAGGCTCTTGCAAGCATAGCTTCGGCTGACAAGATAATAATAGGCCCGGGAGATCTTTATACGAGCGTGCTCTCAAGCCTTCTCATAGGAGGAATCAAGGAAGCGTTGAAGAAGAGCAAGGCAAAGAAGATATTTGTCTGCAACATCATGACCAAGCATGGCGAGACCACAGGGTTCAAGGCCTCTGGTTTTGTGCACGAGATCGAGAGATATCTTGGCAAAGGAGTGCTTGACTATGCCATATGCAATGACAAGAAGCCAGCGCCTAAGCTCCTCAAGGAGTATGAGAAGGAACATTCGATGTTTGTCGAGCCTGACATAAGGGATGGCGGTCTCAAGGTCATAAGAGCCAACATGCTGGATGACATCCAGCTGGCAAGGCATGATCCTGAGAAACTGGCGAAAGCCATAATGAGTATTTGAGGTATTGCCATGATGAAGCTTCTCATATTTGACTTGGATAACACTCTCTTTGATACCTATGGCCAGCTCGGAGTGAGGGTGATTGATGATATTGTCAGGCGCATGAAAAAAGCAGGTCTGACTCCTATACAGGAGAACGAGATCAGGAGGCGCTATTCTTTCACCTCTTTCAGGGTAATAGCAAAGGAGCTAAGATTATCGAGCGAGCTGTCAGACATAGGCATGGAAGCCTACACAGACATGGACCTATCTCACATCACGCCATTTCCAGACATCAATGTCATCAAAGGACTCAAGCAGAAGAAGGTGCTTGTGACATCAGGCAGCCGCGACGTCCAGCTCAAGAAAGTCAAGATACTCAAGATGAAGGACCTTTTTGATGAGGTCATAGTTGATGAGGCCAACAGCCTTGAGAACAAGCAGAGGATATTCGCAGAGCTGGTTCAGAAATACGAGGTCAAGCCAGAAGAGGTGCTTGTCATAGGAGATAATAATGAATCAGAGATTAGTGCAGGGAACAACCTCGGCATGGTCACTGTGCAGATCATAAGAAGAGAGAACATGCGAAGGGCGAGCTCTGACTACCACATAAAAGGGCTTCAGGAGCTTGATGAGATAATCGCGGAGATGAAATGAATGTGCGGAATAATAGGCATAGCGTCAAGGAAAGAATTCTATTCTAATTTCCTGCTCGAAAGGCTTAAGAGACTCGAGTACAGGGGATATGACTCATATGGTTATTATGATTCTGCTGATCTGAAAAAGAACCTTGGAGAGATAGTCATTGCTGGCGAGAGGCAGACCAAGGTCGGAATCGCCCACACAAGATGGGCCACCCATGGAGGCGTCACGTTGGAGAACGCCCATCCTCACATATCATGCGACGGAAGCATCATCGTGGCTCACAACGGCATAATAGAGAACTTCCAGAAGATGAAGGATGAGTTGATAAGGAAAGGCCATAAATTCACTTCCCAGACAGACTCTGAAGTAATAGCCCATTATTTTGAGGAGCATCTCAAGCACTCAGGCTCTGATGATGATGTGAAGAGGATAATAATAAAGTTCTTCAAGGAGGCAGAAGGGACTTTCGCCATACTGCTAATGATCAAAGGTCATGAAGAGATCTATGCGCTGAAAAGGGACTCTCCTTTGGTGCTGGGGATTTGCGACGGGATGCACATGCTCGCATCAGACATATATGCATTCTCAGATAAGACAGACAAGGCCATATTCTTTGAGAACGATGAATTCGCTGTTGTAAAGGATGACTGCTATGAGTTCTTTGACAAGAGCGGGAAGAAGATAAGCAAGGAGATCAAGAAGTTCACCTGGAAGCAGGAGGAATCATTGAAGAAGGAATACAAGCACTACATGCTGAAGGAGATAGAGGAAGAGCCTGCTGTCGTGAAAAGGCTGCTATTCTCGATTGATAACGACCAGAAGAAAGAATTTGACAAGCTGATAGCCCTC